>Ga0247816_10001278_pt1 | contig 12453 bp, 10 predicted proteins | sample UWRJL209509C1_FD_179930 | JGI IMG/M metagenome (GOLD analysis project Ga0247816, IMG submission 179930) | Plant litter microbial communities from Arlington Agricultural Research Station in Wisconsin, United States - UWRJ-L209-509C-1 | ecosystem: Environmental > Terrestrial > Plant litter >...
CTGGCTGACGGACCGGTTCGGTGTCTCCTGGCAGGTGGTGCCGCCGGTGCTGAGCACCCTGCTCGCCGACCCCGACCCGGCCGCGGCCGGCCGGGTGATGCAGGCGATGCTCGCGATGAGCAAACTGGACATCAGCACGCTGCAGGCGGCCAGGGACGCTGCCTGACCGGCGGGGATGACGGCACCGCCCGGCGGCGCTAGCATCGCGGCATGATCCGCATCCTCCTGCGCGCGTTGATCTTCCTGCTGTCGGCGGCCCTGGGCCTGTGGGTGGCGTCTCTCGTGTTGGAGGACCTCACTCTCACCCCGAGCGGTTTCCTCACCGCGGTCGTCGTGTTCGCGGTGGCGCAGAGTGTGCTCTCACCGTTCCTGGCCAAGGTGGTCGCCCGCGGGGCGCCGGCGTTCCTCGGCGGCATCGGCCTGGTCTCCACCTTCGTGGCGCTGTGGTTGGCGTCGCTGTTCCCCGGTGGTCTCACCATCGCGGGCTGGCAGACCTGGATCCTCGCCGCCCTGGTGGTCTGGCTGGTCACCGCCCTGTCCACGCTGCTGCTTCCGCTGCTGCTACTACGGGAGGCCAAGGACAAGCGCTCGGCCACCGCGGGTGGGCCGTAGCGGCGCTCGCCGACTCCACCGGCACCCACCGGTGTCGCTCCCGCACCGGTATAGTCGGGGTCCCGTAGAGTCTGGGTCCCGAGCCGACGGTGTCTCGTCCGAACGGTGCCGTCCGCGGTTCCACTGAGAGAGCGTGTCATGAGCGAACGAACCATCATCATCACCGGAGCCAGCGACGGAATCGGAGCTGCCGCCGCCCGTGCGCTCAGCCAGGGCGGGGACCGGGTCGTCATCGTGGGCCGGTCACCGGAGAAGACCCGCGCCATCGCCGCCGAACTCGGCGCGGACCACTACATCGCCGACTTCAGCCGGCTCGACGACGTGCGCTCGCTCGCCGCCGAGCTGCTGCAGCGCTACCCCCGCATCGACGTGCTCGCGAACAACGCCGGCGGCATCATGGCCGACCGGGAGGTGACCGTCGACGGTCACGAGAAGACGATGCAGGTGAACCACCTGGCCCCGTTCCTTCTCACCACCCTGCTGCTGGACCGGCTGGTGTCCAGCCGGGCGATCGTGATCAACACCTCCAGTGCCGCCAACCGCTGGGGACGCATCAACCTGGACGACCTGGAGAACGAACACAAGTACTCGCCCAACCGTGCCTACGGCAACGCCAAGCTGGCCAACATCCTCTTCACCCGGGAGCTGCACCGCCGCTACCACGACCTGGGCATCCAGACCGCGGCGTTCCACCCCGGCGTGGTCGCCACGAGCTTCTCGGCCGGGTCCACCAGCATCATCCGGGTGATGTACCAGACCGTGCTCAAGCGGATGCTGATCACCGCCGAGAAGGGCGCAGACACGCTGGTCTGGCTGGCCGGCGCCGCGAACGCGGGGCAGTGGCGCTCGGGCGAGTTCTACGAGAAGCGTCGCGTGCAGACGGCCAACCGTCAGGCGGCGGATGCCGGCCTCGCGACCGCGTTCTGGGAACGCAGCGTCGACCTGGTCGCCACCGACCTGCTGCCAGACCCGCGCTGAGCCGGTCCGACTAGGCGATGCGCGTGAGCGCCGTGAACGACATGGTGCTTGACTGCCCGTTCTGGCAGGTCTGGTAGAGCAGGTCGAAGCCGCGCGGCACATCCGCTGTGCTGTCCCGGTTGGCGTTCAGCATCGCCACGATGCCGTCCACCCGGTAGGTGCCGGCGTGCACCCCGGTGAGGGTGATCACGGCGCCGGCGTCGTCGGGGAAGTCCTTGCCGCCGCAGGACCAGTGCTCGGCGATGGTCGGCACGTCTTCGTAGTGCGCGGTCACGTCGACCGAACCGACACACTCATCAAGCTCCGGTGTCCAGCCGACGGCCTGCACGTGGTTGGTGTAGCGCTCCCGCACGATCCGGTCCTGCTCGGCCTGCCAGTCGGCCATCGCCTGGGTGACGGCGGCGACCGGCGCGGCCAGCTCCGCCGTGATGCCGCTGACCGAGCCGGCCGCGACGAACTCGAAGCCGGCCAGGGAGACGGCGCCGCTGCGCACCGAAGCGCCGGTGTCGAACAGGGCCGGTTCGCTGCGGGAGCTGTCGGCGGTGGACTCGGCCAGGGTCAGCTCCTGGGCGGCACCGGCCAGGCCGGTGGTGGCGGTGTCGATGGCGGCGGCCAGGTCGAGCCGGGGCTGCTCGGTGAGTACCTTGCCCGCGCTGGCGCCCAGGGTCGCGATGGCCGCGTCCAGGGCGGCCTCGCCGTCGGTGACGGACTGCACGGCCGTGGCCTGTTCGCTCTGGAACGCGGCCGCGGCGGCAGCGTATTCGCCCTGCGCGGCCGAGACCGAGACGAACCGCACCACCAGGGCAACGGCCAGCAGCAGAACCACCAGCACGGCGACGGCGATCAACCGGGTGCGGTTGCCACCCGCCCGCGACCGCGTTAGCCGTCTGGGCTCGAAGAGCTGAGCATCCCCTGAAATCGTCGCCACCCGCTTCGTCTCGTGTCCCCGTCAGCGAGCCCAGCTTACCGAGCGGATGTTTCGGGCGTGAGAACACCGCACATCGCCCCTGGCGCCGGCGGCGGAGATCGGCTACGGGCAGCCGCCGCCAGACGTACGAACACCCGGTGAACCTCGAGAATCGCACCTTGGACACGCAGTGGGCGTGCATAGAATTGTGGCCCCAGACGTGGCTGCGCTGTCAGACACGTCGTCGACCGGCCCCACCGGGCGCAGCAGCCGCAGAGGTATTCATGACCGACACCCACGTCGCATCCACTGTTCTCGACGAACTCGCCGCGGTGCTCTCGAGCACCCAGATCAGCACCGGCGAGGCCACCCTTGCCAACCGGCACGACCAGTCAGAGGGCACCGTCAGTGGCGCGCCCCTGGCCGTCCTGTTCCCGGAGAACACCGCGGAGGTCGCCGCGATCGTCACCATTGCGGCGGCGCACCGGATCCCGATCGTGCCGCAGGGCGCCCGCACCGGCCTGGCCGGCGGCGCGAACGCGATCGACGGCTGCCTGGTGCTGAGCACCACCCGCATGAAGAAGATCCTCGCGGTCGACGCGGCCAACCAGACCATCACCGTGCAGGCCGGTGTGCGCACCATCGCCCTGGCCCGCGCCGCCGACGCCGTCGACCTGTTCTACCCGCCAGACCCGGGCTCCTGGCGGGCGTCCACCATCGGCGGCAACGTTGCCACCAACGCCGGCGGCATGCTCTGCGTCAAATACGGGGTCACCGGCAACTTCGTGCGGCAACTCACCGTGGTGTTGGCCGACGGCAGCGTCGTGCGCACCGGCCAGCGCACCATCAAGGGCGTCGCCGGCTACGACCTCACCGCGCTCCTGGTGGGCTCGGAGGGAACCCTCGGGGTGATCACCGAGATCACCGTGGGGCTGCTGCCCAAACCGGCCAGCCCCCGCGGGGTGTCGGCGACCTTCGCCAGCACAGCGGATGCCCTCACCGCCGCCAACCGCATCGTCGCGGGCGCGCGCCGGCCGAGCGTGCTCGAATTCCTCGACGGTGCCTGCATCGACGCGATCAACGCCTTCGACCCGACCTCGACCCTGCCGAGCGGGGCAGCCGCGCTGCTGCTCGTGCAGTCCGACCAGATCGGCCAGGCGGAGGAGGACGTGCAGGCCTTCGCCGACCTGCTCCGGGACTCCGGGGCAGGCGAGATCGTGGTCGCGCACGACCCGGAGGCCCTCGACCGGTTGATGTCAGCCCGTCGTCTGCTGCACCCGGCGGTGCAGGCCGTGCGCGGTGGGTCCCTGAACGAGGACATCACCGTGCCCCGCTCCCAACTGCCCGCGCTGCTGGTCGGGCTGGCCGAGATCTCCCGCGACCTGGGCGTGCCGATCAGCACCGGTGGGCACATCGGTGACGGCAACCTGCACCCGGTGATCGGCTACGACCCGGCCGACCCGACCGAGGTGCGCAGCGCGCACGCCGCGTTCGCCCGCGTGATCGACCTGGCGATCTCCCTGGACGGGTCGGCGTCCGGCGAACACGGCATCGGCATCCTCAAACGCGGTCATCTGCACGACGAGCTCGGGGTGCTGCTGCTCGAGCTGCAGCGCCGGGTGAAGGCGGCCTTCGACCCGCATTCGCTTCTCAACCCCGGCAAGAAGGTCTGACGTGTTCCGCAACAAATCCGCCCAGATGCTGCCGCCGGAGCGGCCGCGGACGTACTATTTCGGTGGGCGCCAGTCGGCACCTGGAACGGCAACGGAAGGCAGACAGTGAGTATCAACGACGACGACATCACCACATCCGGCCAGAACGCCAACTCCGGCGAGGGAACCGCAGACGGCGGCGCCAACCCGGGCGGGCACGACGGCGGCGCCGACGGCACCATCGATGCCGGCGAGGGAACCGCCGACGGCGGGGCCAACCCCAAGGGCCACGACGGTGGGGCCGACGGCTCGGCATCCGAGGAAGGCACCGCTGACGGCGGCGCGAACCCAGAGGGGCACGACGGCGGCGCCGACGGATCCGCCTGATGACGGGCGACGAGCGCGGGTCGGGGGACCGACCCGCGCTCGAGCGCCTGCTGCCGGTCTCGGCGCAGGCGTTCGCCACCGAGTACTGGGCCACGCAACCGTTGTTCGCGCGGTCCGCCAGTCTGCCCGCCGGTTTCGCTGACCTGTTCTCGGCGGATGCCGTGGACGAGCTGGTCACCCGCCGCGGCCTGCGCACACCGTTCGTGCGGATGGCGAAGGAAGGTTCGGTCCTTCCGCCCGGCCGGTTCACCGCGCCCGGCGGTTTCGGCGCCGAGATCGCCGATCAGGTGAGCGCCGACAAGGTCCTGGACGAGTTCGCGGCCGGCGCCACCCTGGTGTTGCAGGGCCTGCACCGCACCTGGGCCCCGGTCGCGGAGTTCACCCGGGCCCTGGTGGCCGACCTGGGCCATCCCGCCCAGGTGAACGCGTACATCACCCCGGCCTCGGCACGCGGGTTCGACCCGCACTACGACGTGCACGACGTCTTCGTCATCCAGATCACGGGGGAGAAGCGCTGGCGCATCCACGCCCCGGTGCACCAGAGCCCGCTCCGCACCCAGCCATGGGACGGACACCGTGCCGAGGTGGAGCGGGAAGCCCAGAACCCGCCGGTGATCGAGGAGACCTTCCGCCCCGGCGACGTGCTCTACCTGCCGCGCGGCTGGATCCACTCCGCCACCGCGCTCGGCGGCACCTCCATCCACCTCACCATCGGTGTGGCCGCGCTCACCCGGCAGGACGTGCTGCGCGAAGCGCTCGCCCGCGCCGAGAACGACGAGAGCCTGCGAGCCGCCCTGCCGCTCGGCGTGGACCTGACCGACCCCGCCGTGGTCTCCGCACTCGTCGCGGCGGCCGTCGACGACCTGGCCGGCTACCTCCGATCGGACACCGACGCGGCGGTGGAGGCCGGTCGCCGGCTGGCCCGCCAGGTGCGGCTAAGCACCCGGCCAGAACCGGTGGCGCCGCTGGCTACCGTCGAGGCCGCGGGCGCCCTGCACGAAGCGACCACCGTCAGCCTGCGGCACGGTCTCGGCGGCCGGGTCCAGGCGGACGGCGAGAAGGTGGCCCTGGTGCTGTCCGACAAGACCGTGCGCCTGCCCGCGGAGGCCACCGCGGCCGTGACGGCGGTGCTGGCCGGTGACACGGTGTTGGCCGGTGACCTGCCGGGCCTGGACCCGGCGTCCTCGCTCGTCGTCGCCCGACGGTTGGTGCGCGAGGGAGTGCTGGTCGTGCGGTGACCGGCACGACGCCACGTCCCCGCCCGCAGCCGGCCCCCGGCTGGTTGCCCTGCAGCGACCGGTCGATCGAACGCGACGACCCGCTCGCCGGCACCGCCGGGTACGGTGAACGCTGGTTCCTGGTCGAGATCGACGGCGCCTGGGGCACCCATGCGTTCCTGCAGTCCCAGCTCGACCCGGCGCTGGCCCGGGCGCTGGTCACCCGGATCGAGAGCGCCGGCATCCGCCCACTGGCCATTCGCCGCACCGGCCGCACTGCCGATCAGCGGCGCGGCCAGAAGGTCTGGCGGTGGGCGGCGGTGGATGCCCGCGTCGGCCACGAGTCCGTGCGCTGGGGCTCGGTCACCGACCCGGCCGAGCTGCTGACGGTGCCCCTGGACGGGTCGACCGGGGTGCGCTCGGACGACCCGGTGATCTGCGTCTGCACCCACGCCCGGCACGACCAGTGCTGCGCCGTGCGCGGCCGGCCCGTGGTCACCGCCCTCGCCCAGGCCCACCCCACGCTCACTTGGGAGTGCTCGCACCTGGGCGGTGACCGGTTCGCGGCCACCCTCATCCTGTTCCCGCACGGCCTGTACTACGGCCGGATCAGCGCCGCCGCCGCCCCCGCCCTGGTGAGCGCCTACCGGGACGGCCGGGTGGTGCCGCCCTGGTTCCGCGGGCGCAGTTCGCTGCCGAACGTGGTGCAGGCCGCGGCCGCGTACGCGCGGGAGGCATGGGACGACGATCGGATCGACGCGTTCAAATACCTCTCCTGGACGCAGGCCGAGGGTGTGCACACCGTCGTCTTCGCCGCCGCGCTGCCCGGCACGCCCAGCCCCGGCACCGTCACCGTGTGCGTGGGTGAGAGCCTGTCGGAACCGTTGCTCAGCACCTGCGGCGCCACCACCCCGCGGCCGGTGCGACAGTTCGAGTTGCGCTCGATCGAGCCGGCCCCGACGGGTCAGGACGAGCCCGTCGTTTAGGGACCAAAGTCCCGGTTGCGCGCCGAAACCTGCGAGTAGGGTTCCTCACAGAGGGCCAAATCGTTGGAATCCCAGCCCGGCAGGTGACTCCGCCGGCACCGGCGTGACGGCTCTCGTGGCCCGACCGATGGGACAACTCCCAGCGCGCGGGAAAGCCTCGATCCTACAAGGAGAGCAACCCCTATGACCGTCACAGATGGCATCCGAAACGACCTGCCCGACGTCGCCGACACCGTGCCCACCAGCGCCCCGGTGGCCGACTTCGTGAGCGGCCCGTGGCAGGACTCGATCAACCTGCGCGACTTCATCCAGCGCAACTACACCCCGTACACCGGCGACGCGAGCTTCCTCGAAGGCGCCACGGAGCGCACGAGCGGTATCTGGGCCAAGCTGACCGCGATGTTCCCGGCCGAGCGCGAAAAGGGTGTCTACGACATCGACGCGACCACTCCGTCGTCCATCACCGCCCACAAGCCCGGCTACATCGACCAGGCCAACGAGGTCATCGTCGGACTGCAGACGGATGCGCCGCTCAAGCGCGCGATCATGCCGTTCGGCGGCTGGCGCATGGTCGCCACCTCGCTGGAGACCTACGGCTACCCGGTCTCGCCTGAGCTGGAGACGATCTTCACCGACTACCGCAAGACCCACAACACCGCCGTGTTCGACGTCTACCCTCCCGGGGTGCGTCGCGCGCGCAGCAGCCACCTGATCACCGGCCTGCCGGATGCCTACGGCCGCGGCCGCATCATCGGCGACTACCGCCGCGTGGCCCTCTACGGTGTGGACGCGCTCATCGCCGGCAAGAAGAACGACCGGGCCGAGCTGGACATGGAGCCCTCGACCGAGGACATCATCCGCGCCCGGGAGGAGAACTCGGAGCAGATCCGGGCCCTCAAGGAACTCGTGCAGATGGCAGCCGGCTACGGCTCCGACATCTCCAAGCCCGCCACCACCGCCAAGGAGGCCGTGCAGTGGCTGTACTTCGCGTACCTCGGTGCGGTCAAGGAGCAGAACGGTGCGGCCATGTCCTTCGGCCGTAACGCCGCGTTCCTCGACGCGTACATCGAGCGCGACCTCGCGGCCGGCACCCTGACCGAGTCCGGTGCCCAGGAGCTCATCGACGACCTGGTCATCAAGCTGCGCATCGTCCGGTTCCTCCGCACCCCGGAGTACGACGACATCTTCGCCGGCGACCCCACCTGGGTCACCGAGTCGCTCGCCGGCATCGGTGAGGACGGCCGCCCGCTCGTCACCAAGACCGCGTTCCGCTTCCTGCAGACCCTGTACAACGTGGGTCCAGCTCCCGAGCCGAACCTGACCGTGCTGTGGAGCGACCAGCTGCCCGAGGGCTTCAAGCGCTTCTGCGCCCAGGTCTCCATCGACACGTCGGCCATCCAGTACGAGTCCGACGACCTCATCCGCAACGAAATGGGTGACGACGCCGCGATCGCCTGTTGCGTCTCGCCGATGCGGGTGGGCAAGCAGATGCAGTTCTTCGGCGCCCGCGTGAACGCCGTCAAGGCGCTGCTGTACTCGATCAACGGCGGCCGCGACGAGGTGTCCGGCAAGCAGATCGCCCCGGCCACCGCGCCGAACACCGACGAGGTCCTCGACTACGACACCGTCTTCCCCGCCTACCTCGAGACCCTCGAATGGCTGGCCGAGACCTACGTCACCGCGCTGAACTGCATCCACTACATGCACGACAAGTACGCCTACGAGCGCCTCGAGATGGCCCTGCACGACAAGGAGATCATTCGCACCCTGGCCTGCGGCATCGCCGGTCTCAGCGTGGTCGCCGACTCGCTGTCCGCCATCAAGTACGCCACCGTGCGCCCGGTGCGTGACGAGACCGGACTGGTCGTCGATTACACCGTCGAGGGTGAGTTCCCCGCCTTCGGCAACGACGACGACCGGGTCGACACCATCGCGGTCGACGTGATGGAACGGTTCATGACGATGATCCGCAAGCACCCGACCTACCGCGACGCCATCCACACCCAGTCGATCCTCACGATCACCTCCAACGTGGTCTACGGCAAAGCCACCGGCAACACGCCGGACGGTCGCCGTCACGGTGAGCCGTTCGCCCCGGGTGCCAACCCGATGAACGGCCGCGACACGCACGGCATGCTCGCCTCGGCGCTCAGCGTGGCGAAACTGCCGTTCAGCGAGGCGCAAGACGGCATCTCCCTGACCAACACGGTGGTGCCCAGCGGTCTCGGCCACACCAAGGACGAGCAGATCACCAGCCTGGTCGGGCTGCTCGACGCGTTCACCTCGGCGACCGGGTACCACCTGAACGTCAACGTGCTCAACAAGGAGACCCTCGAGGACGCCATGGAGCACCCGGAGAACTACCCGCAGCTGACCATCCGGGTCTCCGGTTACGCGGTGAACTTCGTCCGGCTCACCCGCGAGCAGCAGATGGATGTCATCAGCCGCACGTTCCACTCCCGCTAGAGAATCCCTCAACACCATGACCGGCAACGCCAGGTAGGACGAGACCATGACCGCAATCAACCTCGGCTTCCCTAGCGTTGCCTGTCCTGTCGTCGCCGAACATGTGGACCTGTCGGTCGACGTGGCCGACGAGATCAGTGCCCTGGGCGACGTCGACCGCAAGGCCGAACTGCACACCCTCGAGATGACGGCGATCCGCGAGGGCACCGTCGCCAGCGTGCACTCCTGGGAGCTCGTGACGGCCGTCGACGGCCCCGGCACCCGCATGACCCTGTTCCTGTCCGGCTGCCTGCTGCGCTGTCAGTACTGCCACAACCCGGACACCTGGAAGATGCGCGACGGCCTGGTCACCCCGATCGACGATCTCGTGGCGCGGATGACCCGCTACCTCGGCGTGTTCAGAGCGACGAACGGTGGCCTCACCATCTCCGGCGGCGAACCCCTGATGCAACCGGCGTTTGTGAAGCGGATGTTCACGGCGGCGCACGCGCTCGGTGTGCACACCACCCTGGACACCTCCGGCTACCTCGGCAGGAGCGCCTCGGACGATCTGCTCGACAACGTCGACCTGGTGCTGCTGGACGTGAAGAGTGGCCTCCCGGAGACCTACAAGACGGTCACCGGCCGCGAACTGGCACCGACGATCGCGTTCGGCGACCGGCTCGCCGAGCGGGGTATCCCGGTCTGGGTGCGCTTCGTTCTGGTTCCCGGCCTGACCGATGCGGTGGAGAACGTCGAAGCGGTCGTCGACATCGTCGCCGCCTGGCCGAACGTGGAACGGGTGGAGGTGTTGCCGTTCCACCAGATGGGCGAGGACAAGTGGGACCGCCTGGGCATCACCTACCCGCTGCACGGGGTGCACCCGCCGGACGACGACCTGCTGGAGCGGGTGCGCGGTCAGTTCGAGGCGCGCGGTCTCACCGTCTACTGACTGCCTCCGCCGGCGAGGATGCGTCCGCGAAACAATTCCGAACTAAATGCACCCGCATAGGACTTTGTACCCTAAGCGACCAGGTGGGTGGCTGCCAGACTCTTAATATCTTCAGAATCACAACGAAAGGCAACATCGTGTCGACAGCAACCGTCCCGGCCACCACCACCACGGCCACCCCGCTGAGCGCCGTCAAGGGCAAGGCCGTCAAGCTCATCGGCTGGGCCGGAATCCTCGGCGCGGTCGTCATGATCGTCGGCGGCGGCGTGGTCTGGGGTGTCGTGAGCTCGCAGCTGGCCGCCGAGCAGATCACCGTTGCCGAAGACGCGTCCTTCCTCGCCGGCGCCCCGGTCGTCGGTCCGTTCTCGGCATACGCGCAGGCCGACATCATCAACCACCACGCTCTCGAGATGGCCGACGGCAACACCTACGCCGAGCTCGACAAGGAAGACCCGCTGCGCGCGACGGTCATGAACGCCTCGTTCCTGCGTACCTCGCTCTTCACCTCGGTCGTCTCGTTAGGTGTCTCGGCCTTCGCCATCGGCATGGGCGTTCTCTCGGGCCTGTTCGGCTGGGCGCTGCTCACCCTGGCCCCGGCCTGGACCAGCAAGGCCGCCGTCAAGGCGTAACCCGCACCAGCAGCACTCGAACAGCCCGGCAGCAGCAGCTGCCGGGCTGTTTTTCGGCGCCGTCGACGGTGGTGCAGTGAGCCCGACGTTGGCCCTATTCTGATCAGAGTGTCAGCGGACAGCCCTGGGGGAGAGATGAGCACTGCACAGCGGATGCCGCAGGTCCGGCCCCGGCTGTTCCGACCCCGGCGGCGGCCGGCCCGGCCGAGCCGGCTGCGGGTGGTTCTCGCCCTGCTGCTCGCCGGCGTGCTGGCCGGCAGCGCGGGTGCGACGCCCGCCGCCGCACTGGACACCGCCCGAACGACGGCGACCACGGCCGTCGGCGGCACGTCCGGCTGGCTGCACACCTCCGGCGGGCGCATCCTCACCGCCTCCGGCCAGCCCTACGTGATCAAAGCCATCGCCTGGTTCGGGATGGAGACCTCCAACTGTGCGCCGCACGGGCTGTGGAGCATCGGTCTGGACGCCGGACTGAACCAGATCCGGTCGCTCGGCTTCACCACCATCCGGTTGCCGTTCTCCAACGAGTGCCTGGCCAAGTCGTCGACCAACTCGATCAACTACGCGGTCAACCCCAGCCTGGTCGGCAAATCCCCGCAGCAGCTGCTCGACATCTTCGTGAGCCGCGCCGCCGCCGCCGGTCTGAACGTCATCCTCGACCGGCACCGGCCGGACTCGGCCGCGCAGTCTCAACTCTGGTACACCGGCAGCTACAGCGAGGCCCGGTGGATCAAGGACTGGAAGAAGCTGGCCGCCCGGTACAAGAACAACTCGACCGTGATCGGGGTCGACCTGCACAACGAGCCGCACGGCGCGGCCTGCTGGGGCTGCGGCAACCCCGCAACCGACTGGCAGGCTGCGGCCACCCGGGCCGGTAACGCCGTGCTCGCGGTCAACCCGAAACTGCTGATCATCGTCGAGGGGGTGGAGAACCAACCGGACGGCACGTCCACCTGGTGGGGCGGCGGCCTCAGCGGGGTCGCGGCCAAACCGGTGAAGCTGAAGGTGCCCAACCGGGTGGTGTACTCACCGCACGACTACCCCTCGTCGGTGTTCGCCCAGAAGTGGTTCACGGCCGCGAACTACCCGGCCAACCTGCCCGCCCTGTGGGACAAGAACTGGGGCTACATCGCCAAGAAGGGCATCGCCCCGGTGCTGCTGGGCGAGTTCGGCAGCAAACTCCAAACCGGGTCGGACGCCCAGTGGATGAAGGCGATCGTGGGGTACCTGGCCACCAACAAGATGAGCTTCGCCTACTGGTCGTTCAACCCCAACAGCGGGGACACGGGCGGCATCGTGGCCGACGACTGGGTCACCCCGCAGGCGAAGAAGGTGGCAGCCCTGGCCCCGCTGATTCGCAGCACCGCTGTAGCGCCCAAGCCCGTGCCCAAGCCGACCGTGCCCAAACCAGCAGTACCGAAGCCGGCGGTGCCGAAGCCCAAGCCGCCCGTGGCGCCCAAACCTGTGCCCAAGCCGACGGTTGCACCCAAACCGAAGCCGTCACCGGCTCCCCAGCCGGGGTCGACCAGGGCCGCCATCGCCTGGAAGCTGCAGAGCGCCTGGAGCGGTGGCTACGTCGCCGACGTCGTCGTGACCGGCGCCAAGGCCGGCACGAAGTCCTGGACGGTGACCTGGGCGGACCCGATGGTCACCGGCGTGGCCAGCGCCTGGGGGATGACCTGCACGGT
>Ga0247816_10001280_pt1 | contig 12444 bp, 10 predicted proteins | sample UWRJL209509C1_FD_179930 | JGI IMG/M metagenome (GOLD analysis project Ga0247816, IMG submission 179930) | Plant litter microbial communities from Arlington Agricultural Research Station in Wisconsin, United States - UWRJ-L209-509C-1 | ecosystem: Environmental > Terrestrial > Plant litter >...
GATGTTCTGGATCATCCACCAGACCCTGATCTTTCCGCTGATGATCCTCTCGGGCATGCTGCTGCCGCTCGACGATGCCCCGGGCTGGATGAAGGTCGCCGCCGCGGTCAACCCGCTCAGCTACGTGGTGCAGGCCGAGCGCGACCTGTTCGCCGGCAGCCTGGCCACCCCGGCGGTGCTCGGCGGCTTCGCGGCCGCCGTGGTGACGGCCGTGATCGGCCTGTGGGTCGGCATCCGGGGGATGCGGCGGGCCTGACAGGGTTCGTCAGGGCCTAGCGGATGGTCTTGCGGGCTGTGATCTGCCCGGTGTCGAAGCCGAGCAGGTGCAGCCCGCCGTGGAACCGGGCGTGCTCGATTTTGATGCAGCGGTCCATCACGATGGTGAGGCCCTTCGACTCGCCGTCCTCGGCGGCCTCCTGGTTCCAGATGCCCAACTGCACCCACACGGTCTTCGCGCCCACGGCGATGGCGTCGTCGATCACGGAGGGGATGTCGGAGGCCTTGCGGAAGACATCCACGATGTCGGGCACCTCGGGCAGTGACGCCAGGTCCGGGTAGGCCTTCTCGCCGAGGATGGTGTCGGCGCGCGGGTTGACGAAGTACACCCTGTAGTCGCTCGACTGCTGCAGGTAGGTGCCCACGAAGTAGCTGGAGCGAGCCGGGTTGGGCGAGGCGCCCACGATCGCGATCGATTTCGCGCGGCGCAGGATGCCCAGCCGTGCCTTGGCGTCCGGACCCTCCCAGGTGCGCTGGGTGCGCAGCAGCTTGGCCAGTGGCGAGTTGGTGGGAACGCTGCAGCTCAGCCCGTTGGTGAGCTGGACCGTCTCGGTGGACGCGGTGTCGGTGCGTGCGGTATCGGTGCTCACGCTGCTCCTCCAGTTGCGGCTGCCTGGGCCAGTGCCTGGTCGAGATCGTAAATGATGTCGTCGACATCCTCAATGCCCACGCTGATGCGCACGAGACCCGCCAGCACACCGGCGTCGACGAGCTGTTGTTCGCTCAGCTGGGCGTGGGTGGTGGAGGCCGGGTGGATCACCAGGGTCTTGGCGTCGCCGATGTTGGCCAAGTGGCTGGCCAGGTCGACGGACTCGATGAAGGTGCGGCCGGCGTCACGGCCGCCCTTGACGCCGAAGCTGAAGACCGAACCCGGGCCCTTGGGCAGGTACTTGAGGCCGCGTTCGTAGTGCGGGTGGCTGGGCAGACCGGCCCAGTTCACGAAGTCGACGCGCGGGTCGGCGTCGAGCCACTCGGCCACGATGCGGGCGTTGTTCACGTGCGCCTGCAGCCGGTAAGGCAGCGTCTCGACGCCCTGGGCGAGCAGGAACGCGGAATGCGGGGCGAGCACAGGGCCGATGTCGCGCAACTGCTCGGCGCGGAGGCGGGTGAGGAAGGCGTACTCGCCGAAGTTGCCCGACCATTCCAGGCCGCCGTAGCTGGGCACGGGTTCGGTGAACAGGGGGAACTTGTCGCTGTCCCAGTTGAACCGGCCGCTCTCCACGACCACGCCGCCGAGGGTGGTGCCGTGCCCGCCGAGGAACTTGGTGGCCGAGTGGATGACGATGTCCGCGCCCCACTCGATGGGCCGGCAGAGGTAGGGGGTGGCGATGGTGGAGTCGATGATCAACGGGATGCCGGCGGCGTGCGCCACGGCCGCCAGGCCCTCGATGTCGGCGACCTCGCCGGACGGGTTGGCGACGGTCTCGGCGAAGATCAGCTTGGTCTTGTCGGTGATCGCGGCGGCGTAGTCGGCCGGGTCGGCGGACTGTACGAAGGTGGTCTCCACACCGAACCGGCGCAGGGTCACGTCGAGCTGAGTGATCGAGCCGCCGTAGAGGTTGGCGCTGGAGACGATGTGGTCGCCGGCGCCGGCGAGGCTGGCGAAGGTGATGTACTGGGCCGCCAGCCCGGATGCCGTGGCGACGGCGCCGAGACCGCCCTCGAGGCTGGCGATGCGTTCCTCGAACGCGGCCACGGTGGGGTTGGAGAGCCGGGAGTAGACATTGCCGTACTTCTGCAGGGCGAAGCGAGCGGCGGCATCCGCGGTGTCGTCGAAGACGAAGGCGCTGGTCTGGTAGATGGGCAGGGCCCTGGCCCCGGTGACGGCGTCGGGGATGTTCCCGGCGTGGATTGCCCTGGTCGTGAAGCCGTACTCGCGATCTGCCATGGGAGTACGCTACCCGGCCCGCGTGGGCCTCAGGCCGCGACGGCGTAACAGAGCGCCACATGCTGCCGGCACCTCGAAGGGGGCTCAGCTGAGCTGCACGGCCACCAGGGCCAGCACCGCGATGAGCAGCCAGGAAGCCAGGCCCACGCCCAGGGCGCGGCCCCCGGTGCGCACGAGCTCGGTCAGGCGCACGGCGGTACCCAGCCCGAACAGGGCCATGGCCAGCAGCACCGTCTGCACGAGATCGGCGGCGTCGAGCAGCACCGGCGGCACCGGTACCAGGGTGCGTATGAGCACCATGGCCAGGAACCCGGCCACGAACAGGGGGATCACCGGCGGCCGGCTCGCCACGGGTGCGACGGCGGGGAAAGCGACGGCGGGGGAGGCGACGGCGGTGCCGCCCGCGGTCACCGGCAGGGCGGCACGGCGGCGCTCGTAGACCGCGACGCTCGCCACGAGGGGAGCGAGCATCAGCACCCGGGTGAGCTTGACGACCACGGCCACCGCGAGGGCGGCCGAGCCGGCGATCTGCGCCGTCGCGACGACCTGGCCCACATCGTGCACGCCCGCGCCGACCCAGTGGCCGAACTGCAGGTCGGTCAGGCCCAGCGGGTGCCAGAGCAGCGGCAGCACGCCGATGGCGAGGGTGCCGCACAGGGTGACCAGCGCCACCGGGGTGGCGGTCTCCTTGTCTTTGGCCCCGACGACACCGCTCATGGCGCCGATGGCCGAGGCACCGCAGACGGCGAAGCCGGTGGCGATGAGCAGGGGCTGGTGCCCGGGCAGGCCCACCCGGCGGCCGAGCCAGAGGGTGCCGAAGAAGGTGAGCACCACGATGAGCACGGTGGTCGTGATGGTGACCCAGCCGAGGCCCGCGATGTCCACCAGGCTGAGCTTGAGGCCGAGCAGCACCACGCCGAGCCGCATCAGGCGTTTGGCCGCCAACGACAGACCGGGCTTCAACACGCCGGAGACCGCCGGGCGCAGCACGGGCAGCTGCCCCACAAGAATGCCGAGCACCACGGCCGCGGTAAGCAGGGGCACGCCGGGCACGAGCGCGTGCACCGCCCACGCCGCCAGGGTGGCCAGAGCGGCCACACCCACTCCCCAGATCCACATTTTGTCAACCCTACCCATCAGTTCTCCGGCCCGCGCGCAGAAAGGCCCCCCTCCGGGCGGAGGGGGGCCTGACGTGCGGGTGGGTTAACGGTGGTGGAAGCGTTGCACCATCGGGCAGTCGAACGGGTCGCGGGCGGCCAGGCCCACCTTGTTGAGGTAGGCGACCACGATGCCGTAGGACTCGAACAGGCCGGTCTCGGTGTAGAGGATCTTGTTCGACTCGCAGTATTCCTTGGTGATCTCCTGCGCCTTCTTCAGGTGCGGGCGAGCCATGTTGGGGAACAGGTGGTGCTCGACCTGGTAGTTCAGGCCGCCCATGAAGGTGTCCATCATGGTGCCACCGCGGATGTTGCGCGACGTGAGCACCTGGCGACGGAGGAAGTCGACCTTGCTCTCGTGCGGCAGCTGCGGCATGCCCTTGTGGTTCGGGGCGAAGGAGGCGCCCATGTAGACCCCGAAGACGGCCATCTGCACGCCGATGAAGGCGAACGCCATGCCCAGCGGCAGGAAGTAGAAGATGACGGCGAAGTACAGCACGATGCGGCTGGTGAGCATGGTGATCTCGAGCCAGCGCTTGTCGACCTTGCCCTTGCCGAACACGGTCTTGAAGCCGTGGATGTGCAGGTTGATGCCCTCGAGGGTGAGCAGCGGGAAGAACAGGTAGCCCTGCTTGCGGGTGATGAACGAGGTGAGCCAGCTGACCTCTGACGCGTCCTTCTCGTTGAACCGGATCACGTCGGGCTCGATGTCCGGGTCCTTGCCCACCACATTGGGGTTGGCGTGGTGCCTGCTGTGCTTGGTCATCCACCAGGCGTAGCTGATGCCCACGAACAGGTTGGCGAGAATGCGGCCGGCCCGGTCGTTGGCGGGGCCGGACTCGAAGACCTGGCGGTGCGACGCCTCGTGGGCGAGGAAGGCGAACTGGGTGAGGATGATGCCGAGCACGCCGGCGATGATCAGCTGGTACCAGGAGTCACCGAGCAGCACGAAGCCGACGCCGAGGCCGGCGGTGATCAGCACCAGGGCGGCGAACATGCCCCAGTAGAAGCCGGTGGCGCGCTGGAGCAGACCCAGATTGCGCACTGTGTGCAGCAGGGAGGAGTACTCGGTGGTGGGGTTCTTGGAGTCGCCACCCTTACGAGTGCGGACAATACGCACCGTGGGTGCGGCAGATGCTTCCGACATGAGGCCTTTGGTTTGTATCTGGACTTCTCAGTCGGTTATAGAGCAAACACTCGTCAAGCAGATACCGGCCATCCTACGGGTCGAACCCCCAAAAATCGCTCTAATTCACACGCAGTTAACAGGGGATGTATTCCAGTTTTGGCATACGTTCACAGCCGTGCATACAGTGGATTTTTGCCGGAAATGCTGGTCAGCGCCAGCTCGGCAGCCAGATGTGGGCCTGCCAGAAGGCGAACGGAACCTGGGCGCCGGTCCAGAGCGGGAAGTAATAGGCGCTCACGAGGGTGGCGAGGGCGAGCAGCGTCACGACAATGGCCTTGCCGGAGGCGCTCTTGAGGAGCAGTCCGATCACCAGGGTGAGACCGAGAATCAGGTACGGCTCGAACGCGATCGTATAGAACTGGAACACCGTGCGGTTCAGGTACATCAGCCAGGGCAGGTAGCCGGCGACCATGCCCATCAGGATCAGGCCGACCCGCCATTCGCGATATCGGGCCAGCCTGTACACCAGGTAGAGGATGGCGGCGGTCGCCGCCCACCAGATCAGCGGGTTGGCGATGCCGGTGATGGCTTCGGAGCAGGTGGCGAAGCCGCAGCCGTTCTCGCCCAGGGAACTGCCCTCGTAGTACATGCTCGTCGGCCGGGACATCAGCAGCCAGGTGAGCGGGTTCGCCTGGTACGGATGCGGAGTGACCAGGCCCACGTGATACGCGTAGGCCGCCGACTGATAGTGCCAGAAGCTCTGCAGGCTGTGCGGCACCCAGGCGAGGGCTCCGGTCCAGGCCTGCCCGGCCTGATCCGCCCAGTCCCGGTAGTAGCCGCCGCGGGTGACGAACCAGCCGGCCCACGAGGCCACGAAGGTGATCACGGCCACGGGCACCAGCAGCAGGAAGGTCACCGGACCCTGCTTGAGGATCGCCCCGCTGATCCAGAACGGCAGTCCGGCGCGGCGCCGAGCGAGGGCGTCGACGACCACGAGGTAGATGCCGAAGGCCGCCAGGAAGTAGGCGCCCGACCACTTCACCGAGCAGGCCAGTCCGAACGCCAGGCCGGCGGCGAGCACCCACGGCCGCCACCAGAGGGCGGGGCCCCAAGTCGGTTCGATCTCGTTGTCGCGCTTCTCGTTCAGCCACGCCCCGAGCCGGACCCTGTGGTGGTCGCGATCCATCAGCACCGCGCCGAAGCCGAGCAGTGCGAAGAACATCACGTAGTTGTCGAGCAGCGCCACCCGGCTCATCACGATGGCGTTGCCGTCGATGGCGAACAGGAACCCGGCGATCGAGGTCAGCAGCACCGAGCCGAACAGCTTCTGGGCGATGAGCATGAGCAGCACCACGGCGAGCAGCCCGATCAGGGCGGTGACGATCCGCCAGGCGAATGGGTTGTCGGCCCCGAACGCGGCCAGCCCCAAGGCGATCAACCACTTGCCGAGCGGCGGATGCACCACGAACGACGGCGCGGTGGAGAAGATATTGCTCTGCCCGGCGGCGAACAGGGCGTCGGCACCATCGGGCCAGGTCGACTCGTAGCCGTTGTTGAACAGGCTCCACGCGTCCTTCACATAGAAGGTCTCGTCGAACACCAGGGTGCCGGGGTGGCCGAGGTTCCAGAACCGTAAGCCCGCGGCGAGCAGCACCACCAGGGCCGGGCCGGCGAGACGAACCCACCGGGTGGCCCACAGGGAGGGCCAACGGTCGGTCAGGCTGTGGGAAACACGGTGGGCGAGGAGCACCTGACCATCGTAGTGAGCGGGGGCGAAGAGCTTCTCCTGCGAGACTGGGACCATGATCATTCTGGCTGCCACCCCCATCGGAAACCTCGGGGACGCCTCGACCCGCCTGATCGAGGCGCTGCGCACCAGCACGGTCATCGCCGCCGAAGACACCCGGGTGACCGTGCACCTGCTCAAGGCCCTTGGCGTGGAGAACCGGCCCCGCCTGATCGCCCTGCACGACCACAACGAACGCGGCAAGGCCGCCGAACTCGTCGAACTCGCCCGCGACACCGACCTTCTCGTGCTCAGCGACGCCGGCATGCCCACCGTCTCCGACCCCGGCTTCCACCTGGTGGATGCGGCCATCGCCGCCGGCGTCACCGTCACAGCGCTGCCCGGACCGTCGGCCGTGCTCACCGCGCTGGCAGTCTCGGGCCTGCCCACCGACAGGTTCACCTTCGAGGGCTTCCTGCCGCGCAAACACGGCGAGCGGATGCAGACCCTGCGCGAGGTGGCCACCGAGCGCCGCACCATGGTCTTCTTCGAGTCGCCCAACCGGCTCGCCGCGTCGCTCACCGACCTCGCCGCCGTTCTCGGCGCCGACCGCCGGGTGGTGGTCTGCCGGGAACTGACCAAGTTCTATGAAGAGGTCAAACGGGGCAGCGCCGCTGAGCTGGCCGAATGGGCCGCCGCCGGGGTGCGCGGGGAGATCTGCATCGTCGTGGCCGGCGCCACACCCCGGGTGCTCGACCTGGCCACCGGTGTCGACGAAGTGCTGGCGCTGGTCGCGGCGGGCGCCCGCCTGAAGGATGCCGCGGCCGATGTCTCCGCCGCATCCGGGCTCGGCAAGCGCGACCTGTACGAAGCCGCGCTCACGGGCAAGGCCGCCGGAGCCGGGTCAACCCGCCGGAAGGCGGCCCCGCAGCCCGAGTTGCCGCTGGATTGATTCGCCGAACGGCGCCGCGCGACGTAACAGGGTCTGACGCCAGCGCAGGTCACCATAAGATGTGAGCATGTCCGACGGCTCATCTTTTTACATCACCACGCCTATTTTCTATGTGAATGATGTCCCGCACATCGGGCACGCCTACACGGAGGTGGCCGCGGATGTGCTTGCCCGCTGGCACCGGCAGCGTGGGGAGGACGCCTGGCTGCTCACCGGCACCGACGAGCACGGCCAGAAGATCCTGCGCACCGCCACCGCCAACGGGGTCACCCCCAAGGAGTGGGCCGACCGCCTCGTGGAGACCGCGTGGAAGCCGCTGCTGGAAACCGTCGACATCCGAAACGACGACTTCATCCGCACGACGGACGTGCGCCACGAGGTGAACGCGCAGAAGTTCCTGCAGCACCTCTTCGACGCCGGCCACATCTACACCGGCGAGTACGAGGGCTTCTACTGTGTGGGCTGCGAGGAGTACAAGCAGCCCAGCGACCTCGTCGACGGCACCGGCGAGTACACCGGCCAGCAGGTCTGCGCCATCCACTCCATCCCGGTCGAACTGCTGCACGAGAAGAACTACTTCTTCCGCATGAGCACCTTCACCGACCAGCTGCTGGCCATGTACGAGGCCAACCCCAACTTCATCCAGCCGGAATCCGCCCGCAACGAGGTCATCTCCTTCGTCAAGCAGGGCCTCTCCGACCTGTCGATCTCCCGGTCCAGCTTCGACTGGGGAATCAAGGTGCCCTGGGACGACAGCCACGTCGTCTACGTCTGGTTCGACGCGCTGCTGAACTACATCACCGCCGCCGGCTACGGCCAGGACGACGAGAAGTTCAGCCGGCTCTGGCCCGCCACCCACATCGTCGGCAAGGACATCCTCCGCTTCCACGCCGTGATCTGGCCCGCCATGCTGCTGGCCGCAGGGCTCCCGGTGCCCACCCAGGTCTTCGGCCACGGCTGGCTGCTCGTGGGCGGCGAGAAGATGAGCAAGTCCAAGCTCACCGGCATCGCGCCCAACCAGATCACCGACGTGTTCGGTTCCGACACGTTCCGGTACTACTTCATGCGCGCCATCAGCTTCGGCCAGGACGGCTCGTTCTCCTGGGAAGACCTGTCCGCCCGCTACCAGTCCGAGCTCGCCAACGGCTTCGGCAACCTGGCCTCCCGCGTCATCGCCATGGTCGTGCGCTACTGCGACGGCGAAATCCCGGCCGGTGGCACGCCGCAGGACGCGGATGCCGCCATCCTCGAGACCTCGATCCGGGTCACCCGGGCCGCCGACGAGGCCATCGACAGGCTTGCCCTGCACGAGACCCTCGCCGCGGTGTGGGAACTCGTCGACGAGCTCAACGGCTACATCACCACCCAGGAACCGTGGGCGCTTGCCAAGAACCCCGACGACCGCGAACGCCTGGAAACCGTGCTCCACACCGTGGTGCGCGGCCTCGGCACCCTCGCCGTGCTGCTGTCCCCGGTCACCCCGCAGGCCACCGCGACGCTGTGGAGCGCGCTCGGCGGCACCGGCCTGGTCGAAGAAACCCCCATCAACCGGGCCTGGGAGTGGACCGGCGGCACTCACGTGACGCCCCTGACCGCACTGTTCCCGCGCATCGAGGCCACGGTTGGCTGACGCTTCCGCCGACTCCACCCACATCCGGTCGCGGGAGGCGACCGCCGGCCGCGACCTGGTCTACCCGCCGGCACCCGAGCCGCTGATCGTGGGCGTCTACGACAACCACACGCACCTGGAGATCAGCGACGGCATCACCCCGTTGTCGGTCGCCGAGCAGCTCGACCTGGCGTCGAGCGTGGGCGTGCGCGGTGTCATCCAGGTGGGCACCGACGTGGCCACCTCACGCTGGTCGGCCGAGCTGGCCGCCCGCGAACCCAGGATGCTCGCCGCCGTCGCCATCCACCCCAACGATGCGCCGGAGCTGGAAGCGGCCGGCACCCTCGACGAGGGTCTCGCCGTGATCGACGAGCTCGCCGGCCGCCCCCGGGTGGTCGCGGTGGGCGAGACCGGACTGGACTTCTACCGCACCGCGCCGCACGGCCGGGCCGCCCAGTTCCGTTCGTTCGAGGCGCACATCGAGATCGCCAAACGGCACGGCCTGGCCCTGCAGATCCACGACAGGGACGCCCACGACGAGGTTGTCGAGACGCTGTTGCGGGTCGGCGCCCCCGAGCGCACGGTCTTTCACTGCTTCTCCGGCGGCGCCGAGCTGGCCCGGCTCTGCGCGGACCAGGGCTGGTACATGTCGTTCGCCGGACCGGTGAGCTTCAAGAACGCCGCCGGCCTGCGCGAGGCGCTCGACGTGGCCCCGCGCGCCCTGCTGCTGGTGGAGACCGACGCGCCCTACCTCACTCCCACTCCGCACCGCGGCCGCCCCAACGCGCCCTACCTGCTGCCGCACACCCTGCGCGCCATGGCCGACCACCTGCAGACTGACGTCTCGGTGCTCGCCGCCCAGATCACCTCGAACACCGAACTCGTCTACGGCCGCTGGGACGCGGAGCCCGTGGTGTTGACCGACACCCGCCGTGACCCCCGAATCAGCCCGGCCGGAGGCCTCGCATGACCGACTCTGCTTACAACCCTGCCCACGAATCCGCCCGCGAACCCGGCGCACCCACCCTGCTCGGGCCGGCTGAGATCCGCGACCTCGCCGAGATGCTCGGGGTCAACCCCACCAAGAAGCTCGGCCAGAACTTCGTCATCGACGGCAACACCGTGCGGCGCATCGTCAAGGTGGCCGCCGTGCAGCCCGGCGAAACCGTCGTGGAGGTGGGCCCCGGCCTCGGGTCGCTCACCCTGGGCATCCTCGAGGTGGGCGCTGCCGTGGTGGCCGTCGAGATCGACGACCGCCTCGCCGAGCAGCTTCCGTTGACCGTGCAGCTCATGCAGCCGGCTGCGAAGCTCACGGTCATCCGTGCCGACGCGTTGAAGATCGCCGACCTGCCGGGGGAGCCCACCCGGCTGGTGGCGAACCTGCCGTACAACGTGTCGGTGCCGGTGCTGCTGCACCTGCTCGAGCACTTCGCCTCCATCCGCGCCGGCGTCGTGATGGTGCAGGCCGAGGTGGGCGAGCGCCTCGCTGCTGCACCCGGGTCGAAGATCTACGGCAGCCCCAGCGTCAAGGCCGCCTGGTACGGCACGTTCCGCACCGCGGGCAAGGTGAGCCGGCAGGTGTTCTGGCCGGTCCCCAACGTCGACTCCATCCTCATCGCCTTCGAACGACGCGCCGAGGAACTCGAATCGGAGGAACTGCGCCTGGCGACGTTCGCGCTCGTCGACGGTGCCTTCCAGCAGCGCCGCAAGATGCTGCGCCAGTCGCTGTCGGGTGTGCTGGGCGACTCCGCCCAGGCCACGGCCGTGCTCAGCGCGGCGGGCATCGATCCCACCGAGCGCGGCGAGCAGCTCACCGTCAACGACTTCCTGGCGATTGCCCGGGCCTGGCTGGCCTAGGTTAGAACCATGACCAACACGGCGACGACCTCACCGGTTGTGCATGCGAGGGCCCCGGGCAAAATCAACGTCTTCCTCAAGGTGGGGGCCGTGATGCACGACGGCTACCACGATCTCGCCACCGCGTTCCAGGCCGTCTCGCTCTATGAAGACGTGCGTGCGCGCGCCGCCGACGACTTCAGCGTCGCGTTCACCGGCTCGGTCGACACCTCCGGGCTCGCCGTCGACGGCAGCAACCTGGCGATCAAGGCCGCCCGCGCACTGGCCAGGGCCACCGGGTACACCGGCGGGGTGCACCTCGAGATCGACAAGAACGTTCCCATCGCCGGCGGCATGGGCGGCGGGTCTGCGGATGCCGCGGCAACGCTGCTGGCCTGCGACGCGCTGTGGGGAACCGAGCTCAGCCGCGAGGAGCTGCTCAAGATCGCGGCCACCCTCGGCGCGGATGTTCCCTTCGCCGTCACCGGCGGCACCGCCATCGGCACCGGACGCGGTGACCAGCTGAGCCCTGCCCTGGCCAAGGGCACCTTCCACTGGGTGCTCGCCCTGGCCGAGTTCGGCATGTCGACGCCGTCGGTGTACAGCGAGTTGGACAGGCACCGCACCCGGCACGCCCAGGACATCTTCCCCGTGCAGCAGCAGCCCACGGTGGACGCCAATGTGCTGCAGGCCCTGCGTGCCGGCGACCCGGCGATGCTCGCCGAGTCTATGCACAACGACCTGCAGGCGCCGGCGCTGCAGCTGGCCCCAGGTCTGGGTCGGGTGCTGGAGCTCGGCGAGGCGAACGGCGCACTGGCCGGGATCCTGTCCGGGTCCGGTCCCACCGTCGCGTTCCTCGTGCCCGACGTGGATGCCGGCCTCGAACTGCAGGTCGCGCTCAGCGCCGCCCGGCTGCGCGTGGTGCGGGCAACGGGCCCCGTGCACGGCGCCCGCATCCTCACCACGTAGAGACCGGCGGTCGGGGCTCTCAGCTGCGGGCGATAGGCTCGAACCCTATGGCACATTTGCTCGGGGCCGAGTCCCTGCACCTTGAATTTCCCACCCGCGTCATCTTCGACAGCGTCACCGCCGGACTGAACGAGGGCGACCGCATTGGCATCGTCGGCCGCAACGGCGACGGCAAGTCCACCCTCCTGCGCCTGCTCGCCGGCCGCATGGAGCCCGATTCCGGCCGGGTGACCCGAAGGCGCGGCGTCACCATCGGCGTGCTCGACCAGTCCGACGACCTCGTCAACGGTCAGACCGTTGGCCACACCATCGTCGGCGGCATCGACGAGCACGTCTGGGCCGGCGACGCCAAGGTTCGCGACGTCATCGCGGGCCTCGTGCGCGACATCCCCTGGGACACCCTCGTCGACGACCTCTCCGGTGGCCAGCGCCGCCGGGTGGCCCTCGCCCAGGTGCTCATCGGCGACCACGACGTGGTCTTCCTCGATGAGCCCACCAACCACCTCGACGTGGAAGGCATCTCCTGGCTGGCCGGCCACCTCAAGAACCGGTGGGCCCAGAACTCCGGCGGCCTCGTGGTCGTCACCCACGACCGGTGGTTCCTCGACGAGGTCTGCAACATGACCTGGGAGGTGCACGACCGCCTGATCGAACCGTTCGAGGGTGGTTACGCCGCCTACATCCTGCAGCGCGTGGAGCGCGACCGGATGAGCGCCGTGATGGAGGGCAAGCGCCAGAACCTGATGAAGAAGGAATTGGCGTGGCTGCGCCGCGGAGCCCCCGCCCGCACCGCCAAGCCCAAGTTCCGCATCGACGCCGCCAACGAACTGATCGAGAACGAGCCGCCGCCCCGCGACACCGTGTCGATGCAGTCGATGGCCATGCAGCGCCTCGGCAAGGAT
>Ga0247816_10001282_pt1 | contig 12434 bp, 31 predicted proteins | sample UWRJL209509C1_FD_179930 | JGI IMG/M metagenome (GOLD analysis project Ga0247816, IMG submission 179930) | Plant litter microbial communities from Arlington Agricultural Research Station in Wisconsin, United States - UWRJ-L209-509C-1 | ecosystem: Environmental > Terrestrial > Plant litter >...
GTTCTTGTATTTCTTCCCACATAGCTTATTTTTTTAATGCTTCCTTTTCTACTCTTAATAATGCTTCGTCCGTAAGCTCTTTTGATTTTCTTGCAGTTACCAATTGATTTATTGTAGCGTGGGTTTTAGCATCTGTCCAATACTTTACATTATATCTATCGCCTTTTGGCCTACCTGCGTTTCTCTCGTTTGCCATAATTTTATTTTTTTTATTGCCTCCGTTGTCGGTCGGTGGCTTTACCGTTTTATTTTACCATTCTTCTCTAAAACATTGTTCAGCAGAATATCCGTCTTGATAGTATTTGAACGCTTCATCTTCGTTGATTATAACCGATGATTTATTGACTTTTAAATGTTCTGAAACTAATATTTTCAAATCGTCAATATACTTTGCAAATTCTTTTCCTTTTTGGTTTAAATTTTCCATAATTTAATTTTATTTGGTTTTTATAATTTTCCATTATGAATATTTTCATAATATATTACATCGTGTTCTACATTTGATAATGCTTCACATATCTCGTGTCTAAAATCTTCGAAATCTTCAACCACATGAAAAACAATTTCTCCATTTCCGACTCCGAAGAAATAAATATTTTTGTAAATAAGAGTTTTTGCTATAATTCCTAATGAATTTTTTTTTGATGTTGGAAGAACTATTAATTTTTTCATAGTATTGTGTTTTAATGTTGTTGTTATCTGAGTACAAATATAGGTACTTTATTTTAATATTAGGTACTTTATTTAAACTTTAACATATCCCCCAATTCACAAAATCTATTTTACCCTGCAATTGGTTTATTCTTTCGTTGTATATATCTGTTTTTTCAATGGTTCTTTTTACTTTTAAGGCGTTTAGTTCTTTTTGTAGGTCGTCTATTGTGGGGGTTTGTTGTTTAGCCATTAAAATAGTTTTGGATTGTCAAGTATTTTTTTAACTCTTTTATTCCCCATATCCACATATTTTTTTTCAATATCAAAACCAATAAAATTCCTGTTTTCTAAAGCAGACATTGCACATTCTGTTCCACTTCCAGAAAATGGAACTACTACTAAATCATTTTCTTTAGTACAGGTTTGTATTAAATATCTTGTTAGCTTTTCTGGTTTTACCGTATCGTGATCATAAATACCTGTTATGTGTCCTTCTTGAGAAAACCTTAAAACGTCCATCTTGTATTGTTCAATTGGATTAAAAGGGCGTCTTAAATCTTCATATTCTTTTCTTAAATATTCATATTCTTTTATTAGGTATTCTTTTTTACAATCTGAATTAAGCCACGATTTCAACTTATTGTACATTTCTTTAGTGAACATTGCAGGTTCTTTTTTTTCTAAACTTAAACATGCAGAAGCAACACCTCCACCATTAGTTGCAGTACCTAAACATGTATTAATATCTTTAAAAACTATTTTACCTTTTGCCCTAAATATTTCTTGTCTTATATAGTCTCGAATATTATAAACACATTGTGTTAGATTATAAACGTCATTTGAATACATAAGCATTCTTTCAGATGTATTAATAAAACCCCTCGCGTCTTCTATTTTAATTTTATTAGTTTGCCTGTCATATACGTGTATTGTAACATTAGAAACCAACCCAAAATATTTATCTAATATTATTTGAGAGTAAGCTATTTTTTTGGAATCACCATACCAAAATAAAGTCCCATTTTCTGCCAATATTCTTTTACACTCAATCGCCCATTTTTCAACATCGGTTAAATAATTATCAAAGGATTTCCAAATGAAATCAAATTTTCCTTTTACCTCAAAATAAGGAGGGTCTGCAATAATTAACTGAACACTTTTATCCGGTATAGTATTATCTAAAAAGTTTAGATGATGTATTGTGTTTAACTCCATAATATAAAAATTTAAAAATATTATTCTAAAAATATTAAATCGGTATTATTTTTTTGTTCTCCATTTAATTTCCTCCAAATAGAAGTTACATTCTCTGATTTTTTAGCTTCATTCATGTTTTTATAAATAACACCTGTAGATTTATTTAATACTTTTCTAATACGTTTACACTTTTTTTTAAATGTTCCAATTTTAACCGAGTGCTGTATGTTCTCTTTTTGAGTTAGCCATTCTAAATTTTCAATTTTATTGTCTAATTTATTGCCATTAATATGATTAACCGTTTGCTTTTTCTCTAAGTTCAATAAAAAGCTTTCCGCAACTAATCTATGAACATATTTTGTCGTGTCTTTTGCTTTTGAAAACAATACAACTCTTTTATATCCTCTCCCAAATGATGGCTTTAGATTTCTCCCAAATCTATTCTTTACATTTCCCACACTAGAAACCTTATATAGTCCCTCATATCCAATAACATCTTTCCAAATTTCATTTTCCATAAACGTAAAAACCCGCAATCAAAAAGGTCGTCGTCTTTTATCCTGCGGGAATTTTAAAAATATTTTTATTGTAGCGACGACTCTACTAATACAAATGTAATAATAATTTATTTGTAAATTCCGATTTCTATGTTAAATCGTTTCCTTAATTCCAATCTTTCTTCATTTGTAAATATTCTATCCTGCAATTTTAGCCACTTGATAATCGCTCTTGATTTTGAAATAGCTTGTTTTATTTCCTCAACATCTAACTTAATTGTTTTAAGGCTTTGTAAGGCATTTAAATATTCTAAATACCCTTTACCATACAATTTAACTATTCCTTCCTGATAACGCACAGTATCGCCTGATTTCCACATATTAGAATGTTCTGATTGATTCCAAATGTTTTCAAGGTGAAATCTTAATGTTTGGTTGGCGCCAATTGATATGTAATGCCCTGCGTTTCTTTTTCCTTCCATTGTTCCCGTCGCAATACACGGATTTCCTTTGTCTATTTCACGAACAATAGCATTAATTTCCTTTTGTAAATCGTTTTTCCAATCTGACAAAGTTTTCAAATTCTCACGCAATACTTTAGTTTCCTGCCTCGATTTACTTTCTTTGGAAGCCTTTACTTTTTCCATTGCTTTTTTAATCAAAGCATTTTTAGCTTCATTTCCCGCTTCTTTGCATTCAGGAGTTGATTCGCAATAACGGTAGTTGAATATTTTTTGCTCGAATTTTTTACGGCAGAATTTACAATTTGCTATCATAATCAAGTTCTTGGCCTGTTAATGAAAAATAAATATTTTGAATTTGATGAACATATTTTAAATCTTTTATAGGAAAGTCATGTCCTCCGATAATAAATTCTTCAATATCTTCATTTATCTGAATGATTCTAATTTCTTCTTTAAAATATCCTTTAGTTGCACCTCTTTCTTGAGGGTCTGAAATAAAAGAACAACTAAATCCAAATTTAAGCAACCATTCTTCGGTTAACGGAATAGGTTGTAATACATAAACTGGAATATCTCCAATTTCATTGTCTAGACAATCTTTATAATCTATTGCAGAAACTGTAATCAATTGATCAAACTGGTCTTTTGCATAATTACCTAATCTAAATTCTTTTGCTTCCATCTTATTTATTTTTTAAGTTATAACCCAAATCCTTTTTTACCTTTTCTGTTTTACGCTGGCGTTCGTTCCATTTTACGCCCCGAAGTTCAATATGCTTTTCCTGAAGCTCCCTTGAAAACCTGCAAATAGTTTCGATGCTCGGTATTTCTTTGTTTACAATCTTATCGAAAAACTTTCCTACTTCCGTTTCGTGTTCTATTCCGTGGTTTATCTTGTAGTATAACCTACATAGTGAAGCGTTGCAGTCGGAAGTGGCAGGATAGCTTTTAAGTATTGTCTTTACTTGAAGTCTTATGTTTTTCATAACCTGAACATATTATTTACACGTGTTTTTCTGACTTCTACATTATGCTCTTTTCTTATGTTGTTTGAAATACTAAATAATTCAACTCCATCCACTTTTACGAAATTTTTATCTAATCTGTCAATGAATAAATATATTTTATTACTTTTCTTTTCCGTTACTGATTCTTCAAATTCTGATTCTCTTAGGTTTTTACATATTTTATCAATATCTGTGTTTGCATAAAAGAACCTGGTCTTTGGCTTAATCTGAATTTCATTGGCTACAATCGTATTGCTGTTTGATAATTCTAAAAGATCGATTTCATAAGGGATCAAAGTATTTAGACTGTTAAACATACTTTCAATTATCTTAAGCTGTTTGTCAACTGATTCTTTTGTTTTTCTTAAATCAGCGATAAAATAATTATGATGCGTCAGATTAGCGTGGATTAGTACCGTACTTCATTCCTTTTTTCTTCATGAAATCTCCCAATGATTTATAAGTGCATTTGGCGTTATTGTAAGCTAAATAAATGAAGTACTTCCTGTATTTTATGCTTGGATGTTTTCTGTTATTGGTAAATATCATTTTTGCATCTATCTTGAAATACTCGCAAATTGCTGAAGCTATATCTTGTAAGTTTGTTTTCATTATTTTATAATTTTACGTTTTTGTTTAAGATAATCTAAATAAGGCTTCATTTCTTCTTTTGATGACCAATCAGAAATTAAGTCTTCTAAAATCTGCCTATCCATGTTTTTACACATTTCGTCAATTTCTTTTTTAGTCTTTTCTTCTTTTTCCTTTTGTGCTTTTTGTTGTCTTATTTTGGAGTAATATTTAGAAACTGCATCATCATCGTTTTTTGCATTTAATTCTGATAATTCTTTTTTCTTTTGACGTTCCATTTCTTCATATTTTTTATCCAAATATTCAGGAAACCATTTTGTCATTACGTTTTGTCCGTCCAGCTTATAATCTTTTCCATCGCCTATGATTCCCTGCCTAACTTGTTTTAGCATCAAAACAACATCTTCAATTGTTTCATAAGGGTATTTTTCTACAATATCCGATGCTAAAATAGCTGACTGTTGATTGCTTAAAGATTTACCGAAATTAAAATGAAGGTTAAACCTGTTCAGAAGATAACAAATTGCGGTTATTGTCGGAATATCTCCTGCGTATCTTGATAATTTCGAAAGTTTCAATCCGTCAATAGCATTTTCAATTTTAAGGTTCTTTTCAAAAACAAGAAGTTCAACCTCATTGTTATCTGCCATACAGCGCATTAACTGCATCGATTGCGGATTGCTTTTGTTCAGCATTTGTATTGCCTGTTGATTTTGTATTGCCTGATTTTCCATTTTCTTGTGATTTTAATAAAACTTGCTGAAATTTTTCTCTTAATTTACTTGTAGATAAAATATTTGACTTCCAAAATTCGCCCTCAATACTTCCTAAATATTTATAAACCTTTGTTAGTTGTTCTTTTGTAACACCATCAGAAGTCATCATTAACCGAATTGGATCTACATAATTTTTGTAAGTTGCCTTTTCTTGGTTCGCCGCTGGTGCGTTTTTTTCTTTTAGGTTTTTAATGAATAACTTTTGAAAAGCTAAAGCAATTTCTAAATATTCAATCTCATAACTTTCCAAGTCTGAAATTTTAATTTCAGATAAAAGACTTTTTTTTATTTCTTTTCTTTTCTTTTCTTTATCTTTTCTAATCTTATCTTCATCTTGTATTGTCTTTATCTTATCTGCGATGTTTTGCGATTGTGGTGCGATTGTGGTGCTATCGGTGTGCGATTTTGGTGCGATAATTTTAGATAGTTCAATAGCTTCTTCTAATGATATTTCTTTTTCCTTAAAACGCTGATAAATAACATTATGCCACCTTTTTAAATTACCGACTATTCCGCTTGTACTTTTATCTTTAGAAACCTCTTTTATCTCCAAATTCTGTTCGTCAAGAAAAGAAATATTTATGTTTTTATCGTTTACACTAATTATCTTTTTAGAAACTAATACATCGTAATGTTCCTGATCTATTTCTATAACCGCATCATCAATTGATATTTCGCAATCCTTATTCCAATATAGACAGCAAAGCCTTAAAAACCTTGCTTGGGTTATTTCTGGGCATCTTTGTATCTTTCCCATCATCCAATCACTTGGAGTAAATTTAAACCATTGTAGCTTATCCATTTGAAACCTCGCTTCCATCCATTAAATCATATAAAATAGAAATATCTATTTCTTTATGATTTTCTTTTATGTAATTTATTACAATGCCTAATTTTGTCTTGTTTCTTACACTGTTGACAGCTCTATTTGCTACAGACTTTTTGTGTTTTGCAATTGCTAATTTATAGCCAAGCTCAACATATTTTTTAGAACCTGCTTTATTATTTGACTGTTCAAACAGAAGTTTTAAATAATTTGACTCTGCCACCTCAACATTTGATAAAAGTATTTCTAACATACTTTCGTTTAACCTAAAATTTATAATTCCTGATATTTCTTGCACATCAAAATTAGGTCTTGTAATAATTTCTTTAGCTATATCCGTAGATACTTTTCTAATAATGTCTTTCATCATTATTTTTTTTAAGTTTTTAAAAACAAAAACTCCCTATTCGCTGGCTGATGTGGTACGCCTTAAAATAGAGAGTCTGTTAAATATCTTTAGTAGTTTAAATTCAGTACCACGTGAATTACTACATCAACAAATTTACAATAATATTCCTAACATACAACTAAACGATGAAATTTATTTTGCTTTCGTAGATGTGGTAGGTTTCTTCTACTACTTCAGGATTCCTAATAGTGCTTAAATATCTGTCTGTAATCTTGCTTACAAAATGATGGCTAACACCTGTAAGTTTGGAAATAGAATCAATAGTCTTAAATTCTTTACTAAATAGCCTTATAACCTCCGTTATTTGGTCTAACGTAATACCTTGTTGCATATGCCTTCAATTGATTTTTTGTCCTTGTTGTAAGCCTTAATTATCGTTACTATGTTTTCCATATCGTATATTGGAACATTTGCCAATTCCTTTAAAAAAGTTTCGTGAACTTGGTAAACATAATCTGTACTCTTTTCTTCAAACTTAAAAAACTTATCAAAGTACTCTTTTTCAGATTTAATAAGATGTGGCAAAAGTAAGTTTATATGTTTCTTTATTTCTTTTTGATAATAATTAGTGTGTTTTAATGAATCTACGTTGTTTAAAGCAACCTGTAAAATCATTATGGTAGTTGTTAGTTTATCTTCTAATTTCATTTATGGTTTTATTTTAAAACCCCCGATTTCGAGGGTTTTAGATTTAATGTTAAAATGGTAATGAATCTTCATCTGGAATAGAATTATCATTTTCAGATAATGCTTCAGGTTCTTTAAATTCACTTACCTTTAGATTTCCGAAATAAATCTTTTCATCTTTTGTAGCTTCCTTAAAGTTTGTTTGCAAAGAAGCGTCGTTTCCGTATTGGTCTTTTTCGTCATTTAACCAAACATTTATGTTTACATAAATTTTCCCATTCTGCGCTTTTGAAAATGCTTTGTTTCCTGCTTTTGCAAGTTCTAATAGTTTTGAAAAGTCAATGCTTCCGTAAAGTAATTTACTCATTTTTTTTATTATTAGTTGTTAAAAATACTGCTCAATATTCGATAATATATCTTCTTTTTCAAACTTAAAGTACTTCACGATTACATCTATAACACGATTGTAAAGTTCTGAAAATTCTATTTCATCCATTGAAGCGAAAGATATGCTTTTGGCTTCTTTTAATTCCTCTCCGTGAAGTCCGTGACGTATTTCGTAAAACCCTGCTTCAATAGTCAAATCGTTTCTTAAATGGTCTAAATTTAAATATTGCTCTTGGTTTTCAAAAACCATATTAAGCAAACTAAAAAACTTTTTATGGAAAAGGTAATTTCTTGGCTTTTTATAAGTAAAAACAAAAGGCTCGTTTAACGCTATCTTTTTAGATTTGTCATAGTCGCTGTCATAAGCTGGCTTAAATGAACCTGATAGTGTTTTAATTAGCGTTATTTCCATCTTTTAAAGCTTCCTTACGTCTTAATTCCCGAAGTTGGTACTCACGTTCTTCTAAAAGTTTTTTAGCCTTCTTAGACTTTGAATATAAATCAGCAAACATTTCGTCCTGCATATTTATTTTCCAGTCATTTGTTTCTCGTGTGATATTTTTAGAAGTGAAGAAACGTTCTTTTATTTCTGACGGAACAAGTGCATACTCTTCTTCCGTCATTTTTATAAATACTTCTTTTGAGCCGTCCATAATTATTTATTATTTAAAATTGATAATTGGTTTTCTAACTCTAAGATCTGTTCGGTTGTGGCTATAATGGTTTTATCTGAAATTCTTGATAATACAGCTTTAATTTGAGTTCCTGAACCGCTTAAACTCTTTTGGAAGTTTTCTTCTGTAAGTGTAATTACTTCTTTTGCCGGATCTTGTTTTTTAGGCGTTTGGATGGCTTTATTTCCGTCATCATCTTCTGCTCCTACACCGCAAATTGATTGCAAACCGTAACGTCTTGCATAAGTTATTCCGCTACCTTGTGCCTGTGCATCATTTGGCTTTGAAAATAATATCTCAGTAAATCCTTCTAAACGCTCTCCGCTTTCGTGAAGCAATACCGTATTCACAAAACTCTTCCCGTCAATAAAAACAGTTGGCTGTAATATTGCTATTCCGTTATTATGTAAAGCTTCCAAAACAGCTTCTAAAACAGAATTTAAATCGGCGTATTTAGATTTAAAAAAAGGATTTGAATTTCCTTTCTTTGGCGTTCTCATTTCTGATTGCGCTTTTATAAATGCTTTTGCTATTTCTGACATGACTAATATATTTTATTTAATTCGCTAAACGGTTTGTCGAAGTCTGGATTAGTAATTACCGTGATGTTTTCGGCTCTTTTTGTAAATGAATTGGCTAACTCTAAATAATTAGTTTTTTCATTTTCTAATGCTGTTTCCAAAGCTTTTACACGTGCTGTTAGAAAATCTATTTGTTGCTCTTGTGCGCTCATTTTATTAATTCTTTTAATTGGTTAATCCTAACGGATTCATCAGAAGTGTGCTTTAATGTAGACGAAAGTAATGATACTAATTCCTGTGCATTTCTTCTCAATTCTGTCAAATAATAAAAACCTGCATCAGAATCAAAATGATACTCGGTATTTCCGTTCTTTTTAAACTCAATAGAAGTATCTTTAAATTCTTCTAAACTTAAATTATAAGTACTGTCTACTTCTTTTTCGAATAGACTTTTTGCTTCGTCATATCTTTCAAACTCTGTTGATTCCATTTTTTGCCCTTCGCAGTAAACTGAAACCTCGTAAACATTTTCAAAGAATTCATTTTTAAGTGCCGGGTGTAAATCGTTTTCTAATCCTGTTGTTTTATCGTCGTAGCTGTTCATAATTAATTTCCGTTTAAATAACTTCCTATTACTAATTGTTCTATAATTCCTAATTCTTGGTCATAATCGAAATCAATAACTATTTTTTCGTTTCTTGAATAATCACGCCCAAAATCTTGTAAACATATTTCACAATTATATTTTTTAAGAAGTAATGTTAATTCATTTAAAAATTCATTTCTTTTTTCTTCTGCCGTCATAATTACTTTTGTTTTAATAGTTCCTTGAATTGTTCGAGTGTTATTTCTTGGTCTGTATTGAATTTTTCTTTGACTCCGTTAAATCTTTTTGCCTTTGGTGTTTTGTATAAATAAAAAGGAAAATTTAATTGAAATACAAAATTACCTAATATCCAATCTTTTTCTTTACAAACGCTTATTACTGATTCTCTTGTTTCTTCATCCTGGATGAGTAATACCTTGTTTTCAAATTGTTTCATAGTTTTTTTAATCTTGTTATATGCCCTTTGTATGATTTTATAGAATTATGTAAGGAATTATTTTCTTCCCTAAGGTATTTATTTGATTCTTCTAAATTTTTATTTTGTCTTTTTAAGTACTCGTAGTCCTTTGTTACTATTTCTAAAGAATCCGCTATTCTTAATAAGCATCCTAACTTTATAGTTTCCGCATTCCAAGATTCTTTTTCATCTTTTGATGAGGTAAAAGCCATTTTTGATATTTCTCTAATATGTTTTGTTTCCATAACTATCTAATTTTTAAAGTTCCTTTTACTTCTGAATCATAATCAATTCCTTCAAAATCTACGTACTTTAATCTCAATATTTTTCCGTAGAAATTAATCTTTTCTAAACCGTGTTTGCTGTTGTAATCTCGGCTTAATTTTGACTGCGTAATTTTAGCTTTCTTAATTTTTTCATTCTTAAGCATTTCCGATTGACTTTCAAACTCTTTGTCAACCCAATTTTGGAAAGTTGTTTTTTCTTCTTGTATCATTTTTTATGTTTTAATTATTAATTGATTATGCAAATATATACATAATTGAATTTACGCATACAATTAAATATGTTAAAGTTTTAAAAATAAAAAACCCACTCGTTAGAATGGGTTTACTTTACTGCTAATTTTAAATTTTTATAATGAATTCAATCTGTCTATTTCTGAAGCTAATAATGCTCCTGCAATAGATAATCTTTCAATATATGGTCTTTCACATAAACTTTTAAACCATTCTGCATCCCATCCGAAAGGGACTAAAACTGAATTTATTTCTACCATTGATAAAGAATTTGAGGCTTCCGTTAATTGGTTTCTATCATACCATTCAGGATGATTTGCGTGGTGTTCGCCTGTAAAACCGTGTTTTGAAATTTGTTTATCTCTTTCTTTTGAAATTAATTCTAATCCTGTCATAATATGTTTGTTTTAATTATTTACTTTACTGCTATTTAATTAGTTTTATATCCTTATATTTATATAGAAATTCGAAAGGAAAATCTAAATAAACCATTATTATTTTAAGTTTTTCTTCTGATAAACATCCGAAATAACCTTTTAGAAACTTTGATAAATTAGGTTGCGATATTCCTTTAATATCTTTGCAAAGTTTAATTTGTGATATTCCTCTATAACCCATTGCGACTTTAAGCGCATCAGGGTTAATTTCTGATTTAAGCTTTATAATCATACTATATACTTCCTGTAAATCCAATATCCTAAAGGGATAAGTAGCAGTAAAAGCCACCATAAACTGACTACTTCGGTCTGCTTTGACTTGGTTTTAATATTGGTTTCTTCTTTTTGGCGTATTTCTGATTCTAACTTTTGGTTAATAGATTCTGTTTGGCTGGCCGTTTCTTTTTTATCTGAGTGAATATTTGATACTGACTTGTCCGATTTAGTTTTAGAAGTTACGTTTGCGTTTTCCCAAACCGTTTTAGTCGTGTTTCCGTCTTTGGTTACTGTTTTTGTAATAGGTTTTAAAGGATCGATTGCCTTTACATCTTCTTCTACTTCTGAAATATCGCTGTTGATAGTTGTTTTATCGGTTGTAACGGATTCTTTTTTGTTTTCCGTGTTAGTAGATGTTTCTTCTTTTACGACTTCTGTAAGCTCTGATTTTGATTCTGTCTTGTTTATTTCCGTGTTTACTTTCCGTGAAGCGCAGGAACATAAAATAATAGCTGATAATAATAGTATTGATTTTTTCATAATTTAATATTTTGAAGTATCTATTGAAAATGTGAATTGCTTTTTCATATATAAATTTATATTTCTAACAATTCTATTTTTTTTCCAGAATTACCATCTTTACAATCTGACAAACAATCGCAAACACCATCATTTAACCAATAATGTATTTCGGTCATTTCCTTGCCATTATAATAAGATGTTCTCAAGCTTGGTCTTAATGTTGGCTTTTCTAAATCTCCATTCCAAGTCCAAGCATTAGTTCCTTCCCTTTTACCTTTTAAAATTACTGGTAATTTCGTTAAGCCAATTTCTTCATTTACTTTAAAAGTTAAATAATCAATTCCGTTATGATTTTCTAATTTTGATTTCATAATCCATTTATTAAGTTATACAAAAACACTAATCCTGAAAATTCAAATACTATCTTCCAATATTTAGATGCGTGGGTGTATTTATTCATTTTTAAATAAAATAGCCTTTACGAATATAATTTATCATAAAGGCTATTGTTTTTTAAGTTAATATAGTTTGCATTTTAACCCGATTCTTTTCGTAATTCTCTTTTTGAATATTTTCTCTTTCAATCCTTTTAGCAGAATTCTTACCAGCGTGATAAAAAGGATTTTTTCCATTAAAAAATTGATTCCTTGCGTTTTCCCAAACTCCAACAGTACCAATTACATTTACTTTGTTTTCGTGGTTCTTGTGATGTTTAGCTTTCTTTTTTCTAAACCATTGTTTAGCTGCGGTTTTTGGATTTATCATAATTATAAAATTAAATGCCCCCACTCGCTACAAATGAAGGCATTAATAAATTTTAGTTGTAGCGAATTACAAATGTAGTGAATTATTTAATAAGGAATAGTGCTATTTAATTTTTTTGGTGTTTTATTAAATAATGAACCGTTCGGTATTTCCGTACGGTTGAATAAAACCATTTTGTTGACAGTCAACAAAATGGTAATAAAAAAGCCTTGACAAATCAATGCAAGGCTTTAAAGGTATGACGTTTGCCAAAAACGACCAATCAAAGTGCTTTTAGACGGT
>Ga0247816_10001283_pt1 | contig 12427 bp, 11 predicted proteins | sample UWRJL209509C1_FD_179930 | JGI IMG/M metagenome (GOLD analysis project Ga0247816, IMG submission 179930) | Plant litter microbial communities from Arlington Agricultural Research Station in Wisconsin, United States - UWRJ-L209-509C-1 | ecosystem: Environmental > Terrestrial > Plant litter >...
CAAATGTTGCTGTTTGAAGCCATACCCAGCGATTTAATGCACAAAATTACACAAGATTTAAGCGTTCCGACAATTGGTATTGGAGCTGGAAAAAGTGCTGATGGACAGGTATTAGTGCTTAATGATATATTAGGAATATTTACTGGAAAAGCTCCGTCGTTTAGTAAAAATTATTTAGACGGCAGTAGAAATTTAACGATTTTAGAGGCTATTAATAATTACGTTAAAGAGGTAAAGGAAGGGGTTTTTCCAAGTTAATTTTATTTTATTTTCAGTATACTAAAAATAAATTCATTAATAATATTAAAAATAGGTGATAAAATTAGTCCTAAAACAAAAAGTAAAACTGTTCCTACAATAACATTAATGATATTTTGTATAATCCAGCCAGAGTTTTTTTGCTTTGTTATAAATTTTATATTTGGAAATAATTTATTAATCAATAAACTATATGTGGGGTTTATTAAATGATTTGATATAGCTAAAAATAGACTAAATATAATTATAAAAATTATTAAAAAACTGTATGGTAAATTAATATTTTTGTAGATGCGAATAGCAATGAATAGGCTAATAAATGAACTTACTAGTATCCATAGTAGTTTAAAAAATAATATAGTAATATAATTGTTAATAAATCCGTTTTTATTTTTTAAATTTTGTAAAATATCATTTATTGTTAAAAATGAGTTATTTATCCAATTTTCTAAATTATTAGTAGTATGACAAGCTAGTATATTAAGAGTTTGATTAGATTGATCTAAATTTAATTCCGCATAAGTTCCTGAAATTCTATTAAGGCCAATATTTTCAGAGGTTTCTACAGTTACATTTATTTTTTCAATATTTTTAGCTTTATTAAAATGATGCTCTAAATCTTCAAAATTAGATAGACGCATGCCTTTATTATCATATCTTATGACGTGACTAAGATGAACATCATTTTGTATTCCGCTCGCAAGTTGTATATTTTCTTTTTTCAAACTGTTTTGAATTTCAATAAATTTTTCATTAAGCTCTTTTAAATTTTCTAATGAAACTGAAACATTTATAATATTTAAGTCTCTTCTATAGTGCATACTTAGCCTCTAAATTTGTTAAAGCTTCATCTTTATCACTAAACTCATATTTAACCCCTTGAATTTCTTGATATTGTTCATGACCCTTACCAGCTATTAATAAAATATCTTGTTTATCTAAAGTATTAATAGCTCGAGATATAGCCTCTTTACGATTTTCTACAATTATATAATTATTGCGGTTTATTCCGCTAATGATATTTTGAATAATTAACTGTGGATTTTCAAAACGTGGATTATCACTGGTAATAAAAATTTCATTGCATAAATTACTAGCGATTTCCCCCATAATTGCCCGTTTAGAAGCATCACGATTACCGCCGCAGCCGAAAACGCATAATAATTTACCTTGCCTTTGCTCTTTCATCGGCAGTAAAGTTTGTAAAGTCTGTTGTAATGCATCAGGCGTATGGGCGTAGTCTATAATAACTAAAGGATTAATATGCACAATTTCTAAACGGCCTGCTACACTTTTAATTTTGGTTAAAATAGGTTTAATCGTTTGCCAAACATAATCTAAACTAAGTAAACTAGCAATACAGCTCATTAGATTATATAAATTAAAAACACCTAAAATTGGCATAAATATTTTGTCATTAATAATTTTATCATGCCATTTGATTTGTATTTCAAGATTATAGCCGTTATTGCTTAGAGAATAACTTTTTAACCAAATGTATAAATTTGTTTTCGGTTGATTAATTCCGTAACCAATTGTATATTTAGCATTATTTTTTAAAAATCTTTGACCCACATCATCATCTGTATTAATAATTGCAAAATTTATATCTTGTTGAAATAATGTATATTTAGCTTGAATATAATTTTCTAGAGTTTCATGATAATCAAGATGATCTTGGGTTAAATTAGTAAATACAGCACTATGAAATTTAATCCCTCCCACACGTCTTTGCTCTAAACCATGTGATGAAACTTCTATGCTTATAATATCAGCTTGTAATTCTTTAGCCTTGTTTAATTCTTTAGCTAAAGTAACGGCATCAGGCGTAGTAAATCCGCTAGTTTGCATATTATCCAAAAAACCGCTGCCTAATGTACCAATAATATATGCTTTTTTATCTAAAAATTTTAAATATTGTGCTAGCCAGTTAGTAATACTAGTTTTGCCATTAGTGCCTGTAACGCCAATTATCGGAATATTAAAATTAGTATTATAAAAAATTTGGGCAATTTCTCCCATATATAGATATAAATCTTTAAGTTTAATGATAGGAATTAAATGTTTAAAATGTTCAAATTTAGCCGTATCCATATTATCATCAGCAATAATACAACAAGCTTTATTTTCAATAGCCGTCTTAATATGTTCAATACTAGAAATATGATTATGAATTTTAAAAGCTAAAAATATATCTCCTGCATGTAATTTTCTAGTATCAGAGCATAGATTACTGTTGGCTGTTTTGTGTAAATTAATAAACTCAATAGCTTGCTGTACATTATTATTTAGCATAGGTATATTATGTATTTAAAATTAAATTATCTTGGACGCCAAAGTAAAACCATTCTGTGCCCGCACTAGCATTTAGTTTGGGTAATAAAATATATCCGTCTTGTTTAGCTTGAATTATATCGCCATTATTTCTATAAGCTAAAATTTGATTTTGTTTTATTTTGTCAAAATGTCCCCAGTTTTGAAATAATTTATCGCCTGCATTTCTATAGTATACATCTTGCATATGTATGCATAATAAATCATCTACACTGGCATTATTATTTTGTATTTGATTATCTATATAAGCTTGGCAGTTTGTATCTAGCATATCAAAATAAATCAAACTATTGATAATAGCTAAATAAGCATTGCGGGGTGCATTTTGGGATAAATGCTGTCCGCATTCTAAGGTAACAGCTACAATATTATTCAGGCGTGCATATTCTGTTGTACCTTGTGATTCTAATTTATCTTCTTTATTCTCACTGTTTTGAAAAGCCTGCTGCCAGCCGTAAATAAAATTTTTAATCCCTAAATTTTTAGCGTATTCAATCTCATGTTTATCCCGCCCGCTTAAAAATACAAAAGCTTCATGTTTAATTTTAGTATCCGAAGCATAAGAATGTAAATCCAGCAAAAAATCGCTCTTATCAATAAAATCACAAATAATACTATCTAAATGATCTTCATAATATTGTTTAACTTGTTTTTTATATAAATAACGATTAAGATTTCTTTCAATAAATCGCATATTTTCACTATACGCTTTTGGATTAGCAATAGGCATTAAATGTAATTTGCCCTGTTTTAGTTTAATATAGCCGTTATCCAGCTCATTAATAATTTGGTTAATAGCGATGCTGCCGCATTTTTCATTGCCGTGAACTGCACCTATAATGCCTAAAGAAGCACCAGCATTAATGCTTTCATAACTAATAGTTTTAATCATATTGATGGTTAATATTTTAATAATTTATATAAATAACTAGATTTTTTTATTATTCAAGTAAAGGTTTAGTAGATAATTTTTTCATTGATGGATTTTCAAGTAAAGATTTCATTTGTTGAATTGCAAGCTTATTTAATATTGTTAATCTTTCTTTTTGCGGAATACCTTGCTCTATTAATAAAGCATGCTGGCTTTCCAAACTTGATAATAATACTAGCTGCTCTATAGTAGCATAATCTCTTTCACAGCCTTTTTTATCTTTATTAGCTTCTTTCCATTCTTTAGCGGTTCTCCCAAACAATGCTACATTTAATACATCAGCTTCATCTGCATATATAAATTTTTCTTTGTTTTTTGGAATATTGCTAGGTATTAAATGAGCTTTGACTGCATCAGTATGAGTTCTATATTGTACTTTAGTTAATGTACGTTTTATATTCCATTCTAAGGACTGAGTGCTGGATTCTATTTGTTTTAATCTTTGAAATTCAGTAATAAGATATAATTTAAATTCTGGACTAAGCCAAGAACCAAACTCAAATGCAATATCTTTGTGGGCAAAAGTTCCGCCATATCTGCCTGCTTTAGCAATAAGACCTATGCCATTAGTTTTTTCTACCCATTTTTTAGCTGATAATGTAAATATATTTGATCCTGACTGATTTTTAATTCCCTCAAATTCGGGGGAGTTAAAATTAGAATTATTTATCTTTTCCCAAATTCCTAGAAACTCGACAGTACTTTTATTTCTTAACCACGCTTCTATTAAAGAACTGCCGCCTTCAAAATTTGATGTCATATCTGTAAGCGAAATATAGTCATCATTATTATGGGATAGAATATGAACTTCTGTCCCTTGTACTTCTAATATATTTTGTTTTGGCATTTATTTGCCTCCTTTTTATATTATAAATAAATAGCAACATAATTATTATGCATTATGTTTTTTATATTTTTTAGGTAAGTATCCTCTCATAACACATAAGCTAAAACATACTAATAAATATTACAAAAAATAACCAAAATATGTATTTTTATAGGATCAATATTAATATTTTAGCACCTGACACTAGTTTACGTGTTATGAGGGGATACCATTTTTATATAAAAATTTCCTGCGGTTTATAATGGCTTAAAAAATCAATATGCGACATTGATAAACCATAAGCTCCTGCTAAACAAAATACTGCCAAATCGCCAATTTCGGCTTTTGTTAAAAGTATATCTTTAGCTATTTTATCAGCGGTATTGCATAATGGGCCGCCAATAAATACTTTTTCATTACACACACTTTCCTGTTTATCAAAGATTTTGGGCTGATTTAATGCAATAATTTCTACAGGATGATTAATCGATAAAGCAGCTGGGCGTCTAAAATGATTAGTTCCTCCTGCGGTAATAATTTGTTTAATACCGCGGCTGTCTTTTATATCTAAAATTTGTGTGCAGTACCAACCTGAATCAGCGGTTAAGTAACGCCCTAATTCTAATACAAATTGACGATCTTCAAAGCCATATTGAGCAATTAATTCTTTTAAACCTTGGGCGTATAATTGCGGTAAAAATACTTTATCCTGCTGCAGATAATCAATACCAAAGCCGCCGCCAAAATCTATAATTTCACACTTGATAGCAAATTTTTCTTCAATTTGTTTAGATAAGGCAAAAACTAGCTTACAATTAGTTAATAAATCATCAACATTCAATACACCTGAGGCTGCATATACATGCAAGCCTTTAAACTTTAAGCCGGATAAATTCTGGATAATTGGCAAATAATCAATTAATTTTTCTTCATCAATACCTAATTTTTTAGATCCGCCGGAAAAATTTGCCTGAGCATCATGAATATCAAAATCTGCATTAATACGAATTAAAATGTCTTGAACCTTACCATGTTTAATCGCTATTTCGTTTAAGCGGTAAGCTTCAGTTAAAGATTCAATATGTACAGTACGTATGCCTTGCGTTATACTCCATTCAAGTTCTTCAGGAGATTTACCAGGACCTGTAAAAATTAGTTCTTGCGGAGTAAAACCAGCTTGTAAACATTTAATGCCTTCCCCAAGACTGGCAATTTCTATCCCTTTAACTTGAGCCGCTTTAGCAGTTTTTAAAAATTCAATATGCGGATTAGCTTTCATAGCATAAAATATATTTACATTATTAGGCATAATTTTTTTTAAATATGAAATTTTATTATACATATATGACAAATCATATATATAAAAACTTCTTTCGCCTTGTAGAACCAGTTGTTGATAAATTTCTTGAATTTTGAGCTTTATAGATAAAGGTAATAGCATATTTTTGTTCACTTTAGCTTAGTATTTATAAATATTATAATCCAAATACCTAGATTAATAAATCAAAGACTAAGGATTAATGGGTTGGTGCAGGGATTTTTTTATCTTTATTATTTTTAGGTATTTCAACTGCTTTATCCATTGGTATATTCAAAACACGAAGGCTTACTTCAGCTACTCGTGCGAAAATCGGCGCGGCTACTGTTCCGCCGTAATATGTACCATTTGACGGCTCATCTACCATGACAGATACAATAATTTTAGGATCACTCATAGGAGCTAAACCTGTAAAAAATGCTCTATATATATTACTAGCATAGCCTTTGCCTACTTGTTTATGAGCAGTTCCTGTTTTTCCGCCGGTTCTATAGCCTGCAATTTGAGCTTGGGGAGCTGTTCCTCCAGCTTGAGTTACCATTTCTAAGCCTTTTAAGACTACATCATTAGTTTGCTTAGAAATAACTTGTTTGGGAGTGATTTCACTAAGATCACGTTTATATAAAGTTGCGGGAATAAACTTGCCCTCATTAGCAAAAATAGTATAAGCTTGGGCTAATTGAAAAATTGAAGCCGATAAACCATAACCATATGCCATTGTAGCTTTTTCAACCGGTTTCCATGATTTAAAGTTACGCAGGCGTCCGCTGGCACTGCCTGGAAAATCTACATCAGGAGTTTGTCCAAGACCAACTTGGCGGTACATATTCCATTGCTCTTCACTACTAAGCATCATACTAATTTTTACTGTACCAATATTACTTGATTTTTGTAAAATTCCTAGAGTATCAAGGTGCGGATAATGATGGCTGTCAGATACGCTTTTACTACCAACAACAATACTAGAAGTATTAAATACAGTATTAGATTTTATTGCACCTTTTTCAAGAGCAGCTGCAATAGTTAAAGGTTTCATAGTAGAACCAGGCTCAAAAGTATCAGTTAAAGCATGATTTTTTCTTGAAGCTTCAAACACATTAGCAACTTTAATATTGGGATTATAGCTTGGCCAATTAGCAATTGCTAAGGTTTCTCCAGTTTTAGCATCTAGAACTACGGCTGTTCCAAGTTTAGCCTTATTGGCCTGCACTGCTTCTTTGAGGGCGTTATATACTTCAGTTTGTAAATGTGCATCGATAGATAAAACTAAATCTTTACCATGAATCGGCGGTTTTATAACCCCTAATTCATCTACTACCCTATTTAGCCTATCTTTAGTTACTTTTCTTTGTCCATATTTACCCGCTAAACTTTTATTAAAAGCCAGCTCAATTCCTTCTTGTCCTCTATCTTCAATATCAGTAATGCCAAGCAACTGTGCTGTTACTTCACCTTGAGTATAATAACGTTTAGGTTCAATTAACTGATAAAATCCAACTAAATTTAAATCTTTTATTTTTCTAGCAGTGACTAAATCAACTTGCCTTTTAATATAAATAAACCCCAGTTTATTTTTGCTAATTTTATTTTTAATATCTTCAATATTCATATCTAATAAACTAGCTAATTTAGGCAATTTTTCTTCTTGTTGTTTTAATAATTTTAGATCTAAAGTATTACGGCAATTTTCATCAAGTTTTGGCTGCAGTAATGTTTTACATTTTTCTAGTCTATTCATATAAGAAGGATCTGCCCAAATAGTTTTAGTATTTAAGCTAGTAGCTAAATTATTATTATTTCTATCTAAAATTTTCCCTCTAAATGCTGGAATAGGCAGTGAACGCTCAGTACGTATTTTACTTTGCTCTTCATAAAAAGCATTATTGAACCATTGAATCCATAATCCTCTTAGTAATAAGCTGCTAAATAAAATAAATAAAATAAATACAACTAAACGAGAACGCCAAATAGGTAAAGGTGAGCTAATAGATGTTGACTGGGTTGATACGGTTTGATGGAATTTCATAAATTATTTATCTGCAAAAATAGTAGTATTAATTTTAGGTTCTACCATATTATTATCTATTGCCCATTTTAAAATACGTGCAGGCTTTGCATAAGTATTATAATCATATATTAGACGTTCAGTCTCTTCTTTTAACTTATCTGTTTCTTGTTTTTGAATTGATATTTCAGAGGTTAAAACTCTATAATGATAACGAGCTTGAATTAAAAATACGCTACTAGCTAAAATTCCTAGAAGTAATAATGTATTTAACTTATTCATATGATGAGTAAAAGAGGAAAGACATAAATATTATAAAAGATTTATGCTTAATTGTATAATAAATTTTATAACCTTTAATCTAAAAGATTATTTAACATCTAACTTTAATGCTTTTTCATATAATACACTTAATATTCTATAGAATGGGAAAAGATTATTTTTAATTCTGTAGCCTCGTTGATTAAATATAAGTTATTAAATTTGTAACTTTTGTTGTGTTCTTCACAGTAATGGATAGACGGCATATTTATATTTAAAAATTAATTATAATTATATTATTATAAGATATCTTAATAATCTTTGTATACTTTATATGGCACTTAGTTTTAAAATATTGCACCAACTATATATTAAATGCTAAACTAATCCTTAATAATTATATATGCCAAATTCTATGTTGTCTAAACGTTTATTTATTTATTCATCAATCGCAATTATATTTTGTTCTAACACTTTATATGCAAAATCTAAAGTGAGTCCATCAACGATGATGTTTAATTTTAGTAATGCTGATATAGAAAGTGTAGTCAAAACAGTTGCCCAAGCTACAGGTAAGACCATTCTCCTAGATCCGCGTGTACGTGGAAATATTAGTTTTAACAGTGAAAAACCAGTTACTAGTAATCAAGCAGTATCAGTTTTAGCCTCAATATTACGTATGCAGGGTTTTTCTATAGTTGAAGAAAATGGGTATATGCGTGTAGTACCTGAAAGTGATGCTAAATCTTTAGGCAGCCGCGTAATTACCAGTAAAAATAGAATTACAAGTACAGGTCAAATTTCTACTCAGATATTTAATATAAAATATGAATCAGCTAATACTTTATTAGCCATGCTTAGAAATATAGTATCGCCTGCTAATATGAATACTATAGCAGCTTCGCCGAATTCAAATAGTTTAATAGTCACAGACTATGATGATAATTTAAGAAGAATTTCTAAGATTATCGCAAGTCTGGATATGCCTAAAAATAGAGGTTTTGAAGTTATAAGTTTAGAACATGCTATGGCAAGTGATATTGGTGCTATTGCGGGTAAAATGTTTGATAGTAACAATAATGATATAGCCTTTAAAGTTAATTTAATGGTAGATAATAGAACTAATACTATTATAATATCTTCAAATAATCCAGAACGTGTCAGTCAAATGAAGTCTTTAATCTTACGCTTAGATACGCCGACTACTATGGCTGGTAATATTTGGGTAGTGCCTTTAAAAAATGCAGATGCAAATAGTGTGGCTCAAACTTTAAGAGCAGTTTTAAGCGGTACAGCTTCTACTCCATCAGTATCAACTAATAACAATTCAGTCTCCACAAATTCTAATAGCAGTACTACGGCAAATAATAACCCAGCTAATTCCCTGCTTTCAAATGAAGCACAAAATGTAAACTTTACAGCTAGCCAAAGTAATTCCTTAGGCGGTCAAGTCCAAGCAGATGTAGCCACTAATAGTGTAATTATCACAGCTTCAGAAATTCAATACAAAAATTTACGTAATGTTATAGAACAGCTGGATATAAAAAGAGCGCAAGTTTTTGTAGAATCTATGATAGTTGAAATTAGCAGCCAAAAAGCCGCTGAATTAGGCGTACAATGGCAAGCCTTATTAGGCGGAGGAGCTAATAGATTTTATGTAGGCAATGGAATTAATGGGAGCGGGAATATTGCTCAAGTAGGCTCAGCTGCTTCAAGTATTTTAACTTTAGGCAACGGTGCATCTGCTGGAGATTTACAGACTTTAGCCCCTGCAGCATCAGGCTTTAATTTAGCATGGCTGCATCAATTTGGTAAAACTTTTGGTTTAGCAGCCTTAGCCAAAGCTTTAAATAATCAAACAGGTGTAAATATTTTATCAACGCCCAATTTATTAACACTGGATAATGAAGAAGCTAAAATTATTATTGGTCAAAATGTCCCATTTGTAACAGGACAATATACTAATGGTAATAATGCAGGAAATTCCAGCGTTAATCCCTTTCAAACTATTGAGCGTAATGATGTAGGTTTAACCCTCAGAGTAAAACCGCAAGTAAGTTCAAATAATAAAGTTAAATTAAAAATTTATCAAGAAGTATCCAGTGTTGATGATAAATCTAATGTCTCAGGAATAATTACTAATAAACGCTCAATTGATACAACCGTTGAAGTTAATAACGGCGAAGCTATTGTACTGGGCGGATTGTTAGAAGATAATTATAGCGACGGCATAGAAAAAATTCCTATGCTGGGCGATTTACCTTTAATTGGCGGATTATTTAGGTATGAAAGAAAATCACGGGGTAAAAAGAATTTAATGTTATTTTTACGTCCATATGTAGTCTTTGATAACGCCAAAGAAGTAACAGCTTCAAGATACGACTATATGCACCAGCAGCAAATTAATTATAAACCCAATACTAAAATTTTAAACGAAGACGGCTATCCTATGTTAGAATTATATCCACAGCAGCCGCTGCAAAATAATAAAATCCAGAGTTTAGACTCTACATTAGACAGCTATAGAAAATAAACTAATAATAACAAAACTTATCAAAGGAAGATATATGTTAACTTTATTAAAAACTTTAGGCAAAGGTCAAGGAAGTTCTTTAAAGGAAGATTTAGACTTTTATGATAAAGATAATGAATCTGCTCAAGCGAAAAAATTAGCAGATTTACAAGTTTGGAATATAACTTTTAGAGCGAATAAGCCAGATTCAATATATTATGCAGCGCAGGCCTATAGTTCACAAGGTGTTAAAACTTTAATGTTAAATAAAGACGGTAGTAAAAGTCAGTACAAATTTTATTATACAATGCAAAGTTTAGTTGATAAAGTTTTATCTAATGAGTTTTTAGGGGAATTTGAAAGTAAATTAGGCAAAGATAAGAATGAATATTCAGTTCTTATTACAGGTGATCAAACTAATCGACCAGATAGTTCGATTTTGTAGTTTAATAGTTTTGTTAAATAATTGCTGGCAGGAAATATAAAGCAAATGCTATAATATTTTTATTATTAATAAATTTTATTTTTTTTATATGTTTAAAATTTCACACTTTGATATGAATGGGACAAACTTTTTTTTTAATTCACAATGTTTAGAGTTAAAAGCAGACCACACACAAACACATACTTGTTCAAAGAATATTCATCAGATAACATTTCAATTAAAAAACTTATCACAAATTGACCAATCTTCTAACGAAGCTTATGCTAATTTTTTTACTTTAGCAAAAGAATTTGAAAAATTATCATCTGGAAATGATATCTATTTATCAATGGGTTCATGTATTGAAAATAAACCCGAAAGAATAATTAATAGATTAGCAAAATTAACAATTACATCTGTAGTACGAGTTTCAAATGTTGATATAGAGAATATGATGCAGAATGGAGATGCAACCATAAAAATGAAGCCAGAAGAGGCTCTTACCAATGCCTCAAACCAATTTATATCAGAACATTTAATTAACATTAGTGATAAAATTAAAATTTCAAATAGCGATATTTATAATTTTTTAAAAGCTAATAATATATCTAAAAAAGATGTTCTTACCTATGATCCAATACCAATTATAGAAAAAATTATGAAAGAAAAAGAAATTAATTAAAATTGAGTTTTTCTAATAGTATATAATGCCATTAAGCATTGTTCCAAATATCCATCAAAAACTTTATAGTTTTACCTGCCAGCCTTGAGTGCATTATAAACGCTAGCAGGTTTATCAAATCTTCATATAAATTATTATTCAAAACCCCTGATTATAATATAATCTATAAACAAAAATTAATAAACTCTGCTAATCAGCGGGAAAAATGGTTACAATTTAACTATAAAGTAAACTACATTTCTAAATGAGGAAGAAAATATGTCAGCACATTATGAAGTATTTAAAAATTACTGTGAATCTTTAGATTTATATAATAAAGATATTGAAAAAGCTTTGTTTAAAGCCGATTCTAATTCTATATTAGAATTAAAAAATTTACTTAACTTAAACCCCCAATATTTACATTGCCTGCACACTGGTGAAAATATTTTAATGCTTATAAAGTTAGATGCTAAACAAATAAAATATTTAGCCGAATGTCTTAACAATCTACATGTGCGTAATTGGTTGTTTAATACAGATAATACTTTAAGTTTTTTAAGACTAGACTTGAATAATATGGGCATAGTAGCTAGTTTAATCAATAATTTTGTTAATTTACATTTTGAACATGAAGTATTAATAAAAGAATTTTTAAACTTAGATATTATAAAATTGTATGAGTTTATCCAACAAAGTAAACAATTGAATCTTCAAGAAGTTAATAATCCATTTATTTTATTAGATATATTAAAAAAAATAAAATAATATATAATAAGAGCCTGTTTATAATCTATTTTTTTGATGAAATTTTTAACCTATTGTCATTCCCGCGAAGGCGGGAATCCAGAAAATTATTAGCTAATACTGGATACCTGCCTACGCAGGTATGACGTT
>Ga0247816_10001285_pt1 | contig 12387 bp, 11 predicted proteins | sample UWRJL209509C1_FD_179930 | JGI IMG/M metagenome (GOLD analysis project Ga0247816, IMG submission 179930) | Plant litter microbial communities from Arlington Agricultural Research Station in Wisconsin, United States - UWRJ-L209-509C-1 | ecosystem: Environmental > Terrestrial > Plant litter >...
TGTCATCAAACTGGCGCCACGCCGACCCGGCGCGCCATCAATGCGAATCACGATGCACAGGATCCTTGCCGACAAGGTGGCGATAGTCACCGGAGCCGGACGCGGCCTCGGCCGCGCCCACGCCCTCGAACTCGCCAAACACGGTGCCCGCGTCGTCGTGAACGACGTTGGGGGCAAAAGCCCGGACTCACCGGCCGGTGCCCTTGTGGACGAAATCTCTCGCGCCGGCGGCAGCGCGATCGCCAACGACGCCGATGTCACCCAGCCCGCGCAGGTCGAGGCGATGGTCGCGGCCGCTGAGGCGCAATGGGGGAAAGTGGACATCCTCATCAACAACGCCGGCATCCTGCGCGACAAGAGCTTTGCGAGGATGACGCTCGACGATTTCCGCCTCGTGCTCGAAGTGCACTTGATGGGGGCCGTGCACTGTACTCACGCGGTCTGGGCTGGAATGCGCGAGCGCCGCCATGGTCGGATCGTCTTCACCACATCGTCGTCCGGACTCTATGGCAACTTCGGTCAGGCCAACTACGGCGCCGCCAAAATGGCCTTGGTGGGGTTGATGCAGACGCTCGCCATCGAGGGTGAGAAGTACGACATCCGCGTGAACTGCTTAGCGCCCACTGCAGCCACAGGGCTGACAGAAGGAGTACTGCCCGCTGAAACGCTGGCGGCACTTGCGCCAGAGAGAGTCAGTCCCGGCCTGATCGCGTTGGTGGATTCAGAACCCCAACGCTGCGCCTTGACAGCGAAGACATCATCGTCACCGGCGGGACCTCAGGCATCGGACCAGTGCCCGCAACGAATGCGGCACGGTGCGAGCAGCTTCTGGATTGGAGTGCTCGTTGACGGGATTTGACTTCGGATACGGCACCGCAGTCCCGCACCCGATCTCGTATTGACATCACGCTTTCAGCATGGCGTCCAGATCGGACAGGCCATCGATCGGATCTTCGCGCGCTACCCGGCTTTCTTGCGCGAACGGAAGGCGGCAACCTTCATACGGTTACCGCACACGGCCATGCTGCACCAGCGACGGCGGTGCGATTTGGTGAGGTCATGAAAGAGCAACGTGCAATCCTCGCCCTCGCACTGTCTCACCAGATCGAGCCGCTCCCCTGTGAGCAGGTCCACCATGGCCTCGGCAACCGGTTCGAGCAGGCCGATCGCGCTGGTGGTGTCACGACGCTTGACCACCTTGAAGCTTGCGGTCTCGCCATCCCATTGCAGTTCTCGGGTCGGGTTGCCCAACTTCAACACCCGGTTCACCAGATCAGCATCCGCCTTCCGCCCGGCCTTGGCAGCCCTCACCATCGCCTTGCCGGCCGCGCGCATCTCCAAGGCGAGCGCCAGCAGACCCTCCGGGGCCTTCTCAGGCACCTGCGGCAACAGCCCAGCTTGCTTCAACCAGGCGACCACGCTGTCGTCATCGACAAAGCACTCGCAATGCCGAGCGCCTTCCCCGTACGCCGTGTTGATGAAGTCGAGCGCGCAGTTGTCCGCAACAAAGAGCGGCCCAGTGGCATCAGGTGTGTTTGAGCTCATGGATGCAGTGTCACCTATAAAAATACATTTGACGGGTTACCTATTCTAACGTAACCTTCATAGATTCTTTTAACGGTTACTTAGGAGCTTGTCATGACTTCCAGCAAATTGATCGCCGCTGCCGGCCTGGCCACCGCACTGCTCGCCGGCGAAGCCGCCGCCGCAGACCCTTCTTCGCTGACGGCCTCGACCGCTATTCATCATCGATTCGAACAAGTCGGCGACGTGAAGGTCTTCTACCGCGAAGCGGGCAGCCGGACTTTGCCGACCGTCCTGCTGCTGCACGGTTTCCCGACGTCGTCATTCATGTACCGAAATCTGATCCCGATGCTGGCGGACCGGTACCACGTCATCGCGCCGGACCTGCCCGGCTTCGGCTTCACGGAAGCCCCAGAACGCGGTCAGTACGCCTACACGTTCGATCAGCTTGCCAAGACCATCGATGAGTTCACGGTCCAGCTCAAGCTGACTCGCTACGCGCTGCAGGTGTTTGACTACGGCGCGCCGGTGGGCTGGCGCCTGGCCGCGGCCCACCCCGAACGCATCAGCGCCATCGTTTCCCAAAACGGCAACGCGTACGAAGAAGGCCTCAGCGAAGGCTGGAACCCGATCCAGAAGTATTGGAAGGATTCGTCGAAGGCGAACCGCGATGCCCTGCGCGATTTCTTCAAGATCGACGCGATCAAGTGGCAGTACACGCATGGCACGCCCGACGACAGCCTGATTGCGCCGGAGGCATACGCCCTCGACGCCGCGCTCATCTCGCGGCCGGGCAACGACGAGATTCAACTCGATCTGTACCTGGACTATGCGAGCAACGTCGCGAAGTATCCCGAGTTCCAGACCTACTTCCGCAAGCACCAGCCGCCGCTCCTCGCCATCTGGGGCAAGAACGATCCGTTCTTTTTGCCGGCGGGCGCAGAAGCCTGGAAGCGCGACATCCCGAAGGCCGAGATCCGCTTCGTCGACACGGGCCACTTTGCACTGGAAACGAACGGCGTGGAGATCGGCACCGCCATCCGCACGTTCCTCGACAAGAACGTCAAGTGAGCTTCGGTCTGCACGGAGCGATCTCTGCTCACCCGCCGAACAGTGCCCGGTTTTCTCTCGACGTTATTCACGTCTCCTGAAGGATCAACGCAATGGAAACAAGACCACCACTGCCACCGTTCACGAACGAGTCGGCCATACAGAAGGTCCGTCTGGCTGAAGACGCCTGGAATTCGCGCGATCCAGATCGTGTTGTCTTGGCATACACGGAAGACACACAGTGGCGAAATCGCTCCGAATTTCCGGTCGGTCGTGCCCAGGCGCATGCATTTCTCACTGCAAAGTGGCAGAAGGAGCATGACTATCGCCTGATAAAAGAACTGTGGGCGTTCACGGGAAACCGTATCGCGGTCCGGTTCGCCTACGAGTGGCACGACGGCCATGACAACTGGTTCCGGAGCTATGGCAACGAGAACTGGGAGTTCGACGTACGAGGGCTGATGCAGCGCCGATTTGCGAGCATCAATGATCTCGCGATCGCCAGGGAGGAGCGCAAGTTCCTCTGGCCGTTGGGCCGCCGGCCAGACGCGCACCACGGGCTGTCCGAACTTGGGCTCTAGTTTTCGATGGCGATCTGCCGATCGACAGCAAGTGGGTCGAGAAGAAGGGGATCGGGCCGGTCGCACTTGGGCGTGAGAACCGACTGATCGCCAGGCTGAAGGCCGTTGCTCATCGCCACCCGGGCCACGCACGCGTCCGGCGCTGCACACGCAGCGATAACCTGGCCCTCGCGTGTGCGATGGCATTCGATAGCGCGCTCTCCCCTTCCTTCCGCGCCCTACCAACCTCCGCTACCCGGTCCGCCTTTGAAGGGTCCGGACAGATCGGGGGTGATCCAGCCCCCGTAGAAAGGACCCGCCTGTGGCTGGGCCTTTGATCCGCCGACACGGCAGTCAAGATTGTGGGCATAGAAGGCCACACAGCCGGCGAGCGGCTCGGCACCGTGCAAGGGATGGGGGTAGCTCCAGGCGACCTGGTCCAAGCGGCGTGCGCCGTCGACCAGATTCCAATAGCGCGCTGGTCCCTTCCACTCACAGAAAGAGCCAGTCCCAGCGGGCTGCAACAGTCCAGGCCTTACGTCGGCCAGCGGCAGGTAGAAGGTCGGTGGGTGGGCCGTTTCGCGGACTGCCCAGGCGGCGCAGGTGCGCGCTACCTCAAGATGGCCCCAAAGCACGACGATCTCACGTGCTTCGCGCACGAGTTCCGGCGGCCTTGGGAAATCCCAAACCGAAACCTGCCCCGACGCAGGGGCATCCGCGAACGGGGGACGCCTCTCCCCTCGCCAAAGCCACTGCGCGCGGGCCCTTTCAAGCCAGTTGGAATCGCTGCTCATGATGAATAAGAAGATACATCACGACGCAGAGCACCGGTCAGACGCGGAGAACCCGGTGGTCCGGAACCACGCGCTTTCGGCAGTGACCGTGATGCCGAGGATGTGCACATGCGGCCGAACTGTTGTTCGTCAGCACATTTGACGTGTTTACCCGGCGTAATCCGGCCAACGTTCCCGTGGGTTGTTCCGGCAAAAGTCATGGGCCTTCAAGAGCCGCGTTCGCGTAAGTCTTTGATTGCCGTCTCCGGCCAGCGAAGCGTCGCTCTGTTGGGAGAGCCATACGATAAAAAGCTCCGCGCTCGCAAATTCTGTTCGCTCGTCCCTGCAGTTCGGATAGGCGGCAAGCTCCTCCTGCGACTCCCTAGGTGTAAGCAGACGCCCGTCCTGCAATGCGCCGTAGACAAAGGTGCCATCAAACTCGCGAAGGCCCATGCCGCAGTAATCGCGATGGCGGTAACAGAGTTGCAGTCCCTGCCGTAGAAGTTCTGCCGTCCGCTCGCTGAGTTCCTCCCCGATGGGAATAGTGGCCGACGCTTCTGCATGGTCAGTCACGTGGCCTGCGGCAGCTTGTCATCGCGCAGCAGCCCGTCGAGCTCCGACCACAGTTCATCGCAGAGGGCAGGCCTGAACGCAGATGCCTTGAACACCGCGTGTTCGCTGCGATAAACAATCCAAAGTTTGCGGTTGGGCTCGGCCACGCACTCTCGCACGTTCGAGAGACGATCAGCCACCTTCACAACGAGCGCTAGCACCTCCGGCCCTGCCACTTTGGCCAGCTTCGCATACGTCTTCGACTTCCGGTCCGCTCTGTTTGCGCCTGGTTCGTCGGTGAGGAGCGCGACGCATGCCGCGACTTCATCGCCAAAACGGGAACGCACCTCAGCGACCGTCGCACCGGTGTCTTCGACAACATCGTGCAGATACCCGATGACCTGAGCCTCTTGGCCATAAGGCGCAAGCGTCGCTGCGACCGCATCCAGGTGGTGCGAATAAGGGTGCGCCCCATACATCTGTGCGCCGTGCATGTGGAGCGCGTAGGCGCGGGCAGCGGAAAGTTTGGAGGCTTCCATCGTGGCATTCTGGCTCAGAATCGAACGACGGCTTCTGGTCGAAAGCGTCGGGTCGCTAGATGCGACGACGCGCTCCAGACGCCCAACGGCACGACGTGCACGAATTTCTCACGGGCGCGGGCTCGCGCCTGAATCTGGAGACGGTTTCGAAACCAGTTGATCGTCACCGAGTGCATGGCAGACTCGCGCGCTTCTACAAAAACGGCATCGGCCGATCTTCGCGTGAGCACCTCTGAGATCTTCCTGATCGCCATGCTGATCATCTTCTCGCTTCCCTACCTGGTATGGCGGCTGGGTCGGACCGAGTACTTCGCGCCGCTGGTGGTGGTGCAGATCATCACGGGTATTGCGCTCGGACCCGGGGTGTTGGGCGCGATCTTCCCCGACTACTACAAGTTTGTCTTCAACGGACCGGTGATTCAGTCGCTCAGCGCAATCGCGCAATGGGCCGTCATGATGTTCGTGTGGATCGCCGGCATCGAACTTGACCTCCGCAAGGCCTGGGAACATCGTCGTGAAAGCGGGATCACTGCAGGCTTGGCCCTCGGCGTACCTCTTGTTTTCGGTGCCATCGCTGCCGTCGTTCTGCTCCCCTTTCCGGGCTGGACAGGACCGAATGCGAAGTCCTGGCAGTTCGTCCTGGGCATCGGCATGTCATGCGCAGTGACTGCCTTGCCGATCCTCATCCTGTTCATGGAAAAGCTGGAAATTCTTCGCCAGCCGATCGGTCAGCGCATCCTTCGCTATGCCAGCCTGGACGACATCGCCATCTGGGGCGTCCTTGCCTTGATCCTCATGGATTGGGAGCGCGTGGGCAAGCAGGCGGGCTTCCTGGCGGCCTTCGCAGTCGCCACGGTGGCCTTCCGCTGGTTGATGATTCGCGTCCCAGAACGCGACCGTTGGTACGCCGGGCTCATCTGGCTGGCTGCCTGTGGGCTTGGCGCAGATTGGGCAGGACTTCACTACATGGTCGGCGCTTTTGTCGCAGGTGCGGTGATGGACGCAGAGTGGTTTGACCAACAGCAGATGGACTGGCTCAGACACAACGTTCTGCTGGTCGTGATGCCGGTCTTCTTTCTCAGTACCGGCCTTCGTACCGACTGGCAGGTAGGTGGCGCCGCTGTCTTCTTGGTCGCTGGTGTGCTGCTGGTGGCGTCGGTGGCGGGCAAGCTGATCGGTCTGCGTTTGGCCGGGCGAATTCTCAAATGGCAGCAAGGCGAAGGCTCCCTGATGGGCTGGCTGCTTCAGACCAAGGCCCTGATCATGATCATCTTCGCCAATGTGTTGCTGGACAAAAAGATCATCACGAACGAGACCTTCACAGCGCTTCTCATCATGGCGGTTGCGAGCACCATGTTGACGGTGCCGGTGGTGACCCCAAAGCTGCGCCGGATGAAAGACATCGTCTTTCGATCACGTTGATGAGTGCCGGTCGACTCGGCTGGCCAGCGCCGTCGTTGGTGGCTCGGACCTGACCTGGACGATCAGACACGAGCAGAAGACGCCCAACTTCCCGAAGCTGGAAGGTTCTACCTGGTACCCACGCGCGAGCCCTGGCTTCTCGCGTCTCAGACACCTTCGTACAGAGTGCCGAGCGGGTCAAACACCAGCGCCCGGTTCGCCCTGCCCCGCACCTCCTGGATTGCCTTGAACGCCATATCGCGATCGCCATAGCTCATTGCACTGCGACAGATCGTCGTGCCCTCGGCACTCCTGAGTTCCCAGACCCAGCGCTTATTCATTTCCATCAGAACTACAAATCGCATTGCCAACTCCTACACGGGTGGTTGCTCCCCTTGAAAAGTCCATTGTGCGGAACACGGACAAGTTGACCATCCACGATAGTCTGTAGGCCTTCGGCTTACCTCTCGGCACCTGGCCAAAGCGGAAAAATCTTGAATCCAAGCGCCCGTTTGCAGCGTACATCCGGGCTCTTCAAGGACGATATGAAAAAACTCAGGAAACTGTCACCGCCAGATGAGTACGGCGACGGGTGGGCGTGGCATACGGAGGTACGGTTGTACGTTTCTGTCGCTCTGGCAACGGTGGCGTTCGGTTGGCTTTTGGCAGCTGCATGATCCGGCGCTAGCGAGTGCCGATCCCCTTTTGCGCGATCGCGTCAGCGCCCTGAGGTTGTCCTACATCACGTCCCTGAACTCGCGGACCTTGGTCGAATTTAGCCTTGGTCAGCATGCACTGCATGTTGAAAAGGTTGATCTATCGAAGCTTTGCGTTGTGCGGGCCGGACGAAGGAGAACACATTTGCGCGAGGGCGTGCTCGAGGAACCACGGTGATGGCATCACCGGGGGCCTTTTGCTCACGAACGGCGTGTTCCTGCAGTATCTGGAAGGCCCAGAGTTGGAAGTTGAAGCGTTGTGCACTCACATCATGCGCGACGCGAGACACACCTCCTGCGAAGTCATCGATCGTCGATCGATCGGCGGCCGGGTCTTCGGAAAACGACCGATGCAATGGTTGGCTGTCGACGCTTACACCCACTCGATCATCCAAACATTGGCTCCGTATGACGCCAAGCTGGCGAACCTCAACGCCACCCTCGCCAGCGCCTTGTTTCAGGCCTTGTCCGAAGCGCCACTGCGGAGATGAGCTGCGCTGAGCAGTGCTGACAACGAGGCAGGTTTGCGGCGTGCTCGCTTCACCGTGTGCCCCACCTCTCGTTCAGGTTGTCGCGCCCGTAGGCCCTTCCAACACCATGCGTACCCTTCGCGCCAGGTCCACCAGCCTGTAGGGCTTCTTGATGATCTCGAAGTCGGCCCCTTCATCGGTGTTCGTGCCATCCGACGATCCGGCATACCCGGTCGTCAACAAGACCTTGATCGATGGGTCACGCTTCCTCAGCTCACGTGCAAGCGCGAATCCGTTGATGCCGCCCGGCATGATCAGGTCCGAAAACAGGAGTGCGGGACGCTCATCCACATCCAGCTGTTGCACCAGTTCGAGCGCTTCACGTCCGCCGTTTGCGACAAGCACGGTGTAGCCAAGTCCTTCGAGCATTTCTCGCGACAGCTCGGCCACTTCCATACGGTCGTCGACGACCAGGATGGTCTCTGACCCACCGCGCTCCTTTGCGCGGCTGATCAGTTTCGGCGCTCGGTGGAGGTGCTTGGAAACGGGGAAATACAGGCGGACGGTTGTGCCGATGCCTTCTTCCGAATAGATGCTCGCGGTCCCGCCGGACTGCTTCGCAAAGCCGTAGACCATCGACAGGCCCAAGCCAGTGCCCTTGCCTTCGTCCTTCGTGGTGAAAAACGGGTCCATCACCCGACCCACGATGGCTGGAGGTATGCCCGTCCCGGTATCGGTGATCGAAATCGATACGTAGTGACCAGGGGTCAACCCCGAATAGGCGGTCAGATCCTCAGCATCAACCTCTACGTTCTTGGTCTTCACGATGATGGTCCCGCCGTCTGGCATGGCATCTCGCGCGTTGACCAGAATGTTCAACAAAGCGACCTCCAGCTGGGTGGGGTCCAGCTGGCATGTTCCGAGATCACGATCGAGCTTCAGCTCCACGCTGGCCTTGTCGCCCAGTGCGCTCGAAGCCAGATCGACGATGCCCTCCGCAACGGCGTTCAGATTCACCGATCGCCCCTCGAGCCGCTGCTTGCGCGAGAAGGCGAGAAGTTGCTGTGTCAGCGTGGCCGCGGTGGCGATCGCGCTTCGGATGTTGTCCATGCTGCGACGCGCAGAGGCCTCATCGAACCTGCCCAGGTCCAGACGGGCACGCATGATGTCCAAGTGACCGGACATGACCTGCAGAAGGTTGTTGAAGTCATGCGAGATGCCGCCCGTCAGTTGGCCAAGCGCTTCCATCTTCTGCGACTGACCCAGAGCCTCTTCGGCATCCCTCCGACGGCTGACGTCCAACTGGGACGCAAAGAAATAGACGAGTTCCTTGTTCTGGTTGTAGACCGGCGAGATGTAAAGGGCGTTCCAGAAAGCCGACCCATCCTTGCGGTAGTTGAGGAGCTCGACGGCGATCTCCTTGCGCTCCTGGATGGCCTCCCGAATCGCCGCCACCGTGGTCCTGGAGGTCTCGGAGCCCTGCAGGAACCGACAGTTCTGACCCATGATTTCATCGTGGGCATAGCCGGACATGGACAGGAACGCTCTGTTGACGAACACGATGGGGTTGTCCGGCAATCGCGGATCGGTGACCAGCATCGGCATGCGGGTGGTCTCGATCGCTGCGAAGAAAATATCGTTACGGTGCGCGACGATGGAGTCGACGCCCGCCACCTCCACATCGATTTCGGGAGGCGTCGAATTGCGGATGGGCGGCTTCTCTGACTGAGACATGTGTAGACACGTCCTTATGCCGCGCCGTAATTTAAACGCAGAAGGATAGAGGCCCACCTGCTCGAAGCTGTAGGAGCGATCCCACATTTCTGTAAATCCATCTCCTACAGAACGTAAAAAGACGTCTTCGATGCGCACGCCATGTGCGCTCAGGGTTAGGGCGCCACAGGATTGGAGAGCTGGTGCGTCGAAGAACGCTCAGCGCCCGTACTGAGAGGAACGGGCAAGTCCCTGTGCGTGTGCGTCAGGCATGCAGGTGCGTCCTTCAGGATCAGCACGTTCCATGGTCGGAAGCGCTGCCGCACCGTCGTTCACTGTTGTGGTGACGTCGAGGGCATCCAGCTTCAAGCATTCGTCTATGACTCCGCTTCAGCTCTGGCCGCGAGGCGTCGTAGTCGCGGCGACGAGCCGCGCGCGCCCGGCGCCGAAACCCGCCAGCACCAGCGCTGATGCGATGACGGCGAACAGCCAGGCCGAGGCCTGAAACGAGCCGGTCCATGCGCGCAGCAGGCCGACCAGCAGTGGGCCACCCGCCGCAATTAAATACCCGACACCCTGCGCCATGCCCGACAGCCGCGCGGCCACATCGGCGTCGGGCGAGCGCATCACGATGAGGGTGAGTGCCAGCGCAAAGGTGCTTCCCTGCGCAACGCCCAAGGCCACCGACCATGCCCAGATGCCGCCCAACGGGCCGAACATGCAAGCGAGGATGGCCACGAAGGTCATCACCGCCCCACCCACGGCCAAACCGACTTGGCGGTGCCGCCGCAGCGCCATCCCCGGAACGATCAGGCAGGTGGCGACCTGGGTCAGCACCGACACCGAGACGACGAAGCCGGCGGTCTCGGCCGACAGTCCACGTTCACGAAGGATGGGCGCCAGCCAGCCCATGACCGAATAAGCCAGTGCGGACTGCAGGCCCATGTAAAGCGTGACTTGCCAAGCGAGCGGGTCGCGCCACAGCCCCCGCACGACAAAGCCCGACTCACTCGCCAGCGGCCGGACGGGCCAGGCCTGGGGTGCCCACAACGCAAGGGCGAAGGCCGCGGGCACGGCCCACAAGGCCAGCGCGCCGGTCCAGCCGAAGCCCAGCGCATGCTCCAACGGCACCGTCAACCCGGCGCCAGCGGCGGCCCCGCCGCAGACCGCCATGGTGTACCCGCCCATCAACGCAGCACCGTGGCGCGAAAACTCGCGCTTGATCAGCGCCGACAGCAGCACATTGCTCACGGCAATGCCGATCCCGGCCAGCGCAGAAGCCATGAAGAGAAGGGGCACGTGTCCAAGGCCGCGAAGCGCCGTGCCGACGGTGATCAACACCATGCACAGCAGCAGCGCGCGTTCCATGCCGAGTCGGCGACCCAGCCAGGGCGCGCACATCGCGAAGACCCCGAGACAGACGATGGGCAAGGTGGTCAATGCGCTGGCCGCGGTGGCCGACATGCGCGTCGCGGCGACGATCTCCGGCAGCACCACCGAGAGGCTCGAGAAGACCGGGCGCAGGTTGAACGCGATGACGATGAGCGACAGCCCGAGCAGCAGTCGCCGGCCGCGGATGGACGTGGATGCGAGAACGGGTTCGGAGGCGGGTCGGTGGGCTTGCGAGCGCAGCGCGTGTTCAGTTTTCAAGAGGAAGGCGGGGCGGCTGTCGATCGGTTCGTCGGTGGCCCGGCGGATGCGATTCGCTCGCGCTCTGAGTGTCGATGAGAGGCCAGATTCTGCCGCTGGCAGAGCGGCCGGCACACCCGTGTTTGCCTGGGTTTGCAGCCGGCCGGCTCCGGGCGTTCGACTTCGCGCTGCAACCCACCCATCATCGGCAGAGACGTGCGTTCTCCGCACGCCCTGCACCCAGCGCTGCCGAACGCTCGGCCCTCAAGCAGGCCATGAGCGGGTCGTCCTTGCGCGACCACAAACCCTTGTCCTGGCAGCGCACGGCGCGCGTGGCGAGCAGCGCGATGGCGTCGGCGTCGTCTGTCTCGAGCCAGTTCGACGCGTGCACGAATTCCTCTGCGCTCTCGCAGCTGTCGCGGGTCACGGCGCCGGTGAATTCGTAGGCGAGCACCGGATCGGCGTCGGCGACCATACCGGCCGCGGGCGTGTCGCTGGCAACGGCGGCGGCTGGTGTGGCGTCCCCGGACAACCGGTAGACGACGCCCGCGAGCATGGCCGTGACCAACAGGAGCGCGACAAAGCCGCCGAGCAAGGTGTTGAAGGTCTTGCGGCGCGTGCCGAAAAACCGTTCTTTTCTCTTTGCCTGGCGCGTCCAGCGCGGCCCCAGCTGTTTCAACGACGCCTGCCATTGCGGCAGATGGACATGGCCCGGCTTGCTGAGGTGCAGCATGAACCAGTCGGGAACATCGTGCGCCATGGCATCGAGGACCTCAGCGAAACGGCGCGTCTGTTCGGGCTGCGGCATAGGCACTGCGGCGACGGCTTCGAGCGCTTCTTTCTGCAGTTGGATCACCTTCGGTGCCTGGCCACGCCATTGCAGCCCCTGATTGACCACGCGAAAGATCCACTGGGCCGCGTCCAAGTCGGCAATCGGCCTGGCGTTGCGATCGGTCCAACGAAAGTGGGCCGCGGCGACATCGAAGAGCTCCGCGCGACCCGCCGGGTCGTTGTGCAGGAGATCGGCGATACGGACTTCGAGCTGCGCATGACTGTCGAGATGAAGCAACCGGGGGTCGGCCAGCGCGGCCTCGAAACAACGCGCAACAGACTCGGGCGCCGCGTCGCGCAGCTGCTGGGTCCAATGCTGCAAGGCCTCCCGCGCATCGTGGCGGTCGGGCGCGACGGGCGAGGCCTCCGGCAAGGCGGGGGAATTGGGCGGCGGGTGAAGGTCATGCGGTGCCATCGGCGGCAGCTCGGGCGCTTGCTCTGGCGCACGGCGATGCGAATCACGCTCCTGGTCTTCCTCGTCTTCCTCGTCTTCCTCGTCCTGTTCGTCCTGTTCGTCCTGTTCGTCGGCTCCCCCGGTTGCTGCCCAGGCCAGCGCCTGCTCGTAGGCTTCGCGCAGGCGCTCGAAAGCCTCCCGCTCGCTCGCCTGGTCGATGGCTTTGAGCGCCAAG
>Ga0247816_10001287_pt1 | contig 12386 bp, 10 predicted proteins | sample UWRJL209509C1_FD_179930 | JGI IMG/M metagenome (GOLD analysis project Ga0247816, IMG submission 179930) | Plant litter microbial communities from Arlington Agricultural Research Station in Wisconsin, United States - UWRJ-L209-509C-1 | ecosystem: Environmental > Terrestrial > Plant litter >...
GCTCTTTTCAAAATCACTGCTGCCGGTTGATTTCCTTGAGTATTTAGCAACAACATCACCCAAAGAATAAGTAGATTATATTCTGGAACTGAATGTCCGCTTAGGGCCGAAACCAGTCATGATTCTGTGAACATATGTAAGATACCCAACAAATATACGCTCAAGAGTAAAAATATTGTAGATCCTTGATATTAATGATTAAATTTATTAAATGAGAACTATTGCTATTAAGATTTATTAGAAATTAAGTTATTATGCTGAATTCAAAATCAGCAAAAAATTAAAAAAGGTAACCAAGATGCGGCTTCATGTTCAAACAAAAAATAATAAAGGTTTTCATGAAACATTAAGACGGACAACGATAGCTATTTTGTTAAGCAGTAGCCTAACCTTGATTGCCGCAGAAAACTACGTAGATATACCGTCTCAAAGTTTAGACAAAGCTTTAAGCGCATTAGCCAAACAATCTAAAGTACGCATCGAATATTCTGTAGATTCAACTAAAAAATTTAATGCACCATCAATACAAGGCAATTTGAGTACTAGACAGGTGATAGATGCTTTACTGAAAAATACTAGTTTTACAGTACAAGGTGACTCAGAACAAGGCTATAGCGTTATTGAAAAAACTGCACAAAATTCGGCTATTCCCGATGAAGCACTTCCTGAAGTCACAATCACTGCAACCAAGGATAAAGAAACTGCTACCAGTCCAGTTATTGGTTATCTTGCTAAGCGTAGCGCAACTGCAACAAAAACAGACACGCCTATCATCGAAACTCCTGCTTCAGTGCAAGTTATCACCCGTGATGTTATAGATGATCAAAAGGCATTAAGCCTCAAAGACGTATATGAAAATGTCAGCGGTGTTCAGCAGGCTGGCAATACCTTAAACGCACAAACTGAAGTATTACCAATAATACGTGGCTTTGAATCGCCAACTTTATTGAGAAATGGTCTACGCTCTACTATGACAGGAGCAGTGGACTTGATAAATGTGGAAAGAGTTGAAGTCCTAAAAGGCCCATCATCAATTCTTTTTGGGGCTATCGAACCAGGAGGCATCGTAAATTATGTTACTAAACGTCCTCAAGCTGAAGCAAGTCATACGTTAACCCAAGAGTTCGGTAATTTTGATTATTTTAGGACATCCGGAGATACCACGGGGGCATTGAATGCGGACGAGTCTTACTTTACAGGCTCAATTTTGCTTATACCGATAGTGATTCATATCGGGATTACATGAAACTCGAAAGATCTGCGATCGCACCTAGCTTACTTTGGAAAATTTCTGATCAAACTGAATTACTTTTGGATTTTTCATATTCCAAAGAAAAACAACCATACGATACCGGAATTCCCTTAGACGCTGAAGGTAAGCCACTTACTTCAAGAGAAGCTTTTTTTGGATATCCTGATTTAGATGGTCGATCAAATGAGGACGTTTATGCTGGCTATCAATTGACGCACATCTTAAATCCAACCTGGACGATCAGAAATCAACTTCAATATCATAGAGCTCATAGTGAGAATGAAGCATTGCGTGCACGTTCTGTATTTGGTAACAGCTTGAGAATGAGATATCAGAATGAAGATCGCGTTGATGATGAAGTCCAATTTGTATTAGACGCGACAGCTAAATTTTCAACTGGCGCAGTGGACCACACTTTCCTGATTGGGACCGACTTAATTAAACAAGAGTCTGATTTTGATCGATTTAGGGTTAATACACCTAATTACGCAATTTCTGATTCGCCAAATGTTAACTTCAATCCTCCTGCTAATCAAACACAAACAAAGGATATTAGTAAAACTGATTGGATGAGTATTTATTTTCAAGATCAAATGTCTTTACTTAGCGATGACAGATTGAAGCTCTTAATTGGTGGCCGATTCGATGATGTAGTAACTAAAAGTAGCGCAGATGGGATCGATACAGTTGATATAAAAGATCAGGCATTTACAGGCCGAGCCGGCATGTTATATATGCTTTCGGATAACCACTCTGTATATTTCAGTTCCAGCCAGTCATTCCGTCCGCAATTTGCGTTTGCGGTTGATATCAATGGCAAACCATTAGACCCTGAAACTGGTCGCCAATACGAGGTTGGCTTCAAAAGCGCTTTCTTTAATGAAAAATTGCTTTCTACAATTTCAGTGTTTGAAATTAAAAAAAAGAATGTCGCTGTTTTTGATCAATCTTTATTTGATAGTACAGGCCAGAATGCTTACTTCCCTGGAGTTAAACAAGAGAGTCGAGGCTTCGAATTTGATTTGGCTGGTAATTTAACAGATCAGTTGAAAGTCATTGCTAATTACAGCTACACCGATACGCAGATCATTGAGAATCAAGGTGATCTTAGTCAAGAAGGATTACCAATTGGGGGTGTTTCTCCGCATGCTGCAAGAATTTGGATGAGTTACAACTTCAAAGGCCCACTTAATGGTTTAGGTATTGGTGGGGGTGTTCGCTATGTAGGAGAAAGTACTGCTCAATTCGACCCCAACCTTGAAATAGATCCATATAGAGTTACAGACATTGCCGCCTGGTACAGTTGGGACAATATCAAGGCAAGCATCAACGTGAAAAATCTATTTGATGAAGAATATATTGTTCGGGCATCAAATAATTCAATAGCGCATTATGGCGCGGCACGAACAATTATTGGCTCAGTATCAATCAACTTTTGATCAAGGGCTGTTTGAATGATTTCTATGGGTAGCATTAGGCCAAGACAATTTTTCGTCAAAATCCACCGGTGGGTGGGTTTGGCCATTGCCGCTCCATTAGTGATCGTAGCTTTAACAGGCAGCTTACTGGCTTTCAACGATGAACTTGAAGCCATAATCAATCCACAATTATTTTTAATAGAACCGCCAGCTAGCGATGCTAAACAATTAGATCCGCTAGTTTTGAGAGATATCGTATCAAAGCGATATCCCACTGAAGAATTCAATGCTATATGGTTAACGGCAAAGCCAGGTCATAGTGTTGCCTTCAGCAATAAAGGAGTAGCAAACGATCAAATATTTGTTGATCCATACTCGGGTGAAGTTCTAGGAGAGCGTAAGTGGGGTGATATTTCACAGGGCATTAAAAATGTAATGCCTTTTTTATATAGATTACATTTTGCTTTTGCACTTGATGAAATCGGTAGAATAATTTTAGGAATATTAGCGCTTGTTTGGACTTTGGATTGTTTCGTGGGCCTTTACTTAACATTCCCTGCCAATCAAATCCAACGTAAAAAATTAATATCATCATTAGAAAAAAACTGGATATCACGGTGGAAGTTCTCTTGGAAACTACGATTTCATGCAAGTAAATTTAAATTCATATTTGATTTACATAGAGCAGGAGCTCTTTGGGTATGGTTTGTATTATTCGTTATAGCTTGGAGTAGTGTTTCATTTAATTTGTCTGAAGTATATCAACCCGTAATGAGTTCTGTTTTTGACAATCAAGTAAACCCTCGTAAATTACCAAAACAAACAACACCAGAATCAGCCCCTCCAATGGATTGGGTTAAGGCCCGCGAAACCGGACGGAGATTAATGGCTGAAGAAGCAGAGAAGCATAACTTCAAAATTATCCGCGAAGATTGGATGTTTTATGATTCAGCAAGAAGATTTTATCGTTACGATGTTGTAAGTAGCTTAGATTTGAATCAGCACAATGGGAATACTCGATTGTTTTTTGATTCTGTTACAGGCGATTTTAAGTACATCTGGTTACCCACCAGTAAGGCAAATGGTGACACTTTAACATCATGGATAACTTCTATCCATACAGCTGCAATGTGGGGGATGCCTATGAAATTTTTTATAAGTTTTATGGGATTAACAACGATCACTTTGATTATTACAGGGGTATTAATTTGGTTGAGAAAAAGGAATTCTCATAAAATTCTTCGATACAAAGCTTTAAATTCTAGAGTAAACATTGTTCAGTCTTGAAAAATACGATTTAGGTAATTGTCTGCTAAGGGCCGTAAGAAGACGCTAAGTTATGACGGCAATTTGCCTAAAAGTTGACAGATAATTATCTTTTGAATCAAAAATGGATTCAAAAATTTAGTTGTTATGTAAGTAAATGCAATTTACAAAATGTAAGATTAATCATATATAAATGATTAATTCTCTCGGATAAGTTTCGAAAAATCAACTGACTGATCTGCCTTATTAGCCACAACATTAATATGAGCGCGCGCTTTAAGCGTTTCAAAAGACAAATGGTGTCTTAGTCGATCGCTCACATAAAGTTGATGACTCTCATAAAGATATTCAGCGAAATAACCGCTTGCTAAAATTTTCCATGAGAATTTAAGGTGATTTTTATTCACTAAAGTATGCATCCAAATCATCGTTGTACAATTTTCCAGCAGAGTATTATAAAAAGCCGGCTTTTCATTCAACCTATTAATCTCATTAATGTATTGCAAGAAAATTTGCTCTACTTCAGCTTTAGGCCAATTGATGCGATATAGATAAACATTTTCTACTGGGTTTTTTCGATAATTAGTACGCAGTCGAACAAGATCACGTTCATCAGCAACGATATAAATCAATTCATACTGTCGAAAAAAACCTTTGATGGATGAATAGCTTTCACCTTTTTCTTTGCGCGCCTCAATTGAAATGGCTAGATGCTCGCTTTCACCGAAATTAAAGCTCAACATAGTGTGCGCTATCGCAGGTCCCATCCAGTAGGTAGAAAAAAGGTCTACGCCTTTCAGCTTACTAAGGTCGTAAGTTTTGGTGTAATACGCAGGCTTGTAGTCAAACTCACTGTTATAATCAAAATTACGTACATTATGCACTGTCACCAAATTACCTTTGATAGTCGCATAAGCCAATTTCTCAACATCCTGCTGCCACTGACGATCATTCGTAGGTTGAATGCGTAACCACCATAAAACAATACAAACGAATAACATGCCAAAAATTATCAATAGTCGCCAGCGCCAGCTTGGCATGCCTAATGCAACGATAGTTAATAACCCACTAAAACCAAACCCTAATGCCAATAAGATTTGTATTTGAGATACATGCGAATCACCATAATAAATTGCAATAACACCCCAACCAGTAACGGCTAAAATGGCTGTAGTCATTAATATTTTTTTTATCATTTCGAACATATAACCATTTTCTAGAACAATATGTAAATCTAATTACTCCACAAATATTGTGGATAACTCTGTGTTTTGTAGTGAATAAAGAAGTTAAGTTGCCGCTTTAAAAGACTTTTTTCAAAACAGTATAAATAGTAATCAGTATTTACTTGGCAAAAAAATATTCTGTGATTTTAAGGCCATCTCAATAGCTTTTAGCGGGGCTTGGGTAGACAGTATGTAATTTCCTGAATATAACAGAAGCTTGAAAAATCTGGCTCTGCAATAATTTTAATCTTGCTAAAGTTGCGGTCAAAATCAAGGTCATTTTGGCTCAACAAATCATTGATTACTCTTTGATAAAGGCTGAGAGTTTGCGGATATGCAACACTTTTAACTTCTAGAATTCTATTTCCAGATGCTGACATTGCCTTACAGCCCTAATAACACTTGTACATATTTTAAATATTGTCCATAATTACTGCGAACATCCGTTCGCGAACAAATGTTCGCATTTAAATATTAAGGTTTATCAATTTAAAAGTTAATTAATTTATATGACAAATAGCCCTAAAAAATTTGAAATGAAACAAAATTTACATGTTGAATGGCTTGGAAAAATTCAGGATTTCTTTGCTGAGCACCGCTATATTCCTACCTTCGAATACATGGGTGAGCACTTCAAAATCGGGTCTAAAAGTACGGTAAGTAAATTAGTAAATTTGTTAAAAGAAAATAATTTATTAGATACGGGTCCGGATGGCAGATTGGTGCCTGGTCAGAGGTTTTTCGATTTACCCATATCTGACGGGGCTGTGCAGGCGGGAACCTTCACGGATCCATTTGCCCAAGGCGGTCAATATTTATCTATTCAAGACATATTGATCAGAAAACCATCCATTACTGGAATTGACCCTATCAAAGGAAATTCGATGTCGAAGTTAGGGATCCTAGATGGTGATTATGCTGTTTATGAAAGAAATCCAACAGCTAACGTGGGTGAGATAGTGGTGGCAATTTTAAATAATGAATCCACCATCAAAGAGTTAGGAAAAGAGAATGGTAGACACATTCTAATTCCCCACAATGATAACTTTGAGATCATCCGCCCTAAAGAGGATTTTGAAATCAAAGGTATTGTGACTGCTACCTATCGTAAATACGGTAGTCGTATTTATAGCAGACATTAGCGGTGCATTGGTTACCTGATTTAGTCTTCTTGGACACAGAAACAACTGGTGGCGCGCATTTATATGACCGCCTCACAGAAGTGGCTTTGGTCAAAATAGAAAACGGTGAGATCACAACAGCTTGGGAGACCTTGATTAACCCTGGTATTCCCATCCCAAGACAAATTACCGGCTTGACCGGTATCAGTGATGAGATGGTCAAAGATAAACCGGCATTTGATGAGATAGCCGGTGATCTATACAGCTATTTAGAAGGCGCAGTCATGGTGGCGCACAACGCACGCTTTGATCATGGATTCCTCAAAGCAGAATACAAACGCATGGGTGGCACGCTTAGAATTAAAACACTGTGCACAGTCAAGCTATCCCGTAAGCTGTATCCAGATGTGCAAGGCCATTCTTTAGATGCCATCATGAAACGCTTTGGCTTAACGACTAACGCTAGGCATCGCGCCATGGGCGATGTGCAGCTGATGCTGGATTTCCTTGAAGCAGCTAAGAATGATTTAGGTTCTGTCAAAGTGCTGGAGGCTATCAATCTTCAATTAAAAGGCCCAACATTACCTGCCGGTATCGATGATAGTTTCATGAAAGAAATCCAAGACGTGCCAGGTGTTTATCTGTTCTATGATGATTCCAACTTGCCGCTCTACATTGGTAAAAGCATCAAGCTTAAAACACGCGTTTTAAATCATTTTGCATCAGATCATGTCACGGCCACAGAGATGGAACTAGCTCAAAAGATCAAGCGCGTGGAATGGAAGGAAACAGCAGGGGAGCTAGGTGCTTTATTGCTAGAAGCAAAACTCATTAAGAGCATGCAGCCCATTTACAACCGGCTACTGCGCAATCATAAAAAACTGTATGCCATTCAAATGTCAGAACGCTTGAATGATCTCCCTTGGTTAAGAGTAATCACTTTAGATGATATTGATCCAACCGAATTGGAATTTTTATACGGTATATTTAAAACTAAAAAAGCTGCTAAGGACCTCCTCTTTAAATTGGCGAAGGAATTTCATCTTTGTCGAAGAGTACTAGGTTTAGAAAAGGGCAAAGGTAAATGCTTTGCGCATCAGGTCGGTAAATGCACTGGTGTGTGTGTAGGAACTGAAAAACATGACCTACATCATTTGCGATTAAGAAATGCGCTCATTACACATAAACTAAAAGCATGGCCGTATGAGGGTAAAGTTGGAATAAAAGAATTAAATCACGAGACAAATAAAAACGAGCTGCATGTGTTCGAACAATGGTGCTACCTCGACACTGTTGATTCGGATGCTGACCTAGATGAATCAGTCAATACCAAATACGAAAAGAAATTTGATTTGGATTTTTATCGATTAATCCAGAAGTCTTTAATCAATGGTTATGAAGTAATGAAATTAGAAAATACCAGAAAAAATATAATCTGAAATTTTCGCTTTCAATATTTCGCATCTAATACTATGCTCACCTCCATCGCCAAAAAAGACGACATAAGAACTATCGCGCATTTAGATATGGATGCATTTTTTGCATCTGTTGAATTACTTAGATATCCGGAGTTAAAAGGACTTCCAGTTGTAGTTGGGGGTGGTTCAGCCAGCAAGCCGGTTAAAAGCGAAGACGGAAGATGGATATTTTCCACACTTTCAAATTATGCTGGCCGAGGCGTAGTTACGACTTGCACTTATGAAGCGCGTGTCTTTGGCATTCATTCTGCTTTGGGATTAATGAAAGCTGCCAAGCTAGCACCACAAGCCATATTATTACCATCAGACTTCAATAGCTACAAAATGTATTCCCACTTATTCAAAGCTGCTGTTTCAAAAATTGCCCCAACCATTGAAGATAGGGGCATTGATGAAATTTACATGGATTTGAGTGGCTTAACAGATGACTTCTATAAACTCATTACAAAAATACAAAATGCTGTTTATGAAGCAACGGGATTGTCATGCTCAATCGGTGTTGCACCAAATAAATTGCTGGCAAAGATTTGTTCTGATCTAGAAAAACCGAAAGGCCTAACAATTATTGGCACAGCCGATATTGAAACTAAGATATGGCCATTATCAGTCAAAAAAATAAACGGTATTGGGCCGAAAGCTACAGAAAAACTAGCTAAATTAAACATACACACAATTCAGGATTTGGCTAAAGCTGAATTAGAATTATTGCAATTAAATTTTGGACGAACCTATAGTGCATGGCTTCATCAAGTGGCATGGGGTATAGATGAAAGACCCATAACAACACATACCGAGCCTAAGTCGATCAGCCGAGAAACAACGTTTAAACAAGATTTGCATGTTATTGAAAACCGCAAAACTCTTACTGAAGTATTAAATCAGTTATGTGAAAAGGTAGCAGATGATTTGATCCGTAAAGGATATAAAGGTAAAACTATTGGGGTAAAAATACGATTTTCAGATTTCACCACAATCACCCGAGATATTACATTACAGGAATATAGTTACAACCTTGTTTACATTCGAGCAGGTGCTCGAAAATGCCTTACCCGTATCAGTTTTGAAAAAAAGATTCGACTCATTGGTATCCGCGTTACTGGATTAGAAAAGTTGGGAAATAATCAAATAATCGAATCAACTTTGCAAGGCCAACTTGCATGGAATTTTGGATAATTTTATATAATAAGACTCACTGCAGAGCTAAAATGGACTAAATAATAAATGGTCTATTTTTAACTTGGAGGATTTGTCACTTTTTTTTGATTGTTTTATAGGTTCACTATTAAATTAATAGCAAATTTAGCGATTACAGAAGATCTTAAAGCAGCCTTTAAGTATGTGATTTCTGTGCGCACGCTCTGTGAATTGACTGCTAAAACTGGCAGTCTGGATCAACGGTTTACCCCATCGCCCACAGCGATTGAAGGCATGCTGGGTCATTACGCCGTTACTTCCCGTCGAGAGCATTACTATCAAACTGAAATAACCCTCACAGGCGAACATCAAAACATCTTCGTTCGTGGAAGAGCAGATGGGTATGATCCTGAACTCAATCAATTGGAAGAGATTAAAACCTATAAAGGTCTTCTCGATCGCATGCCAGATAATCATCGGCAACTGCATTGGGCGCAAGCAAAGGTTTACGCATGGCTAATGTGTGTCGAGCGTGAGCTTGTATCTATTAAAGTGGCGTTGGTGTATTACAACGTGACTTCTAAAGATGAAACGTTATTAACCGAAGAGTATTCTGCAAAAGATCTGCAAACATTCTTTGAAACCTTATGTACAAAACTGCTTGTGTGGGCAGAGCAAGCGCTAGCACACAGGACTAACAGAAATAGCGAATTATCCAAGCTCATATTTCCACATCCTGAATTTAGAGTAGGACAAAGAAAGCTGGCCGAATCGGTCTATAAAGCCGCAATGCAGCAGCGAAGTTTATTAGTGCAGGCAACAACAGGTATTGGTAAAACACTAGGCACAGTGTTTCCATTATTAAAAGCGATGCCTGAAGCTAAATTAGATAAAGTCTTCTTCCTGACTGCCAAATCATCGGGGCGTGAACTTGGTTTGAATGCGATCAGGACCATTCATAAAAATAATCCCGATTTGCAGATCAGGACACTCGAATTAACGTCGCGCGAGAAGTCTTGTGAACACCCAGATAAATCTTGTCATGGCGAGTCTTGCCCCTTGGCTAAAGGGTTTTATGATCGAGTGCCTGACGCGAGAATTGACGCGCTTAATCAAAAGATGATGGATAAAGCAGCCATCAGATCAGTAGCACTCATACACCACGTATGTCCTTATTATTTGTCACAGGACCTCGCAAACTGGAGCGACGTTATAGTAGGTGACTACAATTATTACTTTGATCTGTATGCGATGTTATATGCCGGCACAGTGCTTAATGAATGGAAAGTGAGTGTGTTAGTAGACGAAGCGCATAACATGGTTGAACGGTCACGCAAGATGTATAGCGCTGAATTAAGTTATGGCGCCTTTAATGAAATGTTAGTTCATGCCCCAAAGACCTTGAAAAGCGTCTTAGAAAAACTCAATAGTAGCTGGGCAACACTAAATCGCAATCAAGAAAAACGGTATGAAGTCTATGCGTATATACCCGAAGAATTTGAGCAGCTTTTACAGCGCGCGCTCTCAAAAATCACGGATTATCTCGCTGAACATCCTACCTTCAATGATTTTAAAGTGCTCAATTTTTACTTTGATGCTTTGCAGTTTGCGACGCTGGCTGAATCATTTGGCGAACATTCGATCTTCGACATCACCAAAAGCGATGTAATCGTTGGGCTGTTTCAGCAAGACTCCACATTATGTATTCGTAATGTGATTCCGGCCAAATTTCTAAATACCCGCTTCAAGGCTGCAAATTCAAATACCTTGTTCTCAGCGACATTAAGCCCATCATCGTTCTTTAACGACATGCTAGGGTTGCCGGATAAAACACAGTTTGTGGATGTTGAATCACCTTTTGATCCAAAGCAATTACAAGTTCAAGTAGCTAGACATATTTCCACACGATTCAAAGAACGCCATCATTCCCATGAACCCATCGTTCATTTGGTAGCAAAACAGTTTTTAGAAAGACCAGGCAATTACATATTGTTTGTTAGTAGTTTTGATTACTTGAAGGATGTCCAATTTCTTTTTAAAGATTTGTACCCCAATATTCCAACACGCTCACAAATGAGAATAATGTCAGAAGGGGATAAAGAGCGATTCTTAACTGAATTTACATTGACCTCCCAAGGGATAGTGTTCGCAGTGTTAGGCGGATCATTTGGCGAGGCCATTGATTTAGCTGGTGATCGATTAATTGGTGCATTTATTGCGACACTTGGTATGCCTCAAGTCAATGAAGTGAATGAGGAGATGCGGATAAGAATGGAAACAGTTTTTGGGCGTGGCTATGAATATACTTATCTTTATCCAGGTTTACAAAAGGTCGTGCAAGCTGCAGGCAGAGTGATTCGTACAACGAATGATACTGGAGTAATACATTTAATGGACGACCGGTATGATCAAGCAAAAATCAGAAAGTTACTTCCAAAATGGTGGTCCATTTCGAATTATAATGTCTAATGACTGATGCAGATATTGTTTATTTGCCGAGCTTACATTGAATTTCATGAAATAAATTTAGACATTAAATTCTCCCCAAAGATAATAGAAGCATGAGAAATCAAATGCATATTGTTAACATTTACTTACCTCGCGTTAACAACGCAGGCATAGAGTTTAACGAAGAAATTTATTTGAGTATTCGTACTGAGCTTATTCAAAAATTTGGAGGATTAACACAATATGATCAAGTTCCCGCCATTGGATATTGGAAAGAAAATGCAGATAAATCTATAAATAAGGATATCGTTATTCATTACGAAGTCATTTGTAATAAACTTGTTAAAAAGTTTTGGGCAGAATTTAGATTACGCTTAGAGAATACTTTTCAACAAAAACAAATTTTAATTGTGGCTCATCCAATTGAGATCATATAGCCAATATGCATTTTTACTAGTGGTAAAAAGTTTCACTCGAAATAGTTTTAATCAATAAACAAGTTGGTACATGCGCTATTTTATAGAGCCATGTATATATAAATAAAAGACACACGTGGTATTTGCTTATGCAGAGCTTGCCTTTAATAAAATCAATACAATAGCTTGTCAGAGGGGCATTACTTATTATCTCCTCCACAGATCCAGCCATTTTGTATGTTAACGATACTTTTTAAATATAGTGTCAAGGGGCTCATGTGGAGTCAATAAGCAAAAGCTTTTGATGTTTCTTCTAGCGATCTAATAAACGAATAATGGGCTAGATATTTTACATAACTCTATTGCTTAAAGTGATTGAGTCAGATAAACCCGATTACATCAGATTACAGTCGTATCCGATCAAAGTATAAGCGCTTCGGGACTTCGCTTACTGCCTGATCTCTACGAAGGTTTTATCCAATGACTTATGATGAAGCCGTTGCCATGGAAATTGAAATAGGTATAGATTTACGTAGCGCAGGTTTTGGCGTTTGGCAGGCTTAGCTGTCTATAAAAGGAATTACTATAATCATTGTGTCTAACTAATAACGATATTTCAGCAATCTT
>Ga0247816_10001289_pt1 | contig 12373 bp, 10 predicted proteins | sample UWRJL209509C1_FD_179930 | JGI IMG/M metagenome (GOLD analysis project Ga0247816, IMG submission 179930) | Plant litter microbial communities from Arlington Agricultural Research Station in Wisconsin, United States - UWRJ-L209-509C-1 | ecosystem: Environmental > Terrestrial > Plant litter >...
TTGAATTCTTGCAACGCGGCGCGAGCAACTTCTGCTTCATTCCATGGATACGTGCCATCGGCGCGTTCAATCGTTAGTTCATGACCTTTACCCAGCAAGACAACAACATCGTCCGGACTCGTCACTTGTGTCATCGCAAACCCAATTGCTTCCTCACGGTTCAGAACTAGGAATAAGTCTTTACCGAGCGTCTTGCCGGCTTTTTTTGCACCTTCAGCAATCTGTTCCAAAATTTCGTTACCGTCCACATCACGGTCGTCTTCTTCTGTGGCAATAACAATATCAGCACTCTTGCCGGCAATATTACCTTGGACGGCGCGTTTACTTTCGTCGCGTCGGCCAGCTGATCCAAAGACGGCGATTAACCTACCTTTTGTAAGTGGGCGTACACTCTCGAAGAATCGCTCAAAAGCGTCTGGCGTACTCGCGAAGTCGACAATAACTTGAAATTTCTGTCCTTCATTAATGACATTCATACGCCCTTCAACACCTTGCAGTGCCGCGATACCCTTTTCAATTTCTTTTTGTGAAAGCCCAAGCTTTCGCCCTACCGCGATTGCTGCCAAGCTGTTACTGACATTAAATTCACCCGGAATATTTACTCGGATATCATAGTGATCGTTATCGATACTAGCCACATAGCGTGAGTGGTCAGCTGCTAATTTTACTTTTGTGGCGGAGAGCTCACCCGTTCCAATACCATACGTTGTGGCATTTTCAACAGTTTTGACAAATAAGTCAACGCTTGGATCTTGTTGATTCACAACACCGTAGCGCAGACCGTGCTTGTTTGCAATCTTAAAGAGCCGTCGTTTGGCTTCGACATAATTTTTAAACGTTCCGTGATAATCAAGGTGTTCGTGTGTAATATTCGTCATAACTGCAATTTCGTACGGCACGCCCCACACACGGTGCTGTGCCAATGAGTGACTAGACGTCTCCACAACAACCCACTCAACACCAGCGCGGGCATAATCACGTAATTTTCTCTGCAAAACTCCTGCTTGGGCGGTGGTAATGTGTTCAGGTTGCGGGATAATGCTATCGCCGATGCCGTTTGCCACGGTAGTGAGTAGCGCAACTTTGATACCCGATTCGTGTAACAAGCGGTGAATCAGAAACGACGTTGTCGTTTTACCGTTTGTTCCCGTGACACCAATAATATGTAGTTTTCGTCCCGGGAAGCCGTAACGGACATTCATAAGTACCGCTTCGACAAGGTGGCCATATGGTTCGATTTTTTTGAATAGTCCGGTAGGGATAAGTTTCTTTATTAGGGTACGTAGTGCAGTCATATAGCCATTATACCGAACGGATGCGTTTCACCCACCTTCTCCATATGAGAAAAAGTACCGACAGGACTAATCCTATCAATCCAGCTATACCACCAATCCACACCCAAGTGTTGCCAGATACGCGCGCAGTGGCGCCCTCTGTTTGATCATTTGGTGCCTGAGACAACGGCGATACAGTTGGTCGTCCCACACTCGCATGTTGTGTTTGCGCGCCCAGTACCGACCCGGCCCGAGCCATCGCTGCAGTATTTTTACTAGAACTATCCGTTAATTCGACTGATGGCATCGACACCGCTCTCCCCTCTTCATCAATATCAATAGACTGATAGAGATCGATTAATGTCCCGTCCCTACTCGTGCCAAACGCGTGCAGTGTATGGGCACCTGGTTGAATTGACGTCGGCACTACCACTTCACCGTTAACACTCCCAAACTGATCAACCGTCAGTGTTCCCAGCGTGAATGGGTCAGAATGTATTTCAAACCTCACAACAGAACCAGGCAAAAGACTTGCTGTACGAAGCTGTATTCGTAAACGATCGCCAATAGCATTAACGATCGAGGCAAATTCCTCACTATATGACCGTATTTCATCGTGTGCACCAACGGCCTGCCAATACATTCCGGGTTCAGGTGGCCCTATATTAATAGGGCACGTTAACGCGTCGCCACCACACCATAGATATTCACCAAGTGCAGGATAGGTCTGGGTAACCAAGTCCGCTATTAAACTATGGCCTGCCGGTTTTGGGTGAAACGATCCCGATCCAATGACTTTCAACTGTGGAAGCGCGCTAATTACAGCGGCGTCATCACCAATGACGACTCCGTTCATTGCGGTTGAAGTGAGTCCATCACACAACCGGTTGCGAGCAAAGGCATCTTGTACCTCAATGTACTTTACCCCCGCTTGCGCTGCCGCCATACTGATCACTTGGTTTAAATATCGAATACTTTCCTGCATATACACGCGTTCGTCACTAGTAAATAAGAGTGACGTAATTGGATCGCAGACACCATAAGGATTGATAATCTCAGGATACCCAAACGCATATATGCGTGACACCGGTGAAGCACGCACTAGTTCTTCATACAGCGCAACAAGTCGATTAAATAAGCTTTTTATTTCTGTAGCCGTTTTGTGTCGATTCTCAGCAACCGCCCATTCACACGTCCCCGGCATCGCGCACACTTTTAATTTACCCATCAATCCGGCATCATTACCTCCCACCCCGACAGTTATGACACCTGGCATGTGCGCTGCTACAAAAGTCGACTGGGCAATGTGACCTGGCAAAAAATCACGCGTAATAGACTTTTGCTCTTCTAGCGAAATCTGATGGTGAGCTAATCGATCGTTTTGACCCTGATAATCTTTCGTCGTCATAGTGATATCACGAATTCGAGCACCGGCACAGGCCACACTTTTTATATTCGAAGGCGCAAGTCCCAGCTGCGCACCTACCAAAAACGGATACGCCCGACGGCTCACGTGGCAATTATCACTCCCGTCATTCGTCCGCGGCAAGTAATATGATTCGTCATTTTCACCTTCACCACTAATAAACGAATCGCCAAGCGCAAGCAATCCAACCGCACTGTGTGCCGCTGCGCTTTCAGCCGCTATTGTTACCTTTCTTCCGTTATAGTCATCCCACATCACTAGTTCAAGTGAAAATGCGTCTCCGCTGTCATTAAAAAGTGGGCGATGCACAACCCGTAACCCTGGAAAGAGCGTGTGTATGCCCAGGTCAGTTCCAGGACATGGCGTAGCAGCAATAATTTGATCCATAGTGCCAACAAAGCGTTGTTCGCAGCCCGCAACTACATCGAATATCATAAAATCTGCATTCAGCCCCGTGACAATAACGCTCTTGCCATCGTTTGATACCGCTAACTCTTCAATTGGATCTGCGCCGTTGCCATATCTATATCCAGAAATTGAAATCTGCCGAGATTCAAGTGTCGTTGTGTTCATTATCGCCACACCCTTATTTAGCAACTCAAGTGCAAGCCACTCACCGTTATTCGACACCGCGTACGACCCCACGGCAACGTATTGCCCAGTGTCATTTTTCATCACATACTCAGGGCTACTGGCGTCAAATGTATACATAACCCCCTTAGTAACGCCGGCGGATGTTGGGTGGATCCGCTGAGAGACATGAGCATATATGAAAAGTTGTGACTCACCCTCAACACCACCTTGCTGTCCGACGACGAGCATATCTTTGCTTGCGATGTACTGACACCTTTGGTCGGCACAGACACCTTCTAACCGATGCATTTGCGTATCGTATGCAAATGCGACTGCAGCGCGCGGTGCACCACTGACTGTAGAGATTGCTAATCGCAGTGCCTCTGCACCGTATACGCAGGCGTTCACCTGATGCGCAATCCCTTGTACGGTGATGTCCTGTGCGTAAGCGGGACATCTCACACCGTCCACGATAGGCGTGGAAATTGATTTCATAACCACTGGTGTCGTTGCAGTCCATTGCTTTTTGTTTGCGTCCGATGCCCCAACAGTATCACTGAAAATAAGCATCATATAGCCAAAAATAAGCACACCTAAAAATGCGGCAACTGCCTTCATTTCACCCTCCCGTTATTCTCAAATCTCTGTATATAATTCTAAGCTTGCTCTCAGCAACACACAATAATGACCGTACAAAAGTTCATAATGCTGGATCGTGGTAAAATATAACAGATGAGAATTTTGGGAATTGAAAGTAGTTGCGACGAAACTGCGGCCGCTATCGTTGAAGATGGCCACCGCTTGCTTTCTAATGTCGTGAACTCACAAATTGATATCCACGCCGTATATGGCGGGGTTGTTCCCGAAGTCGCCGCCCGTAGCCATATTGAAGTCATTAACCCCGTCATCAACCAGGCTTTAACAGAGGCACACCTTACTTGGGATGACATTGACGCGATTGCCGTCACGTATGCACCTGGTCTTATTGGATCACTGCTCGTTGGTACACTTGCCGCTCGCACGCTTGCAACACTGAAACATAAGCCCCTCTACCCTATCCACCACGTCGAGGCACACGTATATGCCAATTTCATTACGGATCAATCAAATAACGTCGCGCTCACTCTCCCCTCAAAACAACCCACATTCCCGATGCTCGCCCTTATTGTCAGCGGTGGTCACTCGCAATTGGTTCTTTTTAAAGATCATGGGGATTACGAGCTCCTTGGACAGACACAAGACGATGCTGTGGGTGAAGCATTTGATAAAGTGGCCAAAATTTTAGGACTCCCCTACCCTGGCGGCCCTTCAATCACAAAAGCTGCTCTTGATGGTGACCCCCGTGCGTATCCGTTGCCAAAGGCTAAAATGCAAGGAACGTACGACTTCAGTTTCTCTGGCCTTAAGACAGCCGTTCTGCGGGCTGTTCAACGCGAAGTAGGCGTTGACACGACTTTTCCTTCACGTGAGCTTGCAGGGCTTCTTAATGACGTCCAGAAAGCAAACTTTGCGGCTAGCTTCCAACGAGTTGCGATTGAAACACTGGTTGATAAAGCCGAAGCTGCTTTTAAAGCCTATTCTCCTGCTTCTGTCGTCATTGCTGGTGGAGTTGCCGCTAATGAAGAGCTCCGCACACAATTGTCTGCTCGACTCCCCCTCCCTATCGAATACGCACCAATGAGCCTATGTACTGATAACGCGGCCATGATCGGCGCGCTTGGCTACTTTTACGCTCAGAAAAAAGACCCGATTTCACCTCTTGAGCTAGAGGTTGTTCCGAGTCTTTCGATGACGAAAACTGCTTGGGCACAGCCTTCTCAGTTGTCATAACTATTGACAAAACATGCTGCTTATGCTAATATAGATCTACTAGATACATAAGGAGCGCCATGACTGCTTTCGAACATATTCCCCCAGAATCAATCGATTATGCTGCCGCCAGCTACCAGTACAGCCAGGAAGCTCAAAACCCCGAGCTGAGTGAGATGGAACGTCTCGCCCTCCAAGATATCGCCGACTTTACCGCCAAGCGCGCCTTACAAGAACGTATCAAGCAGTACATGCCGAAACAATCTCAAGAACACAGAGAGCACACACTCCAGCATTAAATACCTATTCCAGGTCACCTCATTCGTCGCTAGTTAGCGGCGAATTTTGTGTATAACAGCTTTGGCTTTTGGAAGACCCTTACTCCAGATCGTGTAAAGAGGGGAGAGTGGCTTGTCGAATGTGCCGGAAAAAGAGGTTTCTTCGGATGACCACCCCTGTTTAAAGATAGAAACACCGCCCACAACAAGTCCACCAAAGTCATACTTCGTCAGACCCCATTCCTTAACTTTACGGATAACGTGCCACTTGAGAGCGTAGTTTGCTCGTAGTTGTTGGCCGTCTTCGTTCATGCCGCCATATAGCTCGTAGGCCGTATCAGCACTAATAGCCATCCACAAGAACGCGACCGGCTTACCGTCGACATATGCCGCAAAGACAGGGGAGTGATCGCCCATAAGGTGGAACACGTCGTAATAATACTGATCCTGGTGTAAATTAAAGCCCGCTCGAGCCGAAGTTTGCTTGTAGATATCCAAACATGCCGCTAACTCTTCTTTTGTACGAACCTGTTTCACCGTGATTCCTTCAGCAGCTGATTTGCGGATATATTGGCGTGTTTTCTTCACCATATCGGCTAACAGATCGCTTTCGGTCTTTTTAAGGTCCAAAAGGATAGTGTGAGGTGATAAAATCTTGTTTTCTGACCGCTGCCAACCGGCTGGGGGGTCAAATTCAAACGTATCCGGCTCGATAGAGATAGCAACTGACTGGTGGTCACGTTTCGCGAGAACGGCGAGTGCTTCCAAGAAATCATCACGGAATGCATCTTCGACAATTGGACCCCTTGGGATATAAGAAAACGAGCGTAGCGGGAAGGGGAGTCGGCGCACTAGTAATTGGGCGGCCCCTACTAGGCGACCATCTTCGCTGTCGTGGGCAAAAACTCGCTCAGCGACCCAGCCGTGGCCAGCCTTTACCTGTCCCCAGCCCCAAAGCTGTAGAGGATGTCCCCCTTGTTCTAGTACGTATTCATCCCATTGTTCTTTGTCGGTACACTTCTGAAGCTCAATCATATACCTCATTATACAACGGGGGTTATGCTATAATTGAAAACAAGAAACATTCACGTGAACTCTTGTGGTAACAACCCATAAAAATGTTAAAAAGAGACTAACTATTCACGTGAATAAGGAGAGTGTGTGAAGCTAGCAAAAGCTTACGAGCCAAATGAATACGAGCCTACTATCTATGCCCTCTGGGAAAAGAGCGGTGCCTTCACGCCTACAGGAGTAGGGGAGCCTTTTAGTACCGTCATGCCGCCGCCAAATGCCAACGGCAACCTACACATCGGTCACGCCCTTGATATGGGTCTAAAAGATATTATGGTTCGTTACAAACGAATGCAAGGCTTTGACACTATCTACATCCCAGGTGCTGATCACGCCGGCTTTGAAACATGGGTAGTTTTCGACAAAGAACTGCAAAAACAAGGCAAAAACCGTTTTGACTTTAGCCGCGAACAACTCTACACCCAAGTCTGGGATTTCGTTGACCAACAACGTGGCAACATGGAACTACAACTACGTGCCATTGGCGTCAGTGCCGATTGGGATAGCCTGGTCTTCACACTCGATGACAAGGTCATAAAAACAGTTAACGCTACCTTCAAAAAACTATGGGACGAAGGCCTCATTTACAGAGGTGAGCGCATCGTTAACTACAGCACAAAGTACCAAACCAGCTACTCTGATATTGAAGTCGATCACAAGCAAGAAAAGGGCACACTTTGGCACATTGCGTACCCGCTCATCGACAAAATCGGTGAAATAATTATTGCCACATCTCGTCCGGAAACGCTCTTCGGCGATACGGCTGTTGCGGTTAATCCTAACGACGAACGCTATAAACACTTAATTGGTTCACACGTCGTCTTGCCATTAACCGGTCGCGAGATTCCGATTATCGCCGATGAATACGTTGATATTGCATTTGGAACCGGTGCGGTCAAGATTACTCCGGCCCATGACCCGAACGACTTCGAAGTAGGACAGCGTCACGACCTCGAGCGCCGTCAAGTTATCGACTTTGATGGCACTATGATCAATGTTCCCGAACAGTACCTGGGGCTTGATGTTGATGCGGCCCGAAAGCTAACCTTAGCCTCTCTCGAAGCCGAAGAGCTCATCCGTAAAGAAGAGACCATCGAACACAGCGTCGGCTATGACTACAAGAGTGGACTCCCAATTCAACCCCTTATCAAAGAGCAGTGGTTCATTAACATGAAACCCCTCGCAAAACGTGCGCTTGATGCGCTCGAGAACGGTGACATTGACTTTTTCCCAGCTTCTCGTCAGCAAATTCTCAAACAATACCTCGCAAACATCCGTGACTGGAATCTTTCACGCCAAATTCCTTGGGGTATCCCCATCCCAGCGTTCCAAAATGTCGCTGACGAACATGACTGGATTTTTGACGACCGCGTTAATGAAGAAACAATTCAAGTAGATGGCAAAACCTATAAACGCGAAGAAGACACCTTTGATACCTGGTTTAGCAGTGGTCAGTGGCCATTTATCACCACCGACGTTATGGATGGAGGCGATCTATCGCGCTTCTACCCGACTAGCCTACTAGAAACTGGTACCGACCTCTTAGATCGTTGGATTGCGCGCATGATCATGCTTGGGCTATACGTGACCGACAAGGTTCCGTTTAAAGACGTCTACCTTCACGGTATGGTCCTCGATGCCCACAGCCAAAAGATGAGCAAAAGTAAGGGCAATGTTATCAACCCTATGGACTCGATTGCTGAGTATGGTTCAGACGCGCTGCGCCTTGGCCTAATTGCTAGTCGTAGCCCTGGTCAAAACCAAGCTTTCAGCGACGACCGGATTATTGCCGGCCGCAACTTCTGTAACAAGCTCTGGAATATCGCTCGCTTCGTCGAGAACAAACTAGGGGATAGCTATATTCCACAGGCACCCGTCGCTAAATCATTAGCTGACCACTGGATTATCAGCGAACTGGCAACTGCAAAAACAACCATTGAACGCACGCTTGATAGCTACCGTTTTGCCGAAGCCAGCGACGCGATGTATCACGCCATCTGGGACAGCGTTGCCGACTGGTATATTGAAGCCTCAAAAGACCAGGACAACCCTGATCTATTGGCATGGGTTATCGACACCAGCCTAAAATTGGCGCACCCTTTTGCCCCATTCGTCACCGAGACAATCTGGCAAACCCTGCAATGGCACGACAGCCTCCTTATTAAAGAAGACTGGCCAACTATTATTGACTTCGATGACATCGCTGCGGCTGAATTTGCCCGCGTCCAGCAACTGGTCAGTGAAACCCGCTTCGTGATCACATCACTACCTGGTAACGAGAAGTATGGCCTCCTTTACCAAGACGATAGTCTGATCGAAGATAACAAAGACCTAATCCAGCGATTAGCTCGTCTAAAGTCAGTCGAAGTCACCGATCAGGCTCGTGGTGTTCGCCTTGCCGCCAGTGGTCGCGACGCTTGGTTAGACGTCTCTGCTGAAACACTCTCAGAGCACCAGATCAACCTCGAAGAACGCCTTGCCGCAACTCACGGGGATATCCAGGCCCTCGAAGGTCGCCTCAAGAACGTTAATTACCTCCAAAAAGCACCCGCCAAATTAGTCGACGAGACAAAAAGCCAGCTAGAAGAGAAAAAAGCCGTGGTTATCCGGCTACAGCACGAACTCGAAGTTCTTAAATAGTCTTTAGAAAACTAGACTAGACCGATGGCCACAGACTTGAGCCGTTACCGCCACCAAAGATAATCTTCTTTGATTGGATATATTTACGGTCATCATCGCGTGGAGGAATTTTGGCGATATTAGCCCTTAGTGAGCCAAGGTGATTCACTGCTGACGCTTTTTCAACATGAACGTGATCATTTGACTTACTGTTTAGGTCAGATACAGCAAGTGACGCCAAAGCGACAGGGGCAGCGAGGGCAACCGTGGTCGCCTTATCAATCTGCGTATCGTGAATCAAGACCCCAAAAGCTGTAGCCAGGGTGAGGTTGATAAGTAATGGGGTGGCAAATGATGTCATTGGTGTTTTTAACTGTTTGTTTTTTATTGGTAACTTATACGATGATAGCATAAGCTTTACTTATTGTCAATATAGTGCCGGCTATAGATTATTCGTGGTGGTATGAACCGCCGAGGGCAATCTGCTGCGCCCTGTACAATTGTTCAGTCAACATTAATCGCACTAACTGATGTGGAAAGACGAGGTCAGATAGTGACCATACCACCTGTGCTTTTTGGCGCAGTTCATCTGTCACGCCGTACGCCCCACCAATGACGATGGCAACTTTTTGCGAGCGGTCGAGATTCTCTTGCAACAGACCTGCGAGCGCAGGCGAACTAAGCTGCTTGCCACGTTCGTCTAATAAGATAACAACATCATAAGCACTAAGCCGTGAAAGTAGTCGTTCTGACTCGTCCTGACGAGCTTTAAGGCCGTCATACGACGAATGTGCCATAAGTACCCATTCGGCTAAAAATGGTGCCTTCAGACGCTTTTGATAGCGTTCTATTCCTTCAACAACCCAGGACTCGTGTTTCTTTCCGACGGCAATAATGTGTAGTGGCATATATATCAGTTTAACAGGTTGATATCAGTAAGAATTTAGATAGTATTGTACGATGCTTATGCTACTATTTAAGAATCATGACGGAAATACTTCATTACCACGATGTGTTTACAACAATTCTCGTTCCAGAAACCGAACGACAGTTGGCGTTGGCGGCAAAAACCTTACTCGATACAGCTAATAACGTGAATCTGGCAGACCGCACCATGTCCGAACATCTCTCGAAAGTCACGAACGAACAAAGCGCTGCTCAAGCTTTTTGGGACTACGAGAATGACGAAATAGCTCGCTACGATCGACTAGTTATCACCCTTATACGCCGTGGATTGACGATCGCCATTGAACAGCGCCTGTTTGATGACGCCAGTAAAGGGTACCGCCAAAGTCTCATCCTCAATAATACTAAAGCAAAAGTGTATAATTCAGATCTTCGCCGTAATGGCCAGATGGATCTTGGTTCGGATTCTGCCGAGAGTATTCAACTATTTAAGGACAGATTCTTCTACACAACCGCCCATCTTGGATTGCAGTGCTATATTCTACAGCTTGACCATACCGATCAGAACGAAAGTAGTTCGGCAACTTTTGCCAGCGCGGCATGATCCGGCTCAGCTGACTGATCAGCTTCTTGGTGGTATTCAATTGCCTCAGTAAAAGGAATCAAGTGAACGTGTGCGTGTGGCACGTCGACGCCGATAATTTGCTCGCCAACGTAGGGGACACCGAGTGTTTCTCGCAGATGTAGTGCCACTTTTTGCACAGCAGCGGTTAATTTCAAATAGTCTTCGGGTGCCAAATCCCACACAAACTCAACTTGTTTCTTTGGGACAACCAAGGTGTGCCCGGGGGTGATAGGACGAATATCGAGAAATGCATACACATCGTCATCTTCGTAGATTTTGTGCGAAGGAATTTCGCCTTTGATAATCTTGGTGAAAATAGAATCTTTCATACCCTTATTCTACTCTGAATCGAAGATGAAAACGAACCCAACGGGGTTCGCTAATGCTATCGTGGCGGAGAGAGAGGGATTCGAACCCTCGGAGGCTTGCGCCTCACTTGTTTTCGAGACAAGCCAGTTCAACCACTCCTGCACCTCTCCAGAAATCCTATTGTAGCAGGGAAGGGCGGCGAGTGTTATATACAAATGACGCCATGATCCGCATTGACTTATAAGCTTAAGTATGATAAAGTATGCGAATACCTAACTCAAAATAAAAATGAACACTCAACCAGAAAATATATCACCTGAAGCAAAGCAAACCGTCGAGATATTCGATCTCCCGACTGGATTTGTGACCGAAAAAGGGTCAGCTTATCACTACAATTCGGACGGTAGTGTGCATCGAGAAAAGTTTGATGGCACAAGTCACGATATGGGCATTGCCGTCTTTATTGATGACACGCCAGAGAATCTTGATGTATTTACGCGCCTCGGCCTACAACAAGGACATATGCCTCCTGAGCGACAACATAAAGCATATATTCTCCAGACAGAAGATAGGGATGGCGCCACATTTGTAAAAGGGAGGGTGTATAACACGCTGGAAGTAACAGATCCAGAAAGTTTAGCATTTGCCCTTATGAATGAAGCTGGTCAGGTACTGGGCTGGATACCAGCAAGTTTACAGCCCAAGCTCGGAACATATGTATTTGAGATGACTAAATTGCCAGATGGAAAAACAGTACGACACCCCGGACATCGTGCGAGTGACATAATCCAATAAAAATAACCCCTCGTAAAAGGGTTATTTCATAATGTTGGTACACCTGGCAGGATTTGAACCTACGACCTCTGCCTCCGCAAGGCAGCGCTCTATCCAGCTGAGCTACAGGTGCATATCATACAGCCCGCTGTCATAAAGACAACGGACTATATCTTTGTAACTAGAAGGTGCTTTCACAACTTGCGTCACGAACAGATGATATTGTACCACAGTAAAAGGGGTTTTGGCTATGCCCCTTATCTTCAGTTATAAACGGAGTTTGCGAACGACAATGTCGATAATATCGAGTTTCAGGTCTTCCATTGGGAGGCGTTGTCCTAGGATGTCGACGATTTGTTCACCAGCTTCGGTAGGGAAGTAGACCGATACGCCCGGCGCAAAACGTTTAGTGGGAATTAACATAATCGAGTTATGTTCACCGTCAGGGATCAATCCAAAGGCTTTGAACTCATCAAAATGATACAATTTCTCTCCAACGTATAGTCCTTGGCGAGCGCTCAGTCCATACGTAAGGGTGCGTGGTGGTCGACGGGTGTAGATTACCACTGCAACTGCCATTACGACAACAAGCGCTGAAAAGGTATACGATTTGAGCAAAAAGATGTCGATCGCAATAAACCCAAGGACGATCACGACAAACAAGACAAACCAGATAGGGCTTTTATCAATGTGCACGTATTCCTGCGCA
>Ga0247816_10001290_pt1 | contig 12373 bp, 18 predicted proteins | sample UWRJL209509C1_FD_179930 | JGI IMG/M metagenome (GOLD analysis project Ga0247816, IMG submission 179930) | Plant litter microbial communities from Arlington Agricultural Research Station in Wisconsin, United States - UWRJ-L209-509C-1 | ecosystem: Environmental > Terrestrial > Plant litter >...
CAACGGCTCCGAGGCGAGCGGTGATGGGTGGAAGCACCGCGGCCGTGGCCCGATTCAGAACACCGGTAAGGCCAACCACGCGGGCATGCGCGACACGCTGCGTGCGAAGGGCGTCAAGGCAGTGCCGGACTTCGAGGGCAGTCCCGAGCTGCTCGAGGTTCCCCAGTGGGGTGCCTTGGCCGCAGCGGCTTACTGGGACGCCAACAACCTCAACAAGCTGGCCGACGTCGGCCGCTTCGATGAGATCACTCAGCGCATCAACAACGGGCAGGCCGGCGCAGCAGATCGACGTACGCGCTACGCCCGTGCGCTGAAGGTGCTCGCCCAGTGACCGAGCCCGTGAGCACCCTCAAGATCATCGTTGGAACCTTCACCGCCGCGGTGCTGGGCCCGGCGACCGCCGACGCCTTGCGCCAGGCCGAACGAATCATTCTCGGCGTACCCCAGTCGGTGCTGCTGGTGGCCATGGCTGGGGCCCTGATAGGTGTCCTGCTGCTGCCCGAGAAGGACGCAGATCGGGTGTCGGCTGATGCCGACAAGACCCGTTCGAAGCGCTGGCTGCAGAGCAGCATGCGGCTCATCGCCCTCGCGGTGGCCGTGGTGGCCTACGCAATCGTCGCCGCCTGGATGATCTCCATCGCGAGCGCTGTTTTCCCCTCACTGGCAGGTGCCCCCCAGCTTCCGCTGGCCGGCATCTCGGGCGTTGTCATCCGGCGCCTGCTTCCCAGCTACCTGAAGGTGGTCGAGCGGATGACCGGCGCCGTCGGAGGTGACAAGCCATGACCGTATTTGAGCGCCTGCTTAGTGCGTTGTGGGCTCTGGTGGTCGGCTGGGCAGCTGAGGTGGCCGAGTGGCTGCGCAAGCCGGGCAGCCTGGTGAAGGTGTTCTGCGCAATCCTCTCCTTCGGTTGCCTCGTGTCCGGGCTGGCTGCTTACGAGAAGGAGCAGCGCATCATTGAGCTCAGCGCCCAGGTGGTGAAGGTGCAGCAGAGCTGGCGCGCGGATTCGGCCCGGCTTCAAGCAGACGTCGATGACAGGGACCAGCGCCTGGCTGACGTGGCTGCCACGCTGCGGGAAGAGGCCGAGAAGTTGAAGGCTCTCAAGGCAGAGAGCGCCGCCACTCTGGCCGCCTTGGCGGGGAAGATCGAGGCGGCAGAGCGTGATGCAGCCTCGTGGAAGGATCGATACGGCGAACGCCCGGACACGTGTCGAGCCGCCCTCGAGCTGCTCGACTCCGCTTGCCCAGGCCTGAAGGGATACTGATATGCGCCTGCTGTTGATTGCATTCGTTCTTGCCCTGAGCGCCTGCGCCAGGCCAGCCGTCAAGTCGAACCCGCCTGCCCCGGTCCTGCTGCGTGTTCCGGTCGCGACGTATGTTCCGATCGATGCGGCTCTGATCAAGCGGTGCGCGTGGGTGCGGGACGCCAGCCCATCGGCCGTGTTCGAGGTGAGCAATGGCCGTAAGCGGTGCCTGCTGCAGTACGAAGCGCAGCTGGATGCGGTTGGCGCTGTCCAGGGTAAGCCCGCCCCCGATGTCGCCGCCGATCACTGATGCCCGCCCGAGCGCCCAAGCATCGACCGCGCAGCGCAACCTTGCGCGAGCATGTACCAGCGGAAGCGGTAAGGCTGAGCACCACCGAGCGCGGCTACGGCACGCGCTGGCAGAAGGCGAGGCTCACGTTCCTCAGGCGTCAGCCGCTCTGCGCTGAGTGCAAGCGGCGAGGCGGGGTCACCTTGGCTCGGATCGTTGATCACGTGATTCCCCATCGCGGGGATCAGGACCTGTTCTGGGACACATCGAACTGGCAGGCACTGTGCAAGAGGTGCCACGACACGAAGACGGCCGGCGAGGACGGCGGCTTCGGCAACCGCTCCCGCCCGGCCGTGCGAACCTGAACAGACCCGCCTGAAACTGAACGAAACGGCGCATCACGAACCTGAACGAGACGGGGGAGGGTCGAAAGTTGAGGCCGGCCCCCGTCCTGACCGTGCGCCTACCTGTTTATTTGCACCGTCAGTTGAGAAAAACCAATTTTTCGCGGCCATCGTGCCGCCCTCGGATCGAAAATGGCGAACCCCCGCAAACCGACATCGCTGAAAGTGGTGGCCGGCACGGACCGCCCTGACCGCGCGCCGCCGGCGCCGGCTGCCGAGCTGCCGCTGGTTCCCGACGTGCCATCGGCGCCGGACTGGCTGCCGAATGCCCATGCCATTAAGGAGTGGGACCGATTGGCGCCCATCCTGCATGCCAACAAGTTGCTGACCGAGGCAGGGCTTTCTGCCTTCGGGCAACTTTGCGCGCTGCACGGCAATACCGTGCAGCTCTATTCCGCCGGCCTAGCCCCGGTGGCGTCGATGGTGTCGCAGCTGCGCGGCCTGATGAACGACTTCGGGCTAACGCCAGTTGCCCAGGGCAAGGTCCGGCCGTCCGGCGATGTAGAGAAGACCGGGAACGCCTTCGCCAACAACGGTGCGAAGCGGAAGACCCGTGCGTGATTACGTTGGCATCGCCACGGCGTACGCCGAAGAGGCGGTAGCCGACAAGAAGGGTAAGACGTTCGGCAAGTGGATTCGGCTCGCCGGCAAGCGATTCCTCGCGGACCTTAAGCGCGCCAAGCGGAAGCGCCCGCCTTTCCTTTTCGATGAGTGGCACGCATGCGATCCATGCGACTTCATCGAGAAGCTTCCGCACGTTGAAGGGAAGTGGGCACGGCCGGAGATTGAGCTGCATCGGTCCCACGTGTTTTTCGTGGCGCAGCTGTTCGGCTTCCGCAACCTTGATGGCAGCCGCCGCTTCACCTCGGCGCTGTTCGCGGTTGCCCGTAAGAACGCCAAGTCCACGTTGGCTGCGGCAATCCTGCTCTACTGCCAGTGCTGTGAAGAGGAAGAGGGCGCCCAGATCATCTCGGCGGCCACGACCGGCAGCCAGGCGCGAATAATCTTCAACGTTGCCAAGCGGATGGCCGAGAAGACGCCAGACCTGCAGGAAGCGTTCGGGCTTGCATGCTGGGCCAACGCGATCAGCCGAGTGGAGACGGGGGCCACGTTCAAACCCATCAACGCTAAGGCCAGCACCCAAGATGGCCTGAACCCGTCTCATGTGGGGCTGGACGAGATCCACGCTCACAAGTCGGCGGATCTTCTGAACGTGCTGACGTCGGCGGCAGGCGCACGCAGCAACCCGCTGTGGCTGTACACCACGACCGAGGGATACACCAACCCTGGGCCGTGGGGGGAAATCAGGCAGTTCGCAAAACAGGTGCTGCAGGGGATCCTGGGCGAGTCGGCCGACCACTTCCTGGTGGTGTTCTTCGCTGTCGATGACGACGACGACGAGTTTGACGAATCAGCATGGCCTAAGGCCAACCCGCTGATGGATGCAAATCCGCACCTTCTGAAGGCTATCCGCAAGGAGGCAGTCGAGGCGCGGCAAATGCCCTCGAAACTGGCCGAGTTCAAAATCAAGCGGCTCAACCGGCCGGCGTCTTCCGCCACCGGTTGGGTAGATCTCACGAAGTGGCAGAAGTGCGGCGGCGCGATCGCTCTGGACTGGCTCGCGGGCCAGCCGTGCTGGGGCGCGTTCGATCTGGCGAGCACGCTGGATATGACGTCTTGGCGTCTGGTGTGGAAGGTGGACGACGTCTATTACACCTGGGGCCGTCGATTCGTTCCTGCGGACGCGGTGCGGGCGCGAACGGAGCGCGGCGTGGTTCCGTACGCAGGCTGGGTGACGGCTGGGTTGATTGAGGCCACAGAAGGCGAGGTCACCGACTACCGCGTGGTGGAGGCGAGGATCCGCGAGGACATCGCCCGATTCGGTCCACAGGCGATCGGCTACGACCGGTGGAACGCAGCCGAAATTGCGCAGCGCCTCTTGGCCGACGGGCACCCACTGGTCGAGTTCAACCAGACCACGAAGAACTACCACCCCGCAATGCAGGAACTGGAGCGGGCTTACATCGGCAAGAAGATCCAGCACGGCAACGATCCGGTCCTGAACTGGTGTGCCTCCAACCTCATTGCAGTGAAAGATGGAAACCTGAACATGAAGCCCGACAAGAAGCGGTCGCCGGACAAGATCGATGACATGGCGGCACTGCTGATGGCGATTGGTCTTAGCATGCCTGCCGCTGTCCAGGACGACGCCAGCGACTTCATTTCCAGTCCGGTGATCGGATGAAGACCAAGGCTGCCAAGCCGGGCCGCTTGCGTGCTGTGGCACTGAAATGGCTGGGTGTACCTGTTCACCTGACCGACGGCGAGTTCTGGGCTGAGTTCTTCGGGTCTAGTTCGAACGCTGGTGTTCCAGTCAACCACCAGACGGTATTGAAACTGTCTGCGGTCTGGTCGTGCGTCCGCCTCATCTCGGAGACCATCTCGACGCTGCCACTCTCGATGTACGAGAAGACCAGTAGCGGGAAACGGGTAGCGAGCCATCATCCGCTACAGTTCATCCTCCACGACCAACCCAATGCGGACACCACTGCGGCGGTTCACTGGGAAGCGAGCGTGGCGGCGATGCTTCTGCGCGGGAACGCCCGCTGCGAAAAGCTGATGATCGGCGGCAAGGTGATCGGACTGCAGTTCCTGCACCCGGACCGACTTACCTCGTTCCGCCGCGACGGCGTCAAGGTGTGGCGATACACCGACGAGACCGGAAACCAGCGCGAGATTTCTAATGAAAGAGTCTGGAGCATTCCAGGCTTCTCTCTCGATGGAATGGAAGGCGTCTCCGTCATCGGCTACGGTGCAGAAGTGTTCGGTGCGGCGATCGGCGCCGACATGGCCGCCAGTTCGACGTTCTCAAAGGGCTTGTTGCCGACCACGGCAATCACCTACCCGAGCACGCTGAAGCCTGATCAGCGCAACGACGCGCGCCAGACGCTGGAGGCACTGAGCGGGGCGGTCAATGCCGGCCGTCCGGTCATCCTCGAGGCCGGTTCGGAGATCAAGACGATCGGCATTAACCCGTCTGACGCACAACTGCTTGAGTCACGCGCATTCTCGGTTGAGGAAATCTGCCGGTGGTTCCGCGTGCCGCCCTTCATGGTCGGGCACAGCGAGAAGTCCACCAGCTGGGGGACGGGCATCGAGCAGCAGATGATCGGCTTCCTCACCTTCACCCTGGGGCCGTGGCTTCGCCGAATCGAGCAGGCGATCAGCAAGGATCTGCTGACGCCGGCGGAGCGATTGAGGTACTACCCGAAATTTGCGGTGGAAGGGCTGCTTCGTGCTGATAGCGCCGGTCGCGCTTCCTTCTACGCCGCCATGGTCAACAACGGCATCCTGACGCGTGACGAAGTCCGCGAGCTGGAAGACCGGGAACCCATGGGTGGCAATGCAGCGGTACTCACCGTCCAGACGGCGTTGGCTCCGCTGGACAAGCTCGGCCAGGCCGAAGACGGCAATGCAGCCCGCGCGTCCATGCGCGCCTTCCTCGGCGTGCCTGACGCCCCCAGCAAGGAATAACAGATGACCATCCGTGCAACCCCGGGCGTTCCCAGCGGACGCCCGCAGATGGACGTGCGCAGCTATGTGGCGCCGGCAGCTTTCGACCGGTGGGACGCGAGCATTCGTGCGGCGGCCGAGAACGAAGATGACCGGACGATCGGTATCTATGACGTCATCGGTGAGGATTGGTGGACAGGCGGCGGTTTCACGGCAAAACGCATGTCGGCTGCTCTGCGCTCACTCGGCAAAGGGCCGGTGACCGTGGCGATCAACTCGCCCGGCGGCGACATGTTCGAAGGGCTGGCCATGTACTCGATGCTCCGCGAGCATCCGGGTGAGGTGACCGTCAAGGTCATGGGGATAGCAGCCTCTGCCGCCTCGATCATTGCCATGGCCGGCGACCAGGTGCAGGTGGCGCGTGCCGGGTTCCTGATGATCCACAACTGCTGGCTGCTTGCTGCTGGAAACCGGCACGAGCTGCGCGAGATCGCCGATCAGCTGGAGCCCTTCGACTTGGCAATGGCTGACGTCTACGCCGCCCGTACCGGCGAGGACGTGAAGTCGATGCAGAAGTTGATGGATCGCGAGTCCTACATCGGTGGCAGTGCGGCAGTGTCACAAGGGTTCGCCGATTCGCTTCTGGATTCCGATGAGATCGGTAAGACCGACGACGGCAAGAATGCCTCAGCCGTTCGACGCATGGAGGCAGCCCTGCGCGCATCGGGAATGCCCAAGTCAGAGGCCATGCGCCTGATCAGCCAGTTCAAGTCCAGTGCGGGTGACCCGGCTGGCAGCGGTGAGGGTGATCCCACCGGACACGGCGAGCGCGATGCTGCCGGCTTCACCAACACTGCGGCGCTTGCCGCGAACCTCACCAATATCCTGTAAGGAGAGCTTCCATGCCCCAGATCGACGACGATATCAAGAACATCAACTCCAGCCTGGAGAAGGTGAACGACCAGCTGAAGAAGCACGCCGAGCAGGCTAAGGCCGATATCAGCGCGCACGCCCAGCTGTCCGAAGAAACGAAGGCCAAGGTCGACCAGCTGTTGGTCGCCCAAGGCGAGCTGCAGGCCAATTTGCAGGCTGCCCAGCAGGTGATCGCCAAGCTCGAGCAGGGCGGCGGTGCGCCAGCTAAGGCCCGGACCATCGGCGAGGTCGTGGCGACCTCCGATGTGTGCAAGAACTTCAACCCGGGCATGCAGGGCAGCTTCACGGTCAAGGCTGCCATCACCCGCGAGGACGCATCGGCGGGCAACCTCATCGAGCCGCACCGTATTCCAGGCATTGTGGCCACGCCAAACCAGCGCTTGTTCCTGCGCGACCTGCTCACCTGGGGCACGACCTCGTCGGATAGCCTGGAGTACGTGCGGGAGACCGGCTTCACCAACAACGCCGATGTCGTCGCCGAGAACCCGGTCAACCCAAAGCCCGAGTCGGATCTGGCTTTCGAGCTGGACTCGGCGAAGGTGGCTACCATTGCCCACTGGATTCGTGCGTCCAAGCAGGTGCTGCGCGATGCCGGCATGCTGCAGGCCTACATCAACGGCCGCCTGATGTACGGCCTGAAGCTGAAGGAAGAAGCGCAGCTGCTGAAGGGCTCTGGCGTCGGCCTCAACATCAACGGGCTGTACACCCAGGCGACGGCGTACGCCAACCCGGGCGTGGTCGTGCAGAACGAGACCGCCATCGATCGTCTTCGCATCGCCATGCTCCAGGTAACGCTGGCCGAGTACGAAGCCGACGGCATCGTGCTGAATCCGATCGACTGGACCACGATCGAGCTGTCCAAGACCACCGAGAACGCCTACCTGTTCGCCACGCCGCGCGGGCTGGCAGTGCCGGGTCTGTGGGCGCGCCCGGTTGTGGCGACCAAGGCGATGGATACCGGTGATTTCCTGACCGGTGCTTTCAAGATGGCCGCGCAGGGCTGGGACCGTGAGCAGGCGAATATCACCGTGTCCAACCAGGACCGCGACAACTTCGTCAAGAACATGGTCACCATCCTTTGCGAAGAGGACGTCGGCCTGACCGTGTTCCGGCCTGAGGCGTTCGTCAAGGGCGGTTTCGACGGCCTGCCGGTTGTAGACGGCGCTGGCGGCTGACCTGGCCGCTCATCCGCGGGGCTTCGGCCCCGTGGCTCCATCTCCTAAGCGGACAAGACCATGACCAGAGTCAAAGCAATCAGTTCCTTCGAGCACCACGGTCGGCGTGACCGCGGCGCGGAGTTCGAAGTCACGCCGCAGCATGCGGATCTCTTGGCCAAGCGCGGGCTGGTGAAGCCGCTCAGTGGCGCTGTGACGGACAGTGGTAGCAGCAAGAATCATGCAGGCGCCGGTGCCAGTCTCGTCGATCAGAATGCCGCTTCGACCTTGGCTGCCATTGCAAATGTGTCGGATCCCGCAATCCTCGGGGCCGCCCTGTCTACTGAACAGGCCAAAGGCGAGAAGGCGCGCAAGAGCGTCGTCGAGGCGCTCACTGCCGCCATCGCTGCCAGCCAGCCACAGGCCTGAGCCATGCGCCTGGTATCCATCGAAAAGGCCCGGCAGCATTGCCGGGTCGACAGCGACGACGACCAGTTGCTGTCCCTGTACGGCGGCGCGGCTGAAGAGGCCGCCCAGAATTTCCTGAATCGGCAGGTCTTCGTTGATGCTGGTGAGCTTGCTGAAGCTGTCCTGGCTGGATCGGCAGGCGATGACCCGATTGTTGTCACTGACGCTATCCAAGCGGCGGTGCTCCTGATCACTGCGCATCTCTATCGCACCCGGGAGGATGTTCAGGATTCCGATGGTGCGATCACACAGATACCAATGGGTGCTCACAGCCTTTTGTGGCCGTACCGCGTTGGGCTTGGAGTCTGAGAATGGCATTGGCTGCGGGGCAACGAAATCATCGCATCCGGTTCGAGCGTGAGGTGACGGTCGAGAATGATTTCGGTGAGAGCAGCGGGGTTGAATGGCTAACGGTGGTCGAGGTGTGGGCGAAGCGAACCAATCAGCTTAGCGCCACCGCAGAGGCTGTGGCTTCTGGGGCAGAGAAATACCGAGAGCAGGTCCGGTGGGACATTCTGCCGCGCTCTATCGATGAGCGGTGGCGGATTGTCGATCGTGCCGGAAAGGTCTACGACATCAAGTCCGCCGGCACCAGTAACGACGGTAGCGAGACGGCGATCATCACCGTTTCCGGACTTAGCCAGGGCTGATGAAATGTCGGACTTCGACGTAAAAATCGAGGGGCTGGATCAACTCGAGCGTGTACTGCTGGAGCTGTCGGAGCCTGCCGCCCGCCGCGCCATGCGTAAGGGCATGCGCGTAGGGGCAAACGAGGTGCGCAACGAGGCCCGCGCCAAGGCGCCAAAAGCCAGCGGTCGACTGCGGCGAAGGATTCGCACCAGAGAGCGCAGCGACGAGCAGGGCTGGATGCGCTTTGCCATCGAAGTGCCTACAAACGCCTTTTGGGGTCTGTTCCAAGAGCGCGGCACATCTACGCAAGCCGCCCAACCGTTCCTGCGACCGGCTGCAAGTAGTAAAGCCGACGTCGCAGTCTCCAAGATGCGGGACGCGCTGAGAGAGGCCATCGAAATTGAAATGAGGAAGGCAAGGCGATGACGTTCGATCAGGATCTTCTGGCCGCCATGAGGACGGTCACGCCAGCTGCCTACGCCTTTCCGGCCAAGGAGCCGCCCAAGCTGTATGTCACCTACCAACGGGTAACCGGCAAGCGTCATTCAACGCTCAACTCTGGCGCCGGGGCCCCGCGTGGTGATTTTCAGATAGACGTCTGGGGTGAAACCCGGGCGGCGGTTCGCGTCTTGGCTGATGCGCTGCAGGACACGTTGCCGAATCTGCTCAAAGTCGGGGATATGACCGATGGCCCGGACGACTACGAAGCCGCTACCAAGCTGCATCGTGCGTCCTTCGACGTAGTCCTCTGGAAGTAATTGAAGTTCCGCACACCTACGCCGCCGAAAGGCGGTTTTTTGTTGCCCGAAGGAGGGCTAATCCATGGAAAACAAAGCAATTTCGGCTCAGGACAGCGCGCTTTACGTCTCGCTGACCTTGCCGGCCCAGCCGAATACGCCGGTCGGATACACCGAAGTGGATGGCCTCACCGGCTTCCCCTTTGGCAAGGGCCAAGCCAACACGCTGGATGCGACCAATCTGCGCAGCAAGCAGATCGAGAACATCGCGGGCCTGTCGGGCGGACAGTCTGTCCAGGTGAGTGGCCAGCGCTGGCCGGTCGGCGAATCGCCGGGCCAGGACATCCTGAAGGACGCGGATCCGGAGGACGATCTGTACTTCCTGATGGTTCTGCCTTCCGGCGATATCGGCACGTTCACCGGGAAGGTGTCGGCCTTCAACATCGCTCCTGGCACCAACCAGGTGCTGACCTTCACGGCAGATCTTCTGCCGCGTGATTTCGAAATGGCGGAGGCTGCGCCGTGAGCCTGCTCTCGAAAGGCCAGATCTTGGCAGCAAACGACCGCAAGACCGAAGACCTCGAGGTCAAAGAGTGGGGCGGATCGGTACGCGTGGCCACGATGTCCGCGAGCGACCGGGACAAGTGGGAGCAGGACACCTACGGCGGTGACAAGCCGAAGGTCGACGACTTCCGCGCCCGCTTCGTGGCCCTGTGCTTGGTAGATGAAAAGGGCGAGCGCCTGTTTACCGACAAGGAAGTGGCACAGCTGGGCGCGAAGTCGGCTGCGGCGCTGGACCGTGTGTTCAAGCTGGCCCAGAAGGTCAATGCGATCGGCGAGGCCGAAGCGGAAGCTGCCGCAAAAAACTGACAGGCCGGCCTGAGCGCCGGCTGCAGTTCCGGATTGCGTGGCGCCTCGGCTACGCACATCCAGATCAGATGCTGGCGGGCTTGGATTCCCGCCAGCTGTCTGAGATGTACGCCTTTGCGGCCATCGAGCCCATCGATCAACCGTTACAGCGCCTGTTCGCCCAGCTGACAAACGTGCTCGCCCGAGTCAACGGGAACGAGACGACTGAAGACGACTTCCTGCTGGTGAAGAAGAGGCTTCTGCCCCAGAACGACGCGAAGGCGCGCTCACAGCAGATTGCGGAGATGTTCCAGGCAGCCGCAAAACGGAACAAGGGGCAGTGAGATAGTATTTCCGAACACACGGATGGAGGTCGGGATGAGCGATTTAAACGGCGTAGATCAGGCGGCAGCGGAACAGCAAAGGGTGGAAAGTGATCTCCTGCCGATGGTGATCAAAACGGTCGGTGGGATTTCAGCCGCAGCGGGAGTCGCCGCAGTTGCTCTATCGCTGACGGATGTAGCGCCTTGGTTATTTGGGGCGGGAGTGACTTGCATTGTCGCGGCACCCTTCTTATACGGCTTCGCAGACATCGTCACGAGCCTGCGAAGGCTGTGTGCAAAACAGTAAATTCCTTGCCCTTGCTGCTTACGAGAGCCCGCATTTTGCGGGCTTTTTCTATTTATGGCCCTAGCTTCTGGAGTTTTTAAGTGACTACCACTGCCGCCACGATCGATGTGCTGCTTCGCGCCAACACCGCGGCATACCGTTCTTCCATGGTGGAAGCGGGCAGGGTGGCTAACCAGAATCTTGGTGCGATCCGCAAGGAAGCGGCTCAGACGGCGGTTTCGATATCACAGCTCAACCGAGCAGCTGCGGGCTTTCTAGGGTTTGAGGCGGTGCGACAGGGCGTGCAGTCGCTGTTGGCTGCCCAGAAGTCGATCCAGCAGATCCACTACGGCCTGATCGGCGCCACAGGCTCTGCTGCAGTGGCGGACAAGGCTTACGCGTTCGTGGCTCAGACGGCGAAGGATCTCGGCCTGAATCTGGAAGATGCTGCAAAGAGCTTCACCCGCTTGACGGCCGCAGCTTCGGCTACCGGTGTTCCGATGGCCCAGCAGCAGGAGCTGTTTACCCAGCTCTCGCGCTCGGCCACCGTCCTGCATCTGTCCTCCGACGAGGTCAGCCGCGCGACTACGGCGCTCGGCCAGTCCTTCAGCAAGGGAAAATTCCAAGCAGAAGAGCTACGACAGCAGCTGGGCGAGGCAATCCCTGGCATCGTGCCGCGTTTCATGCAGGCTGTGGAGAAGATGAACAAGGGCACCGCATTGGCGGGCCAGTCGTTTGATCAGCTGCTGCAGGGCGGCCAGCTGGATGCGAAAAAGTACCTGCCGGCGATGATCGAGGCGCTCGAGCAGACCGGCGCCGGTGCGGAAATGGCAGCGAAGGGGCTCAACGCCGAGCTCAACCGCCTTTCGACGGCGTGGTACGAGCTGAAGGTCAACGCGAGCAGCGGCGTGTTCAGTGATGCGGCGATAACGTCCGTGCGCCTCATGGCGGAGAACCTGGACAAGATCGCCGGTGCGGCCACGCTCGCCGGTGGCGTCATCGCGGCTCGGGTTCTAGGCGCCGGAGCTGCCGCGACAGTGGGCGCAGTCGGTGCGCCTGTTGCAGAGCGCCTGAACACCGCCAAGGAAGCAGCTGAAGTGGCCAACTTGGCGCGCGAGCGCGCTCAAGAGGCCGCCGCCCAAGTCAACCAAGCGAGGGCATCGGTCCGCTTGGCTACTGCCTGGCAATCCCAGTCGGCTGCGGCTGCGGATGCTGCCCGGGGGCAGCTCGGCATCGCGGCGGCGGCTAAGGAAGCCGCCGAGGCGACCCTGCAGCACCAGAGCGGCGCCCTGACGCTGTCTGCAAACCTCCGTGCTCAGCGGGAGGCGCAGGCCGCCGCAGTCGTTTCACAGCGCCAACTCGCGCGCGCGCAGGCGGAGTACAACGCTGCGGTCGCGTCGGGCAACGTAGCTGATGCCAAGGCAGTTCAAGCCAAGGGCCGCCTGATCGCTGCACAGGAGGCCGCCGCGATTGCGACCAACAACCTCGCAGCAGCGCGGGGCAGGGAGGCCGTAGCGGGCGCTGCGGGTGGCATAGCGGGCATGGC
>Ga0247816_10001292_pt1 | contig 12364 bp, 10 predicted proteins | sample UWRJL209509C1_FD_179930 | JGI IMG/M metagenome (GOLD analysis project Ga0247816, IMG submission 179930) | Plant litter microbial communities from Arlington Agricultural Research Station in Wisconsin, United States - UWRJ-L209-509C-1 | ecosystem: Environmental > Terrestrial > Plant litter >...
CGGATATCGACGTTGATGGTTCCCTTGAATGGCACGGGCACGGCTCTCTCCGATCACGGTGAAGGGTGCGGGCCGTGCCACGACTGGGCCCGCCGCCAGCGGCGCTGACGGAAGCGACTGTATGCCCGCTCCCGAACCGGTTCAAGGCGGTCGGAGCGATTACGGGGTCGGCAGGGCGACGGTGCGGAAACCGATATTGCCGGCGGCCGAGTCCGGCGTGTTGGATGCCCGCGCCGCGTTGCGGTACCGGTTGCAGTACGAGTCGTGGCAGAGATACGAGCCGCCGCGCATCACCCGCTGCTCGCCGGCCGCCGGGCCGACCGGATTGCGGGTGGCCGAACGCGCATAGGAGCCCTCCGCCCACCAGTCGGCGCACCACTCCCACACGTTGCCGACGCTCTGCCAGAGGCCGTAGCCGTTCGGTTCGTAGGAGCGCACCGGGGCGGTGGTCAGCCAGCCGTCGGCGAGGGTGTTCACCGCGGGAAATCGGCCCTGCCAGATGTTGCACCGGCGGCCTTCGTGCCAGGCGTCGCCCCACGGGTAGCGTCGGCCGGGCAACCCGCCGCGCGCCGCGCACTCCCACTCGGCCTCGGTGGGGAGCCGGCGGCCCGCCCAGGCGCAGTAGGCCAGCGCGTCGGTGTGGCTCACCTGCACCACCGGGTGCTCGGCCAGGCCGGTCAGCGTCGACAACGGCCCGTGTGGATGCGCCCAGTCCGCGCCCCGCACACCGAGCCACCACGGTGTCTGCGGCGGTTGACCGAGCACATCGTCGAGGTCGGCGTGCAGGGCGAGGTGGAACACGGCGGAGTAACCGAAGACTTCGGACTCGGTGCGATAACCGGTGGCGGCGACGAACCGGGCGAAGTCGGTCGTGGTGACGGTTGTGGTGTCGATGCTGAAGGCATCCACCCAGACCTCGTGCACCGGGGTTTCGCCGTCGCCGGGATTGCCGGACCCGTCGGAGTCACCCATGGCGAAGAACTGCCCAGGCACCCGGGCCTGTTCGATGGGGTGCCGGGCGGACGGCGCCGCAACGGTGACCGGGCCGGGACCGGCGGATGTCGCCGGCGGGCCGTAGCCGGCCGCAGCCGTGGGATCAGCCGCAGCCCCGGCGTCGGTCGCAGCCCTGGAGCCGGTCGCAGCCGCGGAGCCGTCCGCAGCCGTTCCCGCGCGCGGCGACGCGCAACAGCCGTGCTCCTCCGTGCTCACGCGCCGACCCTACCCCGGCCCACCCGGCGCCGACAGGCCGTCCCCGCCCGCCCCTGCCCTGGCATAACTCCTGCAATTTTTCCGGCCGGGGCGGCTCCACCGCATAATTCCGGGGGTCCGGCCACCGGCATCCGAGAATTGCAGGAGTTATGCACACGGGAGCGGGTTAGGGTCGGAGTATGTCCGGCGTCCCGATCACCATTGCTCGTTCGCGGGCAGAGTTGGGCGCGGCCGCTCCGGCCGCCGCCTTGCCCGCCGAGGCCCCCGCCGCCTCGCCGGCCGACGCCACCGGCGCCGCGGCCGTCGACGCCGTGACCGCGCCCGCCGCCGCACCGACCGCAGTGGATGCCCCGCTCACCGACACCCTGAACCGGCCGCTGCACGACCTGCGATTGTCGGTCACCGACCGGTGCAACTTCCGCTGCGTGTACTGCATGCCCAAGGAGGTCTTCGGCAAGGACTTCGCCTTCATGCCCCGCGACGACATGCTGTCCTTCGAGGAGATGACCCGGCTCGCGCGGATTTCGGTGGCGCACGGCGTGGAGAAGATCCGGTTGACCGGTGGTGAACCGTTGCTGCGCAAGGGCCTGGAAGAGCTCATCGGCATGCTCGCCGCGCTGCGCACCCCCGCCGGCCGGCCGATCGACATAGCCCTCACCACCAACGGTTCCGCGCTGGCCGTGAAGGCGCAGGCGCTGAAGGATGCCGGCCTCAAACGGGTGACCGTGTCGCTGGACTCCCTCGACGACGCCACTTTCCGCACCATGAACGACGTGAACTTTCCCGTCGGCCGGGTGCTCGCCGGGCTCGACGCCGCCCACGCGGTGGGTCTGGGCCCGATCAAGATCAACATGGTGGTCAAGCGCGGTCAGAACGACCACGACATCGTCAACATGGCCCGGCATTTCAAGGGCACGCCGTACATTCTGCGGTTCATCGAGTTCATGGATGTCGGCACCAGCAACGGCTGGGACATGAACGCCGTCTTGCCGTCCAGTGAGGTGCGTGACCGCATCCACGCCGAGCTGCCGCTCGAGGAGGTCGCGCCGAACTACAGCGGCGAGACCAGCCGGCGCTGGCGGTACCTCGACGGTGGCGGTGAGATCGGCCTGATCTCCAGCGTCACCCAGTCGTTCTGCCACAGCTGCTCGCGGGCCAGGGTCTCCACCGACGGCAAGCTGTTCACCTGCCTGTTCGCCAGCGAGGGTCACGACCTGCGCGCGTTGCTCCGTGACGGCAGCTCCGACGAGCAGCTCTCGGCCGCGATGGGGTCGATCTGGCGTCAGCGCACCGACCGGGCCTCCCAGCTGCGCAGCGCTCAGACCGGGGCGGTGCGCTCGTCGGGCCGCAAGAAGATCGAGATGTCCTACATCGGCGGCTAAGCCTCGGCCGACACGTCGACCGGTACGTGCACATCCACAAAGACATCACCGTTCACGAGGGTGACGGCGTACACCGGGACCGGCTCGCTCGCCGGCAGGGTGCGCGGCCGGCCCGTGGCCAACTCGAACCGGCCGCCGTGCGCCCAGCACTCCAGGTCGTCGCCCTCCACAAAACCGTCGGAGAGGGAAATGTCGGCGTGGGAACACATGTCACCCAACGCGAAGCAGTTGCCGGCGCCGTCCTTGACCAGGGCGACGGCCACACCGTCGATGATCACCTTGACCGCCTCGTTGACCGCCAGTTCGGATTCCGCACACACCTTGGTAGGCACCTGTTACTCATTTCCGCCGGCCGATCGCCGGCCTCGACCGCTGGGGCGAAGGCCCGCTACCCAGGGTAGGCATCAGCATTGCCCGCCGACCAGGGCCCTTCGGCCCGGCCGCACCAGTCGGAGTCGGCTAGGCGACCACTCGGGCGACCCTGTCGCGTTCGTGCCGCAGCAGCCCCCAGACAATGAGCGTTTGCGCGGTGAGGTAGCTCAGCATGATCAGAAAATCCGCCGCCGGAATGCCGGAATTCGGTAGGAACAGATGGCCGGCCAGCAGCGAGTCGGAGACGACAAAAAGCGCGCCACCGGCCGCCACCCAGCGGTTGCACCGTGAGGCGATGACCGCCATCGCGGAGAGCACCAGGCCGTAGGCGATCACCGGGATCAGCAGCGGGCCGGTGTGCGGGGCCAGGATCGCCAGCAGCACGACCAGCCAGAGGCCGTAGCCGATCGCCCACCACCGCACCCGACGCACGGTGAGCCGGGTGCCGAACAGCACCAGATAGACGATGTGGGCGAGCAGGAAGAACATCAGCCCGATCACGAACCAGCGCAGCGTGATGTCGCCCAACCAGGACAGAGCCAGCGCGAGCACCCCGAGCATGATCACTGGCGAGCGGCGCTCGGGTGCGGCCACGACCAGGCCGACGGCCAGTGCGGGCATCAGCAACGCCTTCGTCCAGGCCGCGAGGTCGGGCTGCGCCAGCAGAATCGCGCCCAGATGGATGACGCCGACCACGACGATCGGCAGGAACGCCAGCACCGAGACGGCCGGTTGTGCCGGGGTCCGGGATGTCTGCACGGGCTCACCTCGCTGTGTCATCTCGCCGGGTGACGAATGTTCCCCTCACCCTACTGAGAACACCGCGCGAGAACCTGGCTCAGGAGTTGGAGAGCAGTCGCACCACCCGCATCCGCTCGAGCACCACCGGGGTGTCGTCGGTGACGGTGAAATCCGGCTCGTTCAGGTAGTCGCGCATCTCCGGGCTGTGCCAGAAGGCCTCGTGCCCGGCACGCCACTCGGCCACCGAGGTGTGGCCCTCGCCCTCGTCGAAGGCGTGCTCGAGGTCCACCTCGGCCAGCCGCACCACCCGAACGGCGGTGGTTTCGATGATCGCGATCGGGTGTTCGAACGAGTCCACCACCACCTGCCGGCCGCCCACCCGGGGCAACGGCTCGTGTTCGATCGAGTACTCCACCAGAGTGGACGTGGTGGAGGTCTTCGCGCCGGTGAGGATCGCGGCGACCAGCTGGTCACGCAGCGGGCCCGGGAAGGCGAATTCGGCGATCGGCAGGTCGGCCGGGTCCGGGTCGGCATCCACATCGGCGGCGTGCAGCCAGCCGATCGGCGGCAGCGCGGCCACGCAGAACACCTCCGCGGCGATCCGGGCGGTGGCCGGCACATCGGTCATCCACAGCGGCACGGCCCGCGAGCGGATGCCCGCGGCCTCGAGCGCGGGCACCGCGCCGGCGTCTGACGTGTCGACGAGCCAGCCGTCCAGCACCCCGCCGTCGCTGCGGGCGCCGTAGTGCATGGCCACCGCGAGCGCGGAGGTCTGCACGCCGATGGTGCTGAGGCAGGCGTCGGCCATGCCGCGCACGGCGCTGCCGGCGATGATCGGCGAGACCCCCACCACCCGGGCGCTGGTGCTCTGCAGCGCCGCGCGGATGCCGGGGACCGCCAGAATGGTGCCGACCGAGACCACCGGGTTCGACGGCGGCAGAATCACCAGGTCGGCGTCGCGGATGGCCTCGAGCACGCCGGGCGCGGCGACGGCATCGGCCAGGCCGACCTGCACGAACTCGGTCACGGCCACCTTCGCGCGGTACCGCACCCACCACTCCTCGAAGTGGATGAGATCGCCCGCGGCGTGCTCGTCGACCGCGGCAGCCAGCCGCACGTGGGTCTCCACGAACTGGTCGCTCATCGGCAGCAGCCGGGCACCGGGCTGCCACCGCCGGCAGAGGAACTCCGTGGCGGCGCTGAGGGTGGCGCCCTCGCGGAGCAGGTCGGTGCGCACGATGTGCGTGGCCAGATCCAGGTCACCCAGGGTGAACCACGACCAGCCGCGGCCGTAGGCGGCGATCTCGGCCGAGGTGCGTCGGGTCTCCTCGGCGCGACCCCAGCCCTGCTCCTCGCTGATGCCGCCGCCGAGGGTGTACATCACGGTGTCCAGGTCGGGGCAGATGCGCAGCCCGTCGAGCCACATGTCGTCGCCGGTATTGACGATCACGGTGACCTCGGCGCTGGGCTCCAGGTGCTGCAGCAGGCCACGGGTGAACCGGGCTCCGCCCACACCACCGGCCAGAACAACGATGCGTCTCATGACAGTCCTTCTTCGGGGTCGCGGGGTGCCGCGGCCGGGTCGTCGGCGGGGCCGGAGAACACGATCACCGGGCGTCCGGTGCGGGGGTGCGGCACGATGTCACACTCGACACCGTAGACCGACCGGATCAGGTCGGGCTGCAATACCTCGGCCGGCGTGCCGAACGCGGCCAGCCGGCCGGCCTGCAGCAGGACGATCCGGTCGCAGTACGCGGCCGCGAGGTTGAGGTCGTGCAGGGCGAGCACCGAGGTGAGTCCGAGCCCGCGCACCTGCTGCAGCAGTGACAGTTGCGCGCTCACGTCGAGGTGGTTGGTGGGTTCGTCGAGCAGCAGCAGGCTCGGCCGTTGCGCCAACGCCCGGGCGATCTGCACCCGCTGCTGCTGACCGCCGCTGAGCGTGTGCCACCGCCGGTCGACGAGGTCGGCCACGCCGACCATGGCGAGAGCGTCGGTGGCGACGAGCAGGTCGTCCTCGCCGCCGAAACTGCCCAGCAGCCGGCTGCGATGCGGGATCCGGCCGAGCAGTACCACCTCCCGCACCGACAGGTCCACGCTCGGCGTGACGCTCTGCTCGAGCAGCGCGATCCGTTGGGCGGCCTCCCGCCGGCGCAGCTGCCCCACCACGGCACCGTCGAGGGTGACGGTGCCGACATCCGCCCGATCGATGCCCGCGATGATGCGCAGCAGGCTGCTCTTGCCCGCCCCGTTCGGGCCGAGCAGGCCGGTCACGGTGCCGGCGGGCAGGGCCGCCGACACGGCCTGCAGGATGCTGGTGCCCTCGATGCTGAGCGACACCCCGTCGAGCGCCACCCCCGTTGCGCTCACTGTCGGCGCACCTGACTTGCGGAAAAGCGCCCCTTCAGCGCCGCCGAAGGGGGAGTTTGCGGCATCTCGCGGGTGGGCCGTGCGAGCGGATGCGGCCTCGCCGCGCTCGGCGCTCATGCCCAGGCCCCGCTGCGCTTGCGCTTGATCAGCACCAGGAACACCGGCACCCCGATGAACGCCGTGATGATGCCCACCGGCAGCTCCCGGGGGTCGAAGACGGTGCGGGCGAGGGTGTCGGCGACCACCAGGAACAGCGCACCGACCACCGCGACCAGCGGCAGCAGCCGGCGGTGCCCCGGCCCGCTCAGCCCGCGCACCAGGTGCGGCAGAATCAGCCCGACGAACCCGATCGCCCCGCTCACGGCCACCATCGCGCCGGTGAGCAGCGCCACCGCGACCAGGAATCCCCACCGGGTGGCGTTCACGTTGATGCCGAGCGATGCGGCGGTGGTGTCGCCGAAGCTGAACGCATCCAACCGGCTGGCGGCGAGCAGGATGCCGGTGCCGACCAGGGCGAGGGCGACCCCGGCGATGAGAACACTGCTCCACGAGCTGCCGGCCAGTGAGCCGAGCAGCCAGTTGAGGATCTCCCGGTAGGAGTCGCCCTTGGCCGCCCAGAAGATGATGAACGAGGTGCCCGCCGAGCCGAGTTGCGCGATCGCGAGACCGGCCAGCACGGCCCGGCCCGGGGTGATGCTGCCGCCCACCCTGGCGATGTTGAGGGTGGCGAGCAGCGCCAGCAGCGCGCCCACGAACGCGGCGGCGGGCAGGGCGAAGCCGACCCCGAGAATGACCACGCAGACCGCGCCGAGCGACGCCCCCGATGACAGGCCGAGCAGGTACGGGTCGGCGAGCGGGTTGCGGGTGACGCTCTGCATCACCGCGCCGCTGAGCGCGAGCCCGGCGCCCACCAGGGCCGCGGTGAGCACCCGCGGCATCCGCAGCTGCCACACGATCGCGTCGGTCAGCGGCGGCACCGGGGTGCTGCCGGCGGGCAGGCCGAGGTGGCCGGCCACGCTGCCCCACACCTGGGCCAGGCTCACCTCGGCCGGGCCGATGGTCACCGCCACCGCGCCGCCCAGAACCAGCGCGACCACGGCCGTGATCAACCAGAACAGATAGCCGGTACGGCGCGCGCCAGTGGATGCCGGCACCCGCGCGGGCGCGACGGGGCCGCGGCCCTGCTGTGCGGTGCTGCCGGTCATCCTGGGTCCTCGGTCTCGGGTGGGTGCGGTGTCGGTGGGCGCCCGGGTCAGGGGGCGTCGAGCGCGGCGTACTGGTCGACGAGGCTGCCGGCCGCTTCCACATTGCGGATGCCGGCCTCGCCGGCGGCGAACGGCACCACCAGGTAGCGCTGGTCGACCACGGCGTCCAGGCCGGCGGTGGCGGGATTGCCCTCGAGGTTGGCGATCTTCGAGTCGGCGGTGTTCCAGCTGGCGTCCACGAGCACGATCACGTCGGGGTTGGCCGCCACGACCGATTCCCAGCCGGCCGAGGTCCAGGTGTCGTGCACGTCGGCGAAGATGTTCGTCAGTCCCGCGGCGTCCAGGATCATCTGCGGGGCGCCGATGCCCGCGCCCACGTACGGGGTGTCGGTCCCGCTGGAGTACCAGAGCGCGCTCGGCGCATCCGTCACCGGGGTGAGGTCGGCCAGTTCGGCCTCCTGCTCGTCGATCAGGGCCGACGCGGCGTCCGGCACCCCGAACAGCGCGCCGGCCTCACCGATCTCGGCGAAGACCGTGTCGAAGGTGAGCGGGTCGGGCATCGCGTCACCCTTGCAGGCGGCGGGGGAGACATAACTGCCGATGCCGAGGTCTTCGAGCGCGGCGCGCTCGCCCACGCCGTCGGCGGAGAAGTTCGACTCCCAGCCGCCGTAGACGAAGTCGGGGGTGAGCGCGAGAACAGCCTCCTGGCCGGGCACGAAGTCGCTGATCACGTTGAGGTCGGCGCCCACGGAGTCGAGGGCGGCCGGCAGCGGGCCGTCGAGGAACGCCGAACCCACGATCCGGTCGCCGAGGCCCAGGGCCAGCAGCAGCTCGGTGGTGGTGGACTTGATCGTCACGATCCGCTCCGGGGCCTGGTCGACGGTGACGGTGTTGTCGCAATTCTGCACCGTGACCGGGTACCCGCCGGTCGTGGCGGTGGCATCGTCGGTGGCGGGTGCGGTGCTTCCGGGCGACGCGGAGGCGCAGCCGGCGAGCAGCAGGGCGGCGCCGACGGCGATTATGGCGGGGAGTCGAGTTCTCATGGGACCAATCTGAGGCGGGAGCCGCGCATCCGCTGGCCGGGAGAGGGACGCCGCTACAGCGGGGCGAGGTTCTCCGGACAACCGGGGCGACAGGCGCCGGTGCGGGCTCGAACGAGGTGGGGATGAACGGAGGCAAAGCCCCGACCTGCCGCCCAAATCCGGGCCAGCGCAACCGGTCAGATCGAACCGGGGGTCGTCTCCAGCCTAAACCCCGGCCCCGATGACCCGATCCCGGCGGCGGCCGCGATCATCCGGGCGACCGGCACGACGTCGTCGGGCAGTGCGGCCGCCGTCACCCGAATGAACGCGTCCAGCCGGTCGGTGGCGAGAAACGGCGTGCCACCGGCCACGCGGATGCCCGATGCCGCCAACCGCACGATGGCGTCGCGTTCATCGACCACCGGCACCCAGGCGTTGATGCCGTCCGCGCGGGCCAGGGGCAGGCCGCACTCGGTGAGGGCATCCGCCAGCGCCTTCTGCCGGGCGAAGTAGACGTGCCTGGCCTCGAACACCAGCGCCATGCTGGTGCTGTCGGTGAGCAGCTCGTGCAGGATCGTCTGCAGCATCCGGCTGGTCCAGCCGGGACCGAGCATGCGCCGGGCCACGATCCGGTCAACCAGCACCGCCGGTCCGCCGAGGGCGGCGATGCGCAGGTCGGGTCCGTGCGACTTGGAGTAGCTCCGCACGTGCAGCACCCGGTCGGGCAGCCACCGCCCCAGCGACACGTCGGGCGCCGTGCTGATCGCGCCGGAGTGGTCGTCTTCGATCACCACGGTGTGCGCCGCCCGGCTGCTCGCGGCCAGCAGTCGGGCCAGTTCGGCGGCGCGCTCTGGCGACATGGATGCCCCGGTGGGGTTGTGCGCGCGCGGCTGCAGCAGCACCGCCGCGGGTGCCAGGGCCAGGGCGGCCTGGAACGCACCGGGCACGATGCCCTCCTCGTCGACGGCCACCGGCAGGCGTTCGATGCCCATCTGCTCGAGCAGGTCGAAGAACGGCGGAAAACCCGGGTCCTCGACGATCACCCGGTCGCCGAACCGGGCCACCTGCTCGAGGCTGCGGGAGATGGCATCCATCGCCCCGTCGACGACGGTGATCGACTCGCACCGGTATGGCCATGATTCGGTGAGCACACCGAGCAGTTCCGGAATCACCGGCAGCGCCTGGTAGCTGGGCGTCATCGCCCGCTGCGACACCCGCGACAGGGCCGGCCCGAGCGCGGGCAGCAGCGCCGGGTCCGGAGTGCCGCGGGACAGGTCGATCGGCAGCTCGCTGACATGCCCGGCCAGGGTCTGCGCGCGGGCCGGCAACCAGTGCGCCGCCTGGTCGCGCACGTAGCTGCCGCTGCGGCCGCGGGACACGATCAGACCCGCAGACGACAGGGCCTGCCAGGCGTGGCTGACGGTGGCCGGGCTCACGCCCAGGGCGGCGGCGAGGTCCCGCACCGTCGGCAGGCGCTCGCCGGGAGCGATCCGGCCCGAGCTGACCAGCCGGCCCAGGGCCGCGGCGATGCCGGCCGGGGTGGCCTGTTCGATCTCGTCGAGGAACAGCTGCACGGGGTCCTTCCGGGGCAAATGCTTGCCACAATCACGCGCTAACGACAGGATGAGGATTTACGCATGCGTCATGTGAAGAAACAGAACAGAAATGTTTACGTCGAATAATAACAAAACCGGACACCGTAACGTGGCTCGATCTCGACAGGCTCTTTCACCGTTTGGCTCGCAGATTGTTGCGTGGCCGTACCCCCGCTGACGAGGTTCCACCGTGGCAGACCCAGTGGAGGCAAACAGTATGAGCGTTGACACATCCAACATCGTGCGAGCGGCGATCACCCAGACCACGTGGACGGGCGACATCGAATCGATGATCACCAAACACGAGCAGTTCGCTCGTGACGCGGCCGCCGACGGGGCGCAGGTCATCTGCTTTCAGGAGCTGTTCTACGGGCCGTACTTCGGTATCACCGAGGACGCCAAGTATTACGACTACGCCGAACCGGCCGACGGCCCGATCGTGCAGCGCTTCGCCGCCCTGGCCAAGGAACTGAACCTGGTGATGGTGCTGCCCATCTACGAAGAGGAACAACCCGGGGTGTACTACAACACCGCCGTGGTGGTGGATGCCGACGGCACGATCCTCGGCAAATACCGCAAGCACCACATTCCCCACCTCGACAAGTTCTGGGAGAAGTTCTACTTTCGGCCCGGCAACCTCGGCTACCCGGTCTTCAACACCGCCGTCGGACCGATCGGCGTGTACATCTGCTACGACCGGCACTTCCCGGAGGGCTGGCGGGAGCTGGGTCTCAACGGCGCGCAGATCGTCTTCAACCCCAACGCCACCAAGCCCGGGCTGTCGAACCGGCTCTGGGAGATCGAGCAGCCGGCCGCCGCCGCCGCGAACGGCTACTTCGTGGCCGCGCCCAACCGGGTGGGCCGGGAGGACAACGAGTACGGCGACCTGGCCGTGACGTTCTACGGCACCAGCCAGTTCGTCGACCCGCAGGGCAACTACGTGGGGGAGCTGGGCAGTGCCGACCACGAGGAAGTGGTGATTCGGGATCTGGACCTCGGCATGATCCGCCAGGTGCGTAACAACTGGCAGTTCTACCGCGACCGCCGTCCCGAGTCGTACACGTCGATCCCGAAGCCGTAAATCGCCGGCCCCGTCACCGAACGAACAGGAGAAGCAGATGAAGACCCTGATCAAGAACGGCACCGTGGTCAATTCCACGGGCACGGCCACCGCGGACGTCCTGATCGATGGTGAGCAGATCGCCGCGGTGCTGGCCCCCGGTTCCACCCTGCTCGGCTTCGACATCGAGCGGAACGTCGACACCGTGATCGACGCGGCCGGCAAGTACGTCATCCCCGGCGGCATCGACGCGCACACGCACATGCAGATGCCGTTCGGTGGCACCGAGGCCAGCGACACCTTCGAGACCGGCACCCGGGCCGCCGCCTGGGGTGGCACCACCAGCATCGTCGACTTCGTGGTGCAGTACGCCGGCGAGAACGTGCTCGACCAGTACGCCGCCTGGCAGGAGAAGGCCCGCGGCGAGTGCGCCATCGACTACGGCTTCCACCAGATCCTCTCCGACGTGCAGGACTCCTCCCTCGTCGCGATGGACGAACTCGTCAACGAGGGCGTCTCCAGCTTCAAGCTCTTCATGGCCTACAAGGGGGTGTTCCTCTCCGACGACGGCCAGATCGTCAAGGCCATGCAGAAGGCAGCCAGCAACGGCAGCATGGTCATGATGCACGCCGAGAACGGCAGCGTCATCGACCTGCTGGTGCAGCAGGCCATCGCGGCCGGCAACACCACCCCGTACAACCACGGTCTGACCCGGCCGTGGCAGGCCGAGGAGGAGGCCACCCACCGGGCGATCATGCTCGCCAACCTCACCGGGGCGCCGTTGTACGTGGTGCACGTCAGCGCGAAGCAGGCGGTGGAGCAGATCACGACCGCCCGCGACCGCGGCCAGAACGTGTTCGGCGAGACCTGCCCGCAGTACCTCTACCTGTCGCTGGAGGATCAGCTCGGCGCGCAGAGCGAGGAGTGGGGCGACTTCGAGGGCGCCAAGTGGGTGTGTTCCACCCCCTTGCGATCCAAGGCCGAGGGCCACCAGCACCACATGTGGCAGAGCCTGCGTACCAATGACATCCAGATGGTCTCCACCGACCACTGCCCGTTCTGCATGAAGGGCCAGAAAGACATGGGCCTGACCGACTTCTCCAAGATTCCCAACGGCATCGGCTCGGTGGAACACCGGATGGACCTGCTCTACCAAGGCGTCGTCGACAAGCAGATCTCCCTCGAACGCTGGGTGGAGGTCACCTCCACCACGCCCGCGCGGATGTTCGGCATGTACGGCCAGAAGGGCGTCATCCAGCCCGGCGCCGACGGAGACGTAGTGATATACGACCCCAACGGGCACACCTCGATCGGCGTGGGAAAGACCCACCACATGAACATGGACTACTCGGCCTACGAGGGTTTCGAGATCGACGGTCACGTCGACACCGTGCTCTCCCGCGGCAAGGTC
>Ga0247816_10001293_pt1 | contig 12356 bp, 9 predicted proteins | sample UWRJL209509C1_FD_179930 | JGI IMG/M metagenome (GOLD analysis project Ga0247816, IMG submission 179930) | Plant litter microbial communities from Arlington Agricultural Research Station in Wisconsin, United States - UWRJ-L209-509C-1 | ecosystem: Environmental > Terrestrial > Plant litter >...
ATGTAGCGCATGCCGCCCACGTGGTAGTCGTCGAGAACACGGTTGAGGTAGTCCGGGGCGAAGCTGGTGTTGAGGTTGATGAATAGCTGCCCGATCTTCTCGTCGGGGGTCAGAGCAGCGATGGTGTCATGCACCCAGTCAATGGCGGCCGAGTCGAGATTGAACGGCTTCGCGCGAAGGTCGACCATGCCACATCCTTGGGTGAGTGAAACGAGCAGAACCGAGGACACGTTCGGCGCCTCAGAACCTATGTCACACCATCGGGGCCAACTTTGTCAACCGGTTGCCAAAATCGCGAACGTGCCCGTAGAGTGGTCGTACCTCGCGACGATTCTGTCGCGACGTTCCCAACGAAGCGAACCACGACGGAGGTCGTCACATCGTGTCAGAATTGCAATCGGTTGCCTGGACTCTCTCCGGCTTCGGTGACGAGATCGACCCGGATCCGGCTGTGCAGGTGGCCGTGCTCAAGGCCCTCGGCGCCAGCCACATCGAGGTTCGCAGCGCGTGGGGCACCAACGTGGTCGACCTCGAAGACGACCAGCTGAGCGCTCTCGCTGCCGTGCTCACCCGCGATGAGATGGGCGTGTCCGCCGTGGCCTCGCCGATCGGCAAGGTCGACGTGGCCATCGACGGCGACCTGGAGGTCGCCAGGCTCCGGCGCATCATCCGCGTCGCGCATGCGCTCGGCACCCCCAACATCAGGGTGTTCTCCTTCTTCCGCGCCCCGGGCGTGGCCGTGGAGAGCATTCGCGACGACGTGCTCAGCCGGATGCGCTCGCTCGCCGATCTCGCCGAGCGGGAAGGCGTGACCCTGCTGCACGAGAACGAGAAAGACATCTACGGCGACACCCCCGACCGGGTGCTCGACCTGGTGGAGAGCGTCGGTTCGCCCGCGCTCCGCCTGGCCTGGGACAACGCCAACTTCGTGCAAGTGGGGGTGGCGCCGTTCAGCGACGGCTACGCCCAGCTGCGGCCCTACCTCGATTACCTGCAGGTGAAGGATGCCGTCGCCGCCACCGGCGTCGTCGTTCCGGCCGGACAGGGTGACGGTGAACTGCGCGAGACCCTCACCGCGCTCCGCGACGACGGCTACACCGGCTTCGCCTCCCTCGAGCCGCACCTGGCCAGCCAGCACGAGCTCGGCGGGTACTCCGGCCCGGCCGCGTTCGGCGAGGCGGCCAGAGCCTTCGCCGGCCTCCTTCGCGACCTCGATGTGACCACCAAATGACTCCAGGCACTGCGGCTATCGGCACGCCGGCCGCGACCGGCCTCCCGCGGCGCGCGGCCGTGATCGGCTGCGGAGACATCTCCAGCCTGCACTTCGACGCCATCTCCGGGGTGCCCGACCTCGACCTGGTGGCCGTCTGCGACGTGCATCCGGAGCGGCTCGCGACTGCGGTCGCCGCCCACGGCGTTCCCGGGTTCGGCAACCACACCGACCTCTTCGATACCGTCCGCCCCGACGTCATCCACATCTGCACCCCGCACCACCTGCACGCATCCATCGCCATCGAAGCCCTCGAGCGGGGCATTCACGTCGTGATGGAGAAGCCGCTGGCGCATACCCGCGCCGAGGGTGAGCGTATGGTCACCGCGGCCGAGCGACACGAGGCCAAGGTCGCCGTCTGTTTTCAGAACCGGTACAACGCACCGGTGCAGGCCGCCGCGGCGCTGCTGGCCTCCGGCGAACTCGGCGCGATTCTGGGGGCATCCGCCGCGGTGATGTGGTTTCGTGGTCCCGAGTACTACCTCGACCGCCCGTGGCGCGGCCGCTGGGCGACCGGCGGCGGCGGGCTGCTGATGAACCAGGCGATCCACACCCTCGACCTGCTGCAGTGGCTGGTCGGCGACGTCAGCGCGGTGAGCGGCAACGCCAGCACCCGGACGCTCGGTGACACCATCGAGGTCGAAGACACCGCCGAGATGGTGCTCGAGCACGGCAACGGCGCGCGCAGCGTGTTCTATGCCACCCTGGCCAACGCGGTCAACGCGCCGGTCACCATCGACATCGTCACCGAGCGGGCGACCCTGAGCCTGCGCGGCAACCTCACCGTCAGCTACGCCGACGGCCGGGTCGATGTGGTCGAGGAGCGTGCGATCGCCGAAGGCGCCCGCTCCTACTGGGGAGTGTCGCATCAGCTCCTGATCGAGGATTTCTACGCCCGTCTGGATGACCCTGAGCCCTTTTGGATCAGCCCGGTCGAGGCCCAACGGTCGCTGAACATCATCCAGGACGTCTACGACCAGACCTACCCGGAGCGCGCGCTGACCAGTGCTGCCCGAGCGAACACCGAAGAGAACAACCGAAAGGCAACAACACTATGACGAACACTGTTCAGACCGACAAGGTGCGGTTGGGCATCATCGGGCTGGGTACCCAGGGATCGATGTACGCGAAGTTCATCACCGACGGGCTGGTGCCCAACATGGTGGTCAGCGCCATCTCGGACATCAACCCCGACCGCGCGGCCTTCGCCGCGACGGAGTACCCGAACGCGCGATTCTTCGAGAACTACCTCGACCTGCTCGACAGCGGCGAGGTCGATGCCATCGTCACCTGCGTTCCGCACTACCTGCACCCGCAGATGGGCATCGACGCCCTGACGCGCGATGTGCACGCCCTGGTCGAAAAACCGGCCGGAGTCTTCACCAAGCAGGTGGCCGAGCTCAACGCCTTCGCCGCGACGAAGCCGCAGTTGAGTTTCGGGATCATGTTCAACCAGCGCAACAACCCGCTCTACGTGCGCCTCAAGGAGATCGTCGACAACGGCGAGATCGGCACCATCTTGCGCTCGAATTGGATCATCACCAACTGGTGGCGACCCCAGGGCTACTACGACCAGAGCGCCTGGCGGGCCACCTGGGGTGGTGAGGGCGGGGGAGTCCTGGTCAACCAGGCCCCGCACCAGCTGGACCTCTGGCAGTGGATCTGCGGCGTGCCCCAGTCGGTGTACTCCAAGGTGGCCTACGGTTTCCGCCGCAACATCGCGGTCGAAGACGAGGTGACCGCCCTGGCCGACTTCGGCAATGGTGTCACCGGCGTCTTCGTCACCGCCACCCATGATCTCATCGGCACCGACCGGTTCGAGATCCTCGGTGACCAGGGCAAGATCGTCGTGGAGAACTCCACGACGGCCACGGTGTCCCGGCTGACCAAGCCGGAGCGGGAGCTCAGCGAGGGCATGGACATGGACGACGTGCTCAAGTTGTTCACCGGCCGGTTGAAGACCGATGAGCTCTATACCCAGGAGACCATCGAGTTCGAGTCGGCCTGGGGTGGCCAGCACGCCGGCGTGCTCGAGAACTTCGCCGCGAACATCCTCAATGGCACCCCGCTGCTGGCACCCGGCTCCGACGGCATCACGGGCGTGCGCCTGGCCAACGCGATCCACCTCTCCAGCTGGACGGGCAGAGAAGTCTCCCTGGACTTCGACGAGGACGAGTTCCTCACGGCGCTCAACGACCGTATCCGCGCCGAGGGCACCTTCGCCGAACAGGCCTGACCCGGCATTCGCCGATGAACGGCGGCCTTCCCGCCCTCGAATCGAGGGTGGGGAGGCCATTCGTCGTGCCGGCTTCGCGCGCAGAAACTAGCTGAAAACAATTCACAAACTTGTTTGACAATCGGTTGCCAAAACAGCGGATGCTGATATAGCGTTACCAATCAATCGGCCCCGGCTCCGCTCCGGCGTAGCTGGCAATCGGTTGCTGATCGTCGCCGTGACAGCAGTGTCCCGGCTTCCCCCCAACCCAGGAGATAACAATGAAGTTCAACTCCCTGGCGACAGCTGTCGCCATCGTCAGCGCGGCAGCACTCGGGTTATCCGGTTGCGCCGCAGGCAACAGCGAACCCAGCGCGTCGTCCGGCGAGGGGGCAACCGGGGGGACTCTCACCCTGGGCTCCCTCGCCGACATCAAGTCGTTCGACCCCGCCCAGGCCCATCTCGGCCACCAGATGCCGATCTACCAGGCCGCCTACGACACGCTGATCAAGCGCGACGCCGACGGGACCCTCAGCCCGATGCTGGCCACCGAGTGGTCGTACAACGACGACAACACCGTGCTCACCCTGAAGCTGCGCGACGACGTCACCTTCTCCGATGGCGCCAAGCTCGATGCCGCCGCCGCCAAGGCGAACCTGGACCACTTCCTCGCCGACAACGGCCCGGACGCCCAGCAGATCGCCCTGGTCTCCGCCGTCGACGTGGTCGACGCGAGCACGATCAGCATCACCCTGAGCGAGCCCGATCCCGCGCTGGAGTTCTATCTCACCCAGGCGCCCGGGCTGATCGGCAGCCCGGCCGCCCTCGCCACCGCCGACATCGATACCGTTCCGGTCGGCAGCGGGCCGTATGTCCTGGACGCCGCGAACTCGGTCTCGGGTTCTCAGTTCACCTTCACCGCCAACCCGGACTACTGGGACCCTGACACCCAGAAATACGACAAGGTCGTGTTCAAGGTCCTCGCCGACATGACCGCGCGCACCAACGCTCTCGTCTCCGGGCAGATCGATGCGGCTCTGCTCGACCCCAAGACCGGCGCTCAGGCCGAGGGGGCCGGCCTCACCCTCACCGAATACAGCACCGACTGGATGGGCCTGTTCCTCTTCGACCGGGACGGCGCCATCACGCCGGAACTCAAAGATGTGCGAGTGCGTCAAGCGATCAACCACGCCATCGACCGGGCGACGATCCTCGAGCAGCTGGCGTTGGGTCAAGGTGAGGTCACCACCCAGATCTTCAACAAGGACACCGCGGCCTACGACGCCGGCCTCGACAACGCCTACCCCTACGACCCGAAGAAAGCCAAGTCCCTGCTCGCCGCCGCCGGCTACGAGGATGGCTTCACGCTGAGACTGCCGTTGCTGCCCGGAACCGAAGCCATCCTCGCCGTGGTCACCCAGCAGCTGGCCGACATCGGCATCACCGTCGAGCAGGAATCGGTGCCACAGGCCAACTACGTGGCCGACATCTCCGGTGCCAAGTACTCCGCGGCCTGGTTCAGCGTCTTCCAGGGCGACCCGTGGGTGGTCATCAAACAGCAGATTGCGACCACCGCCGGCTACAACCCGTTCGATTCCACGTCACCCGACCTGGCGGCTGCGCTCCTGGCCACCCAGACCGGCGGCGACGACAGCGCGGAATTGGCTCATGCCGTCAACGAATACGTGGTCGACGAAGCCTGGTTCGCGCCGTTCTTCCGCCCCAGCCAGATGTACTACAGCAACAGTGAGGTCGTCGAGGTCGTACCGCAGACCCAGCAGGCCGTGCCCAGCATCTACAACTACTCGCCCGTCAACTAATCCCGTCGGCCGGACTCGGGGTGCGGTATCACCGTCCGCACCCCGGGCCCGGTCCGAAGCAGAAAACGCAATGGAGCGATATCGTGCTTACTTTTCTTCTGAAGCGGTTGGTCGCCGGGGTGGTTGTGCTCTTCGCGATCGCCTGTCTGACCTACACCCTGCTGTACTTCTCCAGCGCGAACATCGCGCGGAACATCCTCGGCGAATACGCCACCGCGGAGCAGCTCACGGCCAAGTCCGCCGAACTCGGGCTCGACCAGCCCCTGATCATCCGGTTCCTGGGCTGGCTCGGCCAGGCGCTGACGGGTGACCTCGGCCACTCCTGGTTCACCGGCCAGTCCGTTGCGGGCGCTCTGTTCACCCGGCTCCCGGTCACGCTGGCCCTGATCGTCTCCGCGATCATCATCATCGCCATCCTGGCAACGCTCCTCGGCATGGCCGCAGCGGTCAAGCGCGGCTGGATCGACCGGGTCGTACAGACGGCCGCGGTCATCGGCGATGCCATTCCGGGATTCGTCCTGGCCATCATCCTGGTCACCCTGCTCGCCATCCAACTCAGCCTGTTCCCTGCCACTTCCTCCATCTCACCGGATTCGCCCGCCTCGGCCTGGGTCGCGTCGCTGACCCTGCCGGTCATCGCCATCGTCATCAACGGCGTCACCGGCGCTGCCCAACAGGTGCGCAGCGCCGTGATCAAACAGCTCGAGAAGGACTACGTGCGCACCCTGCGCAGCCGGGGCGTCAGTGAACGGGTCATCCTGTTCAAGCACGTGCTCCGCAGCGCCGCGCCCGCCGGACTGACCGTGCTCAGCCTGCAGTTCATCGGCATGCTCGGCGGCGTTGTCATTATCGAGCAGATCTTCGCGCTCCCGGGCATGGGCGCCCTCGCGGTCGCCTCCACCACTCTCGGCGACATTCCGCTGGTCATGGGCGTCGTGCTCTACACCGTCGTCATCGTCATCATCGTCAACCTGCTCGTGGACCTCGCCAACGGGTGGCTCAATCCCAAGGTGCGTGTCTCATGACCCTCCCCATCACCTCCAGTATCCCCACCGGCCAGAGCGGTGTGGTTGTGCGGGCCAACACCCTCAAACGCATCCTCACCAACCCGATGGGCATCGTCGCGGTACTCATCCTGACCGTCATGGCCGTCGTCGCGATCTTCGCCGACGCCATCGCACCGTTCGGCGAGAACTTCGCGAACATCGCCAAGACCCTGGCCGCGCCCGATGCGATCAACCTGCTCGGCACCGACAGCGCCGGCCGGGACACCTTCAGCCGGCTGGTCTTCGGCACCCGGATCACCCTGCTCTCGGCCCTGCTCTGTGCCGCGGTGGCCATCGCCATCGGTCTGCCGGCCGGCCTGATCGGCGGTTACTACGCCGGCAGGTTCGACTCCGTGGCCAACTGGGTCACCAACGTGCTGATGGCGCTGCCCGGGATCATCGTGCTGCTCACCATCCGGGCCGCGTTCGGACCGTCGGTCTGGATCTCGATGATCGCGTTCGGCATCCTGATCAGCCCCGGCTACTTCCGGCTCACCCGCACGGCCGTGCGGTCGGTGCGCAACGAACTCTATGTGGATGCCGCGCGGGTGTCCGGCCTCAGCGACACCCGGATCATCGCCCGGCACATCTTCTCGGTGGTGCGGGCGCCGATCATCATCCAGACCGCCATGGTCTGCGGCGTGGCCATCAGCATCCAGTCCGGCCTGGAGTTCCTCGGCCTGGGGGACCCCACCACGGCCACCTGGGGTGTGATGCTCAGTGAGGGCTTCAAGAACGTCTACCTCACGCCCACCCTGCTGCTCTGGCCCGCACTGGCCATCGGCCTCACCATCGGCGCCCTCGTCCTCCTCGGCAACGCCGTGCGCGACGCCCTCGAAGACGCCGAGACCGTCAAGCCGGTCTCGAAGAACGCGGCCGAGCTCGCCGTGACGCGAGCCACCCGGGCACACCGGAAGACCCCGGCGGCGGTCGACGTCGGCACGGAGCACCACCTGCTCCGGGTGGCGAACCTCGGTGTCGGATACCCACAGGCGGACGGCAGCATCAAGAAGGTCGTCGACGACGTCTCCTTCCACGTCGATCGCGGTGAGGTTCTCGGCATCGTGGGGGAGTCCGGCTCCGGTAAGTCCCAGACCGCCTTCTCGATCCTCGGCCTGCTGCCGGACAACGCCCGAATCGTGGCCGGCAGCATCCAGTTCGACGGCAACTACACCGTCGCGCCGGGTGACGACACCGTGGTGCAGGGCCGGTTGACCCCGCTGCGCGGCGCACGGATCTCGTACATTCCGCAGGAACCGATGAGCAACCTCGACCCGGCCTTCACCATCGGCTCGCAGCTGGTGGCTCCCATGCTTACCGTCCTCGGCATCTCCAAGAAGGAAGCCACGGCCCGTGCCCTCAAGCTGCTCGCCGACGTGGGGATCGTCACCCCGGCCCGCACCTTCGCCGCCTACCCGCACGAGGTGTCCGGCGGAATGGCCCAACGCGTGCTCATCGCCGGTGCGATCAGCTGCGAGCCCGACCTCATCATCGCCGACGAACCCACGACCGCCCTCGACGTGACGGTGCAGGCCGAGGTGCTCGACCTGCTCCGCGACCTGCAGCAGCGTCTCGGCGTCGGCGTGATTCTCGTCACCCACAACTTCGGGGTGGTCGCTGACCTGTGCGACCGGGTCGTCGTGATGAAGAACGGCCGACTGGTCGAGGACGGCCCGGTGCGTGACATCCTGCGCACCCCGAAGGACCCGTACACGATCACCCTGCTGTCGTCGATGCTCGAAGACAAGGAACCGATGACCATGCTCGTGCCAGCCGCCCAGGGAAGTGCCTCATGACCGAACCCGTCGCCCAGAATCTGCTCACGGTGACCGACCTCGTGGTCGAGTACCCGGGCAAGGGCTTTCGTGCTCAGCCGTTCCGAGCCCTCACCGACATCAACATCAGCATCAATGCGGGGGAGACCCTCGGCCTGGTGGGTGAGTCCGGATCGGGCAAGACCACCCTCGGCCGCGCCGTTCTCGGGCTGGCTCCGGTGACCCAGGGATCCATCACCTTCCAGGGTGACGACATCTCCAATGCGAGCCGCCGCGAACGCCAGCGGCTCAGCCGCGACCTGCAGGTCGTCTTCCAGGACCCATATACCTCGCTGAACCCGGCCATGCAGATCGGCGATATCCTCGCGGAGCCGTTGGGCATCCAGGGTGTCGGGCAGAAGGAATCGAGGCTGCGGGTCAAGGAACTCCTCGACCAGGTCGGCCTGCCCGGCGACGCCATCGGCCGGCTGCCGCGTGAGTTCAGCGGCGGTCAGCGGCAGCGGGTCGCGATCGCGCGAGCCCTGGCGCTCTCGCCCAAGCTCATCGTCTGCGACGAGCCGGTCAGCGCACTGGACCTCACCACGCAGGCGCGGGTGCTCGACCTGTTCCTGCAGATCCAGCAGGACACCGGCGTCTCCTATCTGTTCGTGTCGCACGACCTCGACGTGGTGCGGCACATCAGCCACCGGGTGGCCGTGATGTATCGAGGCGAGATCGTCGAGCAAGGACCTGCTCCGCAGGTGACAAGCGACCCGGAACATCCGTACACCCAACGGTTGCTGCTGGCCTCGCCGGTACCCGACCCGGACCGCCAGGAGGTGCGCAGGGCCAATCGGCTGCGCCTGGTGGAAACCCAGCGAGAACAGGATGTCCAGGCCGGTGTGGCGGTGTGACCGGGCCGGCACGCGCGTCGGCAGCACCTGTGGCACCATGAACTGGGGGCGACGCGCGAACCGGCGCAACCGATTGCTCCAGGGAAGAGTAGATCGTGACTGAAGCCAAGCCCGTACCGGACGCGGAGTCCACCCTGCCGGTGGCCTCCCGTGGTGCCCGCCGCGGCCGGCCGGCGGCGACGATCTATGACATCGCCAAGCTCGCCGGCGTCAACCCGTCGACGGTGTCGCGCGCGTTGAGCAAGCCCGGTCGCATCAACGTCAAGACCGAAGAGCGCATCCACGCCGCCGCCAAGGAACTCAACTACCGCCTGAACCCCATGGCCAGGGCCCTGCCGACCGGGCGCACCCACTCGCTGGGCCTGCTGCTGGCCGACATCACCAACCCCATGTTCTTCAATGTGGTTCGTGGTGCAGAGTCCGCCGCCTCGATGCGCGGGTACACGCTGCTGCTCGCGGAATCGCAGGAGTCGTCGGAGCGCGAGGCGGCCGCCGCCGAACGGTTGTCGCCCTCGGTCGACGGCCTGGTGCTGGTGACGTCGCGATTGTCCGACGACGAGATCGTGGAACTGGCCGACCAGCATCCACTCGTGGTGATCAACCGGCAGGTCGACGGCGTGCCGGGCATCGTGCCCGACATCGCGCCCGGGATCGACCAGGCGCTGGCGCACCTGAGCGAGTTGGGGCATACCTCGATCGGCTTCGTTTCCGGTCCGTCGAACTCGTGGATGAACCGGGCACGGTGGGCGGCGCTGCTCGAGCGTGCCCCCGAGCGTGGCATGACCATCGTCGAGATCGGGCCGGGAAAGCCCACCCTCGCCGGCGGCGCCGACGCCTTGGCCCGCGTCGTGGCATCCGGTGTGACCGCGGTGCTGGCCTACAACGACCTGATGGCCATCGGGCTGATGCGCGCGGCGCAGGAGAGGGGCCTCGACGTGCCGGGGAAGCTGAGCATCATCGGCTTCGATGACATCTTCGGCTCCGATTTCACCTCGCCGCAGTTGAGCACCGTGCGCACCCCGCTCGGCGCTATCGGCGACCGGGCAGTGCGGTTGATCATGCACCTGCTCGATGAAGACCACGGCGGGCAGCCGCCGCATGACGCCGAAGTGCCTCTGGTCACCGAACTGGTCGTGCGCGGGTCGACCGGACCCGTCACCCGCTAACCCCGCGCCACCCGACACCCGCCCACCCACCGACGGCTGCCCATGCCTACCGGGCCGACCAGAGTCTCGACACCCAGTTTGGCAACCGGTTGACAAAATCACCATCCCCGTGTTCCATGAAGGAGTGACCATGAAACTTGAGCTCGACCCCGACCGACTGTTCCCCGTGGATCCCGCGACCCGCGAGGTGGCCAGAGCGCTCTACGCCGACGTGGCCGCGCTGCCCATCCTGTCGCCGCACGGACACGTCGACCCTGCCCTGCTGCTCGACAACCCGTCGTTCCCAGACCCGGCAGAGCTGCTCATCCGGTACGACCACTACGTCACCCGGCTGATGCACGCCGCCGGGGTGCGACTGACCGACCTGGGCATCCCCGACCGGGTCACGAACACCCCGGTCGCGGCGCCCCGGGAGGTGTGGCGCACGTTCTGCGCCCACTGGCACCTCTACGCGGGCACGGCCTCCGGCTACTGGCTACAGCACGGTTTCAGCGAACTGTTCGGCATCGACCAGCACCCGAATGTGCAGAATGCGGATGCCCTCTTCGACCGGATCCAGACCGCCCTGGCCACAGACGCCTTCCGGCCGCGGGCCCTGTTCGACCGGTTCGGCATCGAGGTGCTGGCCACCACCGACGACCCGATGGACGACCTCACTGTGCACCGGGCCCTGGCCGATGACCCCACCTTCTCCGGCCGGGTGCTCCCCACCTTCCGCCCGGACGCCTACCTCAACCCGGCCGCGGCCGGGTTCGCCGACAACGTCACCCGCCTGGCCGAATGGAGCGGCACGGCGCCGTCCAGCTACGCCGGCTACATCGACGCGCTGGCCGGCAGGAGACGCCACTTCGTCGAGAACGGCGCCGTCTCCGCTGATCATGGCGTGCTGCAGCCGCTGACCGTTGACCTGACGGCGTCGGAGGCGGCGCGTCTGTTCGACGGCGCCAGAGCCGGCACCCTCTCCACGGCGGAGGAACAAGCCTTCGCCGGGCACATGCTGCTCGAGATGGCGCGCATGAGCGTGGACGACGGCCTCGTCATGACGGTGCATCCCGGCGTCTTCCGCAATCACCACACCGACACCTTCACCCGGTTTGGGGCCGACACCGGCCACGACATCCCGGTCGCCACCACCTACGTGCAGACGCTCCGACCACTGCTGGAAAAGTACGGCAACCTGCCCGACTTCCACCTCGTGCTCTTCGCCGTCGACGAAACGGCCTACTCGCGTGAGATCGCCCCGCTGGCCGGCTTCTACCCGAGCGTCTACGTCGGGGCGCCGTGGTGGTTCCTGGATGCCCCGGACGCGGTGCTCCGCTTCCGCGCGTCGGTGACCGAGACCGCGGGCTTCTACCGCGGCTCCGGCTTCATCGACGACACCCGCGCCTTCCTCTCCATCCCGGCTCGGCACGAGATGTCCCGCCGCCTCGACGCGGCCTTCCTGGCCCGCCTGGTGCGGGAAGGGCGCATCGACCTGCCCACCGCAGAGCGCGTCATCGTCGACCTCGTCGACACCCTCCCGCGAAAGGTCTTCAAACTGTGATCGACACCATCGAGGCCGGCGTCCTGTCACGGGCCGCCTACGCCGCCCGCACCCGGCAACCCCAGAAGACCGCCCCGGTGCGGATCGTGCACCTCGGCCTCGGCGCATTCCACCGCGCCCACCAGGCCTGGTTCACCGACCAGGTCGACGAGGACGCCGAGTGGGGGATAGCCGCCTTCACCGGCCGTAACCCGCAGGCCGCCCTCGAGCTGGCCGCGCAGGACGGTCTGTTCACCCTCATTGAACGCTCGGAGACTGGTGACACCGCGACCATCGTGACCAGCATCGTCGAGGCCGTGGACGGCGCCGACCTCGCGCGGTTGTGCGAGCTCCTGGCGGCACCCACCACGAGCATCGTGACCCTGACGATCACCGAGGCCGGCTACCGACTCACCGTGGACGGCCACCCCAACCAGGCCGACCCCGCCGTGGCCGCAGACATCCGCTGGCTGCACGAGGCGTTTGCCGCGGATGCCCGCCCGAACGTGCCGCCGGGTGGACCCAGCACAACACTGGGTCGGCTGCTGCTCGGCCTCGAGGCCAGGCGTCGTGCCGGCGCGGGGCCGCTGGCGATCGTCTCCTGCGACAACATCCCCGACAACGGCGACTTCCTCGCCGGCGGGCTTCG
>Ga0247816_10001294_pt1 | contig 12354 bp, 9 predicted proteins | sample UWRJL209509C1_FD_179930 | JGI IMG/M metagenome (GOLD analysis project Ga0247816, IMG submission 179930) | Plant litter microbial communities from Arlington Agricultural Research Station in Wisconsin, United States - UWRJ-L209-509C-1 | ecosystem: Environmental > Terrestrial > Plant litter >...
TATAAGATACTAAGATGCTAAGGTTCTAAGATTCTGAGTTTTTTTTTACTTGGAATCTTAGATTTTTTTGTTTTTGGATGAATCTTTACGCCAATTTTTTTTACAATTTATTTCGCAACGTAAATCGTAGAGACGCGTCTACGCAAAGATTGAACGACAAATATGTTTCGAAAATATCGTCGGCCTAAAAAAAAACTTAGAATCTTAGTCCCTCAGAACTTAGTATCTCAAAAAAAAAACATATATTTGCATAACTAATTATGTAATCAATTATAAAATGGATTTTTTTAATAAAGTAGGTAAGGTGGCTTTAGGAAGCCGTTTGCGTTTAATGACAGCAATAATTACAGATGATGCTGCAAAAGTTTACGAATTGTATGGAGCGGATTTTATGCCAAAATGGTTCCCGGTTTTTTATACACTTACAGAAGAAAGAGAAATTACGATCACTGAAATTGCTAATGAAATTGGACATTCGCAACCCTCAGTAAGTAAAATTGTTCAGGAAATGATTACCGCAGGACTTGTAAATGATAATTTAAAAACGACAGATAAACGCAGAAATATTGTGGCTTTGACAGAAAAAGGATTAATTCTGTCTAAAAAAATAAAATTGCAATGTATTGATGTTGAAGCTGCTGTTGAATCTCTGATTTCTGAATCAAATCATAATTTATGGGCTGCGCTCGAAGAATGGGAATTTTTACTGGAGCAAAAATCATTGTTTAAAAGAGTAAACGAACAGAAAAAAATGCGTGAAAGCCAGGATGTTCAAATTATAGAGTATACTCCCGAATATCAGGAAGCTTTTAAAGCTTTAAATGAGGAATGGATATCAACGTATTTTGAAATGGAAGAAGCAGATTATAAAGCATTGGATAATCCTAAAGAATATATTTTGGATAAAGGCGGAAAGATTCTTGTTGCCTTATATCAAAATGAACCCGTTGGTGTTTGCGCCCTGATTAAAATGAATGATAAAAATTATGATTTTGAGATGGCCAAAATGGCTGTTTCACCAAAAGCGCAGGGAAAAAGTATTGGCTGGCTGCTTGGTGAAGCAATTGTAAAAAGTGCCCGCGAACTTGGCGCATCAAAGTTATATCTGGAAAGTAATACAATCCTTAAACCGGCAATTAACTTATACCATAAATTAGGTTTCGAGAAAGTTTCTGGTTTGGCAACACCTTATAAACGCTGCAATATTCAGATGGAGCTTATTATTAGGTGAGGTTCAAAGTGGCACAAAGGTTCAAAGGTTCAGAGATTAAAAATATACGTTATTTTTCATGGCATTATTTTTCGTAGAGACGCACAGCAGTGCGTCTTTGCATAATGTTAGATGCACTGCTGTGCGTCTCTACAGTAAACATTGGTCAAAAAAACTTTGCACCTTTGATACTCTGTGCCTTTGAACCTCTCCAAAACCTATCTATGAAACCTATAATACTCCAAATCCTGATTTTTTTTGTTATTTATAGAATCAAGAATTGAGTTCATAGCAATAACGCTGAAGGTGATTCCGTTACCGCCAAAACCTAGTACATAATGTTCGTTTTTGTCTGGATTTGGTTTTCCGAAGTACGGTAAGCCATCTTTGGTTTCTCCAAAAGTTCCTGCCCAGGAATAATCTAATTTGAATTTGACTTTTGGGAATTTTCTTTGGAATTTCTTTAAAAGATAAATTTCTTTTTTGGGTAATAATTTGTCTCTTTTTTTAGCATCTCTAAAATCTTCATCGCCACCGCCCATAATAATTCGGTTATCCGGGGTTGCTCTAAAATAAACGTATGGCGTAGACGTATCCCACAAAATGGCATTTTTAAATACTTTTGGTAATTCAGGAATGCTTTCGGATGTGATTACATAGGTGCTTTTTAAATCGACCACTTTTTCAGTAAGTGTTTCGGTACTTTCGTAACCGGTACAATTTACAATATGATCCGCTGTTATCGTACATTTATCTTCAGTATGTGCAACGAGTTTTCCCTTTTGATTTTGGGTAGAAGTAATGTTGGTACGATCGTAAATCTTCAGTCCTTTATTTTCGCAATAAACGAGTAAATCCTGAGCCAGTCTATACGGATCCATCACCGCGGCAGTTTTAGATTCTATTGCTGCAATGGCATTTAATCCCATTTTTTCAAGATCCCATCTTTCAAGCCAGGTAACATCAAAGCCATGCTCTTTTCGGCATTTGAATTCGGCTTTTAAAAACGGAAGATCTTTTTTAAGAGAACAAAAATAAATGCTTTTTTTAAACTCAAATCCGCATTCGCTTTTTATGGCATCACATATTATTCGCAAATCAAAAATTGCTTTTTTTCCGTTTATATAGCTGTTAACGGCACAATCGACTCCTCTTAGTTTTATAAGATCATGAAGAGATACATCAATTTCATATTGAAGTAATGCGGTACTGGCCGCAGTGCTTCCGTTACACATATCACGACGGTCAATAATTGTTACTTTTTTTCCTTCGTTAATAAGTTTATATGCCATTAATGCACCGGTAATTCCACCGCCAATAATTAGTACTTCAGTAGTAATATCTGAGTCTAACGACGGATAGCTTATATCCATTGCATGCTTTAACGGCCAGTAAGTTTCTGATGAGCGTAACTTCATTTTATTTGGTTTTGGTACGTGTTTTTATTCTGTTTTTATCCTTGCGTTCGTGTTGGTCATGTGCTTCGTCAATAGAATGCGATGTTTTGATACTTACTTCGTTTTTAGCAAGTTCGCTTAGTCTGTGATAATATTTTTGAATAATAATCATTTCTTCTTCGGTCATACTTTCAATATCGACCAGACTATTGCTTGAATATTTATTGGAAGCCACCAATTCGTTTAATTTCAATTGAATGGCAAGTGAGTCCTTGTTCTGTGCTTTCTGAATTAAAAAAACCATTAAAAAAGTGATAATTGTTGTTCCTGTATTAATAACCAATTGCCAGGTTTCAGAATAATTGAAAATAGGGCCGCAAACAGCCCAAACTATCACAATTAAAAAAGCACTTAAAAAAGCGGTTGTGCTTCCTGCAGCTTTTGAAACATGCGAAGCAAATTTTTCGAATGCACTGTTTTGTTTTTTCTTTTCCATTTGATTCTAATTTTTTCGTTTTTTGCTGACTTTTTCTTCCTTAATCACTTTGTTGTTTTTCTCATCATAAACGGCGTCATCAATTTTTTGACCTGTTTTGCTAAAAATTTTAATTTTAGGATCTTCGTGCGTTCCCGTAATTACAATTGGAAATCCAACAATACCAAACGGCGGAAGTCCCAATCGCATTCTTAAATCCAGTAATCCGTCAAAACTTGTAGTACCTTTTATAGTAGGCTTAAAACTGGCAACGCTAAATGTAAATGGCTCAATATGAATTAAATTATTATCGATAGATGATTTAATTTCGATACCTTTCATATCCGGATTATTCAGACCGTCTTGTCCGGTTTTAGAGCTTATTCCATCAAATAATTTCAATCCTTTTACTTTTACATCGCGAAGATTTAAAGTTCCGCCACCTTCAAGTGATTCGTAAATTGGTCCCATATTTCCGTTCAAATCTCCTTTTATATTATAATCAACGCCAATAATTCCCTGTGCTTTTTCGGCAGCAGAAACCATATCATGAAACATCGGAATCTCTTTATAAGCTCTTTGCACGCTAAAATCCTTAGCAGTAAAATGAGCATCAAAATGCGCCGAAGTTGGCGATTCATCTTTATAAGTAGCGTTGATTCCCAAAATACAATCGATGATATTAAAATTGGTATTTTCGAGATAAAAACCTGATTTTGTAATGCCAATTTTTCCGGTTAGTTTATTTAAAACAAGTCCGTTATATTCAACTTTGTTTACGTTTGCCGTTAAACCAACATTTAGGTTTTTTGGTACAATAACAACACCGCTCATTTTTGGATGATCTTCTTTGGCGTATTGCACTTCAAGATTTCGATCGGTATTTTCGCCTTTTTCGAGCGCCATAAATTCATCAACATTAATCAGTTTTGATTTTAAGTTGAAATTACCGCTCAAAGTTCCGTGCGATTCCAGAAAGTAATTGATTGTATTTAGCAGATATCCATTGATCGCAAAATCTGATTTTCCATAAAAAGCATCAAATTTTTCAAACCACATTTTCTCGTTCTGAAAACGGAAATTTCCCTGTTTGATATAAAATGCTTTAGGAAAAAGTTCAGAAGTTGCCTTAATATTTTTCAGAATAATGGTTCCCAGATTATCCAGTTTGCTGTATTGTCCGGTTGTGGCGTAGCTTTGTTTTCCTTTTAAAGAAAGATCGGCTTTTGCCCAGCCTGTAATGTCGACACCTTTTTGAGAAAACACTTTGTAGATTCTGCCCACATTCAATTCGCCTTTAATTTTAGCATTGTAAGCCAAATCATTAAAGTCAGAAAGCGTTGCGTTTACATACATCGGATTTCCTTCAAAAACAAAAGATGCCGGCGCAACAGCCACAATCAAATCCTCAAATGTTCCGGCTTTATTGAGCACATTGGCAATAAAAGTAATATCGGTAATTGGGTTAGGGTAGGAGTCTGTTTTTAGAGAACCGTTTCGCAATGAAATCCCTCCAATTGTTTTAGGGAATAATTTTTTTGAAGTACTAAAAACACCTTTCGCCTGAATATTGGTTTTTAAAATTCCTTTTAAATCAATTGTACTCAAGCCCAAAGCAGCGTCAACAGTAGCCAGATCGAGTGCGCCTTTTACGCTTGCGTCGACCGTCATTTCGTTAAATCCTTTGCTATGCAGATAAGCGGTAAAATAATCTTTTTCGCCAACCTTAAATTTTAAAGTTCTTAAGTTGATTAATAATTTTTCGACATCAAGAGAAGGTAAAACGGTATTTAGATCCATCTGAAAATCAGTTAATGGAGCGGGTGCATTTTGATAATTAATCGCGCCTTCGTTAATTTTTAAATTGAAAGCTAAATCTGGTTTTTGATTTTTTGAAACATTATAATTTCCTCTAAAAGATAAAAGCAAATCACTTTTTCCGGAAATTTCAGTTTCATCCAGCCAGGTTAAATATTCTGGCGGCATTACAGAAAATAAATCTTTTACGGTTGTATTTTTTGAAGCTGCCTTAATATTTATTTTGTATCCGTCTCGTAAAATCGTAAATAAACCAGTAAATGTTAGAGGCAATTTGTTGATTCTTAATTCGTTTTTTTGAAGAATAAATGAAAGCGCATGTGTGTTAATTCTGGTAATTAAATCGGCACGTAATTCTTTCTTTCTCAGATAAGCAGTTCGGTTATAATAAAAATCGATGTTGTCAATTTTGGCATCGGTATTTAAATCAAAAATATCTTCGCTCAAATTTCCTTTTCCGACATAATTAAAACCTTTTGCATCAATGAGAATCTTAGCCGATCGATCGTTGTATTTTACGTGACAATCTTCAAGATCAATACGTTCTAAACGAATCGCTGTTCCTTCTTCGGGATTATCGGCTTTGTTTTTGTCTTCATCCGGAGCTTTATAAATATTGTAATTGGCTTGTCCTTTTTGGTTTACCATTACGTTTATTAAGGCGTTGGAAACGTATAATTTATTGATTTTTACTTCGTTGTCAAAAATTAGCCTTTTTAAGTTGATGCCAAAAGCAACCTGTTCTGCTTTTATCAAAGTATCGTTTCCAAACGGGGCAGAACCTGTAAGGGACAAATCATCAAGCGAAACGGTTAACGACGGAAAATGCGTAAAAAATGAAAGTCTCGATTTTGAGAACTCCATTTTTGTATCCAGTCTTTCGTTGGCAATTTTCTTTACTTCAGAGGCTACTTTGCCGGGAAACAATAGCGGAATGAGAAATAACAATAGCAAAATTGATGCTATTGTTATTCCTGTTACTTTGAGTGCTTTTAAGGCAATATTTTTGAAAGGCGAATTCATAGGCGTGTATTAAATTACTTTTTGGCTTTGTCTGCAGCTTCTTTTTTTTCAGCTTCTGCTTTTTTAGCATCTTCTTCTTTTTGTTTTTCTTCTTTTTCTTTTTGCTCTTTCGCTTTTTCTTCTTTTTCCTTTTGTGCTTTTTCAGCCTTTTCTTTTTGCTCTTCTTTCTTCTCTTTCAGTTCTTCCTGCTTTTTTTCTTTTTCTTTTTCTTTTTTCTTGAAGTAGCCTTTTAGTAAAAAGTTGCTTTTTGCAGCTTCCATATTTTCGCTGAAACCTTTTGTACCAGATTCAAGATTTGAAAGGGTATTCGAAACGCTGTTTGCCATTTTATCATCACGAACTAATCTCGCCAAAGCACCGTTTCCGTTATTCATACTATGGCTAAAAATGGCTAACTCTTCAGTAATTATACCGGCATTATCGACGCTTTTTTTAACGCTTTTCATGATATCGTTCATTTCGATTCCGTTGACAGAAGCTATGGCTCCGCCGTTTTCGATTACTTTAGTAGATTTTACACCAGGAGAAATCGTTAATACTTTGTCTCCCATTAACCCATCAGATCCTATACTGGCGCGGGCATCTGTTTTAATAAATTCGCGAACTTCATCTTTGATAACCATACTTACCACTACCGAAGAATCATTTATTAATCTGATTTCTTCAACCGTTCCGATATTTATTCCTGAAAAACGAACATTGTTACCCACTTCTAAACCGCTTACGGTTTTAAATTGTGAAGTGATGTTGAATGTTGAACCAAACAGGTTTTTTTGTTTCCCGATAAAGTAAATTGCTATTATAAAAAGCAACAAACCAATTGTTACAAACATTCCTAATTTCCAAGTATATCCAGATTGCTTATCCATGATTTCTATTTTTGTTTTTTAGTTTTATTGAAAAAAAGAGCGTACCCATTCGTCTTCGCTTTTTTCTAGTTCTTCGTATGTTCCTTCGGCATGAATTACACCATCTTTTAAAACCATAATTCGGTCTGCAGTAAGTTTGGCACAAGCCATATCGTGTGTAATAATGATCGAAGTTGTTTTGCGTTTATGTTTTATGTCGAGAATCAACTCGCTGATTTCTCTTGATGTTATCGTATCTAAACCTGTTGTTGGTTCATCATATAAAATAATTTCAGGTTTTAAGATTAAAGTTCTGGCTAAGCCAATTCTCTTTTGCATTCCGCCGGATAATTCAGATGGCATTTTATCAATGGCCTCACTTAATCCTACGCTGTCAAGTGCTTCAATAACTTGACTTTCAATTTCTTCAGCGCTTAAATCTCTTTTGTGTTTTCTTAACGTAAAAGCTAAATTTTCTCTAACTGACATTGAATCGTATAAAGCACCGCTTTGAAATAAAAATCCAATTCTGACCCTGATCTCATTGAGTTCACTTTTTTTAAGATGTAATACATTTTCGTCAAAAACCTTGATTTCACCTTTGTCTGGTTCAATTAAACCAACGATGCACTTTATAGTAACCGATTTTCCGGAACCTGAACGGCCTAAAATCACCAAATCTTCGCCTTTGTTTACAGTAAGATTCACGCCTTGCAAAACTTTATTGTTTTTGCCAAAGGTTTTGTGCAAATCCTTGATTTCGATGATTGCTTTCTTATCTTTAGCTTTCGGTTCTTTTTCTATATGTTTTTCTTCCTTGATCATCTTTAAAAAAATAAATCGGTTATTTGCACGGCTATCATATCTATAATAAAAATGGTCAAGGACGCCGTTACAACAGCAGAGTTTGCGGCTCTACCAACACTTTCGGTTCCGTTTGCAGCGTTGAATCCTTTATAACATCCAATCATTCCAATAAAAAATCCGAAGAAAAAAGTCTTTATCGTTGCCGGAATCAAATCCAGAAATTCCAGAGACTGAATAATTTGTGTGAGGTATCTGCGAAAATTGACATCACCATGAATATTTACACCCACGTAACCACCCATAATTCCTATTGCATCTGCAAAAAACACTAATATCGGAACCATTAAGGTACAGGCTAATATGCGCGTTACAACCAAATAATTATAAGGATTAATGGCAGAAACTTCCATTGCATCAATTTGTTCTGTTACTTTCATAGAGCCTAATTCGGCACCAATTCCTGACGAAATTTTTCCTGCACAAATCAGGGCTGTAATAACAGGTGCAATTTCTCTTATTAGCGAAAGCGCCACCATACCCGGCAACCAGGATTCGGCACCAAATTTTACCAAAGTTGGTCGCGATTGCATGGTAAGCACAAGTCCCATAATGAAACCTGTTATGGCTACAAGCGGCAATGATTTATATCCGATGATATAACATTGTTTCAAAAATTGTCTGGTTTCGTAAGGAGGTATAAATACTTCCTTAAAAAACTGCTTTGCAAACAACGTTGCATTTCCTACTTCTTCGAATGTATTTTTTAAAGTGAGTATCAAAATAAGTTGTTTTTAGTTGGTGAGATTAGATTGAAAATCAATATTTTAACATATTTTATTTTCCTTTCTTATTTAATATTAAAGTTATCTTAATTGTTAACGAAAAATATTACAGAACTTTTTTTCAAGTTTATATAATTTACATCGTAAGCAATAACTCAAAAAGATTTACGTTGCATGGGAGTAGATTTTAAGGGGAATTTTATGCGAACTAATTATTTTACCGCAAAGCACGCAAAGATTTTTGTCTGGTCGTATGTTTAGAAAACATAAAGTTCGCAAACCTTTGTATTGATTTAGCTTTGCGAACTTTTCTCTTTTTATAAAAACCTCAATAGTTAAAAAACTTTGCGTGCTTTGCGGTAAAATTTTACTTTATTCGAAGTGTTTCTTAAAAACAAAAAATCCCTTCTTGAGAAAGAAGGGATTTTACGGTAACAATCTGTTACTCAAATATAGTTATGGTATAGTTAAGATATTATGAGTTAATAGCCATGTCAGTTTTTGCTTTTATTAACGGAATCACTTTACTTTCAGATAATTTCAGGTTCTCCATTATTAATCTTGCGGTTAAATAACAAACTGTCGATTCTGCACCCTGATTTAGATTTACATTCTCTTTTTCCAAACCATCATATCCACCGCCGCTAACCGGGTTGTACATAATTTGGTTCAAATGATTTTTACCCAAGAACCAGTTAAAGGCAATTTTCATCAAACGTTTGTATTCCGGAGTTTTAAATGCGCTGTAAAACGAATTCAAAGTCTGAATCATGTATGAAACATCAATTGGCTGTTCTCCGTATTCTGCTGGTTCTGAGTCTTTATGATACCAGCCATTATTTGAAATTACTTTGAAATTATCCCCTTTATAAGTTTTAGAGATTAAGAAATCTAGCGATTCCAAAGCCACTTTTTTATAAATAGGTTTGTTGGTTACCAAATAAGCATATAGCATTGATTCGGGTAAAATTCCGTTTCCGTATGTTAAATAATTTTCAAACCATTTCCAGTCTTTAGTAGCATGAACTTCATAATTGTATAACAATTTCGCGTTTAGCTTATTGATAATGGCTGCCACATATAAATTAGGAATAGCGCTGTGATATAAATACAAACCTTTTGTTGCAAAACCTATAGAACGAGGCGATTGAATAGTTTCGGCCCATTTTAAAGAATTCAATAAACATTTTGAAGCTTTTTTAGCAATTGCTTCAGGCAGAATTTTTCTAATAGAAACAACTGTTCCTAATGCCCAGATTCCGCGTGCGTTAGAATCTTCCAGATTTACTTCGGCATTTTGCTCAATATGTTCGCGATTGTTTTCATCAACATAATTCATGAAATTACCTTTTGGTTTTTGGCAGCGCTCGATAAAATCCAGATAAATTAAAATATATGGCAAATCAGCTTTGTCTTCTGTAAGTTTGTAATGCATACAAAGTGCTACCAAAGCTCTTGCATTATCATCTAAGGTATAACCTGAAGAAAGGTCCGGAACAGAAATTTTGCTGAACTGAATCATTCCAAGTTCTGTTGTCATTTTTTTAACATGTGCTAATTCAATTGGCGGATATGTAAATTTAATTTCTGTCGCATCTTCAATCAGTTTTTTGTATGTATTGATGTGCGCAATTGCTATATTTTCCCAAGAGCAGGCGCGTGTTTTTCTAAAGGCGTTTTTACCCATTTCTTCTCTTAGATTTTCATCAGAAAGTAATTTTATTGCAGCTTCTGCAAATTGTTCTTCATTTCCAATGTCAACCAAAATTCCTGAATCTTCTGTAAGAACTTCTTTTGTATGCGGAATTTTTGATGCGACAATTGGACAAGCGCAACTCATTGCATAAGAAAAAGTGCCACTTACTGCCTGATTTGGATCTTTTGATGTAAACAGATAAATATCTGTAGCCTGCAAATAGCTTAAAAGTTCTTCTGTTTCAAGATATTGGTTGATGAAACGAACATTGTCATGCAAGTCTAATTCGTTAACAATGGCTTCTAGTTTTTCACGGTATGTATCTACGCCATCAATAATTAAATTTGGGTGTGTTCTGCCAATAATCAGGTAAAGTGCATTTGGCGTATGTTCAACAATTTTGCGCAAAGATCTTAAACCTGTTTCAATATTTTTTCCTTCGCCTAAAAGGCCAAAAGTTGATAGCACTTTTCTGTCTTCAATTCCAAATTTTGCTTTTGCCGTTTCCGGTGCTTCATAAACAACAACGTGAGTTCCGTGAGAGATAGTTGTAATAAAATCTTGTGGAATGTTGTAATCATTAATCAATATTTCTTCAGACCTTTTGGTCATTACAAATACAGAATTACTATAACTCAAAAGTAATTTTACAAATGTTTTTAATTCGTTGTTGGGGTTAGGAAGTACGGTATGAAACGTAAACGTCACAGGTTTTTTGATCACATTTAAGAAATCTAATAAATGGTCGCCGTAATTTCCGCCAAACAATCCAAATTCATGTTGAATATGAACTAGTTTGACGCTTTCGTCATCATTAATTTCTTCGGCAACTTTTGAGTATTCTTCTCTGTTATTGGTGTTTAAAGTAAAAGCTTGTGTTGGATTTTCTTTTGGTTCCTTAACCAATTCGCAAATTTCACATGCTATAGATTTACCAAAAACATCGGTAATACCTTTTATTGTATCCTGCGTATAAGTAGCAATTCCACATTGTGTTGGTGGAAATGTTGATAAAAAAACGATTTTTGATTTATTAGATATTGCTTTCATGGGGATTACTTTTTAATTCGTTTAATAAGTCATTTAAGTTCACAGAGGCTACCGCAATTTTGTCATCGGCAGCACCATAATATATATAAAGAAGGTCGTCAAAAATGGCTGTTCCCGTTGGAAAAACTACATAATTTACATAACCATGTCTTTCATAGTATTCTGATGGTGTTATCAGAGGTATTTTTAATCTTGATAAAACAATTTGCGGATTATTAAGATCCAGCAATGCCGCACAGGCGTGATATACTAATCCTTTCTCTCTTCTTTCGGCGGCGTGGTAAATAAGCAGCCAGCCATCTGCTGTTTCGATAGGAGGAGCGCCCGGGCCAATATGACTTGTTTCATGGTCATATTTAGGTTCCATTACGAGATAATCAGGCAGGTTTTTTAAATAATCTTTCCAATAATCTTCGGTCAGGTCTTTCTTCTTTTCAAAACTAAATATTTGTATAGATGGAAATAAGCGGTGTAATCCAACAAATTTTCCATTTATTTTTTTGGGAAATAAAACCACGTTTTTATCCCACACAAATAGATTTTCTTTAATAGTTTCTGTCAAAGGATAATTTCTTTCGACATTAAAAGCAAGTATTTTGGCTATACTTGGATTTTGCAAATGTTTTCTAATTAGGTTTGTAAATTCATTCAAAATGAATTTCGGCGTAATAATTCCTTTCTTTTTAAATTTTTTCAAATCTTTCGAAACCGCTAAAGCTCCGCACGCATTTATTCCGTCATAAGTAACATAGGTGAGGTAATACAAATCATCAATTTTTGTAATCCTCGGATCTTCAACTCCATGAATTTCATAAATATATTCGGGAACAAAGATTGGTTCAGTATTTCTTTCTGCTAAGGTCATTGGTCCTTCGAATCGACAATATCCTATAGTAGAAAAGTTACCTTTTTTTGCAGCTCTGTAAAACATGTGTACTGAATTTCTGTCTTGAAAAACGGCAGGATTTAAAACTCCTAATTCTTCAAAAGACCTTTCGGTTTTTTCAAGTACAATACCATGTTTTGTAGCCAATTCCATACGTTCTTTTTAAATATTATCTAAAATTAGATCGAAGGCAAGGGTACGATTAATCCAATCGACTAAAAATTTAACTCAAAAGCATTTTCATGGGAATTCTATAAGACTAAAATTGGAATTCTGATACTTTTTTGTAAGTTACTCATTTATTGTGTTTTATATTTGATTGCGCTAATAAATTATTGGATAGAGTTAATAAAGCTTTTATT
>Ga0247816_10001295_pt1 | contig 12352 bp, 6 predicted proteins | sample UWRJL209509C1_FD_179930 | JGI IMG/M metagenome (GOLD analysis project Ga0247816, IMG submission 179930) | Plant litter microbial communities from Arlington Agricultural Research Station in Wisconsin, United States - UWRJ-L209-509C-1 | ecosystem: Environmental > Terrestrial > Plant litter >...
CGAATCTACATGGACCACTTCACCAACTAGTAGTTCTAATTTATATATTGCTGGTAACGCGGCGGTACCTTGTGTAGTTGGCCAAACTTACTTTTTGTCGATGCGTTATGCGGCATCATGGGCTGGTATGACCCCTGGATTTTATATCAGCGGGGCGAATATTGGTGTACCGATAACTGCTATTATTGATCGTGGTGACGGCACCAAGGAGGCAAGGGCTTTTTACACCGCCGGTTCTTCATGTACAACCACGTTTGGTCAGATAATTACGACCGGAAGTGGCTCTGCGATGCCACCCGTGAATGCAACCTTACGTGCAGGCGCAGTAATGATAGTAGCTATTTCCGGGTCGGAGACGTACACATATGCGGACGGAAGTAGTACCGACTGGACGTGGAATGGCCCGACAAATAATGCTCAATCAAGTGGACCTCCTCGGTAAAAATAAATTAGCACTCTATTGCACAGAGTGCTAATTTTGCTATACTAGATATATGAAAGTACCATTACTCGCAAGTAGTACTTGGCTTTTCACTATGGAGGATAGATAATAGATATATGTCTGATGACTTTGCTGAATTCATCTCTCACTTAACCGATAACGCTCGGACTAGTCTTCATCATGCAACTTTGATTGCACAAGGCTATGGTAGTCCTTATGTTGGAACTGAGCACTTGTTACTTGGCGTCATGGCCCAAGGGGCTTCGGTTGGAGCAAAAATCTTAGCCGATGCTGGGGTGACACTCGATAAAGCACAATCTGCTCTAAGCTCTGTGCCAATTAGCAATAATTTTACCGCTGGTATTATGACAAAAAACCTTAGCGAGACTGCTAAGCTGACCTTGAAAATGAGCTGGGATATCGCTCAAGAGTTCCGCCAAGACTTTTTGGGTACCGAGCACATCCTTTATAGTATTCTGTCTCAAAAAAATGCCCGTGCAACTGTGCTACTGCGTGATATGAACGTTGATACTAGTGAAATTTTATCTGAACTTGAAGAATACCTCGATCGTAACAGCGACGGTTCAAACAGTGTCGAAGAAATCGAAAAGCCGCGCAAGCAAACCGGGCAAAAAGGCGCCCTTGGCCTGTACGGAACTGATTTAACGGCTCGCGCCAAAGCAGGTCAACTAGACCCAGTCATTGGCCGTGACGAACAAGAAGACCGCATGGTGACTATTTTGAGCCGTCGAACGAAAAACAATCCGGTGCTCATTGGTGAGCCTGGGGTCGGTAAGACCGCTATTGTTGAAGGCTTGGCACAGCGCATCGCCAGCGAAGATGTTCCCGAGCATTTGCTTGATAAGCGCATTATTCAACTTGACCTAGCCGGCATGATTGCTGGTACGAAGTATCGTGGTGAATTTGAAGAACGTTTGAAAAAAGTCATGTCCGAGCTGCAAGAACAGAAAAATATTATTGTCTTCATTGATGAACTCCATTTACTGGTTGGTGCTGGTGCTGCCGAAGGTGCACTTGATGCTGCCAACATGCTTAAACCAGCGCTAGCGCGTGGTGAAGTACGCTTGATTGGCGCAACGACTCTTGAAGAGTACCGAAAGCACATCGAAAAGGATACCGCCCTTGAACGGCGCCTCCAATCGATTGTCGTACCGGAGCCATCCCTTAAAGATACTATCGCCATCTTAAAGGGCCTCCGAACGTACTATGAAAAGCACCACGGTGTCAGTATTAGTGATGAAGTGATTGAAGATGCAGTCTACATGGCCGACCGCTACGTTAGTGAACGTTTCATGCCAGACAAGGCAATTGATGTGATTGACGAAGCGGCTGCTAAGGTGCGCGTTAAAACTGGTCACAAGCCAAGCAAGGTGCGTGATTACGTTAAGCAACTCAAAAACCTTAACGAGAAAATGGAAGAAGCCGTTACTGCCGAAGATTACGAAAGGGCTGCGTTATACAAAACGCGCATAAGCCAGTTAACTGAAAAGCTTGATGAATCTCGGGCTGAATATGAAAAGAAAACTCCAGTTGTCTTAAACGATGATGATATCGCCCAAGCAATTGCGCACATGACAGGCATTCCAGTGAAGCGCGTGCAAAAATCAGAAGCTAAGTTGCTTCGTAACCTCGAAACGCACCTCGAAAAGCACCTTATTGGCCAACGAGAAGCCGTCGAAAAGGTATCCCGGGCAATCCGTCGTAGCCGTAGCGGTGTTGCGAGTAGTAAGCGACCAATTGGTTCGTTTGTCTTCATGGGTCCAACTGGTGTGGGTAAAACCGAGCTGGCTAAGGTACTTGCCCGTGAAGTATTCGGTAGCGAAGAGTCACTGATTAAAATTGATATGAGCGAGTTTAGCGAAAAGCATTCTACTAGCCGTTTGGTTGGTGCGCCAGCTGGATACGTTGGCTACGAAGACGGTGGCCAGCTAACCGATAAAATCCGTCGCCAACCGTATAGCGTTGTATTGTTCGATGAAATTGAAAAAGCCAACAGTGAAGTCTTCCATATGCTGCTGCAAATTCTGGAAGATGGTAAGTTAACTGATGCTAAAGGCCGTTCGGTTGATTTCTCGAACGCGGTCATTATCCTTACTAGTAACCTAGGCGCACAGCAGATGATGAAAGAATCAAGCCTTGGCTTTAGGGTTGAAACGAAGAAGCAAGAAACTCACCTTGATGAACTGCACGCTGAAAATGCCGTGTCAGCTCAAAAGGAACTCGAGAAGTTTATGCGCCCAGAGTTGATTAACCGTTTCGATGGCATCATTACCTTTAGGGCTTTAACTCCAAAACAAGTCGGTAAAATATTTGAGAACCTGTTGGGGGAACTGCAAGACCGTTTGGTGCATAAGGGCATTCACTTAGTTGTTGCACCGTCGGCTAAAAAGTTGATTATCAAAGAAGGCTATGACGAGAAATTCGGTGCTCGACCACTGCGTCGTGCTATGCAAGATCTTCTTGAGCACAAAATCGCTGACGGCATTCTTTCGGGAGAATATGAGAAGGGGACTGTCTTGAAAGTCACCGCGCAAAAAGGTAAATTAGTAGTACATGTCGACGTCGAAAACTAGCCGCATTTGGACAAGCATTGCCTTCTGTCTTAGTATTATTACAGTGGCTTTTGCTGGTTGGCTCTTTTTCAATCGCCAGTTTGCTCTCGACCAATTAACCGTTTGGAGCTATCAGCCAACTGCCTCTGTGCAGGCGCTTGATACTCGTGTGAAATTCACCAATAAAGGACAGTTCACTTTTTTTGCCACTAAGCCCGTTGTTGCTGACCCTGGCGAATTTAACGGCAAGTGCCCTCGTCAAGAAGCCGGCAGTCCTATTTTAGGGTGTTACACAACGGACGATCGCATTTACGTGTTTAATGTAACCAATGCACAGCTCGATGGCATGAAAGAGGTAACGGCGGCCCATGAAATGCTGCATGCGGCTTGGACTCGAATGAGTGCTACCGAGCAAACTCGATTAGGGGTGTTACTTACTGCTGCCTATGAAAAGACTGCCAATGCCGAGCTACGTGAACGGATGGCGTATTATCAGCGCACCGAACCTGAGGCGATTACTAATGAGCTCCATTCGATTTTAGGTACTGAAGTAGGCGACCTCGGTACCGAGCTTGAAGCGTATTACAGCCAATATTTTCAAGACCGACAGGTTGTTCTGACGTTGCACGCAAAGTATAACGCAATTTATAAAAGTTTATACAATCAAGCTGATAGTTTGTATACACAAATGCAAACCCTGTCGTCAAGTATTGAAGCGCGCAGTGCCAGCTATGACAGTGATGTCGCTAAGCTTAGTAGTGATATTACGAGTTTCAATGCCCGGGCGAATAGCGGTGATTTCGATTCGATAAGCCAGTTTAATCGAGAAAAAGCTGTACTCGAGCAACGCTCAAGCCAACTAGAAGCTCAAAGAACGGCCATTTATGCAGACATTGCAAGCTACGACAAAATGTACGACGAGTACAAAATACTCGCCTCGCAAATTGAACTTTTGAATAACAGTGTTGATAGTTTTAAAACACTTGGAGACACACCTACCGTTTAGGAGCGGTGTATACTAAAAATAATGGTTAAATTAAAATCACAATTTGTCTGTCAAAACTGTGGCGCGAGTTCTAGTAAATGGGCTGGTCGCTGCGAGAACTGTGGTGAGTGGAATACGCTTGTAGAGCAAATGTCTTCAGCTGCGCAGTCAAACGTAGCTAAGGCTGGCTCGAGCGGTAAGACACTGAAGGTTCAATCGATTACGACAATTAGTAGCGACTCGGATGGCGCGCGGTTGAGTACTGGTGTTGCTGACCTTGATATTGTGCTGGGCGGCGGTATTGTGCCCGGTTCAGTCACGTTGTTGGCAGGACAGCCAGGCATCGGTAAAAGTACGCTGCTTCTGCAGGTTACGGCTAATATTTCCGCGCATGCATCGGTGCTTTATGTGAGTGGAGAAGAATCGGCTAACCAGGTTGCCATTCGGGCCAGCCGTTTAGGTGCCGATAAACACGACAATCTTAGCTTTGCTTCGTCTACCAGTGCGAATGATATTGCGGCAACTATTGCCCAGGATGGGTATTCGTTAGTAGTGGTTGACTCAATTCAAACCATGTCTCTTGATGAAATGACCAGCGCACCAGGAACGGTGAGCCAAATTACTAACAGTAGTAACGTGCTTATTCGAGCGGCCAAAGCAGCTGGTTCGGCGGTTATTCTTGTGGGGCACGTTACCAAAGAGGGAAGTATTGCTGGCCCAAAGGTGCTCGAGCACTTAGTGGATGTCGTATTGCAATTTGAAGGTGACCGCTATGGTGGCTTTAAGGTAGTGCGGGCAGCCAAGAACCGGTTTGGTTCAACCAGTGAAGCGGCTATTTTTGAAATGTACGAACAAGGTTTACGAGTGGTTGAAAACCCATCGGCGACGCTGCTTGCCGAGCGACAATCGTCTGACGGTTCGGTGGTACTGGCTACCCTAGAGGGCACTCGGCCACTGTTAGTAGAGATACAGGCCCTTGTAAACCCTACCAATTTCGGGTATCCTAAGCGTACTGCTAGCGGGTTCGATTTAAATCGGCTCAACCTACTCGTCGCGGTGCTAGAACGACGCACCAAACTGAATTTATCCGACAAAGATATCTATATAAACGTAGTGGGAGGCCTGAAACTAGGCGACCAAGCAGCAGACCTCGCGGTGTGTATGGCGATTGCCAGTGCTGCCGCTGGACGACAGATCGATGATGACATCGTTGTCTTTGGAGAGGTTGGACTCGGTGGTGAAATTCGTTCAGTCCTTGGGGTTGAAAAGCGAATTGCCGAAGCTAAAAAGCTTGGATTTAAGCGAGCAATTGCTCCTAAATCAGCTCAAAAAACAGCATTTATAACTCCGGTAAGCGATTTGCGCAGTGCGCTGATTGATTACCTACAAAAATAAGGAACACATGGACATACTTATTATCGTTCTGCTATTTCTCATAGCAGCCGAAGCAACGTACTTAACGTACACAAACTTTCAAAAACACGGCCGAACCAGCCAATCACCAATTTTCGTCGATACTTCGGTATTGATCGATGGTCGTATTATTGCCATCGCTCAATCTGGCTTTATGTCACGAACACTATATATTCCACGGAGTGTTGTCGGTGAACTACAGTTCTTAGCCGATAACGCTGATAGCGAAAAACGGACACGTGCCCGTCACGGACTAGATATCATCAACGAACTCCAAGCTTTGACAACTGTCGAAACAAAAATCTTCCAAGACGGTACTCGTGCTAAAGATGGTGTTGATAACCGTTTGCTTGAACTTGCTAAAAAGCACAATGGTTCAATCTGTACGATCGACTACAACCTCAATAAGGTTGCTGTTGTAGAAGGCATTGCTGTTCTTAACGTCAACGACCTTGCCAAGACACTTCGCATGGCCTACCTTCCTGGCGAACGTATTCTTATTGAGATTACTCAAAAAGGCAACGATTCACACCAAGGCGTCGGTCACCTTTCTGATGGAACAATGGTCGTTATTGAACAGGGTGGTCAATTGGTTGGTAAATCAGTTGAAATTGAATTCATTCGTAGCCTTCAAACCGCAGCCGGCAAGATGATGTTTGCAAAGCTTGTGAATGCACCGGAAAAGAAAACCGGCCGAAACGTTGCTCAACCGAAACCAATCGGCCAAAAGCCAGTTGCAAAAGCCGTTCGTGAACCACGACAGCCCCGCCAACCGCGCGAAGCTCGTGAACCAGCGCAACAACAAAACCAGGCAGCTCAAGAGCAACAGCCAGCCCAAGCCGATACGCCACAGTACGAGAAGCCTTCTAGGGCTCCACAGCAACGACAATCAACTCCTCGGCAACAACAGCCGCGTAAGCAGTACAACCGCCGTCGTAGCCCAGAAGACAGCCTCATTGAGCTACTAAATAGTGATAGCGAAACCAATAAGTAGATAATTACTAGTTATATAAAAAACCTCCGAGTGATAAGCTCGGAGGTTTTTGTTTAGTGCGCTGCTTATTATTTACTTGCTTCGGCTGTGTAGTAGCCAGAATCGGTCGCAGTAACGTTTACTTTGCCGGTTGGGTCGGGGCCATTGTAAGGCGCTGTGTAGGTATTACCGCTACCCATGCGACTGAAGGTAAGCGCAGTACCATTGGCTGTACCGGTGACAGTTATACCATCAGATCCGAAAGCGCCTGGAGTGACGGTAACTGAGATATTTGCTCCAGTGGTATTGTTGATACTCACACCTACGCCAGCCTCACCACATTTGTGGATATCGTCTTCGGCATTAGCGTCGTACCCTTCGGTGTTGAAGTAGGTATCTTTCTTAGTAACCGGGTCGGTGTACTTAATGACCGATACTTCGATACGAGCTGCAGCTGGTGTACACGTATCGGCTTTCTTTTTAGAAACCTTGTCAAAGACTAATTTAGCATTTGATTGGCCTTGGGTTTTGTTCCACCAAGCAGGGTAGACTTCTTTGCCATCTTTTTGGATGCCAGCGGGGGCGGTAAACCAATCGCCAGATTTCCATTTGCCTTCTTTGGCGTACACTTCTTTGTGGGCAAATTCCATTACCTTAGCAACAATTGGACTACCGAGTGATGATGTACCCTTCTTCAAAATAGTCGTATCAGGGTTACCAAGCCAGAGTCCCATAGTAAGTGCCGGACTGTAACTCATCATCCAAAGGTCCTTAGCGTTTCCACCCTTGTCGGATGTACCTGTCTTTGTAGCAGTTTGGACGCCAGGAATATCTTTAGCTGCGAACCTACCAAGTGAGGCACTGGCGTTTTTGTCGGTAAGGATGTCAGTTACCACGTAGGCAGATTGCGGGTCGATAACTTTCGTACCTTCCACGTCAGCCCATTTTTTCAGCACTTCATTTGAACTGTTCTTTACTTCGATAACACTTGACTGTGGTTTGTAGACACCGCCACGGGCAATTGAAGCGTAGGCGTTCACAAGGTCAACTTGTTCGAGGCCACAACCACCGATAGCAGAGGCGAGTTGGGCGGTTTTATCGTCACCAATTGTACAATAACTTTTAGCACCGAGTTTGTGGATGGTATCAAGGGTTGGTTGAACTCCAGATACGAACATTGCTTTTACGGCCGGTACGTTACGGGAAGTAGCCAGGCTCGAACGGATCGAGACGCTGCCCTTGTAGGTACGGTCGGCGTTTTGCAGGTTGGCACCATAAATCTTATCGATAGGCTCATCAACAAGGATGCTACCACTACCATAGTTCGGTGCACCGGTTGGCTTTTGTTCAAACAGTTCAGAGTATACCAGTGGTTTCACAGATGAACCTGGTTGGATGTACGCTGTAGCGGCATTATCTTGACCGAAGCCGGCGTAGTTAAAGTCGCGACTTCCCATGAGGGCGACAATTTGACCAGTTTGAGAATCTTCAACTGTGGCTGCACCGTTGGTGAAACCAGACAGTACAGGTGTGGTTGAATTAAACATTTCCGTCATAGATTCTTCAAGCTTGTTTTGGATACGAAGGTCAAGAGTTGTTTTAACTGTTAAACCACCACGACCAACAGTGGCCTTACCAAGCTCTTGTTCTAATTGCGAACGAACCATTTGCACGAAGTGAGGCGCTTTAATATTAGTGTACTGGCTTTCTTGAGGCCGAAGGCTATCAAGGATAGGCACGGCAATCGCTTCATCGTATTGAGACTTTTTAATCATGTCTTCTTCAAGCATGGCCTTAAGTACCAAGTGTTGACGCTTAATGAGTGATTCATGACCGGCGACATTGTAAGGGTCGTATACGGATGGGTTTTGCGGAATAGCTGCTAAGAATGAGGCCTCAGCAACAGAAAGCTCTTTAGCAGATTTACCGAAGTAGGTTTGAGCACCTGACTCGGCGCCATTTCGGCGTCCACCGTATGGCGATTCGTTTAGGTAGAGGGTAAGAATTTGATCTTTGCCATACATACGTTCAATTTCAATTGCTAAAATGAGCTCTTTAATTTTACGAGGAATACCACCGAAGCCACGGTCTGATGCTTCGTCGGCGAAGAAGACTTGCTTAACCAGCTGCTGGGTAAGGGTTGAACCACCTTGAACTTGACCACCGGTAAAGTTATTGAAGGTTGCCCGAGCAGTACCAGAGACACTCACGCCACTGTGGGTAAAGAAATCTCGGTCTTCAATGGCGACCGTAGCCTTTTTGAGGTTATCTGAAAGTTCGTCACTCTTTACGACTAACTTGTAATTGCCATCACCCTTATCTTCCCAGAGGAGCTCGCCATTACGGTCGAGGTAGGTTGTAACAGTCGATTGGACGCGCTTATCAATTTCGCCTGGTCGAATTTGGTCAAGGTCTTTTCGGAAGTAGGCAAATAAACCACCTACAAAAAGGGCCAGAAGTAGGACAAGAATACCGGCAATTTTGAGGGCCATAATCGCGCCTTCTTTGCTAAACCAATATGCCCAGAAGCGCTTCGGGTGCATACGGTGTAAGAACCTTTTTACAGGGTGCTTAGGTAGCGTCGCAAGGTACTCAGCCTTACGCCTTGAATTGGCGTCTTTTTTAACTTTTCGCTTTTGCGTTAAGTTGGAATACACGCTTAGCGCGCGCGTCTTTTTTTTAGTACTCACAAATCCTCATTCCCATAAGCAATATCTTTACCCAGTATAGCATTATTTACCTGTCGTAAAGATACTTTCGGGTGCTTCTTTAAACTTCGCACGTATCGACTCGGCTACCTCTACCTTACTTCTCTAAGAACAGACTCAGGGCGTAGTGCAACCCTTTAAAAATCAGCCAGAAGCGATTTTTTAAGGCGTGTAACGGTCTGTTCGTGAGAAGTAAGGTAGAGGTAGCCGAATGCATTCTTAGCAAGTTTGAAGATGTAATCCGAAGTTTGGTATACTAACAGAGATAAATAATAGAAAGAGAGATGGCATGAGCTTATCAGAAGAGTTGACTTGGCGTGGCTTTGTTAACCAAATGACGTATACCGATATTACCGAACTTGATAAGGGTCCGATTTCTTTCTATTTTGGAGTTGATCCTAGTGCAGATAGTATGACTATCGGCAATTTAGCGGCTGCGATGATGGTACGTCACTTTATTGATGCTGGCCATAAAGCTATTTTGCTTGTGGGTGGTGCTACAGGTATGATTGGCGACCCGGACGGCAAAAGCGACGAGCGTATCCTGCAAAGCTTAGATGACATTGCTCGAAATAAGGCCGCTATCGCCGAGCAGTACAAGACTGTATTCGCCGGTCAACCTTTTGACGTCGTTGATAACTACGACTGGTTTCAAAACATCAACTTCCTAGACTTTCTACGTGATATAGGCAAGCACGTCCCTCTAAGCCAGATGCTTGGCCGTGAGTTTGTGCAATCTCGCCTAGGTGAAGACGGCTCTGGCATTAGTTATGCCGAATTTAGTTACTCACTCATTCAAGGGTACGACTTCTTGCATCTTCATCGAAACCACGGCGTAACGCTACAGGTTGCTGGTGCCGACCAATGGGGTAACTCTATTGCTGGTGTTGATTTGATTCGACGTATTGAAGGCGGCGAGGCGCACGTGTATTCAACACCACTTATTATGAATAAGGCCACCGGCAAGAAGTTCGGCAAATCGGAAGACGGGGCAATATGGTTGGACGAAAAGAAAACCAGCGTGTTTAAGTTCTACCAGTTCTGGCTTAACTCCGATGATGAGGGCGTTACTGAATACGCTAAGGTCTATACACTGCTTGACCAAGCGGCTGTTGCGCACATGAGAAACCAAGTAATCGAAAATCCTGGCGCTCGCCAAGCCCAAAAAACGTTAGCACGTGAAGTGACGAAGCTTATTCACGGTGAAGAACGTACCGCCAGTGTTGAACGCGTCACGGCTACACTATTCGGCGGTGGTTCGTTTACTGACCTAAACGAAGAAGACTTGAATGTACTAGCTGGTGAAATTCCAACGGTAACTATCGGTACGAGCTTAATTGAAGCACTTGTTTCTTCTGGCAATGCTTTGAGTAATGGTGAAGCCAAACGCCTCATTGAAGGCGGAGCGGTTTCGATGAACGGCGAAAAGGCTACCGAGGACTTTATCGTCAACTCAACTGCATTACTTAAAAAAGGTAAGAACAACTTCATCCTTGTTCGCTAGAATAAGGGTATGAACTTAGCTACGTCATTGCAGATGGTAAAGGGTGTCGGTGAAAAGACCGGGGCTCAGTTTGCTGCTGCCGGTATTATGACGGTTGGCGATTTAATAACTTTCTTGCCGCGAACTTACGATGATTTTTCGCACGTCACCTCAATAGCCGACATTTCGCCCGGTAAAGTTACGGTGAAAGCTCGTTGTGAAAAGGTAAGTACACGCCCAGTGCGGCGGGGTATGCGGGTGACGACGGCAACTCTTACCGATGACACTGGCAAAATCCAAGCTGTTTGGTTTAACCAGCCGTACCGAGAAAAACAACTAAAAGACGGTGGCGAATTCTTCTTCTCTGGCGATTTTGAATTTAGTTACAATAAATACCAGCTCACAAACCCCAGTGCCGAGAAGGCCAGCGAAATGCCAGTACAAACCGATCGAATTCTGCCGACGTATCGAGCAATTGCCGGTTTAAAAACGACGTTAGTTCGCAAAATCCTTAACGAACTTCGCCCACTTATGACGATGGTTCCCGAAACCTTGCCCGAAAGTGTCGTCAAATCACAAAAACTTATTAGTTATGGCGATGCGTTATTGGGAATGCACTTTCCAGATACTCGCGAGGATATTGAAAAAGCTCGGGAGCGGCTTGGTTTCGAAGAACTATTCCAATTACTGTTAGCTAGTCAGCTTAACCGAATCGAAAATGCCAAGTTGGATGGTTGGAAGATACCGTTTGAGCAGCCGATTGTTAAATCATTCGTAGAAAACCTACCCTTCAAATTAACTGGTGCTCAGCGCATTGCCGCTTGGGATATTTTGCAGGATTTTGAAAAGGAAACTCCTATGAATCGCCTGCTTCAAGGTGATGTTGGTTCAGGAAAAACGGTCGTAGCCGGGCTGGCTGCTCGCCAAGCTGCTCATGAAGGTTTCCAGACTGCTGTCATGGCGCCAACGGAAATTCTGGCTAATCAGCATGCCACTACATTAGACAAACTCTTATCTCCATTCGACGTGAGGGTCGGGTTGTTAACAGGTAGCGTTAAAGGCAAAGCCCGCGAAACGCTGTATCAAGCTATTCGCGACGGTAGTGTTGATGTGGTGGTAGGTACGCAGGCTGTTATTCAAAAAACAGTCAACTTTAATAAGCTCGGCTTTATTGTTATTGACGAACAACACCGGTTTGGTGTGGCTCAACGCCAGGAATTGCTAAAGAAATCTGAAAAAATGCCGCACCTGTTGGCAATGACCGCTACGCCAATACCCCGAAGCTTAGCCTTAACAGTATACGGCGAGCTGGATGTGTCGGTGCTGAACGAACGGCCAGCCAACCGCAAGCCAATCATCACTAAAATCTGGTCTCCAAATAGTCGACCGCAACTGTATACATTAATAGACGAGCAAATTAAGCTTGGTCGACAGGCGTACGTAATTTGTAATCTTATCGACAGCAATCCCGACAACGAACTAAAAAGCGTCCAAGCGGAATATAAACGATTGCAGGGTTCAGTATTTAAACACCGACGCATCGGGTTGTTACACGGCAAACTTCCTTCATCTGAAAAAGATGCAGTCATGTCAGCCTTTTCGCGGGGTGAACTAGACGTGCTGGTAAGTACAACGGTTGTTGAAGTGGGTGTTGATGTTCCCAACGCAACTATAATGCTGATTGAAGACGGCGACAGGTTTGGCTTAGCCCAACTTCACCAACTACGTGGTCGCGTAGGGCGTAGTGAGCACCAAAGCTACTGCTATATTGTGCC
>Ga0247816_10001298_pt1 | contig 12338 bp, 14 predicted proteins | sample UWRJL209509C1_FD_179930 | JGI IMG/M metagenome (GOLD analysis project Ga0247816, IMG submission 179930) | Plant litter microbial communities from Arlington Agricultural Research Station in Wisconsin, United States - UWRJ-L209-509C-1 | ecosystem: Environmental > Terrestrial > Plant litter >...
TCATACGCCTCATGTATATTTAGTATTACATAAGCCTTCTATTAAACCTGCTCTGCCTGAAATTGCAAGATTAGCTTTTTATGAAAGAGGTATATTAAATAATGATATTTATCCTTTATTAGATGAAAACAATATTAATGCTCCAAATATTAGTCCAAAAAGTTTAGCCAAAGAGTATGGTATCGAAGTCCAAGAAATTACAAATATAAATGCACAAGTATTTGTACAAGAATTAAAAGATAAAAATATCCAAGGCGGTATTTCAATCCGCTGTTATCAAAAATTTAAAGATGATATTATTGAACACTTTAATGCTAATCAAGGGGGATTTTTATGGAATTTACACCCTGGTATATTGCCTCAATATAGAGGAGTTATGACTTTAATTAGGGCTATGGCAAATAATGAAAAACAAACCTCATATTCTTTACATGCTATTGATGCAAATTGGGACGCAGGAGCATTAATAGATGTAAGACCTCAAGAACTTAATATAACAAAAGCTATGCTTACAAGTTATTGTGATTTATCTAGTTCAGGTTTACCCATAATTTTAGAAAATTTAACTAAATTATCGCAAGAACTAGAATTAACAAATATGCCTCAAAATTCTGAACAAGCTCAATATTATTCATTTCCTACACAAAAAGATTTAGATAACTATAAAGAAAAAGGCTTAAGTTTAGTATCGCCTAAAGATATGCAGAAAATCTATAAAGACGCATTTTATCCAAATAATAGCGAAATAGATAATCAAGTAGAGGCTATTATAAAAAAATATGAAGATGAATATCTAGCATCTTTAAATAAACAAGCAGCTTGAAAGATATAAAACATGAAAATTCTATATGGAATATTTGCCCTTAGTTTAATTAGTTTATTAGGCAAAATCATTGAGAAATATTTTAATTTATTGATTCCTGGTGATATTATTGGAATATTTATTTTACTTATATTTATCCTTTATAAAAAATCTATTCCTATAGAAATTGAACAAGCAACAAATCCTTTGTTAAATAATCTTGGTTTGTTATTTGTACCAGCTGGTGTTGGTATTATTGCTTATTTAGATTTTATTCAAATTAATTGGAAAATAATTTTATTTGCCTCAATACTTACAACGATTTTAGGTTTAATTATTTCAGCATTTACATTTATTATGCTAAGAAAAAAAGATTAAAGGTAAAAATATGTTTCCAATAAATTTATTATGGTTTGTAGTTACAATAGGCGTTTATTTATGCGCAATATTTTTACAAAAAATTAGCAAAAATCATATTTTAGTTAGTCCTGCGGTAATTTCAATTATTATAATTGTATGTATTTTGTATTGCTTTAGTATTTCTTATGCGGATTATATGCAGGGCGGTGGTATTATATCTTTTTTTCTAGGTAGTGCCACAGTTGCTTTAGCTATTCCTTTATATAAAAATAAATCAATTTTAATTAAACAATCATTAGCTATTTTAATTTCAGTATTAATATCATCTTTACTTACAATATTTACAGCATACTATTTATCTAAATTATTGGGCGGTGATAAAAGTGTACAATTATCTATAATTTTAAAATCTATCAGCACGCCAATAGCTATAGCTGTAGCTAATAAGATTGGAGCTGTTGCCTCGCTTGCAGTTATGTTTGTATTTAGTACAGGAATATTTGGAGCAGTATTTGCCTTACCTATTTTATCTATATTAAAAATCAAAGATGAAAGAGCATTAGGCATGGCTTTAGGCACAATATGTCACGGCTTAGGCGTAGCTAGAGCTTTTCAGCTTAGTGAAACTGCGGGCGTATTTTCAGTTTTAGGCATGTCTATAATGGGAATATTATCAGGCTGTATTATTCCATTAATTGCTGTTTATTTATAAATGTTATTTTAAGCATAAATATGATAAAATACTGTCAATTTTTCATTATTAAAAATAAAAAGGAAATTATATATGCCTAATTTATTATCTTATATACAAGGTATTGCAAAAACTGCTCCTAAAGATAAATGTAGTTTAGAACTAAAGGGAGAAAATTGTAGCTCTAACTTAACTAATATTGTTATTCCTTTAAAGCCAGTAAAAGATAAACCAAGATATCAAGTAGTAAGTGCTTGCGATTCTTGTTTACACTCCTTAGAACATTCTGATAAATGTTATTTAGGTAAAATTACAAATTTAAAAGAACAATATCCTATTGCTTATTTGATGAGTAAAAACCTAACAGATATTAATGAAGGTATTTGTTTAACTATCCAAGGTAAACAATTTAATATTGCAAACACACCTTTAAAATATGGACTTGCAGTACTAGATGATATGGGAAAACAAGATAACAGTTATTTATCTGAAATTGGAAGTATAATGCAAAAACTTGAAAACTGCGATGCTGATAATCCAAAAACAGTATTTACTAGTAGTGAAGAACCAATTAAAGAATTTACTTTAAGCTGCAGCGTACATCATCCAACAGTATTTAATATATTAGATAAAAGGGAAGAAGAATTACAGCAGTCATTAATTGTAATATTAAGTTAGGCAGCAAAAAAAGGTTTAATAAGCCAAAGGTAATCTGTAAAAGTTAATATTTAATTTGACAGTACGTCATATTTATTATTAACTTTTACAATTGATGATTTTTTTAGACTATGATTCCCAATCATACATATAGTCATGTTCTTTAGGATAACCTACTAAACTCTCTAATCTCTGTAGATATGTTCTATTTTCTTCTATTCTGCTTGACCACTCTATATGAGAACCCATTACTTTAGGTTTATTTCTAGTATTAGTTTCATCTGTTGAAAAACAAGTGCCATATTTTTCATGGGTTTCTTTGCGTAATAAGTTACACATTTCTATCCTTTTAGGCTCAATGACTAAATTCATTTCTTCCATTTTAGTATATATTAATTTCTGTTCTTTTTCCGTTATACCTACACTGCATGATGCATCAGCTAGTTTATGGTACTCTTGTATATTTTTTTTTAAAAAATTTTCCGCTTCTCTGATTGTAGGCTCATTATTATATTTTGAATCAGGCGGTATAAAATATAGAGGTATAATCTTTAGATCATCACATATCTCTTTAGTTAAAGGTTTAAAAGGTACTTTTGTATAGTTAATATCATCATTATTTTTTAGTCTAACTTTTTTCAATAAGTGATTGAAAATGGATTGAATTTTTCTCATCATTTACAGCCTTTATATAATTTTGGTTAGATTTTGAAAACTGCTATTTTCTGGACTATAATCAGCCAGTTCTTTAAATTCTCTTCTCAAAAAATAACTTTGAATTCTAGGTATAGAGGTTAAAACTTGATATGTATCTTTATTTTGATTATAAACCTTTATAGATTTTTCATCTTGGTTTTGATGTAAGGTTTGTGGTTTAAACATTATTAAACTTTTTAATATTTCGCCAAAAGTTGCATTTATTCCTTCAACATAAAAGAAAAATTTGCCAATTCCATGATGCAAATTACGTTCATAATTATTTTCATTTATGGCGATATTACTAGTATTAATAGCTACCCTAAGTAGTAAATTTAGCACATTTATATTTATTGCATCAGCTGTCATAGCTTTAATTTCTTGTCCTTTTTCCAACTCTTTCAAATATATATTTGAATTATCTTTATTGATTTTTCTTAAATATTGAGTTGGATTATCAGGGCCGTTTTTTTGTAATTTATTAGGTTTAATATGCATCTTTTCTAATAATGAATAATCATTTAAAAAAAATCCTCTTATATACTCACTTAAATCAATTTCATCTAAATTGTTGTCTATTAGATTATCTCTAAGAGACATAGTAGCAAATAAAGCTAAATTTTTACTAGTTTGAATAATTTTATCCGCAGGGACTAAATTTGATAACAACTGATTAATTGAATGACCCCTATTATTTTTTAACATTCCTAATAATAAATTACTGACGCTGCCTAATGTTTTTAAACTTATTGCGGCTGCTGGAATAGCAACTGGTATAGACGTACCTCCTGAGGCAGCAGCTGCACTTGCTGCACCTACTACAGTTCCAGCTCCCATTAAGGCTGTGCCTGATATAATTAGGCCTTGGGCTATATAATCTAGGTTGCCTTTAGAGTGTTCAATATCAGGCAATTGTTTATTATGCACTATAACAGATGCTCTAATTAAAAATCTATACACTGCTGTAGAATAGATACTATAAAAATCAGATAATTTTTCATTTTTTCTAATATAATTTAATGCTATATCTAAGCTTTGCTCATTAAATTGTGCATCTATAAATTTTTCAAGATTTGTACCTAATTTTTTTCTATCGCGCAGAACTTTTTTAGTTATATTTATATCTTTTTTATATATTTTACTTATCTGCTGTGCCCTAATTGAAGTTAAAGAATTGCTAGACTGTGCATCAGTATTATCTTTGCCTTGATTTTTATTACTATGCATAAAAATCATGCTCATATCTTTTTTCTGCGGTAATCTGCAGTTAAAAATTAACATTTCAACTAAATCTAAGTCACTCCATTTATTATCACTTAAATGCAGCTCTATCAAATATTTATGTGAAAATTCTTCTAAGTGTAAATTGGCTATATTGAATAATTTATTATTATTAAGATTTATTATAGTATTATGTCTAATAATATCTGCAAATCCTAACGGTAATTCTTTTATTTTCTGACCGCTTAAATCTAAGATTAACTGTTCTGATACTCTATTTTCTCTATCATTAGCCGCCTGTATATAATCAGTAAAAATTTTATAAACTTCACTATTTTTATTTACTATTTTTTCTAAATTTTCTAAAAACATATTATCTTTTTCTTCTGGTGCAACTATTAAATTAACCTCAATTGTATTTATACTGCCGAATATACTGCTGTTAACAGTTTGATTATCAATATCATATGTTTTTTTACTCAAGTTTATAGATAAATTTTCTTTTAACTTATTTATATCATTATTTGTATTATTATAGATTCCAAGATTTAATAATCTATCTTCCTCATTTTTATTAGCTAGTTCGATTAAATCGTTTTTTGTATAAATTTCACCGCCAATTTCTTCACTTCCCTTTTCTCCTAATAAAATTGATAATTCTAAATATAAAATTGAATTGTAAGGATTTAAAGTTATAGCCTCTTTATAAAGACTTATCACATTTTCATAGCTGTCTTTAAATGGAATTCTATCGCCTATATCATCAGCTTTACTTTTAGCTAATAAATGTAAGTGATGAGATTTTAACTTATTATTATCTATTTCATATATGGCTTCTAGTGCAAGGACAGATAAACTATCTTTATCAAAACTTTCTTCTCCTATAATAATTTCTTTGCCTTTTGGCATATAAAAAGATAATTCTATTAAACTGTTTATAGTATCTGTTTTATTTAAAATATTGTTCTCTAATTCTTCCATTCTTTTACTTTTTTGTGCTCCTTTTAAATCTTCAAAGGGTATTAAAATTTTACTTGATGATGTTGTTATATATTCTCTAACTGTTGCAGATAATGATTTTAAAAAATTTTGTGAAATATCTTCTCTTCCAACTAATTTAGTTGGAGATAATACATTTAAAAATTTCATTACGTCTTTATTTTGACTTTTTTTACCATATTTTTTAGCATGTCGCCAACATTGAATAGGATTGAGATTTTCTCCATTTAAAGTTATATATTGCCCGTTAAGTACTAATAAAATAGCTAGACGTGCATGTAATACCCATATTAAATCATTATTTTTTTTATCATCTGTTAATTTTAATTGATTTTCTAAGATTTTTTTATAGATTTGCATTGGGTTTTTTAAACCTTCATTAGTCACAATACTTATTTCATTTAATCTAATATCTTTTAAATCTTTTATCTCTGAGAGATCTTTTATTGAATAGTACTGTAAAAAATTCTGATAACAAATTTTTTTGGTATATATTGGAGAAAATTCAGATAGTGAACAGCTATCTTTTTCTGTTAATAATTTTGCTAATTTTAAATACGCATTAATATCATTATCTTTCTCTATTCTATTCATTAATTCTCTACTCTTAGCATGATCTACTAAACTTATATAAGCATTGGTAGCATTATTAGTATATTTTCTATCCGGATTGTCTAAATCTGAAATTAAAGAATTGTTATTAACCATATTTTGTCTAGTAGATAAAACCCTAGCAAGAGGATTACCGCCATGATGCATAATTTTTTTATTTGTCTGCATAAGTATTATTTTATTTAAGTTTAAACTGAATTATTAAAGGCTTTATGTAATGAAAAGCATAAACCCATATTTTATATTATTCATTTTATAAAGTAAAATACTATTTTTAAGTAAAAAGTTATGTTTTTAGGATACGCCAGCATTTCCACCAAAGACCAGAATTTAGATTTACAGCTTAATGCGCTAAATAATACAGACTGTGAAGCTAATTTTTAAAGATATAGTCAGCGGTACAAAAATCATACAACCGTTAGTAAACGAGAAATACAAGATTTATTTGTAGCATCAAAAAAGCAAGAAAAACCATAGGATAGTGAGTAAAAGCCAAGCCGCATATATTGCTATAGAAGATTTGAATGTAAAAAACATGATAAAAAACAAAAAATTATCTAGACATATAGCTGATTGAGAATAAATTGGCATATAGGCGTGCGAAAAAAATACGACACAGCCTTGCCGTAAAGAGTTCCTCTACTTCTAAACTAATCAGTGTTAGTGAAGCAGCGAAAGGTATGCATAAATATTTTGCATATGGGTCGCAAGAAACTCCGCCTATAGTTTTATAAAGCACGGCTTTAGAAAATTTAGGGGGAGAGAATGTTATATTGCAAAATAAATGTTACTTATTTTAAGGGATAACTAGCAGAATTTATTCTTTTACTTCTTCTTTAGGAGCATTTATAAATTCAAAAGCTTTTTGAAGGTTTGGTCCTTCTAATGAATTTAAATCCCCAAATTTCCTTTGTAAATAGCCTACATGATGATCCTTTACTCCAACGACAGTATTTCCCAATTTAAACATTGTTAATCCAGCAGGCATAATAAAATTTTGACCGCCTATAGTGTGAGTATTCACTTCGATTTCTGGTGCTTCAACTGTTTTTAGAATTAATTCTCTCATCTTATCATCAGGTTTATTATCTTTAGTAAGCGGTATTAATATTATAGGATTATCATACCTACTATTTATAGGGCTATATATAAAAATCGCTTCTTATATTTGGTTTCTCTTTTCTAATGTAGCGTTTTTATTTTCTCCGCTAAGATTATATTTAACATATTAATTTGACGATTTTGTAGTTAAAGTTTGATTTGATGTATTAAGAGTATATTGAAGTTCGTAAGATAAATGAGGAAAGCTTATAGCTATATTAATATCTGAGCATTTACTGTTGAAAGAATGAATAGTCATAAATTATAAATTTTTTATTAATTATTTTTATAGTAGTATAAAATCTTATTTCTTGAAATGGTGGAAACAAAATTTATATATTATTAGTGCTGATTAGCTTAATTACCTAATTTTATATTAAAAACATGTAAAAACTTATAATTAAAGCCAAAGAAGCCGCTAAAAAAACTGCAAAACTGCCTAAATCTTTAGCTGCTTTAGATAACTGATGTTTTTCAAAACTAATTCTATCTATACAAGCCTCAATCGCTGAATTTAAAACTTCTGTAATGAATAAAATCATCCAAACAGTAAAAATAATAATACATTTCCATAATGCTAATTTAAATACTAGACATAAAAGCATAAGTATAATGAATAAATAGCATTCTAAGCGGAATGCACCTTCATACCACGCAAATTTTAAGCCGCTATAAGAATATTTACTAGATAAAATAATACGCTTTAAACTAGCTGATTTTTTTTGATTCATAAAGGAAAATAATATACAAAGTTTTATAGAGGAAATTTTTTGACTGGCGGAAACGGAGGGATTCGAACCCTCGATCCAGCTTTTGACCAGATGCTCCCTTAGCAGGGGAGTGCCTTCGACCACTCGGCCACGTTTCCTATTTGCTGCTTAGCAATAACGATAGTTTAACGTTTTTTGATATATTTATGCAAGTACTTTATGCATTTTTTTTCATAAAATATTATAATGTACAATATTTGTAACATTTATTTATTATGATAATTAAAGATTTAGGTATTGTAGAGTACTCAGATACTTTTAATGCGATGAAAAGCTTCACCAATAACCGAACTAGTCAAACAGGTGATGAAATTTGGTTAGTGGAACATCCGAGTATTTTTACTTTAGGACAAGCTGGCAAAGAATCATATTTAATAAATAATAAAGACAATATTAGTTTATTTCATGCAGATAGAGGAGGACAAATTACTTATCACGGCTTAGGTCAAATAGTAGTTTACACCTTATTAAATTTACATAGATTAAATATCTATGTGCGGGATTTAGTGAATAAATTAGAGCAAAGCATTATAGATACATTAATACAATATAATCTTGTAGGTGTGAGGTTAGAGGGTGCTCCTGGAATTTATATAGCAAAAAATTCTAAATCTAATAATATACATAACACTATGCAAAATTTTTATAAAATTGCAGCATTAGGTTTAAAAATATCTAAAGGTTGTAGTTATCATGGCTTAGCTTTAAATGTAAGTATGGATTTAATGCCATTTTCTTATATAAGTCCATGCGGTTATGAGGAATTACAAGTTATTGATATGCAAAGTATGTTAAAAATAGATATAGATAAGCAGCAAGTAAAAAAATTTTTAGTTGAAAATTTATTAAAAATATTATATAATTAAACAAATTTTACAAATTACTTATAATCATACTATGAAATTTAAAACTATTGCTATTAGCACTAATCTATCGTGTTCACATAGAAATATTTACAAAAGCCTATACTTTAAAAAATTATTAAATTTATATTGCTTAAAAAATTCTATAAAAGAACTAGAAATATCTCAAGATATTCTTTTATCCATTAAACATATGGGAGAAATTTTCTTATATTTAAAAAGCTTATCTAAAAATAACTCTATATCTGAACAAAAAACCATCCTTAGTAATAAATTTAAACAAAATATAAAAAATATCAGAAACTTTGATACTAATATGGCTTATATCAAAGTTTATAATAATCTTAATAATATTAAAGAATATCAAAATAGAGGTGTCATCTATGGCTATACAAATTTATGGTATTAATTAAATCATATTTATAAAGATAAATATGAATATATAAGAGAATTTAAGCTTAAGCATCAAGTTCAAAAGCCTTATGCAGACTTCTAACGGCAAGCTCCATATATTTCTCATCAATTAATACTGAAATTTTAATTTCTGAAGTAGAAATTAATTGAATATTAATATTTTCATTAGCTAAAGTTTCAAACATTAAACTAGCTAAACCAGTATGTGAACGCATACCAACGCCTACAACAGAGACCTTGGATACTTTATTATCACTAATAATACTACTGGCTTGAATTTTTGGATTAACTTCTGTATTAATAATTTCTAAAGCTTTAGTTAATTCTTGGCGTGGAACTGTAAAGCTAAAATCCGTTTTACCGTCAAAAGATTGATTTTGAATTATCATATCTACATCAATATTATGCTGTGCAATAGGTTTTAAAATATGTGCTGCAATTCCGGGAGTATCATTTACACCTTTTAATGTAATTTTTGCTTCATCACGCTGGAAGGCAATACCAGATATAACAGCTTTTTCCATATGACTATTTTCCTCAAAAGTAATTAACGTACCGCTTTTCATTTCTTCTTCTAGCGGCATTAATGGATCAGTTAATGATGATAAAACTCTAGTTTTAACTTTATATTTACCTGCAAATTCTACTGAACGTATTTGTAAAATTTTTGAGCCTAAACTTGCCATTTCCAGCATTTCTTCAAAAGTAATCTGCTCAAGGCGTTTTGCACTATCAACTACTCGCGGATCAGTTGTATATACGCCGTCTACATCAGTATAAATTAAGCATTCATCAGCCCCAATACTAGCTGCAATAGCTACAGCAGAGGTATCTGAACCGCCCCTGCCAAGAGTTGTAATATTTTGCTCATTATCTATACCTTGAAATCCAGTGATTACTACTACTTTATTTTGTTTAATATTAGCTAATATCAATTCACTATCGATACTCTCAATACGTGCTTTTGTATATGCATTATCTGTTTTAATCGGTATTTGCCAACCGCTAAAACCTATGGCATCAATGCCTTGAGCTTTTAATGCTAAGGTTAAAAGGGCAGTACTAACTTGCTCGCCTGTTGAGGCTATCATATCAAGATCGCGTGGATCCGGATTAGAATTTATTGCAGCAGCTAGACTAAGTAAGCGGTTAGTTTCGCCCGACATAGCAGACGGCACTACCACTATGCTGTGTCCAGCTTTTGCCCATTTAGCAATACGCTTTGCTACATTAATAATGCGTTCTGGCGAACCCATTGAAGTACCGCCGTATTTATGTACAATTAAAGCCATTTTTATATTTTCCCCAGCAAACAAAAATTATAACCAATAAACCACAATATATAAAAATAACCATACTACATCTACAAAATGCCAGTACCACGCCGCACCTTCAAAGGCAAAATGATTTGTAGGAGTAAAATGGCCTTTTATCATTCTAGCTAAGACTACTGATAACATTATTGTACCAATTAATACGTGAAAACCATGAAAACCAGTTAGTAAATAAAAGATAGAGCCATATATACCAGAAGAAAGTTTTAAATTTAATTCGCTATAAGCATGCATATACTCATAACCTTGAAAACCTAAAAATATTACTCCTAAAGCAACCGTTAAACTTAAAGCTGTAATAGATTGTTTGCGGTGATTTTCTAATAAGGCATGGTGTGACCATGTTAAAGTCATACCGGAAGTTAATAATAATAAAGTGTTAATAGTAGGGATTGGCCAAGGTCCCATAGTAGAGAATTTTTCTACTAAGTTTGAAGGCCCGAAGTTTGGCCATTGTCCATTAAATTCCGGCCATAGTAATTTAGAATCTAAACTGCTTAACCAATCTGTAGCATAAATTCTTGCATAAAATAATGAGCCAAAAAAAGCAGCAAAAAACATTATTTCTGAAAAAATAAACCATGCCATTGACCAGCGATACGATACATCAATTCTCTTACTATATAAACCCTGCTCCGATTCATGAATACTTGTACCAAACCAAGAAAATAAATTGGCAATAAAAAGTATCATTCCTAATGCCCATACATACATACCCCAACTCGTACCATTTACCCAGTTTGCAGCTCCTATGCCAAAAAATAACATACCTAAACTGCCGATGACGGGAAACCGAGAAGGACTAGGTACAAAATAATACGGTGTAGTTTTATGATGCGCTGACATACTAGCTCCAAAATTTATATATTTAATCTAAATATTTTTTATATTTAAAATGCATTAATTATTTTAAAATAGTATTTTACCCTTTAATTGCAAAGCTTACAATGCCTAATAAAGCATAAATAAATAATATAGTTAAGATAATAGCTACTATAACTATGTGTATAGGGTTTAGCTTAATATCTTCTTCATGTTTAGCCCTTTTGCTAATCCCAATAAAAGACCATAAAACTGCCTTTGTAGTTTTAAAAACTTGTTTAATGAAATGCATAGATTACTTAGTCAAATAAAATATATTTTAACAAATTTTGATCTATAAAACAAAAATATAAGAATTAAATTTAAAAATAATATAGCTATTTTTAGTTTATTTATCCTAAAGCAACAGCAGCACCTAATACTGCTAAACCTAATATATTTTTCGCTTGACTGCAAGATGCTGTATTTGCAACAGCTTTTGTAATATTAAGTTTACAAGAATCTGAAGTTAAATTATTTAAAAGCAAAACTATTTGAATATTTTCAGCTTGTTTACATGCATCATCTGTAGTGCAGGTAATTTCTACAGTATTATTATTTGCGGTAACTGAATAGCCTTTATCTTGTAAACCATAATTAACTAACATTTGAGCTATTTGACTGTTATTTTGAACATCGCATATGTTAGATAAATTTCTAGGAAACTGTTTAGTCTTTGATGAATTTGGCGAAGCAATAGAAGTATTTAATGAAGATAATAATAAAAAAACTGGAATATTTAATTTCATGCTATGTACTAAAGTGTTAAAAGGTTATTGTAGTACATTATAGTTATTAGAGTAAATTTTTTTTTGAGTCGGATTTATCTATTGTTATAGTATGATAATAATTGTCTACTTATTTAATTCATTAAATATTAAAATACTACCTCAATTGACACTTATACTTTATATTTTTATCATGTAAAGAATGCATAATAAATATAGGATGATAAAA
>Ga0247816_10001300_pt1 | contig 12329 bp, 9 predicted proteins | sample UWRJL209509C1_FD_179930 | JGI IMG/M metagenome (GOLD analysis project Ga0247816, IMG submission 179930) | Plant litter microbial communities from Arlington Agricultural Research Station in Wisconsin, United States - UWRJ-L209-509C-1 | ecosystem: Environmental > Terrestrial > Plant litter >...
CGAGCCGCTGCTGGTGCCGGACGCGAGCCTGAGCATCCGTGACGGCGCCATCGCGGCCTGGCCCGGCGCCTGGCAGGGCAAGAACCTGCGCGACATCACCGGGGTGCTCGGCTACGACATCGACGTGCCCTGGGCCGAGCTCAGCCGCGAGGCCCGGGACTGGCTCCTCTATACCGAGGAACAGCCCGTCGTGGAGGTCACCCCGCAACGCGACAGGGTGGCCAAGCCGTACAAGGGCCGGTTCTGGAGCGCGAAGAGTTACGTGATGCACACCCTGGCCGACTCGAAGAGCGCCCAGATGCGCCAGCGGGTGCTCGCCTTCGTCGAGACCGGCCCGTGCCGGCTCTGCGGCGGCAGCGGCCTGCGCGCCGAGGCCCTCGCCGTGCTCTTCGCCGGTCGCCCGATCAACGAACTCAACGGCCTCACCCTCAGCGACCTCGCCGAGGTGCTCCGGCCCACCGCCGAGCTCACCGGGGCCACCGGCTCGCACCGCTCCATCCAGTCCGGTGAGGTCACCGAGGTGGCCGTCACCGTGGCCGGCGACCTGGTGCGCCGGCTCGAGGTGCTCATCGACCTGGGGCTGGGCTACCTCAGCCTGAACCGGGCCACCCCCACTCTCTCCCCCGGCGAGATGCAGCGCCTGCGCATCGCCACCCAGCTGCGCAGCGGGCTGTTCGGCGTGATCTACGTGCTCGACGAACCCTCCGCCGGCCTGCACCCGGCCGACGCCGAACCGCTGCTGGTGGTGCTCGAACAGCTCAAGGCATCCGGCAACTCGGTCTTCGTCGTCGAGCACAACATGGACGTCGTGCGCCGCGCCGACTGGCTCGTCGACGTGGGCCCGCGCGCCGGCGACGGCGGCGGCGAGGTGCTCTACAGCGGCCCGGTGGCCGGCCTGGCCGAGGTGCAGACCTCGGTCACCCGCGGCTACCTGTTCCCGGCCGCCGCCGATGCCCCCGCCCCCGCCCACCGCGAACCGACCACCTGGCTGGGCCTCACCGGCGTCACCAGGCACAACCTGGTGAACCTCGACGTCGAGGTGCCGCTCGGCGTGCTCACCGCGGTCACCGGCGTCTCGGGGTCGGGCAAGTCCACCCTGGTGAGCCGGGTGCTGGCGGATGCCGTGGGCCGGGAACTCCGCCAGGGCTCGGTCGACACCGTGGCCGCGGGCAGCTCCGCCGCCGACAGCGCCGACCCGGCCACCGACGAGCAGTCCGCGATCGAGGACGAGGCCGGCGCCGACCGGGCCGCCACCGTCGTCGACGCCGTCACCGGCGCGGGCGCCATCGACAGGCTCGTGCGGGTGGACCAGAAGCCCATCGGCCGCACGCCGCGGTCGAACCTGGCCACCTACACCGGCCTGTTCGACGCCGTGCGGTCCACCTTCGCAGCCACGGATGCGGCCAAGGCGGCCAAATTCGGCGCCGGCCGATTCTCGTTCAACGTGCCCGGCGGCCGCTGCGAGACCTGCCAGGGCGAGGGGTTCGTCGCCGTGGAACTGCTCTTCCTGCCCGGCAGCTACGCACCCTGCCCCACCTGCGGCGGCTCCAGGTACAACGCCGAGACCCTCGCGGTGCTCTATCGCGGCAAGTCGGTCGCCGACGTGCTCGGCCTCACCGTGGACGCGGCCGCCGAGTTTCTGGCCGATGTGCCCAGCGCCGCCCGCAGCCTGGGAACCCTCCGCGAGGTGGGCCTCGGCTACCTGCGGCTCGGCCAGCCGGCCACGGAGCTCTCCGGCGGCGAGGCGCAGCGCATCAAGCTGGCCACCGAGCTGCAACGCGCCCGCCGCGGGCACACCCTCTACCTGCTCGACGAACCCACCACCGGGCTGCACCCGGCCGACGTGGACCTGCTGATGACCCAGCTGGGCCGGCTCGTCGACGCGGGCAACACCGTGGTCGTGGTGGAGCACGACATGGGCGTGGTGGCGGCGGCCGACTGGGTCATCGACCTGGGGCCGGCGGGCGGCAGCGCGGGCGGGCGCATCGTGGCGGAGGGCACCCCGTCCGCCGTCGCGGCGCATCCGCACAGCCGCACAGCGCCCTATCTCGCCGCACGCTTGGAGCTAGCTGTGTAAAGGGCGCTACACCCGGTCAAACGGGACTTTGGTCCCCATTCCCGGCTCAGCCCCGAATCTAAGCTGAGCCGGGAGTTGAGACAGATGAAGCGCAGCACGCTGTTCCGCAGGCCGGCCTCCGAGCCGCTCGACCTGGGTCAATCGGGTGATTTCGGTTACCTGCAACCCGGCGAGATCTACCTCGACGCCGCCTGCCAGAGCCTGCGCCCCCAGCCCGTGATCGACGCCCTCACCGACTACTACACGACCTACAACGCCTGCGGCGGGCGGGTGAAGTACGCCTGGGGCCAGAAGGTCGACAATGCCGTGGCCGACACCCGCCAGGCCGTGCTCGGCCTGCTCGCGCTCTCGGCCAAGAGCTACGCCGTGTCGTTCACCCTCAACACCACCTTCGGCCTCAACCTGCTGCTGCAGCAGCTGCCGCTGGGCCGCTTCGACCGCGTCGTGACCAGCCACATCGAACACAACTCGGTGTTCCTACCCACCATCACGGCCGCCCGCCGGCTGGGCGTTGACCGCCTGGTTCTGCACCGGGCCGCCGACGGCGCCCTGCTCTACGAGCCCGCCCAACTCGAGAAGGCCGTCGTGGTGGTCAACGCCGCCTCCAACATCGACGGCCGCCAGCTCACCAACCTCGCCGAGCTCGTGCGCGACACCCACGCCCGCGGCGGCATCGTCATCGTCGACGCCGCCCAGGCCATGGGCCACAGCCGGGCGCTGCTGCAGAAGACCGAGGCGGATGCGGTCTGCTTCTCCGCCCACAAGATGTACTCCGCCAGTCTCGGCGTCGTCGTGGCGCGGCACGAGCTGCTCGCGTCCCTCGAGCTCTCCTTCGTGGGCGGCGGCATGGTGCAGGACGTGCGCGAGGAGGACTTCGACCTCGTGCAGGGCGACCCCGGGGCCCTGCTCGAACCCGGCCTGCAGGCCTGGGGCGAGATCATCGCGCTCGGCCGGGCCATCGACTGGCTCGCCGGCGCACGCCCCGGCGGCCTCGCGCCGGCCGAGCACATCGCCGGCCTGTCCGACCGGCTCTACAACGGTCTCGCCGAGATCCCCGGTCTCACCCTGGTCAACACCCAGGCCAGTCCGGTGATCAGCGTCTACGCCCCCGCGCAGGACTCGCACCGGCTCGCGGTGTTCCTCTCCAAATCCCGGATCTCCGTGCGCAGCGGCTACTTCTGCGTGCACCACCACCTCAAGCAGCAGCTCGGGCTGCCCCCGCTGCTGCGCTTCTCGCTCGGTCTGCACTCGACCGAGTCGGATATCGACACGGCCATCCAGGCCCTCGCTCGGCTGATGAAAGGCCTCTCCTAAGTGTTCTGCATCGCCGCATTCATCGTCCTGGTCGTCATGGCCGCCTTCTCCGCCCGCTACCGGCGCTACGTCGGCAAGGCCTGGAACTGCACCTGGCGCCGGGTCACCTTCCGGCCCTGCGACACCACCTTCAAGCAGGACATCAAGGACCACCTGCTCGCGCCGCTCGCGGTGCGCCGCCCCGGCCTGGTGAAGCCCGCCAGCATCGGCCTCGAGATCCTCGCCGTGCTGGTCATCCTCACCACCATCTGGTCGGGGTACACGGTGATCAAGAGCGCCGTGAACCTCTACGTCTACGGCACCTGCAACAAGCAGGACTCGGCCTCCTGCACCCTCGGCGCCGAAGCCTGCTCGATCCCGGATGAGACGCCCGGCTTCATGGAATCCCTCGGCGCCTTCGACGTGCTCGGCGCGTTCGGCAACGAGTTCGGCAGCCTGGGCGAGACCTTCGCGGCCATCCCGGCCCGCCTGCAGACCTGGACCGCGGAGGACTACCTGCCCGCCAACGCCAGCTACCTCACCGAGGACGCCGCGAACCCGATCGCCGTGGAGGTCATCGACCCGGGCTGCACCTTCTGCCGCGCACTGTTCCAGAACATCGAGGAGGCCGGCTTCGAATCCAGCCACAACCTCACCTACATCGCCTACCCGATCGCCGGCACCGACGGCTACAAGTTCCCCAACTCGCTGCTGGTGACCCAGTACCTCGAGGCCCTGCGGCTGCACCCGCTGGACGGCGCCGAGACCCCGGTCGACTGGCAGATCCTGGAGCGCATCTTCACCGAGAAGGCGGAGTCCGGACTGCCCTGGCAGGACACCATCAACTCGATGGACGCCGATGAGGCCACCGCGACCATGACCGACTGGCTGGGCGAGTTCGGCCTGAGCCAGGACCAGATCGACGTGGTCGTCGCCGAGACCGGCTCCGACACCGTCGCCGACATCATCGCCGCCAACAAGACCCTGGTGGAGGAAGACATCCATACGGTGAAGATCCCCAGCATCATCTTCGACGGCCGCCGGCACGACGGCCTGGTCTCGGTCGACGGCCTGCAGTAGCAGCGCCTGCCGGTCGAGCCCCGTCTCGACCACCGGCGCCCGGAGGGTGGCATAGTGGCCGCAGACCCCGAGGGAGAGGCCGATGACCGAGTGGCGCATCCGTGACTTTCACACCGACGACCTCGACGGCATCCTGCGATTGTGGGAAGAGGTCACCGCCTCCCGCACCGACCCGGTCTATGCCCTGTCCGAGGTGCTCGCCTCCTGCCAGAAGGACGACGCCGTGGTGGCCGTGCACGGCGACGAGGTGGTCGGGGCCGCGGTCGGCCGGGCCGCGCACGCTCAGGGCTGGATCGTGTTCCTCGCCACGACCGCACCGTGGCAGAGCCGCGGCATCGGGTCGGCCCTGCTCGCCGCCCTCGAGAGACAGATGGCCCCGCACGGCCTGGCCAAACTCTCGGCGCTGATGCCGGAGACCGCCACCAGGGTCGACGCGTTCCTCAACCGCGGGTTCGAGATCAAGAACCACCTCAGCTACTTCGAGCGCCGCATCCCGGTGCAGGGCCAGGAGATTCGGGCGCTGGCCGACCTCGGCGGGCGCATCCTGCCCCGGGACCTGTGGGCGAATGTGGGTGGCATGGTGCGGGAGAAAGACCTGCTCGAGCGGCGCCTCGTGATGCCCCTGGCCCGACCGGAGATGGCCGAACAGTACGGCGTCGTGCCGCCCAAGGCCGTGGTGCTTTTCGGCCCGCCCGGCACCGGCAAGACCACCTTTGCCAAGGCGATCGCGTCCAGGCTGGACTGGCCGTTCGTGGAGGTCTTCCCGTCCCGACTGGCGACCGACCCGCAGGGTCTGGCCGGGGCGTTGCGGCAGACCTTCGGCACCATCGACGACCTCGACCACGCGGTGGTCTTCATCGACGAGGTCGAGGAGATCGCCGCCCAGCGCGGCGGCGAACCGCCCTCGCCGCTGCAGGGCGTGACCAATGAGCTGCTCAAGCTCATCCCGGCCTTTCGCGAGCGGCCCGGGCGGCTGCTGGTCTGCGCCACCAACTTCATCCGCACGCTCGACTCAGCGTTCCTGCGGCACGGCCGGTTCGACTACGTCGTGCCGATCGGCTTGCCGGATGCCGCGGCCCGGCAGGCGATCTGGGAGCGGTACATCCCCGCCGCCGTGACCGGCACCGTCGACCTCGCGGCCCTCGTCGCAGCCAGCGACGGGTTCTCCCCCGCCGACATCGAGTACGCCGCCCGGCGGGCCTCCCAGCAGGCGCTGGAGGACGCCCTCTCGGCGGGAGCAGACGAATCGGTGCCCGGCGGGCCGGGCACCGAAGACTACCTGGCCGGCATCCGCGGCACCCGCACCACCGTTTCGGCGCAGGTGGCGGCCGAGTTTCTCCAGGACATCGAGCGGCTGGCCCGGCTCTGAGCGGCTCCGGCCCGGGACGGCGCGGCTTCTAGTCCGCGGAGCCGTTCACGCCGGAGGACTCCTGCACGAACTCGGTCAGCGTGGCGTCGATGGTGGCGTAGGCGTGTCGGTAGGCGGCGTCCTCGTCGCCCGCGAGGATGGCGTCCGCCAGATCGTTGTGGCGGTGGGCGGATGGCGGGGTGTAGTCGGTGATCGTGAAGCGCTTCTCCTGCTCGCGGGTGCGCAACAGGGCCTCCACGGTGCTCGCAAAGTGCGCCATCACGGTGTTGCCGGCACCCTGCAGGATGAGGGTGTGGAACTCGACATCGGCCTCGAGGTAGGTGCGGCCATCTTGCGCCAGGTCGGCGGCGACCATGCTGGCGGCCGCGCGGGAGACGGCCTGGCGCTCGGCATCCGACATGAGCCGGGCGCTCAGCCGGGCGGCGACCGGTTCGATGCCCAGGCGCAGCTCGAGCATCTCGCGCATCTGGGTGAAGTAGTCACCGAGGCCACGCCAGTGGATGATCTGGGGGCTGAACAGGTCCCAGGACTGCCGCGGCAGCACCTGCGTGCCCACCCGCTGGCGGGGTTCGACCATGCCGAGCGACTGCAGCACCCGCAGGGCCTCGCGCAACACCGAACGCGACACCGCGAATCGTTCACTCAGCCTGTCGAGGTTGAGGATGTCGCCCTGGGCGTAACTGCCCTCGACGATCTCCTGGCCGAGAGAGTTCACCACCTGGGCGTGCAAACCCCGGTCGCGCCATGTTTCGCTACCCACTGCAGCCATCCGTCGATCCCTCACTCACCCGATGCGAGAGCGTCGCATCGATTTTTGCCGGCCCGCGGCATCGCACACTGTATTGGCGGCGCTGTTGACCGCACCACCACGGTGTGTAACACTTCATTAATCCGATTAATCAGATTAATCAGATTACGTGCCATCACTTCACTATGCCGCATCAGCCGCGGTGAGGTGGTTCGCATCTTCACCACATGACGAAGAGGTCGCAGGGACGCGTCCTCGGAACGGATTTCGAGATGAATGTGACCCGAGCGATTCAGGCGGTGGAACCAGTGGTTCCCGCCGGCAGCACCGCCCAACTCATCCTCGCGGCGGTCATCGGCGTCGCCGTGATCATCGTGCTGATCACCTGGCTCAAGGTGCACCCGTTCCTCGCCCTCTCCATCGGCGCCGTCGGCGTGGGTGTGGGCGCCGGCATGGCCCCCAACGCCGCGGTCACCAGCTTCGGAGCCGGCTTCGGCTCCACCATGGCGGGCGTGGGCGTTCTCGTGGGCTTCGGCGCCATGTTCGGCAAGCTCCTGGCCGACTCCGGTGGAGCCGACCGCATCGTCGACGCCCTGGTCAGCCGCTCGAGCGTGCGCACCCTGCCGTGGACCATGGCGCTCATCGGTGGCCTCATCGGCCTGCCGATGTTCTTCGAGGTCGGCCTGGTGCTGCTCATCCCCGTGATCATCCTCGTCGCCCGCCGCAGTGGACAGTCGCTCATCCGCATCGCCATCCCGGCCCTCGCCGGCCTGTCGGTCATGCACGGCCTCGTGCCGCCGCACCCCGGCCCGCTCGTGGCCGTCACCACGCTGAACGCCAACCTCGGCCTCACCCTGGCCATCGGCGTGCTCATCGCCATCCCCACGGTGATCATCTCCGGCCCGCTGTTCAGTAAGTTCGCGGCCCGCTGGGTCAAGGTGCCGGTGCCCGAAATGTTCATCACCGCCGCCGACCAGGGCCTGGACGAGAACATCAAGCGCCCGAGCTTCCTGGCCACGATCACCGGCATCCTGCTGCCCGTCGTGCTGATGCTCGCCCGCTCGATCGCCGACGCGATCAACCCGGGCTCCACCGACCCGCTGAACGCCACCCTGGACTTTCTCGGCACCCCGATGATCGCGCTGGGCATCGCCGTGATCTACGCCATGGTCGTCTACGGTCGCGGCGGCGGCATGGACCGCGCGGCGGTCTCGAAGTCGCTGGCCGACTCGCTGCCCCCGATCGCCGGCATCCTGCTCATCGTCGGCGCCGGCGGTGGCTTCAAGCAGGTGCTCATCGACACCGGCATCGGCACCGTCATCGCCGACGCCGTCAACGGCTCCAGCGTCTCGGTGCTGCTGCTGGCCTGGATCGTCGCCGCGCTCGTGCGGGTCGCCACCGGGTCGGCCACGGTCGCCACGGTCACGGCCGCTGGCATCCTCGCTCCGGTCGCCGCCAGCCTGGGCAGCACGGATGTGTCGCTCATGGTGCTCGCCATCGGTGCCGGTTCGCTGTTCCTCTCGCACGTGAACGACGCGGGCTTCTGGCTGGTCAAGGAGTACCTCGGCACCAGCGTGCCGCAGACCCTGAAGACGTGGACCGTGATGGAGTGCCTGATCTCCGTGACCGGCCTGGCCGGCGTGCTGCTGCTGAACGTGGTGATCTAGCCATGCTGGACAACCAGCAGCCGGTGCTCGTGATCATGGGCATCTCCGGTTCGGGTAAGTCCACCGTGGCGGGCATCCTCGCCGGGCAGCTGGGCTGGGACCTCGAAGAGGGTGACGACCTGCACCCGCAGGAGAACATCGACAAGATGTCCTCCGGGGAGCCGCTCAACGACGAGGACCGGGCACCCTGGCTCGACACGATCTCGTCGTGGATCATCGAGCACACCATGGCGGGCGTGCCCGGCATCATCACCTGCTCGGCGCTCAAGCGCCGCTACCGCGACGTGCTGCGCGAGCACAACGTGATCTTTGTGCACCTGACCGGATCGAAAGACCTGATCGGGCGGCGCCTGGCCACCCGGCACGACCACTACATGCCCACCTCGCTGCTCGACTCGCAGGTGGACGCCCTCGAGCCGCCCGAAGCCGACGAGAACGCGATCACCATCGACGCCGGCCGGAAGCCCGCCGAGGAGGCCGCCGAGATCGTGCGCCGCCTGGGCCTGACCCCGAGCCCCGGCTCGTCCACCCTGGGTGCGCCGGAACCCGGCCACTCCTCGGTCGCCCGCCCGACGGCCTAGCCCCGCGGCCCCGGTCATGACTGGCCCATTTTTGCTAGTGCGCGACATCCGTCAACTAGCAAAAATGGGCCACTCCTGGTCTGCGCCTGCCTGGGTGGCCCGAATTTGCTAGTGCGCGACATCCGTCAACTAGCAAAAGTGGGCCAGTCCTGGTGGGGCGGCGCGCGGTCTGCTGTGCCACAACGGATGGCCGTTGACCGGTGGTCAGGCCAGGGCGGGATGCCCGGCGGGCAGGGCGTGCCGCTGGCCCGCGGCGTGGAGCTTGAGGTTTTTCGCTTCCCAGTCGCCCAGCGCCTGGCGCACCGGGCCCAGCGCCCGGGCCTCGGGGCAGGCGGCGGCCGACTTGCCGCATCCGCAGTGCTGCGGGTCGGCCGGCCGCACCCGGTGCAGCTGATCGAGCTGCCAGAGCACCGCCATGGCGGCATCCGTGCGGCGCTGGCCCAGTTCGGCCTTGCGCTCGGCGCGCTTGAGCACCTCGGTCTCGAGTAGGTTGCGCAGGCCCCGGTCGGGGCCGCGGTCGAAGCGGCCGGCCACAATGCCGGTGAGGTCGGCGACCTGCGCGGCGAGCGCCGCGATCTCGGCGTCACGCTCGGCGATGGTGGCCGCGGACGTGGCGGTGAGCTCCTGCAGGGTCCGCTGCTGCGCGGCGAACTGGCCCAGCCAGAGCTGCACATGGTCGGTGTCGCGCTGCTCCGCCTTCTCGGCGCCGAGGTGACGCACACAATGGGTGCACACCACCTGGTCGGTCGCCGAGGTGAAGTGGAACGGCTGCAGCGACTGGCAGCAGAAGCACTGCGCCAGCACGTTCACATACAGCGGATACGAGTGGGCCACGGGCTCTCCAGGGTCGAGGTGCTGACCCGAGCCTAACCGGGTGGCTGGTCTCGCGAGAGCGGGGGTGTGGTCACCACAGCGCAGCCAGGCAGCCACACGACCGCTTTCGCGGAACCATTGCGGATCCCTCGCGAGAACCAGCGTGCGCCGGTGCGCCTCAGTGCAGCCCGGCCCGCTGTGCCAGCCCGCGCACATACGAGGCCTGGCCGGCGTGCTGCAGGTCGTCCGCGATCACGCTCACCAGCCGCACGGCCAGGGTCACCGGCGGCGTCCAGTGCGTGTCGACGACGCGGCTGAAGTCGTCCTCGTGCAGGGTGCCCAGGTAGGCCACCGTGCGCTCGTGCACGGCGTCGAAGTAGCCGAGCAGCAGATCGGCGCCCACCCGCACGGCGGCCACCTCCGCGGCGTCTTGGCCGTATCCCGTCGCGGCGACGGGGAAGGGCAGATCGAAGCGTTTGTGCCAGCCATCGGTGGTCCAGAGCTGCGGCTCGTGCATGAGGTCGGCCACGTGGTTGTCTTGCACCCGGGTGAGGTGCCAGACCAGCCAGGCGATCGTATTGGCCTCGCGGTCGGGCCGGTAGTGCAACAGCTCGGGTCCGGCCCCGACGAGGCTGGCATGCACCGCCCCCTGCACCCGGCCGAAGGCGTCGCGCAACAGGTCCGTGGAGAGCATCCGGGTTCCTCCTCAGGTCGGCGATTCGGCTCGCTGCGCCGGGCCGGTCTCGCGCCAACCCTAACCCGACCCGGCGAGCACAACTCCTGCTCTTTCCTGAATTCACGCCGAAACGGTCGCTTCCGAGCCGCTGTGCTGAGAATTGCTGGGGTTATGACCACCCCACGGCTCGCCGACTGTCTCGTATCCGAGACACCAACCGCACAATTCCGGGTGCGGCAACGCTCCCCGAGGAGTCAGATGGGAGCATGCAGCCCATCGACACCGCCCTGTCCGCCACTTCGCCCCACGCCGAGTCTGCGTTCGCGCCGGCCCCCGTCACCGTGGGCACCGGGCCGGTCTCGATGACGGATGTCGTGGCCGTCGCCCGCCATGACGCCCGGGTGCTCCTCGGCGACGACGCCCGCGCCGCCGTGGCCGCCAGCCGCACCACCATCGAGGTGCTTGCCAGCGACACGGCCCCGCATTACGGCATCTCCACCGGGTTCGGCGCCTTGGCCACCACCTTCATCGGCGCCGACGACCGCACCCGGCTGCAGCAGAGCCTGGTGCGCTCGCACGCGGCCGGTTCCGGCCCGGAGGTGGAGCGGGAAACCGTGCGCGCCCTGATGCTGCTGCGCCTGTCGACCCTGCTCACCGGGCGCACCGGCATCCGCCTGTCGACCGCCGAGGCCTACGCCGGCCTGATCAACGCCGGCATCACCCCGATCGTGCGCGAGTACGGCTCGCTGGGCTGCTCGGGCGACCTGGCCCCGCTGGCCCACTGCGCCCTGGCCCTGATGGGCGAGGGCACCGTGCGCGACCGCACCGGCACCGAGATGCCCGCCGCCGAGGCCCTCGCCGCTGCCGGACTCGAGCCGGTGCTCCTTGCCGAGAAGGAGGGCCTGGCCCTGATCAACGGCACCGACGGCATGCTCGGCCAGCTCAGCCTGGCCCTGCACGACCTGCACACCCTGCTCGGCACCGCCGACGTCGCCGCGGCGATGAGCATCGAGGCGCTGCTCGGCACGGATGCCGTCTTCGCCGCCGACCTCGCCGGCCTCCGCCCGCAGCTCGGCCAGCAGGCGTCCGCCACGAACCTGCGCCACCTGCTCGCCGGCTCCCCCATCGTGGCCAGTCACAAGGGCCCGGAGTGCACCCGGGTGCAGGACGCCTACTCGCTGCGCTGCGCCCCGCAGGTGCATGGCGCCGCCCGCGACACCATCGAACACGCGAGCCGCATCGCCGACCGCGAGCTGGCCAGCGCCATCGACAACCCCGTCGTCACGATCGACGGCCGGGTCGAATCCAACGGCAACTTCCACGGCGCCCCGGTCGCCTACGTGCTCGACTTCCTCGCCATCGCCGTGGCCGACGTCGCGAGCATGTCCGAGCGCCGCACCGACCGGATGCTCGACCCGGCCCGCAACAACGGCCTGCCCGCGTTCCTCGCCCACGACGTGGGGGTCGACTCCGGCCTGATGATCGCCCAGTACACCGCCGCGGGCATCGTCTCCGAGCTCAAGCGGCTCGCCGTACCGGCCTCGGTCGACTCCATCCCGTCGTCGGCCATGCAGGAGGACCACGTGTCGATGGGCTGGCACGCCGCCCGCAAGCTCCGCACCGGCATCGACGGCCTCGCCCGGGTACTCGGCATCGAGGTCATGACCGCCAGCCGCGCCCTCGATCTGCGCGCGCCGCTGACGCCCGGGCCCGCCACCGGCGCCGTGCTCGCCGAGGTGCGCCGCGAGGTGGCCGGCCCTGGCCCCGACCGGTTCCTCTCCCCCGAGATCGAGTCCGTCGCCGCCTCCGTGCGGACCGGCGCCGTGCTCGCCGCCGCGCAGAGCATCACCGGCACGCTCAACTAACCCGCACGCCCCCGCACGCCCCCGCACGCTCAGCTCTCGAGAAAGCAGCCCCGCTCATGCCCGACCTGACCGAGACCAGCACGACCGATGCCGCCACCGCCGGCACCACAGCGTCGGATGCGACCCCCACCGACCAGCATGCCCCGCGCGTCGTGCGCGC
>Ga0247816_10001302_pt1 | contig 12320 bp, 14 predicted proteins | sample UWRJL209509C1_FD_179930 | JGI IMG/M metagenome (GOLD analysis project Ga0247816, IMG submission 179930) | Plant litter microbial communities from Arlington Agricultural Research Station in Wisconsin, United States - UWRJ-L209-509C-1 | ecosystem: Environmental > Terrestrial > Plant litter >...
GCCCCATTCGCCCCGCGCATCTCCGGAGGTCTCCTGCGGCGTGGTGTCTCCCCGGCGCCGCTATCGGGCCGGTTGCGGGGCGTGCCGGGAAAACGCCTCCAGCCGGTCCGCGGGGCTGAGCGCCTCCATCCGGTCGAGGTAGGCCGGGTCGAACCGGGTGACGATGTCGAAGGTGCCCAGGGGAACGTTCGAGTGCACCACCTGGTCGGCGTAGACATGCACGAGGTTGATCGACTGGCCGCCGCCCAGCCCGGTCAGCTGACGCGGTGGCGCCGCCGCGTCGATCGTGTAGCAGGTGGCCGCCGCGACCGACACTGGAATCCCGGCGAACAGTCCCGTCGTGGCGTAGTGCAGGTGGCCGCCCAGGATTGCGCGCACGTCGCTGCCCGCGAGCACCTCGGCGAGCGCCGCCTGCTCCTGCAGCTCCAGAATCGTCATCAACGGCAGGGCCGTGGGCAGCGGTGGGTGATGCAGGGCCAGTACCGACCCGTGCTCGGCCGGCCGGCTCAGTACGTCGCGCAGCCAGCCAAGCTGGTCGGCCGTCACCTCACCGTGGTGATAGCCGGGCACGCTGGTGTCCAGGGAGATCACCCGCAGTCCGTTCACGTCGACAACCCCGTCGACGGGTGCGTCGTGGCCGGCACTGCGCAACAGTTCGGTGCGGAACGCCGTGCGCTCGTCGTGGTTGCCCATCACCCAGACCAGCGCGGCGCCCATCCGTTCTGCGGACGCCTCGACGATGTCGCGCACCCGGCGGTAGGCATCGGGCTCGCCGCGGTCGGCGATGTCACCGGTGAAGAGCAGGGCGTCGATGGCCAGACCGGAGGCCTCCAGCTGCGCCATCGCGCGATGCACGGTGCTGTCGGTGTCCACCGCGTCGTACAGCAGCCGCCCGGAGCCGTCTGCACTCGTGCCGAGGAAGTGGGTGTCGCTGAGGTGGGCGATGAGGTGGGAGGCCGGCGGGTACTGGCCCATCTGCACGTTAGGGCCCGGCGCGGTTGCGCTCTGCATGGCTGCGCTCTGCATGGCTGCGCTCTGCGCGGTCGGGCTCTGCACGGTGAGGCTCTGCGCGGTGAGGCTCTGCGCGGCTCTGCTCTGCGCGGCTCTGCTCTGCACGTTGGGCCCCGGCTGAGCTGCGTCCGGTGCCTCGGTCGGTGTTGTTCCCGTCATGCTTGACCCCTCACGATCGCAGATGCTGGCGACGCGTCTGATCTACTGCGCCGTCACGAATCACCCTAAGCGCACCCACCGACCGAACCCAGTAGGCCCGAGTGCCCAACTGGTGCCGCTGCGGACAAGTGCGCCCGGTGTGCCGGCACCAATTGTCCGCACGGGACACAGTTGGGCCGGCGCCTCAGGTGACCCGCACCCAGCCGGTGGCACGTTCCCGCGCCGCCCCCTCAAGGTCCAGGGTGCCGAGAACGCCGAGCACCGCCGTGGTCGACAGTCCGGACCGCCGGGCGATGTCGGCTGGAACCCGAGGCGCCCGCACGCTGAGCGCGTCGAACACCCGCACCTGGTCGCTCGTGCGTTCCCGAGTCCCCTGCCCGCCATCCGTGCCGTCCGCGCCGGTGAGGTCGAGTTCCAGGTCGACCCCGACGCCCATCAGTTCGGCCATCTCAGCGGCCGTGGTCACACAAATGGCGTCGTAGTCCCGCAGCAGCCGGTGGCAACCGGCCGAGGTGGGCGAGGTCACCGGTCCGGGCACCGCGCCCAACGGACGGCCCAGTGCCGCCGCGTGCCCGGCGGTGTTGAGCGAGCCGGAGCGCCAGCCCGCTTCGAGCACCACGGTGGCACCGGTGGTCGCCGCGATCAGGCGGTTCCGCTGTAGAAACCGCCACTTGGTGGGCGGCGCGCCACAGGGCAGCTCCGAGAGCACCGCGCCAGCCTCCACGATGCGGGTGAGCAGGGCGTCATGCCCGCTGGGGTAGAACCTGTCGACTCCCCCGGCCAGGAACGCGACTGTCGTCCCGTTGCTGGCCAAGGCCGAGCGATGAACCATGCCATCGATGCCATAGGCTGCGCCGGAAACGACGGCCAGGCCCCTGTCGACGAGGCCGGCCGCCGCCTCCAGCGCCACGTGTTCGCCGTACCCGGTGGCAGCACGCGCGCCGACGAGGGCGATCGAATGGCGAAGCGCCGCGAGGGCGTCCGTTCGGCCCCGCCACCACAGGGCGAGGGGGGCGTGCCGTTCCAGGTCACCGACACCGACCGGCCAGAGCGGGTCGCTCGGGAGGAGCAGGGCCGTCCCGGTGCGCCGGGCCTGCTGGAGCGACCGGATCACCTCGGTGGACGACAACCGTGGCCGCCATCGGGCGAGCGCCTGCTCCAGCTCCGGGCGGAGCCCCGCAGGGTCCCCCGCCGCATACTCGTTGACGGTGTCCGTAAGCGTGCCGGCCAGCCGGTCCGGTGGCCACGCCTCGACCACCGAGCGGAGGGCCGCTGCCGCTCCGAGCAGGCCCACTACGGCGCCGGCCACCCCGTCACCGGGTTCGGCGATGGTGGTCCAGGCCGCCCGGGCGAAAACCTCCTCCGGCGCCGACACCCTCGTATCGTGCTGGGTATCGGTGAGCTGGGCGTCGAGGGGCACCGCGCCCGCGGGCTGCACCCCACCCGGTGCTGCGGCTGGCGAGCGCACACCGGCGGTGAGTTCGGTCACCACCGCCTCGTCGAGTCCGAACAGTGTCATGACGCCATTCCTTTCCGCAGGTAGAGTGCCTGCCCCACTTCGTCTGGTCCAGGTCTGGCCACGCCGGTCAGGTCCGCGACGGACCAGGCCACCCGCAGGATCCTGTCGTAGCCGCGCATGGTGATGCCTCCCCGTTCCAGGGCGCGGTCCAGCATGGCCGTCACCGGTGCCCCCAGCCGCATCTCGGGGCTCCGCAGCCAGGGCCCGGACACCTGCGAGTTCAGCGTCCACGGCGTGCCGGCCAGACGCTCCGCGGCGGTCTGACGCGCGCCCACCACGTTGTTTCTGGCCGCCGCGCTGGACAGCCGCCCGCCGTCGGCGGCGATGCGCAATTGCGCGGCGGTCACCCTGCTCACGGTGAGTTGGATGTCGATACGGTCCAGCAGCGGGCCGGAGATGCGTGCCAGGTAGCGGCGTCGGGAGTTCGGCGGGCAGGTGCACTCCTGATCCCCCGCGCCATACTGACCGCACGGGCACGGGTTCGCGGCGAGCACCAACTGGAACCTGGCGGGGAAATGCGCGACGGCGTTCGCCCGGTGGATGCTGATCCGACCCGATTCCAGGGGCTGCCGCAGGGCGTCCAGCACGGCGCCGGCGAACTCCGGTGCCTCATCGAGGAAGAGCACCCCGTGGGACGCCCGCGCCGCTGCCCCTGGCCGGATCTGTCCGCTGCCACCACCGACCATCGCCGCTGCAGTGATGGTGTGGTGCGGCGCCTCCAACGGTGGTCTGGTGACCAGGGAGCGCACCACCGCGCGGCCGCTCAGCGACCGCAGTGAGCTCACTTCCAGCGATTCGGCGGGGCTCAGGTCGGGCAGCAGTCCGGGCAACCTGGCCGCGAGCATGGTCTTGCCCGCACCGGGCGGGCCGAGCATGAAGAGATGGTGTCCGCCGGCCGCGGCCACCTGCAGGGCGAGGATGGCCTCGTCGTTGCCGACCACGTCGAGCAGGTCGAGGTTGTCGTCGACCGGGTCGTCCTCCACCGGGGCGCAGAGCACCTCCACCTCCTGGTGCTCCAGCCTGGCGCCGTGCCAGATCAGCGCCTCGCGCAGCGACGCCACCCCCACCACGCGGATCCCCGGTACCAGGGCAGCCTCCTCGGCGTTGCCGGCCGGCACCATCACCGTGCGGTGCCCCAACCGTGCTGCGGCGATCACCGCGGGCAGCATGCCGGGTGTGGGGCGCAGTCGCCCGTCCAGGGCCAGCTCGCCGATGTGCACGACGGCGCCCACCGACGCGGCGGGCACGACGTTGTCCGCGGCCAGGCAGGCCAGGGCGATGGCGAGGTCGAAGCCCGAACCGTGCTTGCGGAGGGCCGCGGGCGAAAGGTTCACGGTGAGCCTGTGCCCGTTCAACGCGCAACCCGAGTTCTTGGCCGCGGCGCGCACCCGTTCGGCGGCCTCGGCCAGGGCCGCATCCGGCAGCCCGATCAGCCGCATCCCCGGCAGCTGGCTCGAGATGTCGGCTTCCACCTCAACGAGCGATCCAGCCAGGCCGATCAGGGCCACGGAGTGGGTGCGGGCCAGGCTCATCAGAACACGCCTTCGAGGTGCTCCACCACGGGCACACGGCCGGGGCGTGCGATCACGGCGACGGCGTCGATCCGGATGTTCTTGGCCCGCGGCTCGAATTGTGCGCACCAGGCGCCGGCCAGCCGGCGTAGCCGGGCCAGCTTGGCCACCGTGATGGCTTCGAACGGATGCCCATAGCCGGTTCCGGAGCGGGTCTTCACCTCGACGAACACGATGTCGCCGTCCTTGGCCACGATCAGGTCGATCTCGCCCTGCGCGCAACGCCAGTTGCGTGCCACCACGACGTAACCGGCCCCCGCCAGGAACGCCGCTGCGCAATCTTCACCGAGCCGGCCCAATTCGTCTTTGCGTGCCACGAGCACCTCCGCGACCAGCGTGCGGGGACCCGCTTCGGTAGGGCCGGCGGTGCACGAGCCTGTGCAGACATACGAGGGCCCGCTCCCTGTGGAGGAGCGGGCCCTCGCGGGTATCGGCTACACCGTGTCGGTACGCTCCGTCGCCTGCATCTCCTTCGACGCTTGGCTGAGTTCCTTGTCGAGCTCCTTGGCGTCGACCTTGAGCTCCTTCTGGATGTGCTTCTGCGCGACGAGGCCGGCCTTGTTGAACTCTTCGTCCAGGCGGTCCTTGCCCACCACGATGAGCGCGGCCTCACCGGAATCGAGCATCTCGCCGAGTTCCTTGATGTCACCTCGGTCCAGGCTCCGCCAGAAGTGGCCGACGACGCTGCCGGCCGCACCCCCGACGATGGCGCTGCCGATGATGGCCGGCGGGAAGAGCAAACCGACGACGGCGCCGGCGGCCACACCGGTCCAGCCGACGTGCTTGCTGGTCTTGCGGTGCACCTGCACCGAGCCGTCGGCCTCCTTGATGGCAACGGCGGCGTCGTACGTTCCGATCACCTTGCTGGAATGCAGCTCACGCACAACCTCGAGGTCGGACTCGGCTGTGGCCGTGTTGGGGTACACGCCGAGATAGAGGAAGACGGATTCGTCGGACATGGAAGCTCCTTAGATTCTGGGCGTACGGGGATGAAGCGCTGTCGCAGGGGACGGTATCCATCCCCCGTACGGGTGTCAACCAGCGGCGGCGACACGGGGCGCAAGGCCACAGGCCTAGGCTGATCCGGTGATCTCCAACCGCCTGACCGACCTGTCCATGCGAGCGATGAACGCCGTGCACCGGTCGCTGCAGATGCTCTCCCGCGGCCGGCTCGGCTGGAAGATCGGGCCGATGCCCGTGGTGGAGCTGCACACCATCGGGCGCACAAGCGGCCAGCGGCGCTCCACGATGCTCACCGCCCCGATCCACGAGGCGAACCGGGTGGTGCTGATCGCGTCGAAGGGCGGCGACGACCGCCACCCGTTCTGGTACCTCAACCTGGTCGACCAGCCCGATGTCGAGCTCACCGAGAACGGAATCACCCGGCCGATGCGGGCCCGCACGGCCAGCGAGGCCGAGAAGGCGGCGCTGTGGCCCGCGATCGTGCGGGCGTATTCGGGGTATGCCGGCTACCAGCGAAGGACCGCCCGGAACATCCCTGTGGTCATCTGCGAACCGCGCACGCCCTAGGGCATCAGCGGGTCAGCCGCGTGAGCGCCGAGTCGTCGCCGGCGAACGCGGCATCCGTGGCACGCAGCACGCGCAGTACGTTGGCGCCGGCCAACGCGGCCAACTCGGCGGCACTCCAGCCGCGCCGGGCCAGTTCGACCAACAGCGCCGGGTATCCGTCGACGCCGTCGAGCTCGTCGGGAAAGTCGTCGGTGCCGTCGAAGTCCCCGCCCAGGCCGATGTGACGGATGCCGGCCACGGCGCGGGCATGCTCCACGTGGTCGGCCACCTGCGCCACGGTCACCCGGGGAGCCGGCGTGCTTTTGTCGCCGCCGAACCAGACGGCGTACTCCGCCGAGACGAACTGGGGCACGAACGTGACCATCAGCACGCCGTCGTTCGCGGCCAGACGGCTGAGCACATCGTCGGGCACGTTGCGAGGATGCGCCGTGACGCCGGAGCAGGAGCTGTGGCTGAAAATCACCGGGGCACTGCTCACGTCCAGCGCCGCGTGCGCTGTCGCGGGCGAGACGTGCGAGAGGTCCACCAGCATGCCGAGCCGGTTGAGTTCCCGAACGTACTCCACGCCGCGCGGGCTCAAGCCGTTGTGAACTGGTTCGTCCGTGCCGGAATCGGCCCAGTCGGTGTTGTGCACGTGAGTCAGGGTGAGGTAGCGCACACCGAGCCTGGCCAGCATCCGCAGCACGGCAGGCGAGTCGTTGATGGAGTGCGCTCCCTCCGCTCCCAGCAACGAGGCGATGCGTCCGCTCGCGCGGGCGTTCTCCACATCGGCTGCGCTCGTGGCGATCACGAAGGTCTCCGGGTACCTGGCGGCGAGCCTGTAGACCCAGTCGATCTGCTCCAGGGTGCCCTGCACGGCGTCGGCGCCCGCGAGAGTGTCCTCGACGAAGACCGACCAGAATTGGGCACCCACCCGGCCGGCGCGCAGCCTGTTGATATCGGTGTCGGTGCTGAGCGCGCCGTCGAGACCTTCGACGGAGTAGTCCCGGTTTTCGCGGCACTCCCACGCCCAGTCGTTGTGGCCGTCGATGAGCGGGGCCAGATCCAGGGCCGCGTCGACGGTTGCCTGAGCGGTGTCGACCGAATGCGGCGTGGCGCGGTGGCGGGCCGCGGTGCCGGTCGATGCATCGTCCGTACGGGGGGCTCCGGCGCGGGCGGCAGCGGAACGGGACGAGTTCTTGCGAGCGGTCATCCGCACACGCTAGCAGCCGGGCGGCCGCAGGAACGGGCTACTCGTCGAGCGCGAGTTCCTTGGGCAGTTCGAACTCCTTCGACGCGAGCTCCTCCACGTTGACGTCTTTGAAGGTGAGCACCCGCACCGACTTCACGAACCGGTCGGACCTGTACACGTCCCAGACCCAGACATCCTTCATCGTCAGTTCGAAGTAGAAGTCGTGTTCGGTGTCACGACGCACGAGTTCAACCTCGTTTGCGAGATAGAAGCGGCGCTCGGTCTCGACGACGTACTGGAACTGCCCCACAACGTCTCGATACTCGCGGTATAGGGCCAACTCGACCTCGCGGTCGTAGTCCTCGAACTCTTCTTCTTCCATGGTGAGACAATCTTACGCGCAGAAGCTAGGCGGGGATTTTGAGCCAGCTGAGTCGGTGGTGTTCGCTGGGCCCGAGCGCACCGATGGCGCTCATGTGCGCGGCGCTGCCGTAACCCTTGTTGCCCGTCCAGCCGTAGCCGGGCGTGGTCAGGTCGGCCGCGATCATCAGTCTGTCGCGGTGCACCTTGGCGATCACGGATGCGGCGGAGACCGACGCGCAGTCCTGGTCCGCCTTGATGCGCGTCACGACCGAGAGCGGGGTGGTGAGGGCCTTGTTGAGCCAGTCGTCGTTGCCATCCAGGAGCACCACTCCGCCGGCGATATCGACGCCGGCGGCGTGCAGCTGCCCGAGTGCGCGCTTACCGGCCAGACCGAGCGCGGCGATGATGCCAACGGTGTCGACCTCGAGGGCCGAGGCCAGCCCCACGGCACTGTGCCGCACCCACGCGGCCGCGAGCGGGGCCAGCAGTTCCCGGCGCGGTTCGCTCAGCAACTTCGAGTCTCGTAGCCCAGCCGGGAAGGCTCCGACATCGCTCGTCACCACCGCGACTCCCACGGCGACGGGACCGGCGAGGGCACCGCGGCCGACCTCGTCGCAGCCGATCACGCAGCTGGCGCCGGCGGCGAGCATGGCGAGCTCCACCTCGAGGGTCGGTTCGACCACCGCCATCATCATGAGCGTGCCGCGGGGTGGATCAGATTCATTCGTCGGCCTCTTCGACCCCGCGGAACACCTCGGGGTAGTCGCCCAGCCAACTCCACCGGTCCAACGGCCAGCTGATCACCAGGGCACGGCCGACGACGTTGTCCATCGGCACGAAGCCCTTGCCGGGCGCGTTCGGGTGGTAGCGGGAGTCGAGCGAGTCGTAGCGGTTGTCGCCCATCACCCAGAGCGAATTCTCCGGAACGGTGACGTCGAACGCGTCCTTGGACACACTCGACTGGCCAGGGGGCAGCAGTGCGTACGGTTCGCTGAGCGGGATGTCGTTGACGCTCATCTGGCCCAGCGTGTTGCAGCAGACCACGTGGTCGCCGGGCAGGCCGATGATGCGCTTGATGAGGTGGTCGTTGCTGTCCGGGGCGGACAGCCCCACCACGGCCATGGTCCAGTCGAGTGCCGCGACGATCGGGTTCTGTTCGAGCGGCGCCTGAGGCGGCAGCCATCCACCCGGATCGCGGAACACGACGACGTCACCGCGGGAGACGGGCAGCAGGCCCGGTTCGAGCTGGTTGACGATGATCCGGTCGTTGACCAGCAGGGTGTTCTCCATCGACCCGGACGGGATGTAGAACGAGCGCACCAGGAACGTTTTGATCAGGAACGAGATGAGCAGTGCCACCACGAAAATGATGAGAAGGTCGCGAATGAAGATCGCGACGCCGCGCTTCTTGCGCGACGAATCTGATTCCAGGCGATGCGATCGCGAGGGCAGAGTGTTGTCTGTCATTTAACCGCCTGAGCTCCTCGCCCAGTTTAGCGGGGAGGAGCTCAGGGGGAAATCCAGCGGGCTGCGAAAACGCTCAGGCTGTTGGTCTGGCGAGTCGCGGCTGCCGGTTCTTAGTCGCGCTTTTCCTTGATCTTGGCCTTCTTGCCGCGGAGCCCGCGGAGGTAGTACAGCTTCGCGCGACGCACGTCACCACGGGTGATGACCTCGATGTGGTCGATGACCGGGGAGTGCACCGGGAAGGTACGCTCGACGCCGACCTGGAAGCTGACCTTACGGACGCAGAACGTCTCGCGAACGCCTTCGCCGGAGCGGCCGATGACGACGCCCTGGTAGACCTGAACACGCGAACGCGCGCCTTCAACGATGTTGACGTGGACCTTGACGGTGTCGCCGGCGCGGAACTCCGGGATGTCTGAACGCAGCGATGCCGCGTCCACCTGGTCGAGAATATGCATGTTATTCGCTCTCTGTACCCGCCACAGGTCGAGGACGTTTTAGTGGCGCCCCGCCCACTCACCGAAGGTGAGTTGGTGGCGACCAATTGAGTGTGTGCGTGCCGATATGAATGCAGCTCCCCTGTGGCAGAGACATGCCGCGGCACAAACGCTTATTCTGCCACTAAACAGCACCCGGCACCAAACCCCGGTGCGCGCACGACCTAGTTGTCGGCCGGCTTCTCTTGGATGATGATCACCGACGGGTCGGCCGGCGTCGGATGCGCCGGGTCTTGCCTGGCCGAATCCGGGCGGCCCGATGGTCGGTCGGTCATTGTGGGGAACGGGCTCGGGCCGGACGGGACCGTGCCGAACCTGGCGGTCTCGTCGATGTAGACCATGGCCTCGCGCACGCGCTTGCGCGCGGCATCGAAAAGCTCCCAGAGCGCGAACCAGAAGGCGCCGAGGCCCACCAGGACAACGAGCACCGACAGCCAGGGTGCCGTGACCGAGTACACGCCCATGAGCACGATCAGAGCGTGCCAGAGGGTGAGCACGCCCACATCGGCCCAGGAGACGGCCTTGTCGACGCGCACCTCCTTGCGGGCGAAGAAGAGCAGGCTCACCACGAGCAACCCGAACCCGATGGTCACCGCCCCGAAGGTGGCGCCGAGCACCTGCCAGGCCGTGCTGCCGAAAACCGAGGCGGCGACCATGAGCCAGAGCGGAAGCGCGCCAACGGCCACGAACTGCCAGTAGTAGAAGACCCTGCGGAGAATCACAGTCCCCAGATTACCCGCGAGCGGCGCGTCGAGCCTTGGAGTTCGCTGGAGGCAGAAGCTCGGCGTCGGCGTTGTCGAACGGCAAGAGGTCGGGGCGCACCGCTCGGGTGCGATCGATCTGCTGCTGATGACGCCAGGCGGCGATCGCGCCGTGGTTGCCGCTGAGCAGCACCGGCGGCACATCCAGCCCGCGCCAGCTGGCGGGCTTGGTGTAGCTCGGGTACTCCAGCAGGCCGTCCTCGTGCGATTCCTCCACGAGGCTCTCCGGGTTGCCGACGACGCCGGGAATGAGCCGCCCGATCGCCTCGATCATGGCCATCACGGCCACCTCTCCCCCGTTCAGCACGTAGTCGCCGAGACTGACCAGGCGCACCCGCCCGCGGCCCGCGAAGTGATCGACCACGCGCTGGTCGATGCCTTCGTAGCGGCCGCAGCCGAAGACCAGGTGCGGCTCCTGGGCGAGCTCTCGCGCCATCGCCTGGGTGAACTGTTCACCCGCCGGCGACGGGAAGATCAGCACCGGGCCCGCATCCGTGTCGGTGCCGGTGTTGGCGCCGGTGTCGGCCGGAAGAATGCTGTCCAGCGCCTCGCCCCAGGGTTCGGGCTTCATCACCATGCCGGCGCCACCGCCGTATGGGGTGTCGTCGACGGTGTTGTGCCTGTCGTGGGTGAAGTCGCGCAGGTTGTGCACGGCAAGGTCGATCAGGCCGGCCTGCCGCGCCCGGCCGAGGAGGGAGATGTCCAGCACACCGAAGAACTCCGGAAAAATACTGATGATGTCGATGCGCATAGGGGCAATTCTACGAGTGGGTGGCAGCGAGTTCCGGCGCGCTGGGAGCGTCCGCGGCGGCGGCATCGTCGGGCAGGGCGGCCGCGCGGTTGATCCGGTTGCGGTGGGAGAAGTACAGCGGCAGGGCCGTGAACAGCACGGCGCCCATGAAGTTGCCGATCAGGACGGGGCCGGTGTTCCAGCCCCACCAGTCGCCGAAGCTGATGTCGGCGCCCAGCAGCATGCCGGCCGGGATCACGAACATGTTCACCACGGCGTGCTCGAGGCCCAGGCCGAAGAAGGTGAGCACGGGCAGCCACATGCCCAGGATCTTGCCCGCGGCCGACTTCGATGTGTAGAACATGATGGTGCCCAGAGCCACCATCCAGTTGCAGAGCATGGCCTTGACGATGGCCACCAGGATGCCGCCGGCGCCGACGGCTTCGTACGGGAGCACCTTGTGCTCGGCCATGTGGATGATCGCCTGGATCATCGGGTCGGTCGTGTCAGTGCCGAGGTAGGTGATGACGCCCACGTACAGCAGTGCGAACAGGCCCGCGCCCACGATGTGCGCCGGGATCACGATGGCAAAGTTCTTGAGCCCCTTCGCGAGGGTGGTGCGGCCCTCGAGGATGGCCAATGGGATGAGGGCGAAGCTGCCCGTCACAAGTTCCAGGCCGAGCATCAGGATGACGCAGAATCCGACGGGGAAGAGAATTGCCCCCACGATCGGCAGCCCGGTCTGGGCGGCTGCGGTGAGGGCCAGCGACGTTGCCGCGCCGAGGATCGCCCCGGACAGGCCACCGCGCAGGAACATCTGGCGGGCGGTCAAGTTGGACTTGACGACCCCGGAGTGAACGAGTTCATCAATCAGGTGATCCGGATTCACGTAGGTCATGCGACGGTACTCCTCTTGAGCGGCCGCGATATCAACGAACGTGAAGTAGGTGTGGCGCGGCGCGCCTCTCCCCGTGAACTGGGTCAGGGGCGGTTATGCGCCCTGACCGTCTGGAGTCGGCGTCGCTGCCGGTTCTTCGGAGGTTTCGGGATCCGCCACCGGTTCATCGGTGTCGGAATCGGTGTCAGCGTCGGCTGGGGCCGGTTCGTCGGCGTCCGGCTCGTCCGGAAGCTCTTCGAGCAAGCCGGGCGGCGGGGTGATCGTGATGACGCCGGCCTTGACGTCGACGCTGGGAACGATCGCCTTCACGAAGGGGATCATCACCTCGCCGTTGGCGGTCTTCACGATCAGGAGGTCCTGGGCGGGCAGGTGCTCGAGGCGAGTCAGCGTACCGATCTGTACGCCGTCGCGGACGATGGCGAGGCCCACCAGCTGGTGGTCGTACCAGGCGTCTTCTTCGTCGGTCTGCTCGGCGGAGTCCTGGTCGATCCAGAGGATCGCCTTGGCCAGGGTCTCCGCGGCTTCGCGGTCGGGCACGCCCTTGAAAAACCCGACGGCGTGCTGGTTGTACCAGCGCAGCTCGACGAGTTCGATGGTCTTGCCGTGCCAGGGTGAGCTGGTCGGCACCTGGAGGGTGAACACGGCG
>Ga0247816_10001305_pt1 | contig 12308 bp, 9 predicted proteins | sample UWRJL209509C1_FD_179930 | JGI IMG/M metagenome (GOLD analysis project Ga0247816, IMG submission 179930) | Plant litter microbial communities from Arlington Agricultural Research Station in Wisconsin, United States - UWRJ-L209-509C-1 | ecosystem: Environmental > Terrestrial > Plant litter >...
GGCAGTCAGGCCAAACGCGGCCAGTGCGACGAACATCGAGGTATGGATCAGGCGCATCGGGTGGTTCTCCAGATAGGTGAGTACGAAACCTGCAGCGAAGTCCTACTTCGTGATGCGGATGATGCCGCAGGCGATACGGGCGCCGGCATTGCCAGCCGGCTGGCTGCGATGGTCGTCGGGCTGGGCGTGCACGATGAGGGCACGTCCGCCGATGTCATTGGCAGCGCCTCCCCCCAGGGTGACGCCTCGCAGATGGATGTCGACGTTGGCACGCCCCTGCGCATCGGCGCGCAGGTTCGGCATGTCCCCCAGGTGATGCGGCCCCGTGCCCGGTGCGCCGTGCGGCTGCTGGGTAGGGTTGAAATGATTGCCGGCGCTGCTGGCATCCACGGCGCTGCAATCGCCACGCTCGTGTACGTGGAAGCCAGGCTGCTGCAACGGCTGTAGGCCGCCGATCATGCCGGTGACATGCACGCCGCCCGCTTCCGGCACCAAGGCCAAGCGGCCGCTGACGATGCTGGCGGAGGCCGGTGACAGATTGCTCTCGGCCATCTGCGCCGTGCTGACCACGCTGACGGCCACGGGCGGCGCGGGAGGCGGGGACGGCGTGGTGCCGCAGGCTGCGAGGAACAGGCCAGCCGCAGCCGGCAGGATCAAACGGATTGAGGTCATGGTGGACTCCTTGCAGGGCACGTTACGGGCATCCCTGTCCATGGCGCATCAACGCCGCGTCGTGCGGACGCGCAGGGACGGAAAAATGAGGTCAGCTGCGGCGGCGGCCGGCACCCAGTTTGCGGGTCAATGTGTTGCGGCCCAAGCCCAATCGGGCTGCGGCTTCGGCGCGGCGGCCGTGGGTGAGCTGCAATGCGGCGTCCAGCAAGGCATGGTCGACACGCTCGCGCACCTGGGCGTGCAGGCCCTCAGCGCCCTCGGCCAGACGCTGTTTGGCCCATTGCGACAACAGCACTTCCCATTGGCCTGGATCGGTGACCGCCGGGCGCGCAGCGCTGCGCGTGCCGCCCCGGTTCACGGCCATCTCCACGTCGGCCACGCCGATCGTGTCGCTCGCCGCCAGCGCCGCCATGCGCCAGCACACGTTCTCCAGTTCACGCACGTTGCCCGGCCACTCATGTTCGCGCAGCGCCTGCAGTGCCGCTGCGGTGAGCCGCTTGGGCGGACCCTCCAGCTTGTGCGTGGCGGCCGCAAGGAACGTCATCGCCAACTGCCCGATGTCGTCGCGGCGCTCGCGCAGAGGCGGCAGCTGCAAGCGCACCACATCCAGCCGGTGCAACAGATCGGCACGGAAACGCCCTTGTGCGACCAGCCCTTCAAGGTCCTGGTGGGTCGCCGCCACCACCCGCACATCGACGTGGATCAGCTCACGCCCTCCTACGCGGAAGAACTCGCCCTCCGCCAGCACGCGCAGCAGCCGGGTCTGCAGGGCGAGCGGCATGTCGCCGATTTCATCGAGGAACAACGTGCCCTTGTCGGCCTGTTCGAACCGGCCGATGTGGCGGCGCTGGGCACCGGTGAACGCACCGGCTTCATGGCCGAACAGCTCGCTTTCCAGCAGCTCGGCCGGAATGGCGGCCGTGTTCAGAGCCACAAACGGCGCACCCGCCCGTGGCGATTCACGGTGCAGCGCGCTCGCCACCAACTCCTTGCCGGTGCCGGTTTCGCCGGTGATCAGGACCGCCAAGGGCGCCTGCGCCAACTTGCCGATGGCACGGAACAGCGCGCGCATCGCCGGGGTATCGCCCACCAGTTGCGGTGCCTGGTCCCGGGTGGCCGCATCGGCCGGCGACGGCGTATCGGTCAACTCGGCTTCGGCTTCGTCATCAGGCAGCACACGGCGGGCCAGCGCGACGGCGTCGTCCAGATCGAACGGCTTGGAAAGGAACTCGTGTGCGCCACCGCGGAATGCACCCGCTGTGCTGGCCACATCGGTATACGCCGACATGACGATGACCGGCAGCTGCGGGTGCGCCGCTTTCAGTTTATCCAGCAGCACCAGGCCGTCATCGCCCGGCATGCGCACATCGGTGAACAGCAGGGCAGGCACCGTTTGCCGGTCCAACGCGTCGAGCGCGGCGGCGGCGCTGTCGAAGCTTTCGACGCGGTAGCCGGCGTCGCGCAGGGCCGTGCTGAGAACGAAGCGCACGGCTCGGTCATCATCGACCACCCATACGCGGTGGCCGCCATGCGCGGTGTCAGGCAGATCAGCCATGCGCGGCGTCCTCACGTAAAGATGGAGTGCTGATCGGAAGCAGCAACGTAAACACGGTATGCCCGGGTCGCGAGCGATAGGTCAGCGTGCCGCGGTGCTCGCGTGCCACCTGCTGTGCCAGTGCCAAACCCAGGCCCGTGCCTTCCGCACGCCCGCTGACCAGCGGCAGGAACAGATGTTCGGCGAGCTCCTCCGGGACGCCCCGGCCGTCGTCGGCGATTTCCAGCCGCAGCGCCATCGGGTGCAACTGCTCGGCGATGCGCACGCCATGCTCCACGCGCGTACGCAGGGTGATGCCGCCGGCACCCGCCTGCATGGCGTTGCGTACCAGGTTCCACACCGCTTGGTTGAGTCTATCGGCATCGCCACTGAACTCGGGGATGCTGGGGTCGTAGTCGCGCTGCAGGCGCACTGCCCAGCCGGCTTCACTTTCTGCCAGGCGCAGCACCTGTTCCAACGCCGCATGGATGTTCAGTGCGGCGTGTGGCGCGGCCGGCGCGGGTGACAGCAGTTGATCCAGCAGGCTGTTCAGCCGCTCGATCTCCGTGCCGATCAGCTCCACCAGTTCACGCTCATCGGCATCCCGGTGATGCACCCGGCGCGCCAGCAGCTGCGCGGCACCCTTCAATCCCGCCAAGGGGTTGCGCAGTTCGTGGGCCAGTCCTTTCAAGGCGGCGCTGAGTGCGCTCGGCAGCGCGGTGGTCGGGTCGAGACCGGGGAACTCATCCACCGGATGCGCCTCCAGCAACCACCCGCCGTCATCCAGGCGGCTCATCCAGCCTTCGGCAAAGCGTGCGCCCTCACCCGGCATGCCCAGTGCCAGACGATGCAGGCGCAGGCTGTCGCGCTCGTCACGTGACAGGAAATGCGCCAGCGCTTCGCCCTGCGTCTCCAGCGCGACCAGTGGCTTGCCGATCAGTCTCCGGCCGCTGACCCCCAGCCAGCGCGCAAAGGCCGGGTTGCAACCGGTAATGCGACCTTCGGCATCCGCCCAAGCGAGGGGCGTGCCGAGTTGGTCGATGGCCGGCGCAGGAGAAGAAGCAGTCATTGCACCAATGTAGTGCATAACGGCGACGAGAGTGAACGTCAGCGCCGCCCCATCACGGCAGGAACAGCTGGGCGACTGCATCGCCGAAGGCACTCAACGAGAAGGGCTTGCCGATCATGTGCATGCCCGCCTCCAGGAACTCGGATTGATCCCGCGCTGCCTCGGCATAGCCGGTCATGAACAGCACCGGCAGCGTGGGTTGGGTCTGCCGGGCGATCTCCGCGAGCTGGCGTCCGTTGAGGCCCGGCAGCCCGACATCGGTAACCAGTGCATCCACGCGCCGGGATTGCAGGACCTTCAGCGCCGCATCTCCATCCTCGACTACCGTCACCGCATAGCCCAGTTCGGTCAGCACCTCGGTCACCAGCGTACGGACCTGTGCATCGTCTTCCACCACGAGCAGCTGCTGCCCGGCACCGGTGGGCGTGGCGGTCTCCGGCGGGGCCTGGGGTGCGTCGCCGGCAGCTTCGCCCGCGCTGTCGGCCACCGACTCGGGCAGGTAAAGACGGACGGTGGTGCCGCAGCCTACTTCGGAATCGATGCGCACATGGCCATCGGACTGCTGCATGAATCCGTAGATCATCGACATGCCGAGCCCCGTACCCTGCCCGATCGGCTTGGTGGTGAAGAAGGGCTCGAATATCCGTTCGATCACATCCGGCGGAATGCCCTCGCCGGTGTCAGTCACCGACAGCACGGCATAGCATCCTGCGCGCAGCCGGTCTTCCCCGGTCCCAGCCTCGTCTTCTTCCACCACCTGGCGCCGGGTGCGGATCTCCAGCTGGCCACCTTGCGGCATGGCATCGCGCGCATTGATGGTGAGATTGAGAATGGCGCTTTCCAACTGGTTGGAATCGGCGCGTACCAGGGGCACGTCGTGGCCCAGGTCCATGCTGAGCCGGATCTTCTCACCCAGGGTACGGCGCATCAGGTCATCGAGCGAATGGACCAGCTCATTCACCAACAGGCGCTGCGAGTTCAATGACTGGCGCCGCGAAAATGCCAGCAGGCGCTGGGTCAACGCCGCGGCCCGGTGTGCCGATGCCGATGCCACGTCGATCCAGCGCTCCACGCCATCCACGCGCCCGCTCTCGGCACGCATCCGGATCAGGTCCAGCGCCGAGATGATGCCCGTCAGCATGTTGTTGAAGTCGTGCGCGATGCCACCGGTCAACTGGCCGACCGACTCCATTTTGCGCGCCTGGTGCAGGGCCGACTCCGTCGATGCGCGCGCGACCACCTGCGCCTGCAACTCGGCGGTCCGCTCGGCCACTTTCTGCTCGAGCTCTTCGGCCTGGCGTTGCACGGCCTCCAGGGCGAGGGTCTTGGCGGTGACATCGGCGACGAAGATATGGAACCCGTCGACCCGGCCCGTGCTGTCGCGGCGCGGCAGGTAGCGGATATCGCACGCGCGGCGTTCGCCGCTGCGGGTAGGCCAGTTGACGCTGAACTGCACCGCCTCGCCGGCGAGCGCACGCTCTGCATAGGGCTTGCGTTGCTGCCACGTGGGCGCGTCGAGAATGTCGGGCAGACGCCGTCCGACAATCTCCGTCGTAGGAGCGTCCAGCCACGCTTCGTAGGCTTTGTTGACGAACACATAGCGCAGTGACGGATCGACAAAGGCAATCAGCACCGGCAGCGCATCGGCGATCAGGCGCAGCTCCGCCTCACTACGCGCCAGGGTTTCCTGGTTCTGGCTCAGGCGCTGTACCTGGTCACGGATGACGTACTGCTTCTGCCGGGCGCGCAACGCCGATGCGATCGTACTGATCAGGGTCGCCGCACCGACCGGCCGCTCCACCTCCACCAGATTGGGGTAGTGGCCAGGCAGGGGACGCGCCGGTGCGAGCCTGGATTTCGCCGCACGCAACACGACCACCGGCACATCGGACCATGCCGGCTGGGCGTGCAGTGCGGCCTCCAGCATCGCCGCGTCGTCACCGAAGAGGGCTTCCTCGGTGAGCACGATGGCGCCGATGCTCGCGTCCAGCTGGGCGGCAGCATGGTCAGGCGTGGCACACCGCTTCGGCGTGGCGAGCTCTTTCTCGACCAGCTTGGCAATGGTCTCGGCATCGCGTCCGAAGGGCGCAACGATCAGGACCGTTGGCGAATCGGAACTAGCGCCGGTCTGCATTGCTGTCCAACAACGGCCCTGATTCACCCACGTACTGCGGCGTGCCGGTGAGGATGCCACTGAAGTCTTTCAGCGGCTCGCTCAGGCGCAGGCCTCCCGCGTCGATCCGCAGCTCCCTGATGGAATCCTCGTGCGCGCCACTGCGGTTCTTGATGACGGAGATCGCCTTGCGTATGCGGCCGCCTGCCTCGAAGTAGCGGAACATGATTACGGTGTCGGCCATGTAGGACACATTGAGGTTGCCGGTCGACATCGACCCGACCAAGCCATTCTGCGGGTTGATGAAGAATGTCACCACGCCGCTCTGGTTGAGATAGGAGAGCAGCTCATGCATCTGCAGCATCAGCTGCTTTTCCTGCGGCATCGAGGACAGATAGCCATTCAGGCTGTCCAGCACGATCAACTTGCAGTCCCGTTCTTCGACGCACTCCCGGATGGCCCAGGCAAACTCGCCCGGCGACAGCTCGGCCGGGTCCATCTGACGGAGCTCCAGCAGTCCGCTGTCTATGTGCGACTGCAGATCCATGCCGAGCGCCTTCGCGCGCGTGAGCAGGGTTCCGGTGCGCTCGTCGAACTCGAACACACAACAGCGCTCTCCCCGCTCGCACGCGGTGGCGACGTACTTGAGCGCCACATTCGTCTTGCCACTGCCTGGCGGGCCGGTCAACAACGTACTGGTGCCACGCAGCGGTCCGCCGTCGAGCAGGGCGTCGATACCCGCAACGCCACTGGAGATCGGATCGCCGACGAAGGGCACGTGGTGGTCCGATGCGATCAACCGGGGGAAGATACGCATGCCGCCCTTCACCAGCGCCAGGTCGTGATAGCCGGCGATGAAGTTGACGCCGCGCAGCTTCTGCACCTGCATGCGGCGACGTGCGGCGCCGAAATCCAGAGTGACCCGCTCAAGGGAAATCACACCGTGACAGAGACTGTGCAGGTGCGCGTCGCGCTCACCACCGGTCAGGTCGTCCACCAGGAACACGGTGATGTTGCGCGGCGAAAAGTACTGCTTGAGCGCAAGGACCTGACGGCGGTAGCGCAGCGAATCCTGCGCCAGCAGGCGGAGCTCTGAAAGCGAATCGAACACGATCCGGGTCGGCTTCAAGCGCTCCACTTCGGCCTGGATCAGCTTGATGGTGCCGTCCAGTTCCACTTCCCACGGATGCAGTACGGACTGCTGCTGGCCATCGCCCAACACGTTCTGGGCAGCGGCCAGTTCGAACAGGTGCAACCCGTCCAGTGACCACCCGTGCGAGTGCGCGACTTCGGCCAGTTCGTCTGCGGTCTCGGACAACGTAACGTAGAGGCAGCTTTCACCCAGCTCTGCGCCTTTGAGGAGGAACTGCAGCGCGAGCGTGGTCTTGCCGGAACCGGGCTGCCCCTCCAGCAGGTACAACCTGGACGCGGGCAGCCCTCCCCGAAGAATGGTATCCAGCCCGGTTGTGCCGGTAGCGACGATGCTACGGTTCATTCAGCAGCCCCTGTGCGTTTTTGGCAGTTTATGGGGCGTGATCACATTCCTGAGTGAGGAAAGTAAGACGTTGCCGAAGCCCTGTTCACGGAAATGATGACATCGTGAGAACAGGGCCTCGGTCGCCCTCGTCAGCTCATTTCGGCAGACAGCCAGCACCCTTGAAGAAGTCCTCACCCCGGAGCAGGGCTGCGGGGGTGTGGCCCCGGGATGGAGACCAGTAATAGACCGCGTAGTTCAGCCGCGTCGGATCGGCGATACCGCGATCTGTGTAGTAGATGGTCTGCTCCGTGCTGCCTTGGTTCGTGTCGTTGGGGCCGCGGAATCGGAACCATTCGCCACTGTCCACGCTGTAGCCTTCCACGAAGCTGTAATGGACGGCCGGAAAGTTCAATGGGCGCTCCCAGTGCAGCGTGAGATGGCCTTGGTCCACGTCCCATTTGCCCAAGCAGAGATCGGTCGGCGGATACTGGGTGTTACCGGTGTTGAAGTGGCCGGTGAACGTCGCCAGCACCTGCCCTCCCTGGGTGTCATACGCCGTGAGCACGTAGTCGTAGTCATGCATGGGCGTCAGCCCGTTCATCTGCTGGTTCGGGAGCCCTTCCCGCTCTGTGCTTTCTCCGCTCAGTTTCACCTTGATCCAGCCGACGCGCAGGTCCCTACGCGTGTTGCCGAAGAAAAAGAGCAAGCCAGGCTTTCCAAGGGGCGTGGGCAGGAGCACCACCTCGGGAGCAAACACCTTCGTCAGTGGCACTGTCTGCAAGGGGGTCTGGGACACTTTGTTGTCGTTTGCCTGATAAACCGTCAGTTGGTTGGCAGCCAGTTCCAGGTCTGCGGTCAGGAATGTCTTGCGGAACGACGCTCCTGAATCGAACACAGGCGTATGGCCGATGGGCTCTCTTGCCCCAGCAACATGGGTGTGGCCATGAAATATCGCGAGCACCCGATGATCCGTGACGAGTTTTTCAAACTTCGCCTGTGCCGCCTCTGCTTCGGGGCCACTGCCAAACCACAAGGGCGGGCGGTGCATGTTGATGACGACGAATTTCCCTGCCGCCTTCGCTTTTTCAAGCACGTTCTCCAACCAGTGCAGCGAAGGGGTGATCCGGAAAAAATAGTTGCGCAGGCCTACGGTGCTCTTGAACTCGTCCTGGTAAGCGTAATGGTTGTGCAGTTGGATGAAGGTGATGTCGCCGATGGTCTTGCTGTAGGCCAAGCTACCGTCGTGATAGCGGAACTTACCGGCATCGCGGGTTCTGTAGTCGAACGCGTCGAGATCCCAGTGCTTCGTTGCCGCGTCGAGGTGGTAGATCGAGTCGCGCGCGCACCCGTTGTTGAAGCAGCCCGAGCCGTCAGGCAACCTGATGTTGTTGTCGTAGTCGTGGTTGCCTAGACCCCAGTAGCGGTTCGGGATCAATCGGTGGCCTAGGTCGCGGAGCATGACCTCCCACTCGTCGCCATGCCCATAGGCGGTGACGTCGCCATTGAGAAATACAGGTGCGGCCTTCGGCTGTCGCGCCAGCCACCGGGCAATTGCCTTGCTCTGCGCTGTAAGGGTGGCCTTCGGGTCAGGGTTTTTGCCATCGTCATACCACCGGTACTGGGTATCGGAGTGGACCAGGAATGACTGATCCGCCGCACACGCGGATGCGGGGGCAAGCGAGATGAGCAGCGCAACGGCAAGGTAATGCGCTCGCGCGGTGAGAGGCTTCATAGTGATGTGTCGTGGTGCAGGGCGGAGCTGCCCTGCGCCAGTCTCTTGCGTGGCCTGGCCGTGGCCCATCAGGGGATGCCGGTGGATTCACGGCGCAAGCGCGCTGATGTGGGTCAGGAGGCGCTGCCAGGCGTGTGGGTGAGTCAGGGCGGGGAGAGGGGCAGCCGACTGAAGTCGGCTCTACCTCGTCGGCTCTACCTCGTTGTGGCCTGCTGGTGCAGGGAGTGCAGGATGCGGGCGTCTTCGGTGTCGAGCACGGCCGGCAGGTCATCGCTGCCGCGGAAGCGGCGATGAAAGGCGCGTGCTGCCGCATCACGGTCGTCCAGCGGATAGCCGAAGGTGGCCAGGGCCTGCCAGGCGTCGAAGCCGGCAGGCGGCATGCCGTCGCTTTCACGCGGCCACACACCGAAGCCGGCCTGCGCCAGCTGCTGCCACGGGAAAAACCGACTGGGATCCTGTTTGCGCGACGGTGCCAGGTCGGCATGGCCGATCACCTGAGACGGCGGAATGCGCAGGCGGGTACTCAGGTCCTGCAGCAGCACGATCAGCGACTGGATCTGCGCCTCGCTGAAAGGCGTATCACCGTCGTTGTCCAGCTCGATGCCGATGGAGGCCGAGTTGAGGTCGGTGATGGTGCCCCAGCGCCCGGGACCTGCGTGCCAGGCGCGGCGATCGTCGGCCACCAGTTGATAGCGCGCACCGTCGGCGCCGATCAGGTAATGGGCACTGACCTTGCCGCCGCTGTTGGCGCTGCGCAGCGTATCCAGGCTCTGCTGCACCGAGTGCTGGTCGGTGTGGTGCAGCACGATGACCACCGGCATGCGGGCATTGTGGTTGCTCGATGGCACCCACGTGGCCAGCGGATTGCGCTCTTCCACCGGCGCGCCGGCACAGGCGGCCAGCAGGGCGCAGGAAAGCAACAGGGCGGATGTGCGGATGAGGGTCATGCCCCGATTGTAGGGCATGAAAAAACCGGCGGCCCCCGGACCGCCGGTCACGACGCAATGCGTGCGTCATCAACAGATCAGCATGGATCAGACTTCGTAGGCGGATTCACCGTGTGAGGTGACATCCAGACCGGTACGTTCGGCTTCCTCGGTCACGCGCAGGCCGACGACCGCCTTCACCACCAGCAGGATCAGCGTCGTCACCACGGCGCACCAGACGATGGTGAATGCCACGCTGACGAACTGCACCCAGACCTGATGCCCGATATCCAGGTCGGCCTTGGTGCCGCCTAGCGACTGGGCGCTGAACACACCGGTCAGCAGCGCACCGACGATGCCGCCGATGCCATGCACGCCGAACACATCGGCGGTGTCATCCACCTTCAGCAAGCGCTTCAGGCCCGTGACGCCCCACACGCAGAGCGCGCCGGACACCACGCCGATGACCAGTGCACCCATCGGGCCCACGGTGCCGCAGGCGGGGGTGATGCCGACCAGGCCGGCCACTGCGCCCGATGCGGCGCCCAGTGCGGACGGCTTGCCCTTGGTGATCGCTTCCACCAGCGTCCAGCCCACTACCGCCGCGGCGGTGGCCAGGGTGGTGTTGAGGAAGGCCAGCGATGCGACCGTATCGGCGGCGGCGGCAGAGCCGGCGTTGAAGCCGAACCAGCCGACCCACAGCAGCATCGCGCCGATGTAGGTGAACACCACGTTGTGCGGCTTCAATGCGGTCTGGCCGTAGCCGATGCGCTTGCCGACGAAGTACGCGCCGACCAGGCCGGCCACGCCTGCGTTGATGTGCACGACGGTGCCACCGGCAAAGTCGATCGCACCCAGCTCACCCAGATAGCCACCGCCCCACACGATATGCGCCATCGGAATGTAGCTCAGGGTGAACCACAGGGCCGAGAACAGGATCACCGCCTTGAACTTGATCCGTTCGGCGAACGCGCCGACGATCAGTGCGGTGGTGATGCCGGCGAAGGTTGACTGGAAGGCGACGAACAGATAGTCGGGCAGGCCGGCGATCGGCGTGTTGCCCACCGAGTCCGGAGTGAATCCTTTGAGGAAGGCGAACTGGGTGAACGAGCCGAAGAACGGGTTGCCCTCGCTGAACACCGCGCTGTAGCCGTAGGCCACCCACAGGATGATCACCAGCGAGAACACCACCAGGATCTGGCTGAGCACGGACAGCACGTTTTTCGAGCGCACCAGGCCGCCATAGAACAGGGCCAGGCCGGGCACGACCATCAGCAGCACCAGCAGCGTGGAGGTCAGCATCCAGGCCACGTCGCCGTGGTCGTAAGCCGGTGCAGCCACGGCGGCCTCGGCGACCGGTGCGGCAGGTGCGTCAACGGGGAGCGGCTCGACGGCCACCTCTTCCGTCGGCACGGGCGTGACCTGTGCCTGGGCATGCGCCGTGCCCGGGAAGGCACCGACGGCCAGTGCGCTGAGCAGCATCATCAGGCACACCATATGGAACCGGGCTTGCCACCCGGCGAACAGTCGAATCTTCATGCGGGAGATCTCCGAGTGGTTACAGCGCGTCAGCGCCGATTTCGCCGGTGCGGATGCGGATGACCTGGTCGACAGGGGTGACGAAGATCTTGCCGTCGCCGATCTTTCCGGTGCCTGCCGCGTTCTGGATCGCTTCGATCACCGCGTCGGTGCGCTCGTCGGTCACCACGGTTTCGATCTTGATCTTGGGCAGGAAGTCGACGACATACTCGGCACCGCGGTACAGCTCGGTGTGCCCCTTCTGGCGACCGAAACCTTTCACTTCGGTCACGGTGATGCCCGACACGCCTGCGTCGGAGAGGGCCTCGCGGACCTCGTCGAGCTTGAACGGTCGGATGATGGCGGAGATCAGTTTCATGCGCATATCCCGATGGTGGATGGATCCACGGCGCGTGCATGCCGTGGCGTCAGGCAACCACGGGCCATCATGCTGATGGCCGTGGCTGTTGCGCCGAACGTGGTCTGGGCCCTGGTGGCTGTGTCTCTCTCCAAACACAGCCGGTGACGCGGGAGGGAGGAAGGCCCAGGACGCGCGTCCGGTCTCTCTTGCCCCTGGACGGGTGGAACAACTTCAGCAGCATCTGCAGGCTTCACCCTTTCCGGCTCCCCAGCCGGAAAAGATGCGGCGATGACGAAGGTGGGAGGGGTATCCTCCGCCACCGCCGCGCGTGCTCAGCTGGCGTAATACAACTGGTATTCCAGCGGATGGGTTGCCGCACGGAACTTGGTGACTTCCTGCATCTTCAGGGCGATGTAGCCGTCGATGAAATCGTCGTCCATCACGCCGCCGGCCTTCAGGAACTCGCGGTCCTTGTCCAGCGCTTCCAGCGCCTGGTCCAGCGAGGAACAGACCTGCGGGATCAGCTTCTCTTCTTCCGGCGGCAGGTCGTACAGATCCTTGTCGCTCGGTGCGCCGGGGTCGATCTGGTTCTTGATGCCATCCAGGCCGGCCATCATCAACACGGTGAAGGTCAGGTAGCCGGACTGGATCGGATCGGGGAAGCGCATTTCAATGCGACGCGCCTTCGGATTGGTCACGAACGGAATGCGGCACGAGGCCGAACGGTTGCGTGCCGAATAGGCAAGCATCACCGGTGCTTCGAAGCCCGGCACCAGGCGCTTGTAGCTGTTGGTGCCTGCGTTGGCGAAGGCGTTGATGGCCTTGGCGTGCTTGAAGATGCCACCGATGTACCACAGCGCCATCTGGCTCAGGCCGCCGTAGCCCTCACCGGAGAACAGGTTGGTG
>Ga0247816_10001307_pt1 | contig 12302 bp, 12 predicted proteins | sample UWRJL209509C1_FD_179930 | JGI IMG/M metagenome (GOLD analysis project Ga0247816, IMG submission 179930) | Plant litter microbial communities from Arlington Agricultural Research Station in Wisconsin, United States - UWRJ-L209-509C-1 | ecosystem: Environmental > Terrestrial > Plant litter >...
ATTAATTGTTTTTGAAATCTTGCTGAAACTGAACAGCTTTTGGTGTGTTTCGTCTCCTTTATAAAAACGATTTGCGAGTCGGGTTACTGCCATTACCTTATTGTAAATGATGTTGTACGCATCCACTTCGGCTTTGGTATTTAAAGGGCGGTTGGCTTTGTTCGTTTCCTGCGCCGTGTTTGATACTTGAAGTTCGTCTGCCTTGTCTAGCAGGGCGTCGATATCTGCTTCAATAGTTCCGTTAGTGACCATCGTTGCTTTTAAAGCCGGGGTCATGTTGGTTTTGAAACGATAGAGCAAATTGACGAGCGCTTCCTGATCTTTCTTTACCGCACGTGGCCAAAAAGCCGTAAAGCCTAAATTGTTCAGCATTTCTGTTTTTGAAGCTTCGAAATCCAGCTCAATCTGTAATTTCATTTCACTAGCCAATGTTAATGCGACCGCTTGAGAAGCATATAACAGCGCAGTAGAATCCCGAAGCTGTTTTGCATTATCAGCACCCAAGAATTGTTGAACCACAGCATCAATTTCAGTCTGAAGTTGGTTGAAATAATCCATCGTAAACGTGGAACGTTTGGTCTGCAGAAACGGCTGGTTCAGCTTAGCATTTTCTACAATCGTTGAAACGGCAAGCACCATATCAACATCTTTTACTTTGTACTTTCTAGTTACCATTGGCATAGAATTAATTGTTAAACATTATTTGTTTTACAATTGTAGGGGAGTCGATTGTATTGTGATAAATGTAGAAAAATAATTGGTTCAATTGTTAAATAATTGAATTTTTTTAATGGTTTACGGAAAACCGTAAAGAAGGTGTTTTTTTGAGAAGTATGTTTGCGGAGGTTTTCTTACAGTTGGTCGAGTATTCGCAAAATGTGATTGTTTGATGTGGGAAAAGTTGTAAGATTGAAAATTATTAAATTAAAATATCTATCGCTTGATTTCTAACTACTTTAAAATTGTGTTTAATCAACTTCGATTTCTTATACAGATATTGAAAAGATTTTTTATTATGCTTTTTCGAAAAAGAAAAAGCATACAATTTATGCATCTCCATTATTCTGATAAGTATTTATTTGATAATAGTATCATAATTTTTAATTACAGATTTAGAAATGCTATTTATTACAAATTCGGGAATCACTTCACTGTAGAAAACCAAATAAAGCTTTTTAATGTAGACAAAATTAAACCAGAAATTAAATTTACAGTATATGGTTTTTTTAGTAAGCAACATTATATATTAAAGTTTGAGCCTGATAACATTTTAATAAATAGGACATTCAAAACTGAATTTAATAATCTTAATCCAGAACTGAAAAATAAAATAGTACCCCAGAGCTTTTCAAAAGACTTTTCCTCTGACATTAAAAAGATTAATGTTAAGCTTTCGAATGTAGAGTTAAATACAAAAACAATAAAACCAAAACATAGTTCATTTAACCAAATTGATTTTTTATGACACGAGACTATTACCATTTACCTAAAGCAGGTACTATTATGAAATTCCTTTGGAAATGTGCAGGTGGCGATCGATATTTACTAGAAAGAGCTACATATTCTGACCAAATCAAATATATGTGTTTGGGAGGGATTGTTTTTGCTACAGGAGCCTTAGCCGGAATTGCTGGTGGATATGCTTTTTATACAATTTTTGAAGAAAGAGGCTCTGCCATTGAAAACTCAGTAGACATGCAAACAGTTGGATTGGCTGTATTCTTTGGAATAATTTGGGGCTTGATGATTTTCAACATAGACAGGTTTATTGTTACAAGTACAGGAAAAGGAGATGGTACTGAAGCAATAACTTGGGGAGAACTTAAAAGTGCTATGCCTAGAATCTTGATGGGGATGATAATTGCAATGACTATTTCAAAGCCTGTAGAAATTAGGATGTTTAAGACTGAAATTGATATTAAACTACGTGAAAAACAACTAGAGCAACAGGCAGAATATCAAACCAAAGTAGACAAAACTTTTGGAGAACGAGAAAAACTATTAGAGAATGAATTTGGAAAAATTGTTAAAGATAGAAATGAACTAAACGAAAGGATAAGAATTGCAGAGCAAGCGTATACAGATAATTTAATGGGTAAAGCCAATGGTATTCCCGGAGGAAACGGTCCGCTTTCAAAAGCATTGAAACTCCAGCTAGATAATTTATCAAGTCAGCTTACATTTTTTGATAAACAAAATGAGAAAGATTTAAATGAATTGAATAGAAGAAAAGAACAACTAAGATTATCTAAAGAAAAAGAAAGAGGGAATAATGAAAAGATTGCAAACGGCCTAGATGGACTTCTTGAAAGAATAAAAATTGCTCATGAAGTTGCTGGTTTTTGGATTTCACTCTTTATTACATTACTCTTTATGGCGATAGAGCTCACGCCTATATTCTTTAAATTAATGCTCACCAAAACAACATATGATTATTTAGCAGAGAATCGTGATGATTTGATTAGAGCTGAGAACGGTATAGAAATAAAGTATGATTTTTATAAAGACAAACTTGGTGTTGAAAGGCATTTAATAGTAAACCACGAAGCAGACAAACTAATGTTCGAAAAGATGAAAGTGTCGGAAATACAAAAAGAACTTACCGATTACGCTGTTCAAAAATACAAGGAAAGGGAGCAGAAAAAAATTGATGAAAACCTTGATGAGTATATAAAAAACATAAATAAGGATGAACAAGGCGGTTAATAGCTTTAGACTTTTCCTGTCTATATTTTCTGGCGAAGATGATTATATTATCAGGCGTTGCTCTATCGGCATTCAAATTTCTTTTGCATTGATAGGATTGTTTGTAATTCTCATTTTTATTGGATGCTTTGTCAGTGCCTATGAATTTTCTTCTTCACTTTTTGAAAACCGATTATATGTTAGTATTCCAATTGGAATAGTTTGGGCGATGATGGTCACCAATATGTATCTTTTGCTATTATACACAGTTTGCCCACAAATATTGCCCACAAAAGAGAATTTAATTAAGCAGACAAACTCTTTTTTTTCGGCATCAATGTTTTTTCGAATAAGTTTCATAACCTTGTTAGCAATTATAATAGCTCAACCTTTAAATGTTAAGCTATTATCTTCAACCGTCAAGTCAAGTCTAAACAAACATATTGTTGAGGAAAAAGTAAAAATGATAATCGTTTCGGATAGTATTTTAATAAAAAAGGAGGTAGAAATATTTAATGATTTTAATAAATATTTAATTAGTAAAGGAAGTAATGATGAGATAGAAAAAGCAAGGCAAAATCTATTGAGTATAGATCAAAAAGTTAAAGAAGATATTGCTTTTATGAAGCATTCAAAATCATTGTTAGATACTTTGCAGAGGATGGATAGCAAGGTGTGGTTGAATAAAAAGGAGAAAACAAAGAAAGATAGTGTTGTTCATCTTTTACATTTATTAGTGGATAATGAAATTACAAGTGATTATCAATTTGTAAATCAAATTGATAATATTCAAATTAAAAATAGTTCATTTCAACAAGAATTCGGAAAATGCCAGATAGGTTTAAAAAAGGCAATACAGGATAAAATTGATAATTATAATAATTTAGATTATTTACTATCCAAAACGAATTTTTTTATTAAGCGTATCCAATTATTACTTTCTGAAAATCCATATTCATGGGGTATCAATTTTTTGATTGTACTTCTTTTTTTATTGCCAATTTACTTTAAATATAAGGTTAGAGATAAAACGATGTTCTATGAGATAAAGAAAAAAATTGAGCATCAGATCATTGTCGACGAGTATATAACATTCAAAAGAGCCTATTCTAACTTGCTTCAAAAGAATATTGCTAGGTATAATTTTAAATCTTTACAAGAATTGAATTTGTTACTTGATAAGATAAAAAACATAAATATTGAAAGATATAGAACTTTAAAGAATGAAATTCAAGAAGAATATAAAGAGGAAATAATTTCTAAGTATGAATATTGGGCAGATAGTCCATATCGTACAAAGCGTAAAGTAATTAAGAGTATTCAGAATACTGAATTTAGCTTATTAGAACTAATCTATCAGGCTCAAAATGAAAGTGAGGACAAATGAATATAATTGAAACCATATTGAGTGAAGAGCCTTTTCAAGGAGAAGATGGTAAGCTATATAAAAAAGTTATCAAAGAGCTTAGAATTCCTAGAAAGACTTTTATGCGTGGTACTATTGAAGGTAAGTATCGTGGTGATTTGTTACATTCAGAAGAGAAGTTATACAATTCGTCGTTCTATGATTTTGAAATCTATGAAGCTCAGGTTTCTTCTTCTCATCCAAAAGATTTTCAAAAAAATAAAGAGTTTACTGTTAATGGAAAGGCTTTTCCAAAAGAGAAATTGCCTCTTATTTTATTAGTAGAATTAAACGCAAATAGTAGTTCATTTGGTGTAAATATTCTTGAGCCTAAGTTATATGAATTCAAACCAATAGCAAAATTTCATCAGACTGAAGGTGATGAGGTTTTTGGATGTTTTAAAGGAAAAATCACGGGATATGTTTTAGATTACGAGAAAGAAATTGTTGAGGAAGTTCTTGGGCCATATGCAGAAGATAGCTTAGAGAAAATTCAGCCAGAATCAATAAAAAAAGTAGGTTGTGAATCAAGTGGCGTCAAAACTGGAAAAACAGTGCATATTGGCAATTACATTCAATATGAATATAAATGCAAACATCACAATGATACTGTTTGGGGGGAAAAAATATTTGGCGGAAATCCCAAAATAAATGGTTTTACGAATATATCTTCAAAATCAACTTTTGGAACAGAACAAAGAGGATGTTTCAGTGAACTTTTCGGATTGCTAGCAATCATTTTAGGATTTGTTTTTGTTTTGTCAATTTTGCCAGGTGCTTTATATGTAATTGGATTAGGGTTAGTGATTTTGCTTCTTAATTATTTTGCACCATTTTTGAAATGGATGTTTCGGATTTTAAGTTGTTTCTTGTTAATTGGTTTTGTTATAGGATTGTTTAATATCTTTTTTGGGAATTCAACTAATTACAATCCTGTGCCGAAGATTGTAGATTCTCCGAGAGAAACAGAAAAAGTAGTTGAACCAATAGTTGATCATAGTGATTTAGATATTTCTCCAAATGAGCAGGAAAATTTAATCGGAGATTCTATTATAACTCGTTTTAGATCTTGGCAAGATTATGAAGGAAATAAATATGAAGGAGAGTATAAGTTAAAATTGAGTAGTTACAAAAAATCAAACTTCTATAAACAGAATTTACAATCTTTTGGAAATGATTTAAGAAGTTATGACAAAATTCTATACAGTCTTAAAGAAAATGATAAAGATAAGTTGGATGGACTTTATGCTCTCTTTGATGGTATTGGTCGGTCAAATAAACTGAATAAGATGAAATTTGCTGAAATGGTGGTAACTTTTGTGCAAGACATACCTTATGCTTTAGTTTTGGAAAATGATTGTAATCCAAGCCTATATAGTGACCCATTCATCAGAAAGTATCTTTCATCAAAAAATGCAGATTGTAATAGTTTTCAAAAATTTGGAATTAACACACCAATAGAGTTTTTAGTTAATCTAAAAGGTGACTGCGATACAAGAACATTGTTATTATACACCGTTTTATCTCATTATAATTATGACGTTGCATTAATGAGTAGTGAACAGTACAGTCATTCAATATTAGGTATAAATTTACCATTTGAAGGATTGTTCTTCAAAGCCTCAAATCAAAATTATGTACTATGGGAAACAACATCCCCAAATCTTAAAGCTGGAATTATACCAAACGAAATGTCAAACTTAAATAACTGGAGGATATCCTTAAAATCTAAATAAATCATGAACAAGCAAAGCCTTTTTTTTACTTTTATAGTTGCAATAGTAGCATTTATACTAATGCTTTTGTCAATTCAATATTTGACTAAGAAAATGAATATTAAAAATGATTCTAGTCAAAAAATTAATGTCTCTTTTTCAATATGGGTTTCTTCATTATTAATTTCATTTTTTATTTATCTAAAGATAGCTCTTGAACAAGTAGAGAATTCGATTGAAAATATTATTAAAAGTGAGAGCATCGCTAATACTTTTTTTGCGGTAATGGAAAAGATTGCGATCTTTATGGGATTTACATTTCTATTTACCTTTTTATCTCTTTACTTGATTGATAAGTCACTAGGATTTATTTTAGGTAATAGGATGAATAACATTGAAATTGAAAAAGAAAATATTGGGTATTTTTTAATTAAAGGAATTTCGTTGATACTGTTTGTGTTTTCAATATCGTTAATTTTCGAGCATTTTCTAAAATGGTTTGTGCCTATTGTTGGAACACCTTTTTATCATTAATTGCGGATTGATATGACTTTAACTAATATAAGAAGAAAAAAAATATAAAATAAAAATGAAAAATAGAATTACCTGTTTACTATTATTTACTACGTTTTTAATGACTGCTCAAGAAAAGCATAAGCTTTCAACGGCATCAGAATTTATTAATAGATCTTCTTACGTTCAGATAAACATGGATGAAAATGAAAAGGCTATTTTTAAATCTGGATATGGGGAAACAGTAAGTTTTTATCCATCTGAAATTGTCGATTTAAAATTGAATACCAAAATGTTGGGTCTTCAGGTAGAATCGATCTATATCATCTCGCAACAAGGGATGAATACAATTACTACTAAAGAAACAGCTTGGGTTGGATTAGAGGAAATTGACGATTTGGTGGTTTGGTTTGAAAACTTTGTTGTTCCTAATTTAGATTCTTCTGCAGGTAAAAAGAAAACAGTCAAATATATTTTTAATTGCGATGAACTGACTCTTAAGTTTGAAATATACAACAATACCCAAATATTTTCAGTAATCTTAAATTACTCTAATTTTCCAGATAAATATTTTTGGACCGAAACTAAAGTAAAAGATATTCCGAAAGTTGTTACAGCTTTAAAGTTTTTACAGGGTAAGAAACAGTAGGCTTTCGTTGCGAGGAAGGAAACAATTACATCACCATTGTCGGCAAAGCATTGCGGAATTTGATTATGAGATTGCTTCGTTCCTCGCAATGACGGTTTGTGGTGATGAGGGCTTATTTTGATTATGTGATTGCTTCGTGCCTCGCAATGATGGTTTGTGGTGATGAGGGCGTATTTTGGATTTTCCTTTTTTATTAACGGAGGTTTCTCAAGTTCTGTCATTGCAACAAAGGAAGCAATCACATCACTATTGTCGGCAAAGATTGTGGATTCTGATTATGAGATTGCTTCGTTCCTCGCAATGACGGTTTGCGTTGATGAGGGCGTATTTTGGATTTTCCTTTTTTATTAACGGAGGTTTCTCAAGTTCTGTCATTGCGACAAAGGAAGCAATCACATCACCATTTTCGACAAAGATTGTGGATTCTGATTATGAGATTGCTTCGTTCCTCAATGACGGTTTGTGGTGATGAGGGCTTATTTTGATTTTCCTTTTTATTAACTGAGGTTTCTCAAGTTCTGTCATTGCGACAAAGGAAGCAATCACATCACTATTGTCGGCAAAGATTGCGGATTCTGATTATGAGATTGCTTCGCGCCTCGCAATGACGGTTTTTGGTGATCAGGGCGTATTTTGATTTTCCTTTTTATTAACGGAGGTTTCTCAAGTTCTGTCATTGCGACAGAGGAAGCAATCACATCACTATTGTCGGCAAAGATTGCGGATTCTGATTATGAGATTGTTTCGTTCCTCGCAATGACGGTTTGTGGTGATGAGGGCTTATTTTGATTGTCTTTATTATTAACGGAGGTTTCTCAAGTTCTGTCATTGCGACGAAGGAAGCAATCACATCACTATTGTCGGCAAAGATTGCGGAATTTGATTATGTGATTGCTTCGTTCCTCGCAATGACGGTTTGTGGTGATGAGGGCTTATTTTGATTATGTGATTGCTTTATGACTCGCAATGACGGTTTGTGACAATGACGGCTTGCCAATGACGTTATTGTAAAGAAAAATATTTACATTTAAGAAAAATTATACGCCTATGAAACCAGGATTTATTTACATCATCACCAATACTTACAATACTACATTATATATTGGTGTCACTTCAAATCTTCCTAAACGGATTTTGGAACATATCGAAAAGCGTTTTGAGAATTCTTTTACTTCCCGATATAATTTGAACAAACTTGTTTATTACGAACAATTCCAAATGATTGGCGATGCTATTGCTCGTGAAAAACAATTGAAAGGCGGTTCTCGATCTGCTAAGATGAAACTTATTCAAAGTATGAATCCTTTGTGGAAGGATTTGTTTGGGGAGATTGAGGATATTATGATAGTTTAGTTACAGTCCGTCATTGGAACGAAGCAATCACATAATCAATATCGACAATCTTTGTGGGCAAATTGCGATGCAATTGCTTCATTCTTCTTTAGATTTTCGTAAAGAATTATATAGATTTACTTCTTGAGCTCAAATCCTTTCGGCACAAACAGATATCCCTTTTCATAAATATTAAAATACAATTTCAATGGTTTCTTCAAGCCAGGATAGGTAACCTCATAAATATCTAAAAATCCAGCTCCAGATTCGCCACGCTTTGTTGGAAAAGGGCAACAGCTTTCCAATTTTTTATAGGAAATTGTCTCACCTTTTGGTCCGGTTAAGGCATCTAAAAAGCGTTTCGGATTGATGTCTTCGTCAGCCACGCTTTTGTAAAAAAGATTAATCGGATAGTTTTTATCATATCCGTATTTTTTGTCTTTGGCGTATTCTGTGATCAAGAACCAGCCATTTTTGGTCAAAACAGGTTCTGGCGCATTATCGTCTACATTTTTTAGTGTAGATTTTGTGCTGATGCAGGAAACTGACAGAATTCCAACAAATAAAAGCAGTATAAAAGATTTAATTTTCATCTATTTTGATTTTTTAGTCTGGATAAAATACGAAACAATGGCTGAAATGACCATCCCAATTGATAACGTGAAAAAGACAGTTTGCATTATGTAGCTTTTCAAATTAAAATAACTTGCTGCGGCAACTTTATCTTTTGAAACGGCAATCATATTTTCAAAAAACTCTGGCGCAATCACTTGATGTAAACAAGCTTGTGTCAATGGCATCAAAAGCGAAATCACAATCGTCATGTAAAGTCCGGTAGCCGTTCCTTGTTTCCAGTCCATATTTCCTTGGAAATAATTTGTCTTTTTTTCTTTCAAGGCAACGGTGTAAATTACGCTGGCAAAAAGATAAAATAGGAGCGAGGACAGCATATAATAACTCATGTTTTCGCCAAAAATGCCTAATACTTTTTCAAAAATAGCCCAAGCCAAATAACAAAAAGTATAACGAATTCCCCACTTGATTTCAATCGCAAATTTTTTCATTGTATGTAATAAATTGTGCCCAAAAATAAGGGTTTATTTTTAGAAGTAAGTCAAAAGTTTAAAAGTCGTCAAGTCAAAAGTAGCAGGACTAAGAAAATAGTTTAAAATCAGCCAATTATTTATCCTAAATACTTTTTAGTTGACATATTAATTTTAAGAGAGAAAATACGGTCAGCTGAAACTGAATTCTTATTTTTGCGCAAACACTCACCATTATGTATAGTTTTTACGGCACTTGGCCTTGGTATATTTCAGGATTTTTGCTCGGAGCAATAATGCTGTCACTAATTTATTTCGGAAAAACATTCGGAATGTCGTCTAATTTGAGAACGCTTTGCACGATTTCTGGAGCTGGAAAATTCTCAAGTTTCTTTAAATTCGACTGGAAAACGCAGCGTTGGAATTTGGTCGTAGTTTTAGGAGCGATGATCGGCGGATTTATTGCCGTGAATTATTTAAGCGACGGTTCTGGAGTCCAGATTAATCCGCAGACGATTTCGCAATTGCAAGAAATGAAAATCGATGCGCCCGTGAATGGAAATCTACTTCCTGAGAAATTTACTTCTGCAGAAAACATTTTCACGCCAAAGATTTTTGGATTTATGTTATTCGGAGGATTGTTGGTTGGTTTTGGTTCAAGATATGCGGGAGGTTGTACTTCAGGGCACGCCATTACTGGAATGAGTAATCTTCAAATCCCGTCTTTAATTGCCGTAATTGGCTTTTTTATCGGCGGATTGATTGCTTCTCACTTTTTACTTCCTTTAATTTTTTAAGCTATGAAATTTATAAAATATTTAATTATCGGAATTGTTTTCGGAATCGTTTTGACTAAATCAGAAGCTGTTTCGTGGTACAGAATTTATGAAATGTTCCAATTTCAGTCGTTTCACATGTTCGGAATCATAATGACAGCGATTTTTGTGGGCGTTATCGGAATCCAGATTTACAAAAGAAATAACGTAAAAGGTTTCGACGGAACTCCGATTTCGATTCCAGACAAAGAAAAAGGTTTTACCAATTATATTATCGGAGGGACTATTTTCGGATTAGGTTGGGGAATGATTGGAACTTGTCCGGGACCAATATTTATCTTGATTGGCGCAGGTTTTTACGGTATTGGAATTGTTTTGATTGGCGCTTTAATCGGGACTTTCTTATATGGGATTTTGAAGGATAAATTGCCGAGTTAATTTTGTTTCACAGATTTTCTAGATAATTTGTAAGTTGTAAATTATTCAAAAAGTAGTATATTTGAGAGATGACAGCAATAGAGATAAAAAAAGAGATTAGTAAAGCTTTGGACCAAATTCCAGAGAATATTCTTGTTGATATTTTGAATCTAATTAGAGAAGTTCAGACTGAAAACTCAAGTGCGACATTGACTTCTAATTTGAATAAAATATTATCTGAGGATAGCGATTTACTTCATAAACTGGCTCAATGATTTCAATAAGAGAAGTTGAGATTATACACAATATCTTAATCGATAAGTTCGGTGGAAGCAAAGGAATTCGTGATATCGGATAGCTTGAATCTGCTTTAGCAAGACCTTTTGCAACTTTTGATGGTAATGACTTATATCCAAATCCAATTGAAAAAGCTTCTGCAATTGTCGAAAGCATTATTATCAATCACCCGTTTGTTGACGGAAACAAAAGAACCGCCTATACTTTAATGCGATTATTACTTTTAGAAAATGGCTTAGATATTTCTGCAAGCCAAGATGAAAAGTATGAATTTGTAATTTCTGCAAGTAAAGGAGAGTTTCGATTTGAAAAAATAAAAAATTGGATAGAATGCAACCTTAAAAAATAGATAATTCTAAATTTTAAGCCACCGCATTATTTTCTCCATTTTCAATTGCAATCACTTCTTTATCAGCAATAATCAACTGTTCTAATTCCTCAATTGTCTCTCGAACCGCGTCGATATAATTGTCATCATTTTTCATGCTGGCCAAATATTTCAGCGTTTTTTCATCGTGGTGAAAGAATGTTTGTGCTGATTTTGTCGCTTCGTAATTATCGTGTCCTAAAAGTTTTAAAACATCAATCCCAACGCGTAAACTGGTATCTAAAGTTTCTCTGTAAATGTGCATGATTCCAGCATTCATCTGGTCATAGGCATCGTCACGATTTTCAGAACGCACCAAAATATAAAGATGCGGGAAATGTTTTTTTACCATTTCGATCATCAGCATTCGCTCGTCTCGGTCGCCCATGGCAATCACTACGATTTTTGCTTCTTTAGCGCCGGCAATTTCCAATAGGTCATGTCTTGTAGCATCTCCATAATAGACTTTGAAACCTATTTTTCGAAGCGTATTTACATTATCGCTATTGTTATCTAAAACCGTTGTCGAAACATTATTGGCTCTCAAAAATCGTCCGATTGTATTTCCGAAATGTCCATAACCTGCAATGATTACGGAGTTATGTTCTTCTTCCACATCATTTTCATCACGGTCGTCATCTGGTGCCATTGAGCATTTTGAAGTTAATAGAACTTTCTCATTGAATAGCATCAAAAGTGGTGTGAAAGCCATGCTAATTGCAGTAACAGCCATCATCAAATCAGTAACTTCCTTGCTTAAAATATTTTCTTGGAAGGAAAAACTCAGCAACACAAAAGCAAATTCTCCGACCTGGCTTAACCCGAAACTAAAGATGAAATTTTGAGAATGTCCTACCTTGAATGATTTTCCTAACGTATAGAGGACAGCGATTTTAATAGCCATTAATCCGATAACCAAGCTTAAAATATGAATTGGTTTTGAAAGCAATAATTCAAAGTCGATCGAACTTCCTACGGAGATAAAAAATAATCCCAACAACAATCCTTTAAACGGATCGATGGCAATTTCAAGCTGGTGTCGGTATTCGCTATTTGCCAATAAAACGCCTGCCAAAAACGCTCCCAAAGCAGGACTTAATCCA
>Ga0247816_10001310_pt1 | contig 12287 bp, 13 predicted proteins | sample UWRJL209509C1_FD_179930 | JGI IMG/M metagenome (GOLD analysis project Ga0247816, IMG submission 179930) | Plant litter microbial communities from Arlington Agricultural Research Station in Wisconsin, United States - UWRJ-L209-509C-1 | ecosystem: Environmental > Terrestrial > Plant litter >...
AGCGTGGGCCGCCGCGATGGGCCATCCTTGGCCCAGCGCGGCTAAACCGGCGTCCTGCCGGTTTACCCACGCTCCAAAGCCTGCGTTCGGCCAGCGTGGTTTAACGGGGCGCCTAAGATCAAGATCACAAGCAGATCAAGAGCACGGCGGCCTGAAAGCCGACCTGAGTGGTGTGAAGCAAAAGCAAATGCAAAAGCCAGTGCGGTCCAATGTAGGAGCTGGCTTGCCTGCGATGGCCTCACCACGGTGTAACTGAAAGAACTGGATCAACTGTGGGAGCGGGCTTGCTCGCTCCCACATTTTGGACTGCGGTTTTTCAGGTGGACCGAGGTGTCTGCATCGCAGGCAAGCCAGCTCCCACATTTTGATCTCGTTGAGTCAGTGCGCTACTCGTCAGCGTTCGGATCCAAGTCCGGGAACATCACTTCGATAAACCCGAACTTGCTGAAGTCAGTAATCCGCGACGGGTACAGCCGGCCGATCAGGTGATCACATTCGTGCTGCACCACCCGCGCATGAAAGCCATCGGCAATCCGCACAATCGGCTCGCCCTTCGGATCAAAGCCTTCGTAGCGAATCTGCTGGTAACGATCCACCGCCCCACGCAAACCCGGCACCGACAGGCAACCCTCATAACCCTCTTCCAGCACCGGGCTTAGCGGGGTGATCAATGGGTTGATAAGAATCGTCTGCGGCACGGCAGGCGCGTCCGGATAACGTTCGCTGCTCTCGAAACCGAAGATCACCAGTTGCAGGTCCACACCCACCTGCGGCGCCGCAAGGCCTACACCGCCGACGTGCTCCATGGTCTGGAACATATCGTCGATCAGTTGCCACAGCTCGGGGCTGTCGAACATTTCCGGCGGGACCGGGGGAGCGATGCGTAACAGGCGCTCATCGCCCATTTTGAGGATTTCACGGATCATGGGTCAGACTTCGTCGGTGGTCGGTTTGAGTGAATGGTCCCGACCCAGGCCGGAAACATGCTGTTTTTCATCGTGCTCGGCAAAGTCCTTCTCACCAGGATCCTTGCCTTCAGCCGACATATGTTCGATCACTGCGTTCATCTCCGCCCCCAGCAACAGCACGGCGGCAGAAATGTAGAAGTAAAGAAGCAAGACGATGATCGCGCCGATACTGCCATACATGGCGTTGTAGTCGGCAAAGGTTTTGACGTAATAGCCAAACCCCAGGGAAGCGATGATCCAGACCACCACCGCGAGCACCGAGCCCGGCGTGATGAAGCGAAATTTCTGCTCTACGTCAGGCATCACGTAGTACATCAGGGCCACGGCGAACATCAACAGGATAATGATCAGCGGCCAGCGCAGGATGGTCCACAGGGTCACGACGAACTCTTGCATGCCGATCTGCCCCGCCAGCCATTCCATCACCTGCGGCCCGAGCACCATCAGCGCGGCGGCAGCGAGCAGCATGCCGGCAATGCCAATGGTGTAGAAAATCGACAGCGGAAAACGCTTCCAGATCGGCCGCCCCTCCACCACATCGTAGGCGGCGTTCATCGCGCTCATCATCAGGCGCACGCCGGCCGAAGCGGTGTACAGCGCAATCACGATACCCACCGACAGCAGGCCACCCTTGGATTGCTGCAACTGGTCGATGACCGGGTTGACCTGCTCCAGGGCCTGGGGCGGCAACACCAGCTCCGATTGCATACGCAGCCAAGTGAAGAAGTCCGGCAGGTGCAGGAAACCGATCAGGGCAATCAGGAACAGCAGGAAGGGAAACAGCGAGAACAGCATCTGGTAGGCCAGTGCCGAAGCGTAGGTGGGCATCTCGTCGTCGATAAACTCTTTGACGGTGCGCACCAGCACTTTATGCAGGGGCAAACCTTGTAATACCGGAAAAATCATAGCGTCTCCTTTCGCCGCAAAAAGTTGAGTTCGTGGGCGACTCAGGGGCCGTTTTCTACATCAAGGTAGCCCATTTGGCGACCTTGAAACAATTTCGAAACTTTAATCACTGCATGTGACATAAAAACGGCCATCCGTGGATGGCCGTCAGGCTGCTCGATTGCAGTCAGCCGGGTCAGGACTATTTGGTTGCCTTTTTTACTGCATCCTTGGTGTCGCCGACCGCTTTTTGCACTTCGCCTTTCTTTTCCTGAACCACGCCTTCGGCACGCAGCTTGTCGTTGCCGGTGACTTTACCGACCCCTTGCTTCACGTTGCCAACAGCCTCGTTCGCTAAACCTTTTGCCTTATCCGATGTGCTACTCATGGTATTTCTCCCAGGAACAATCAAGGATTTTGGTGACTACGTAGAGGTTGACCCCGGGCGTTGCGGCAGAGTTTCAATTATTTTTAGCCAGGTATTTCATCGCACATTTACTCACCCGCAGCAGGTTTGGCTTTATGTTTTGCGGCCAACCCACGAGAATGCCCGGCACATCCGGGCGCAAGCGCTGGATAACAGATCCCGTAGGAAGGTTATGAAACTCAATAAAGCACAGGCCATTGCCCGCAGAAACCTGGAACTGGGCGGTGCCGTACTCGGCGTCAACAACTGCCACTTCACCGACCTGGACCGCAAACGCAACATCTGGTGGTTCGACCTGCCGGTAGGCCGGATTGCCGTGGGCCAGTACGAGTGGATTCACTTGCTGATGCATAACGCCGAAACCGACCAGTTGCTGCACTTGAAAGTGCCGACGGTGTTTTTGCGCGAGAAGCTTGAAGGCCTGGTGGTACGCAATGCGGGCAAGCGCAAGCCGGAGATTACGCTGGAGCTGAGTGCCGACAAGGATTCGTTCTTGAAGGACGTGCGCCCGGCTGGCGCCGGTGTGAGCTTTGCGCAGTTCACCCTGTAGAAACACGATTTAAACCTGTAGGAGCTGGCTTGCCTGCGATAGCGGTGGGTCAGTGAACCCTGCTGTGACTGCCCCACCGCTATCGCAGGCAAGCCAGCTCCCACAGTTGGAATGCATTTCAAGTTGGAATGCGTTTCAAGTTGCGCAATCAGCATCTAATAAAAAGCCCCGCATCTGCGGGGCTTTTTGTTTTGGGGCGAATTACTTCTTCACACCCGCTTTCTTCAACTCTTCATCCCGCAGTTCACGGCGCAGGATCTTGCCAACGTTGGTGGTCGGTAGCGCATCGCGAAATTCAACGGCCTTGGGCACCTTGTAGCCGGTGACGTTGGCGCGCATGTGCTCCATCACCTGGTCTTTGGTCAGGGTGGCGCCCGGTTTGACCACGATGAAGATCTTGATGTGTTCCCCGGACTTATCGTCCGGCACACCGATGGCCGCGCATTGCAGCACGCCCGGCAGAGTCGCCAGCACGTCTTCCAGCTCGTTGGGGTACACGTTGAAGCCGGAGACCAGAATCATGTCTTTCTTGCGGTCGACGATGCGCATGTAGCCATCAGGCTGGATGATCGCGATGTCACCGGTCTTCAGCCAGCCTTCGCTGTCGAGGATCTCGGCGGTGGCGTCTTCACGCTGCCAGTAGCCTTTCATCACTTGCGGGCCCTTGACGCATAGCTCGCCGATTTCACCCAACGCCAGCTCAACGCCGTCATCGGTGATGACCTTGCACAGGGTCGAAGGCACCGGAATGCCGATGGTGCCTACCTGGATGTTCTGGATCGGATTGACGGTGGCCACCGGGCTGGTTTCGGTCATGCCGTAGCCTTCGCAGATGGAGCAACCGGTGACCGCTTTCCAGCGCTCGGCTGCTGCCAATTGCAGGGCCATGCCGCCGGACAGGGTGACTTTCAGCGCCGAGAAATCCAGCTTGCGGAACCCATCGTTGTTGCACAGCGCAACGAACAAGGTGTTCAAGCCAACAAAGCCGCTGAACTTCCACTTCGACAGTTCCTTGACCATCGCCGGCAAGTCGCGCGGGTTGCTGATCAGGATGTTGTGGTTGCCGATCAGCATCATCGCCATGCAGTGAAAGGTGAAGGCATAGATGTGGTAAAGCGGCAATGGGGTGATCAGGATCTCGCACCCTTCATTGAGGTTGGAGCCCATCAGTGCCTTGCATTGCAGCATGTTGGCCACCAGGTTGCGGTGGGTCAGCATCGCGCCCTTGGCCACGCCGGTGGTGCCGCCGGTGTATTGCAGCACAGCTACTTCGTCGCTGGTGGGGCTGACTTCGTTGACCGGCTGGCCGTGGCCCTTGGCCAACACGTCGTTGAACTTGAGCGCCTTGGGCAAGTGGTAAGCCGGGACCATTTTCTTCACGTACTTGATGACGCTGTTGATCAGCAACCGCTTGAGCGGCGGCAACAGGTCAGCCACTTCGGTGACGATCACATGCTTGACGGAGGTCTTGGGCACGACTTTTTCAGCCAGGTGCGCCATGTTGGCCAGGCAAACCAGGGCCTTGGCGCCGGAGTCGTTGAACTGGTGTTCCATTTCCCGCGCGGTGTACAGCGGGTTGGTGTTGACCACGATCAGGCCGGCGCGGATGGCGCCGAATACCGCGACCGGGTATTGCAGGACGTTGGGCAGTTGCACGGCGATTCGATCACCGGGCTGCAAGTCGGTATGCTGTTGCAGGTACGCGGCAAACGCCCCGGACAGCTCGTACAACTCACCATAGGTGAGCGTCTTGCCCAGGTTGCTGAAAGCCGGTTTGTTGGCGAAGCGCTGGCAGGACTGTTTCAGTACCGCCTGAATATTCGGATACTCGTCTGGATTGATCTCAGCAGCAATCCCGGCGGGGTACTTATCCTTCCAAAAGTCTTCGATCATGGAAGCCCACTCCTCAGCGACGCGAATTCATTCATCGCATTTGATGCGATTATTATTTGTTTGTTTTTGGGTGAGTCTGGCTGTTTCAAGCAGGCCGAGAGGTCACAAAGCGGGCCGAGAGTAGCAGCTTTGCCAAAGGCCGCCTAGAGCCAAACGAGGCCCCTACAGTCATAAACATGACTCAAGAATATCCAGTGGTCATTTTTAGAGCAAAGATTCTATATCTCGAAAAATAGCTCTGGAATGGGCTTTTCCACACTCCAACAGACTGATCAAAATGAATGTGGGAGCTGGCTTGCCTGCGATGACGGTGAATCAGTCGATACATCTTGTGACTGATACACCGTCATCGCAGGCAAGCCAGCTCCCACAATTGGATCACATTTCATTTCAGATCAAGCGATGTCGCGAAGCTCGCGCCGCAGGATCTTGCCCACCGGAGTCATCGGCAATGAATCGCGCAACACGATGTGCTTGGGCACCTTATAGCCGGTGAAGTTGGATTTACAGTAGGTCTTCAGTTCCTCAAGACTCACACCTTGGGCGCGAGCCACCACGAACAGCTTCACCGCCTCGCCGGTGCGCTCGTCCGGCACGCCGATCACCGCACAGCTGGCCACGGCCGGATGGGCCATCACCACGTCTTCGATCTCGTTGGGGTAGACGTTGAAGCCCGAGACGATGATCAGGTCTTTCTTGCGATCGACGATTCGCACAAAGCCGTCCGGGTCGATCACCGCAATATCCCCCGTCTTCAGCCAGCCCTCGGCATCCAGGGTTTCGGCAGTGGCGACCGGCTGCTGCCAGTAACCTTTCATCACCTGCGGGCCTTTGACACACAATTCGCCGCGCTCACCCAAAGGCAGCTCCGTGCCCTCGTCATCAATGATCTTCATCCCTGTCCCCGGCACCGGAATACCCACAGTGCCCAGGCGCGACTTGTTGCCATACGGGTTGGTGCTGGCCACCGGCGAGGTTTCGGTCAAGCCGTAGCCTTCGCCAATCGCGCAACCCGTGAGTTGTTGCCAGCGCTCGGCGGTGGCCTTGACCAGCGCTGTACCACCGGAATTGGTGAGCTTGAGGTGGGAGAAGTCGAGGTTCTTGAACTCAGGATGGTCCATCAGCGCCACAAACAAGGTGTTGAGCCCCAGCAGCCCGGTAAAGCGCCACTTGCCCAGTTCCTTGATAAAGCCGCCAATGTCCCGAGGGTTGGTGATCAGCACGTTGTGGTTGCCGGAGACCATCATGCACATGCAGTTCGCGGTGAATGCATAGATGTGGTACAGCGGCAGCGGCGCGATCATCACCTCCTGCCCTTCCTTGATAAGCGGATGACCGTCGTCACCCAACTGCGACATACAGGCGCGCACCTGCTGCATGTTGGCGACCAGGTTGCCGTGGGTCAGCATCGCACCCTTGGCCAGGCCGGTAGTGCCGCCGGTGTATTGCAGCACGGCGATGTCATCCAGGGTGACCGGATGACGGGTAATTGCCTGGCCTGCACCCATGCGCAGGGCACGCTTGAACGACACGGCCTGCGGCAATTTGTAGGCCGGGACCATTTTCTTCACTTTGTCGACCACGGTGTTGATGAGCCAGCCTTTGGCGGCGGGCATGAAGTCGCCCATTTTCGCCTCGATCAGGTACTCGATCTCGGTGTCGGCGCTGACTTCCTGAACCCTTGAACCGAACAGGTTCAGGTACACCAGGGCACGAATGCCGGCGTCCTTGAACTGATGGCGCATTTCTCGTGGGGTATACAGCGGGTTGGTGTTGACCACCACCAGTCCGGCAAGCAAAGCGCCGAACACGGCAATCGGGTAATGCAGCACGTTGGGCATCTGCACCGCGATGCGGTCGCCCGGCTTGAGGTCGGTGTGTTGTTGCAGGTAACCGGCGAACGCTGCGCTTTGGCGCGCAAGCTCGGCGTAGGTCAGGGTGATCCCCATGTTGCTGAACGCCGGACGATCGGCAAAGGTCTTGCAGGAACGCTCGAAGACTTCAATCACCGACTTGTAGGCCGTCAGGTCGATGTCGGTAGGAACACCCGCCGCGCGTTTGTCATTCCAGAAATCAGGTTGCATTATTCTTGTCCTCTTACCTGAGTGTGTCCGGCCGCTGCAGCTAAAAAAGTGTGCTGCTATAAAAAGCGGAGCTCAGGGGACGTTAGCAGCTATGACCAGACAGGCAAATACACGAAAGTGCGTCATAGATTGTATGAATCTTCCTGCTGAGGCCTGCACGATCCAACGCCCCTTGACGGATGAGCTATACACTGCGACGACCCTGAGCAAAGGAAGCGCCATGAACCACACCACTTTCTGGCTGACCACGAATGACCGTAGCCGCCTGTACATCAACCAATGGCTGCCGGACGGTGCGCCCAAGGCGATGATCATGCTGGCCCACGGCATGGCCGAGCACAGTGGTCGCTATGCCCGCCTGGCGGCAGCGTTGTGTGGCGCCGGTTATGGCCTCTACGCCCCCGACCAGCGCGGCCATGGCCGCACCGCCGACGAAGGCATGCTGGGGTTGTTCGCCGAGAAAGATGGCTGGAATAAAGTCGTGGGCGACCTCGCCAGTCTCAACCAGCACATCGGCCAGCAAGCGCCGGGGGTGCCGATCATTCTGCTGGGCCACAGCATGGGCAGCTATATCGCCCAGGCGTATCTGCTGCATCACAGCGCCAGCCTGAACGGGGCGATTCTCAGTGGCTCGAATTTCCAGCCGGTGGCGCTGTACCGCGCGGCGCGGGTGATTGCCCGAATCGAACGTGCACGCCAGGGCCTGCGGGGTCGCAGTGCGTTGATTGAGTTCCTTTCATTTGGCTCATTCAACAAGGCGTTCAAACCGACCCGCACCGCATTCGACTGGCTCAGTCGCGACCCGGCCGAGGTCGACAAGTACGTCAACGACCCGCTCTGCGGCTTTCGCTGCACCAACCAGCTGTGGATCGACCTGCTGGGCGGCTTGCAGCAAATCAGCAAAGCGTCCAATCTCGCTCAGATTGATCCGGGCTTGCCGATCCTGGTGATGGGCGGCGAATGTGATCCGGTCAGTGAGGGCAAGCGTCTTAAAAGCCTGGCCGATGCACTGCGAGAAGCTGGCTGCCAGAACCTGCAGCTGAATATTTATCCGCAGGCCCGCCACGAATTACTCAACGAAACCAACCGCGATACGGTCACAGCCGATGTGCTGGCGTGGCTGGCCCAGGCCGTAGAATTGCGCCGGCCTGCTCGCTGCGAATGAACAGATAAATATTTTCGTTTAAAATCAACGAATTAAGACTAGTGATTAGCCACAGGATGCACCATTCGATGACCCAGGTTACCAACACTCCGTACGAAGCCCTCGAAGTCGGCCAGACCGCCAGCTACAGCAAAACCGTCGAAGAGCGCGATATCCAGCTGTTCGCGGCGATGTCCGGCGACCATAACCCGGTGCACCTGGACGCCGAATTTGCCAAGGCCACCATGTTCAAGGAACGGATCGCCCACGGCATGTTCAGCGGCGCCTTGATCAGCGCAGCGGTCGCATGCGAGTTGCCTGGGCCGGGCACTATCTACATTGGCCAGCAAATGACCTTCCAGAAGCCGGTAAAAATCGGCGACACATTGACCGTGCGTCTGGAAATTCTCGAGAAGCTGCCTAAATTCCGCGTCCGTATTGCCACCCGCGTATTCAACCAGCGTGATGAATTGGTCGTGGACGGTGAAGCCGAGATCCTGGCTCCGCGCAAGCAGCAGACAGTTACCCTGACTCAGTTGCCGGCGATCAGCATCAGCTAAAGCAGCCAGTCATAAAAACGCCCCGCATAAGCGGGGCGTTTTTTACTCAGGGGCGACTCAAGACTGAGCGCGCGCCTGGTTACGCAGGGCTTTTACCTGGTCGTGGTTGCGTTGTACGCCATGGAACTGACGCTCAACCAGGTCACGAATACCCAGCAGGTTATGCTTGTTGATCTTCTCGATCGCTTCTTTATAAGCCTTCAGCGCGTGATCTTCACCGCGTTCAGCTTCGTTTAGTACAGCCTCTTCGTCCTTGCCGGTTACCAGCGACTTCACGTCGACCCAGCCACGGTGCAGCGCGCCGCTCACGCTGCCGGATTTTTCCGGATCGCCGCCCAACGCTTTAACTGCCGTTTGCAGTTCAGCAGCAGCGGTAGCGCAATCGGTGGCGCGTTTGGCGAACAGGGCTTTGAGCTCTGGATGCTTGATGTCTTCGGCGCAGGTCTTGAAGCCTTCCTGGCCATCTTTGCTGGTCTCGATCAGGTCATTGAGTACGGAGATCGATTCTTTGTTGATATCAGTCATTTTTCAATTCCTTCGCGGGTTAAGAGACTTGCCTTATATGATTGCAGTACCCGTGCCAGCCTTTTAAATAACAATTAATCCTTTAATTTCAACACGTTATAAATAACCAAGGAATCTGTATCCGCTTTATTTGCATGATCTGTCATTTGGCCTCCGTGCAGAATGCCTGTATTTTCCAAGGCATCGAATCAAGCGCCTGAAGCCCCTCATGAACCCCGAAAAACTTGAACTATTGATCACCCGCGAAATGCCCTTCGGCAAATACAAGGGTCGGATCATTGCCGACCTGCCAGGGCCGTATTTGAACTGGTTTGCCCGTGAAGGCTTCCCCCACGGTGAGCTTGGCGGCCTGCTGGCACTGATGCAGGAAATCGACCACAACGGCCTGTCCGAACTGCTGGAACCGCTGCGCGCCAAACACGGCAAACCTGCCCCGCGCCACTGATAGAGCCCACGCCATGCAAAGGAATGACGAACAACACTGGCACGCCATCGCCCAGCGCTACGACTTGGAGCCCGGCCCGATCAACCTGGAGAACGGCTACTTCGGGCGCATGAGCCGCGCGGTGCTCGCGCAGTATCAGGAACACGTTGCCTTTATTAACCGCAGCAACTCGGTGCATGTGCGCCAGCGTTTCGAGCAAGGGGAAAACGTTGAAATCCGCCGTCAGTTGGCAGAGCTGATTGACGCCGCCCCTGAAGCCGTCGCCCTCACCCGCTGCGCTACCGATGCGCTGCAATCGCTGATCCGTAATTACAACCTGTTGCAGCCGGGCGACCAGGTGCTGATCAGCGACCTGGAGTACGACACCGTCAAAGGCGCCATGCGCTGGCTGGCGCGCAATCGTGGGGTGGAGGTGATCGAGATCGCTCACCAGCACCCGGCCAGCTTCGACAGCCTGGTGCAAACCTATCGCGACACCTTCGTGCGCTACCCACGCCTCAAGTTGCTGGCCCTGACCTACGTGACCCACCGCACCGGCCTGGTGATGCCGGTGGAAGCGATCGCCACGGCGGCCAGGGAACACGCAATCGATGTGATCCTGGACGGTGCCCACGCCCTGGGCCAGATCGACTTCAACCTCGCACAGCTGGGCATCGCGTTTGCCGGCTTTAACCTGCACAAGTGGATCGGCGCACCGCTGACGTTGGGCTTTATCTACATCGACCCGCAACGGCTGGCGGATATTGATCCGGACATGGGTGAGTTCCACTACCCTGCCACCGACGTACGCGCCCGCACGCCCTACAGTACGCCGAATTTTGCGGCACTGATGACCTTGCCGCTGGTGTTTGAAGAACATCGTTTGTTAGGCGGCTCAAAGGCCAAGGGCGAACGGCTTAACTACCTGCGGGATTTGTGGGTGCGTGAAGTGCGCCAGTTGCCAGGGGTCGAAGTGCTGACGCCGGATGACCCACGGCTGTATTGCGCGATCACCTCATTCAAGTTCGTAGGGCAAGGGGATCAACAGACGATGGTGGATCGGCTGCTCAATGAGCACAACCTGTTCACCACGACCCGCAGCGGGGCGGCGTTTGGCAGTTGTATTAGGGTGACGCCGGGGTTTGTGACATCCGCGGCGGATATGGATGTGCTGGTAAAAGCCATTACCGAACTCAGCACGCCCCCAATGTAGGAGCGAGCTTGCTCGCGAAAAACCCGAGAGCGCCGCTGGCCGTCAGATTTCCCGCGTCATCGTTAACGACCTTCGCGAGCAAGCTCGCTCCTACAGAGGGCCATTTTCTCCAGGCAAAAAAAAGCGGCACACCGACCAAGTGCGCCGCAAAAATGCCGTAGAACACAGCAACAACGATTCGGTAAATCCAATCAGTCCAGCAGGGCCAGCGCCTGGGCGGTGGTTTCCTGGATGCGGGCCCAGTCGCCGTTCTTGACCCACTCCGGGTCAAGCATCCAGCTACCGCCCACGCACATCACGTTTTTCAACGCCATGTAGCTCTTGATGTTGGCCGGGCCTACGCCGCCAGTCGGGCAGAATTTCACTTCGCCGAACGGGCCGCCCAGCGCCTTGATGGCAGCTACGCCACCGCTGACTTCAGCCGGGAACAGCTTGAAGCGGCGATAACCCAGGCCATAGCCTTCCATGATGCCGGAGGCGTTGCTGATACCTGGCAGCAGCGGAATCGAGCTGTGCACCGAGGCTTCCAGCAGGTCGCGGGTGATGCCGGGGGTGACGATAAATTGCGAGCCGGCCACTTCCGCCGCTTCGAGCATTTGACGATCCAGCACGGTGCCCGCGCCAGTGCACAGTTCCGGACGCTGCTCGCGCAGCACCTGGATGGCCTTGAGGCCGAACTGCGAACGCAGGGTCACTTCCAGTGCCGTCAAACCACCGGCTGCCAGGGCATCGGCCAGCGGCAGAATGTCCTGTTCGCGGGCAATCGTAATCACCGGCAGAATCCGCGCCTTGGCGCAGAGGCTGTCGATCAAGGCAACTTTGTCCGCCATGGAAACGGTAGGTTGAGGGCTGTTCATCGCGGCTGATCCTTGGCTCATGGGCACCAGTAAATCTCTAAAGTAGGTTGCAAAAACGCGCGTATCGGCATGACAGCAACGTCGTCACTGGCCAGGGCGGCGCTTAAGGTGGTCAATTTCGAACTGCCGGAAATCGACAGCACGGTGTACTTGGCGCTCGCCAGTAACGCGAGACTCATGGTCAGGCGCTGGTGGGGAACAGTCGGCGCCAGCATCGGCAAGCAACGACGGCTGCCGTCGCGCTTCAATGCCTGCGCCAGGTTCGGGCTGTTGGGGAACAACGATGCGGTGTGGCCGTCATCGCCCATGCCCAGTACCAGCACATCAATGGCTGGCAACTCTGCCAGCAGGCGGTCGGCCTGCTCGGCGGCGTCTTCAAGGTTCGCGGCAACGCTGTACAGGCTCAAGAACCTGGCCTTGGCCGCCGGGCCTTGCAGCAAGTACTTCTTCAGCAGGCCAGCGTTGCTGTCGGCGTGTTCCACCGGCACAAAGCGCTCGTCGGCCAGGGTGATGGTCACTTTGGACCAGTCCAGGCCTTGCTTGGCCAGGTTCTGGAAAAACGCCACCGGGCTGCGGCCACCGGAGACCACCAAGGTGGCCTCGCCACGGGCGCTGATGCCAGCGCGCAGTTGTTCGGCCACGTCGTTGGCCAGGCCCTCGGCCAACAACACCGGGTTGCGGTACTCATGAGCGCTGACGCCCTGAGGCAGTTTCAATTCAGATATCGCCATACCATGACCTCCCATCCCGCGTGATC
>Ga0247816_10001312_pt1 | contig 12283 bp, 13 predicted proteins | sample UWRJL209509C1_FD_179930 | JGI IMG/M metagenome (GOLD analysis project Ga0247816, IMG submission 179930) | Plant litter microbial communities from Arlington Agricultural Research Station in Wisconsin, United States - UWRJ-L209-509C-1 | ecosystem: Environmental > Terrestrial > Plant litter >...
CCTTGGGCCGCTCGAAGATGAGTTGGTGCAGATGACCACATTCGGCTATACCGGCGATAAATCCCCGAATCGCGCCGACGCGATGGTTTGGGCGCTAACCGACCTGTTCCCAACGGTGGTCAAAACGGCTAATTCTATGAGCAGCGACGGCACGCGGTTTCGTCCGCCGAAAGTCAACGTTGGTCACGCGCAGTTCAAGCGCTCAACTCGGAGATAGAACTATGGGCGGAATGGGTGGTGGCGACTCTGGCAACAAGGGCAATCAAGCGCCGGCTCCAAGCGGAGCGGCCGGCTCCCCAACGGCAGGCATCTCGACCGAGTATGAGGCCAACAAGCCTCAGGTGATGCCGGTATATAACAGCCCCGGCCAGATCGAGAGCGCGCGCCGCAAGCGACAGGAGATCATGGCACGGTCTGGCCGACAGTCGACCAATCTTCGGGGCAATCCCGGCACTCAGTCCTATCAGGGCTCATTCCTCGGGAACGTGGCATAATGACAGACCAGCGCGCTCAAGACCTGCTGCGCATCGGGAGCGCCGCTTTCTCCAAATCCTCCAGCTATATGAGCCTCTGCCAAACCCTGGCGGAGATGTTCTACCCGTTGCGCGCCGATTTCACGACCGAGTTCACCCTCGGCACCGACTTCGCGACCGACGTGATGGATGGGTTCACCATCAATTCGCGCGAAACCTTGGGCAACGCCATTGACTCCATGCTGCGGCAAGGCAAGTGGTTCAAGGTCGGAACTGGTGATGAGCGCCGGGACAAGCGCGCCATCAATGCCGTGGCGCTCGACCGGCTGACCATGCTCTACCGGCAGCAGATCATCGACGCGCCGCGCACCGGTTTCCAGAAGGCGACCAAAGAAGGCGACCATGATTGGGTGACGTTTGGCAATCCCGTCTTCTCATGGGAAGAGGCGCCGACCCGCGATCATATGCTGCTGCGCTCTTGGCATCCCAAGCTGGTCGCATGGATGACCGATGACGCCGGCCGCATCAATGCCGTGTTTCGCCGTGGCAATATGCAGGCCCGCAATATCGAGCGGAAATTCAAGACCAGCGCATGGCGCGGCACGCTGCGCAATGAGATCAAGGATGCCTGCCGCGATGATCCGATGCGCGAATTTCCGATCATGCACGTCGTCATGCCGTCCGACGAAGTCTATGGCTGGAGCGCCAGGGATATGCGGCGCATCAAACACAAGTTCGTCTCGCTCTACCTCGATGAGACGCATCAGGAAGTTCTCAACGATCTGGGCACGCCGGTAAATCCCTACGTGATCCCGCGCTATCGCACGATCTCCAATTTCAGCCGCGGCTTTGCGCCGATGGCCATCAACTCCCTGCCCGACGCGCGCATGCTGCAGTCGATCGCCGCCGTCGTGCTTGAGCAGGGGGAGAAGGCGCTCGATCCGCCGATGGTTGGCGACCAGAACGTCTTCAAGAACGATCTGAACATCTATGCCGGCGGCTTCACCTCGATCGACCTGGGCGAGCGCACCGACATTCGCGACGTCATGCAGACCATCGAGACATCGCAGGGCCTATCAGCTGGCGTGGAACTGAAAGCCGACATTCGCTCGCTCATTGCCGAGTCCTGGCTGCTGAATAAGCTCTTCCTCCCGAACGTGCGCGAAATGCGCGAGTTGGAAGTGATGGTCCGCACCGAGGAATTCCGCCGCGCGGCGCTGCCATTCTTCAATCCCATCGATAGCGAATACCATTCGCCGCTGCTCTCGACGGGTATGGAGATGGCATTCCATCTCGGCTATCTCCCCGTCGACCTACTGCCCGACGAATTGCAGGGTGAGGAAGTCGTGTGGAGCTTCGAAAGCCCGCTCAAGGATGCCGAGGGCCAGAAGGTTGTAGCCGCGTTCAATACGTCGGTGCAGCTCATTGCCGCCGGGTCGCAGGCAGTGCCTGGCCTCGCAAAGCAGTTCAACATCGCAGACGCCACGATCGATGCCGTCATGGGCGCAGGCGCCAAGCCCGAGTGGATCAAGCCCGAGAAAGAGCGGAAGCAGACAGCGCAGCAAGACCAGCAGGCGCAGCAGATCACCGAAACCGCCGCGTTGCTCCAGCAGGGCTCCGCTGCGGCCGCCGATGTCAGCTCGGCGAAGATGGCCGTCGAAGCAGCGGGGATCGCATAAATGCCCGCGCCCTATACCGATGCCGAGCAGGACGACCTCATTGACCAGCTTCTTGCTGATGTGGCTGCGCTGACAACGCGGGTCGATGATCTCGAAACGCGCATGACCGCAGCTGAGACGACGCTTGGCATCATCGAGCCGATTGTGACCGACCTGCAGGCTACGGTTGGGACACTCGAAACCGACGTCACGACGGCAAACGCAAACATCGGCACGCTTCAAGCGGACGTGCTCGATATTGGCGAGCGCCTCACAACGGTTGAGAGTGTGACGCTGCCGGCGGTCGAGACGGTTCAGGAGGACGTGCAGGCGTTGCGTGTGTCCTCGAAGAACCGCCAGGAGGCCGATCCGAACGAACTCGGCAAGCCTCAAGTCGTGTTGCGCCCGTCGATCGAGCGGGTTCGTCGGCCAGACGGCAAGCTGGCGCAGCGCACTGTGCGGCCCCGATAGCGTTTCGCGGTTTCTTGCGGTATGCCTAGCGCTGTAGCAGAGGCGCTTACACCATGAAGACAACAGGCGGCATTCAGCCCCCAGCCATTGCGACCGTTGCCGAGATCGAGGCCGTCCGGTCTTGCATCTCTGGCACGGCCAACGGCGACCAGCAGAAAATGGCAATGGAATGGATCATGCGGGAAGCCGCTCGCGTGACGGATCTGAGCTACACGCCAGGCGACCCAAACCATACGATGTTCGCGGAGGGTCGGCGCTATGCCGGCATCTGCATCCGGTATTGTCTCGCACCGGAATTTCTTGAAGAAGCGAGGAAACGTGAAAAGCAGAGGCAATCATGAACATTTTTAAGACCCCGCAGCCGATGTGGGAAGGCGAGGGTGCCGCAGCATCGGCGGCTGATCCGAATGCGGTGAAGCCCGATCCCGCAGCAGAGGCCGCCGCCGCAGCAGCAGCCGATGGCACCGATAAGCCTGCCGATCCCGGCGCGTCTGATAAGGGCGGCGGGTCGTTCCTCGACAATGCCGACAAACCTGCTCCCGACAAGGATGCGCTGAAGCCAACCGACTGGCCCGAGGATTGGCGGGCCCGCATGGCAGGAGAGGACAAGGATGCGGGCAAGTTGCTCGATCGCTACAAGTCCCCCGCCGACGTTGCCAAGGCGCTGCGCGAAGCGAACAAGAAGATCGGGTCGGGCAAGACGGTTTCTGATGAGCCGATGCCCGATGCTGAGAAGGAACCCGAGAAGGCTGCTGAATGGCGCAAGGCGCGGGGTATCCCTGACGATCCAACTGGCTACGCAATCCCCGAGGCCGTAAAGGGACTGGTCACCGATGCCGACAAGCCTCGTCTGGCGGGCTTCACCGAAGCCATGCACAAGGCCGGCATTCCGACGTCGGCGGCCGGCGCGGCGATGGAATGGTATTTCCAGGAACAAGCCTCGGCCAATGAGGCGATCGCCGCAGCGGACAAGGCTGATGCTGATGATGTCGCCGATCATCTTCGCGAGGAATGGGGGCCTGACTTCCGCGCCAACTCCACAATCGCCAAGCGCTTTGCCGAAGAAGCCATCCCCGGCGTGAACTGGTTTTCGGCACGCTTGCCCGATGGCCGTGTGCTGGGCAACGTGCCCGAGATCGTCAAGGCATTTGCCGATATGGGCCGGGAGCGTTTTGGCGATGTGACGCTGGCAGGTGCTGAAAACTCCAGCCGCACCATGGCCCGCAAGCAGGAGCTTGAAATTATGATGCGGGATGATCCTGACAAGTATTTCGGCGATCGCAAGAACGCCGAGGAATACACGAAGATCATGGACGCCGAGATGCGCCGCTCCGGTGGCGGCGGCTCAAATCACTCTCCGAAACCCTGATATTGCTAAAAAAGCAGGCATCGCATAATAGTGGTGCCTGCAACGCCCACGTGAAGCCCCGGTCGGCTTTCCAGACACCCCGCTCCTCGCGGCTCTGAGTAAACACCGGACACCCTGCACAGCACGGCTAATCCCCATGTTCATGCAAAGGAGTCCGGTCCATGACCGTCGCCGCCCAACTTGCCACCTACCGCAAAGAATTCATTCAGGCTTTTGAAGCCCGCAAGTCTGACCTTGCATCCGTTGCCGTCACCAAGGAAACGATGGTTTCCGGCCTGACCGCGACCTTCCTCGTCTCCGGCTCGGGAGGCGCCTCGGCCGTTACTCGCGGTCAGAACGGCCTTATTCCTTATGGCCAGACTGCCAACAACCAGATCACCGCGACGCTGGTTGAAAAGCACGCTCCCTTCGAACGCACCGGCTTCGACATCTTCGCCAGCCAGGGCGACCAGAAGCGGATCATGCAAGAAGGCAGCATGGCTGTCATCAAGCGCGATATGGATGACACCATCATCGCCGAGCTGGGCAACGCCACTCAGGACTATGGCACCGGCACGCTGACCCTTTCCACCGTGCTCGGCGCGGTTGCCATCCTCGGCAACAACGATGTGCCGACCGAGGAAATGGACAAGATGTTCGGCCTGCTGTCGCCAGCCGCCTACGCCTACCTGATGCAGCTCAACACTTTCACTTCGTCCGACTACATCGACATCAAGCCGCTTGCTGGCCCGTCTCGCAAGATGCTGCGCTGGGCTGGTGTGAACTGGATGGTTTCGAGCCGCATCGCCGGCAAGGGCACTTCGTCCGAACTGCTCTACATCTGGCACAAAGACTCGATCGGCTATGCCGTCAACACTGGTGAAGACAAGGTCTTTGCTGGCTATGACGAAAAGCAGGACACGTCCTGGACGCGCGCCACGGTCTATCACGCCGCCAAGATCCTCCAGAACTCGGGTATCGTGAAGATCACGCACAACGGCTCGGCCTACGTCGCCACCTAACCCGGCCTGACCGCCAAGGCGCTGGACATGAGCCCAGCGCCGTTCAACTGAACACGGAAGGAAAGGCCCATGGCCTACTCAACTGCAAATCCCCCGGCCCTCTTTGCCAACGGCGTCGGCGGCATGGCTCGCCTGTGGTTCTATAAGTCTGCGGACCCAATCGCCACGGTCAACACCGCCAACTATTTCACCAACGGCGGCGACCTGGGCATGAAGGTCGATGATCCGATCCTTGTCATCGACACCGTCAATCATCTGCTGCACTGGGCGATCGTCAACGCGACGGGTAACGGCACGACCGACATTAGCGACGGTCTGGCCATCACCGCCACAGACAGCGATTAGTGAATAACTGTCGCAGGCTATCTTTTTCTCCTTTGTGGTGGCACTCTCCTGCTATCCACAAAGGAGAGTTTGATGGACCGCAAAGAGCGCCAACGTGAAGCGCAGGCAAGGTATCGAAGCAGGTTACGGGCATCGGGCATCCAGATCGCGAAGCCAAGGACAGAAGACCAGAAGAAGCAACAGCGTGAGGCAATGGCGCGTAAGCGCGCTGATGCAAGGGCTAAGGGGGTGATCCTCAAAACCGACCAATGGGCGGCGGAAAACCCGGATAGGCATCGCGACCGTGTTCAGAAGTGGCGCGAAGCTAACCCGGAGAAGGCAAAGGGCATTTCTCGAACAAACCAAGCGACACGAAGGTCGACGCCATGGGGTGCAATTAACAACCGAATTTGGTCTGTAATGCACAAGGCGGTTCGATCTGGATCGCCCCGCAGGAGCAAATATACCGATGCGATGGGCCACCTCTGGTCTGATCTGAGGGTGCATCTGGAGGCGCAATTTTCGCCAGAGATGAATTGGGACAACTGGGGTGACGTGTGGGAAATGGATCACATCAAGCCGGTTTCGTCCTTCAAGTATGAGAGCCTTGCCGATCCTTTGTTTCGGGAATGCTGGGCTCTCCCAAATATCCGGCCGTTGTCTCGAGCGGAAAACGCAGCGAAGGGCAACCGAGTAGGATAATCTTTCGATCTCAGCACGCCTCTGCTACAGATCGAATAGGGCGGGGATGGTTCATACCGTTCCCGCCCTTATTCATAATCAGAGGCGAACCCTATGACAAAAACCCTGAAGACCCTTTCCGGCGGCGCCATGACACAGGCGGCGGAATACACGCGGCAGTCGTGGCACGTGGTTGTCGATGATGATGTGTCGCTCGCCGATATTCTGGTGCCGGCATTCTGGGCGCATCACGCGCAGAAGGTAAAGCCCGGCGCTCTGATCGATGTCGTGAACCACGATTACTCTCTCGACGTGACGCTGCGCGTTCTGGCAGCCGGGATTGGCTTCGTCAAAGTTCGTGCAATTCGCATCCATGAAGATGCTGACGTGGTGGCAGAGCGCACCGCCCGCGCGGCTGAGGATGCTGGCGAGGCGGAAAAGATGGTACTGCCCGAGCAGTACAAGATCACGGCGACGGGCCGCGGTGGCTTCACCGTGACGTATGTGCCAAATGACGCTAAGATTGCGACAGGCAAGAAGACGCGCGCCGACGCTGTCGCTGTTGCCAAGGAACACGCCGCGAATGCGGGCATCGCTTGGCCGGAAGCGACGCCTGTGGAGACTCCCGCCGGCGCTTAAAGGCCGGGTGATGACATCGAAACTGGAACTTTATAATCTGGCGCTGGGTACCTATATCGGCACCCGGCGCCTTTCGTCTCTTACCGACGACGTTCCCCAGCGTTACGCCCTGGACGCCGTTTATGATGCTGGCCTGCGGTATATGCTCAAGCGCGGGCTTTGGAAATTTGCGCTGCGACCGGTGCAGCTTGTGCGTGATGTGGCGCTGTCGACGTTCCATCGGCAATATTCCTTCGACAAGCCAGACGATTTTGTTCGCATCTCTCGGCTCTCGCTGGACATTCGCTTCACCCAAGAGCTGATGGATTATCGGGAAGATCAGACCAAGATTTATTCCGACAACGATCCGATCTTTCTCGAGTACGTCTCCAGCGATGACGACTATGGCATGAACCTCGCCGCCTATCCCGAGGCTTATGAGCAGGCGGTTGCGTCGTGGCTGGCATATCAATCGGCGCTTGAAGTCTCCAAGGACCGCGGCGACCGTGCAGACCTGCTGACCCTGCATAAGCAAACGCTCGACACGGCGCGACGCCAGGACGCAGTGGATGAACCGGTCAAAGGAAAGCCCGCAGGCCGGTTCACTCGCTCGCGTTCCTTCGGCACCTCAATGAACGGCACCCTGCGCGGCCTGCGCTATTAACGGAGGCCCCCATGGGCAAGGCTTATTACCAAGCGTTAAATGTTGGCGTGGTCGATCGCAACAAGCTTCACCGCGTCGACCTTGAGCGCATGCGCCTCGCCATGGAGGATCAAACGAATGTCCTCTGCGACACGGTCGGCATGGGCTTCTTCCGTCCGGGGTTTGGTCATCTCGGGTTCACCAAAGGCAATGCCAAAGCGCGATTGATCGACTTCGACGCTGGTTCGCAGGCGATTTACATGCTCGAGCTGACCGAAGGGGGTATGCGAATTTGGGATGACGACGCGCTGGTGTCGCGGCCATCGGTTAGCACGGCTGTCATCAACGGCAATTTCGATTCCGCTACGGGCTGGACGCTGGGCACGACTGCCGGAACAACAGTTCAAGTCACTGGCGGCGCGCTCAAGCTGCAGTCGCAAGCGCGTGGTGGCGTCCGGGCGTTCGCTCGCCAAGAGGTGACGGTTGCCGGTGCGAATATCGGCGTTGAGCATGGCCTGCGCATCACCGTCTATCGAGGCCCGGTGCTGATCCGTGTCGGCTCATCGTCGGGCGGCCAGCAGTACATAAAAGAAACGACCCTGCGGACGGGCTATCACTCGCTGGCCTTTATCCCAACCGGGAACTTCTGGATCGAGTTTGCGAGCACCCGGCAGCATGCGATCTATGTGAATGACGTCAACGTCGAGGCTGCCGGCGTCGTCTCTCTCCCGACAATTTGGAGCGAAGAAGAGCTGGGGTTGATCCGCTATGAGCAGTCCCTTGATGTGATGTTCTTGGCGTGTGAAGGGCGGAAGCAGCAGCGCATCGAAAGCCGTGGTGACAATTCGTGGAGCGTCTGCGATTACGATTCCGACGACGGCCCGTTTTTGGTTGGGCGCTCGGCGGAATGCAAGCTCAAGCCGACTGTGCTTGAAGGTACAGGGTTAATGCAATCCGACCTTCCCTATTTCACGGCCGATCACGTCGGGGCGCTCATTCGGATTTACCACGACGGCCAGAGGGTTAGCACCATTCTGGCGTCGGATGACACGTATTCGCCGACTATCATGGTGACTGGCATCAATGAGCCCGACTATAACGAACGGTATTTCACGTATTCGGTGAGCGGCACATGGGCTGGCACGCTGCGCTGGATGCGTTCTTTCGACGGTGACGATGTCGAATTTCACCCCTTCCGTAATGCGCAAGGCACGTCGGCGATCGACATCACATCAAACGTGAGTGGCATCAAAAACGACGACAACGAAGACAACGCGATTGCCTATTACCGGCTGGGCTTCGAGCCTGGCACCTATAGCAGCGGCGCGGCGCAGATCAGCATCACCTATAATGGCGGCGGCGGGTACGGCATCGCGCGGATCGTCGGGTTTAACTCGGCCACGGAAGTCGTGATCGACGTGCTCAAGCCCTTTATGGACACCTCATTCTCTGAGCAGTGGCGGGAAAGTGCGTGGTCGGAAGTGACCGGCTGGCCGACATGCGTTGCTCTGGACGATGGGCGCCTGCAATGGGCGGGGTATGACGGGTATTGGGGTTCTGTCTCCGACGCCTATGACAGCTTTGATGAGGACTTTGTTGGCGATGCTGGCCCGCTGCTGCGCTCGATCGCGGTGGGCGGAAGGAATGAAGCGCGATGGTTGGCGTCACTCTCGACGCTGATGATCGGAACGGGCCGACTGATCGCCAGCGCGCGCGCCTCGTCTCTCGATGAAATCAAGACGCCAGAGAATTTCGGCATTCGGCGCCAGGGCGGCAAAGTCGGGGCGGCGCGGGTCAATCCTGCCATTCTGGCGGATGATCGTGCCTTGTTCGTTGAGGCGAGCGGCAACGCTCTTTTCGAGCTCAACTATGACTCCAGCAAGGGACGCTTCCTCGCCTCGGAATTCTCCAAGCTGACCACTGATCTCTTGTCGAGCGGCATTGTTGGTGTGGCTGTTCAGAACCGACCGGATCAACGCATCTGGCTTTGGATGCAAGATGGCTCCGCGGTCTGCATCGTATTCGATCCAGGCCAGCAGGTCGTGGCATTCATCCCGATCAGCTTGAGCAACGATAGCGACGCCATCGAGAGCATCTGCATCATCCCTACCGACAATGGGCAAGAGCGTGTGTGTGCCTCGATCAAGCGCGTGGTCAACGGCGTCACGACGCGCCGGGTCGAGCGCCTTGCCCTCGATTGGGAGGCAAAGCCTGCAACGATCACCAAATGTCTCGACGCTCATGTGACTTTCGGGGCCGGTAATGCGACGATCAGCGTGCCGCATCTGGTGGGGCGCACGGTGCGCGTCTGGATGGATGGGGATTCGGTTGATGACGCGAACGGCGTGGCTTTGGATTTCGTGGTTTCGGGGGGCGGAACAATCACGCTGCCATCCGTGCCGGTGGCCGGCGGCGTGGTCGGCCTACCATATCGGGGGCGGATCAAGACGGCGCCTATGGAATACGGTGGCGAGAATACGTCAATGCTCTCGCCAAAGACGGTTGCGGGGATCGGATTCCTCCTTGCCGACTATTGCCGCTCCGGCATCAAATATGGCGTCGACTTCGACCACCTCTATAGCCTGCCCTCGACGCGAGATGGCAGGCCGGTGACGTCCGACGTTGTTTATGGTCCTGATGAGTTGGAGCCCATGAACCCTGCCAACGCGCCCATATCACTTAGGACGCAGGTTTGCGCGGAGATGAACTCGCCCAAGCCATGCACCATCCTGGCATACGTGGTCGAGTATCAAGGGCGCGGCGGATGAGGGTTGAGCGACTGCCGCCTGACGTGGTCAACCAGTTCGCTCCCGGCGCTAGTGAAATCCCGATGGTGGTCTATGGAGCGATAGACGGGAATGTCATCTTGGCGTGCGGTGGGCTTGCGTGGATGCATGGCCGGTGCTGGGTTTGGGTCAACGTCTTCGCCGACATCTCCGGTCATACCCGCCTGCTGCTGCGCTGGGCCTCGCGCATGATGCGACAAGCCAGACAGCTCGGCGAAAAAGAGGTATTCGTTTGGCGAGATGAATGGCATCCGTCCTCGTCCAAGCTGCTTGAGATCGTTGGTTTCGATCTCTGCGGCTGTGATGCGGAGACTGGAAAGGAGATCTTCGTATGTCCGGTTTAGAAACCCTCGCCGTCTTGGGTATTGCGGCCGCAGGCGCCTCGGCCGCTGCGACGATCTACAGCGGATATGAAACGAAACGCGCTTCTGACGAGGCTGCCAAGCGGGACGTTACTGCCGGCCAAGCCGAGTTTGCGGCGTCGCAGCGAGAGGCCGAAGAGCGCAAGCTTGAAGGTCAATTGATCATGTCCCGCCAGCAGGCAGCCGCAGCAGCATCAGGTGCAGGCGCCGCGGGCGATGCGCCGACCATTGTGAAGCTGATGACCGAGACAGCGAAGCGGTCGCAGTATGGCGTCGACAGCGTGCTCTATGGCGGGCGCGAACGAAAGCAGCGGTACATCGACACGGCAGACGCTCGACGTCAAACCGGCAATGCCAATTTCATCGGCTCGATCCTGACCGGCGTGGGTCAATTCGCGGAAGGTTTCTAAGATGCGCCTGCCTATTTCTCAGTCCATTTCCGGCCCTGCATCTCTCCGCCCCTCCTCGCCTGCCCCTGTTGCCGATATGAGCGGGATCGCCCGCGGCGCGGCAAACCTGGCCGGGTCGGCTGGGCGTATCGTGCAAGAGGAGCGCCAGAAGCAAAACACCATCGACATCGCGCGGGCCGACGCTTTTGCGACGCGGTCGTTCCTCGATATGCAGAACGCCTTTGAGCAGGACGGCGACTATGGGACGTTCCGAGAGCGCGCAGAAACGCAGACCAATGACATCGCCAACTCGGCGGGCGAGCTTATTCGCGACCCGGAAATGCGGCAGCGGTGGGTAGCGCAGAACGAAATCAATCGCATCAAGCAGGTCGACGCCATCGGCGACATATCGACGGCGCGCGCCAATGAAGCCGAGCGCGTCGCTTTCACCGATACCTTGGCCGACTATTCGCGCATTCTGCAGGAACCGACGACGCCTGTTGCGGTGCGAAACCAGACGCGCTTGGCGCTGGCCGGCACGATCGACATGGCGCGGCAAAATGGCCTTCTGACGCCCGCCGAAGCGCAGAAGGCCGAGCAAACCTATCTCGACCAAGCCGAGCAGCAGTTGGCGCTCAATACCGCCGACATGGAAATTCGCAGCAACCCGGAGCGGGTGGCGCAGTCGCTTGGCATCACCGCCGACCCCAATGACCCGCTTGGTTCAACGCGAACGGCCATTCCTCTGCCGGTCGTGGCTGCTGATGGCGTGAACGTGCAGGACGTCGACCCTGCGGCACTGACGCGCTGGGAGCAAGTGCAGGGCGCTTTCGGCCGCCAGCTGCCGATCATCTCAGGCGCGCGCGACGATGAGCACAACAAGGCGGTGGGCGGTGCCGGCGACAGTCAGCATCTAGCCGGCAATGGGTCGAAGGCCATTGATATCGATGTGTCCGACCTGTCCCAGCCAGAGCGCGTTCGGCTGATCGAAACCGCATCGGCCATGGGGTTCACGGGGATCGGCGTCTATAACAACTCCCTGCACTTCGATACGGGCACCCGGCGCGCATGGGGGCCGAACTATAAGTCGGGCTCGGTGCCTGGCTGGGCGAACGATGCAATCAACCGGCACACCACCGGGGCGATTGCAGAAGTGCCGGTTGGCGCCGCTGCGGGTGTCGACTCCCGATTTGCGGCGCTCGATTATCAGCAGCGCGCCGCCCTGTTCGACCGGGCAAAGCAGCAGATCGAAACGCGGAACATGGAAACGCGCGCGGCTCTGGCAACTACAGCGGAGAACGCGCCGGTCGCCATCACGCGATCAGGCGGATATGACGGTTACATGCCGACCGCCAATGACTTTGTGATGGCCTATGGCGCGCGGAATGGCCTTGAGCGATTTGAGGCGTTCGACGCATCGGTGAAAGTGGCGCAGGACACCTTCGCCATGCGGACGATGTCGAAGGATGAGATCGCGGCGATTGTAGAAGGCGCAGTGCCGGCCGACA
>Ga0247816_10001314_pt1 | contig 12261 bp, 8 predicted proteins | sample UWRJL209509C1_FD_179930 | JGI IMG/M metagenome (GOLD analysis project Ga0247816, IMG submission 179930) | Plant litter microbial communities from Arlington Agricultural Research Station in Wisconsin, United States - UWRJ-L209-509C-1 | ecosystem: Environmental > Terrestrial > Plant litter >...
AAGCTATTATAGAGTGTAACATTGTTAGGTTGCGGAAATTTTTTTTTAGGTAATTAAATAGTACTTTTGGAAATTGTAAAACCACTTGATATGATAAGTTCTGAAAATTCTGCCCCGACTAATAAAGATTTACAAGGAAAAGAGCCGATAAAAATTATATTGGCTGAAGATGATAAGGATGATCAGGAATTATTTATGGAAGCGCTTAATGCAACAAAAGTCCCTTCTGAAGTTATTATGGTAGGAAATGGCGAGGAATTGGTGAGCACCCTTAAAGATCCTGCTGAACCAAAACCTGATATTGTTTTTATAGACATAAATATGCCCGTAAAAGGAGGCAAGCAGGCATTGGAAGAAATCAAGAGCGATGAAAAACTTAAGGAAATTCCTGCCGTTATGCTCTCCACTTCCAATCATCCCAATGAAATTGAAGAGACTTTTAACAAGGGAGCAAACCTCTTTGTGCAAAAACCTAGTTCTTTTAGCGGTTTTATTCTCATTTTAAAAAAAGTATTCATTCTCCATTGGACAAAAGCTTTGGTAAATCCCGTTAAAAATATATTTTTTGTTTCTGAAAAGAATATATCGCAGCAGGATTAAATAAAAGTATTTCTTGGACATATAGGTCTAAAATTAAGACTATTGAGAATTTTTCTTTGAGAGGTTTTTTTCTTTGTCTAAAGTGCGGTCAGAATTTAACAGGAAGTAAATGTAAAGGACTGATTGAGATTTATTACTAAAGATTACATTAACATACGTTGGTTTAGATATTGAAAATATATTCTTTATTGAAAAGATTAGTAGCAGAGCTCCGCATTTTCGAACATTACGGTTTTACAAGTATTGAATTCCTAATTCAATAATTCTATAAAGTATGATTGTAACATACAATAAAAGGTATGCAATTAAAAACAACTACTGTGGTAACTTATTAAATATTGTTTCATTTTAAAATTTCATTGTTTCATTTTACAAAATGGAACGTTAAATTTCTTACAAGAAAGTAATTTTTCTTACAATTAAATTAATTTTGTGGAACTGAAATAAACTTAGAATTCTTTTTATTTCTTTATCTGCACATTTCTCTATAGATTCTGTAATCTGCCTCTACAATACTTTATTACTCGCCATTTGCTTTAAAGTTTTTTTAAGTGATCTATGTCCTAGCTTTCTTCATTTTTGTTGAATAGTAAAGTTGATTACCCACTGTATAAATAGCAAAATCAAAAACTATAAATCAATTATGAAATATGATTTATTTTGATTTGGATAAATCTAACATTAGGACAGAAGTGGGAGCTATTGATTAGAAAAAATAGTAGTTGTATTAAACGAAAATCCAACAATGAAACTTGATATTCGTTCGCATACATATAGTAGGGCAACCTTCAAATATAATCAGGCTTTATCCAACAGAAGAGCAAAATCAACAATATAGTGGCTGGTTAAAAATGGAATCAACCCAAACGATTAATCGGCAATGGATATGGTGAAACTCAGCTTGTAAACAAATGTGCTGATGGTATACCGTGTACAGAAGATGAACATCAGGAAAACAGACGATGCGAATTTATTATTACTGATTTGTAATAAATACAGTCCTGCTATAACATTAAAACAATTAATCAAATCAATCACATATAAACATAGATTTTTTATCCTTTAAAATTTTACAGACAGATGCGTTAATTTTTAATCAAAAAGTAAAGCCATGGAGTTAAAAAAAAGAATTTTAGTAATTTTTTCCATAATGGGATTTTGTGCGGTTTCTCATTCGCAAGTAGGAGTAGGAACCTTATCTCCGGCAAATTCAGCACAACTGGATATAACTTCAGCAAATAAAGGAATGCTTATACCAAGAATATCCCTGACAGGAACAACAAATCAAAATCCCGTTACAGGCTCTGTAATAAACAGTTTGTTAGTTTACAATACAGCTACTGCAAATGATGTGAACCCAGGGTTTTATTATTGGGAGGTAAATAAATGGGTCAGAATTATGGCGCAGAGCGATCCTGAAATCTTAACTTCATTAAACTACGATGTAGTGAATAATCGGTTAATATATCTGGATGAAAAAGGAATTACTACCGTTTTGCAACTTAAAGGACAGGTGGGGCCTGAGGGACCTCAAGGGCCTACTGGATTGACGGGAGCAACAGGACCTCAGGGACCACAAGGAATTCCTGGTAACGATGGAGCGGCAGGACCGCAGGGACCAATTGGATTGACGGGTGCAACAGGACCTCAGGGGCTTACCGGACTAACGGGTGCAGCAGGTCCTCAGGGAATTCCCGGAAATGATGGAGCCACAGGGCCTCAGGGGCCAATCGGATCCACTGGAGCAACTGGGCCTCAGGGACCAATTGGACTAACCGGCGCAATAGGTCCACAAGGTATCCCGGGGAACGACGGTGCAATTGGTCCTCAGGGGCCACAAGGACTTCCCGGAAATGATGGCGCAATAGGACCAGCGGGCGAACAAGGTCCAATAGGATTAATGGGACCAGCAGGTCCACAGGGAATTCCAGGAAATGATGGAGCCACAGGACCTCAGGGGCCAATCGGATTGACCGGTGCAATAGGTCCACAAGGTATCCCGGGGAACGACGGTGCAATTGGCCCTCAGGGTCCACAAGGACTTCCAGGAAATGATGGCGCAATAGGACCAGCAGGTCCACAAGGTCCGATAGGCTTAACGGGACCAGCAGGTCCACAGGGAATTCCAGGTAATGATGGAGCCGCAGGCCCAATAGGACCACAAGGGGGTATCGGTTTAATTATTAATGGTACAAATACAACTGTAGCAGGTTCTGGAACTCAGGTCGATCCTTATCAAATCAATACACCGTTTCCGGCAACAACTGTATCTAATACCTCTTTGAATAATACTTTAGGTACCACTGTAAATGGTGTGGTAAGTTCAGGCGTCCCGATTATTAATACAAATGAAACTAGTTTAACTGGAGCAAGTCTTACGACCACTGTAAACGGAGTAGCTAGTACAGCATTGGATTTGACTCCGGCCATTACAAGTGCAACAAGTGTTTCTAATGCATCAACGGCAAATACTTCAACTGTAACGGTAAATGGCGTTGTAAGTTCAGGCGCCCCAATTGTAAATACCAACGAAACTTCTATCATAGGAACTAATTTGATAACAAGCGTAAATAATGTGGCCAGCACTCCTTTAGATTTGACACCATTACTTCGTTTCGGAACTACAAATTATTTAGAAACTATAAATGGAAATCTTTTATCAATTGTAAATGGAGTTCCATCAATTCCAACTTCAGTATTAATTACCGCCATCAATGGTCTTAATTCGACAGACGGAAAGGTAGGTTTAGGAGGTACGCTTAACACTTCAACGGTAATAAGTACTTCTGCGATTAATACATTGGCTATTGCAGGATTGCAAACTGGTGGAATTTCAGATAATATTCTGGTTGTAAATTCAAGTGGAGTTTTACGAACAATATCGCCAACTTCTATAGGAGCGATTACCTCAGTTTCAAATAACTCTCAGGATAATAATTTAAGTACCACTGTAAATGGTGTTACGGGTGCCGATGTAAACATTATCAACTCAAATAGTTTAGATTTAGTAAACGGATCACAATTAGTTTCGAATGTGAACGGCGTTCCCTCACAGCCCGTACCTATTTTAATAAAGGCTGTTAATGGACTTACTTCTGATCCATTCCAAGGTGGAGTAGTAGAATTAGGAGGCCCTTTGGATCATCAGACAGAAATAATGACAAATGGTCAGCCATTTATGATTTCAGGACTTCCTCCTGGTTTACCAACAGATAATATAATAGTTACCGATCCGGGCGGGATGTTAAGAACAGTGCCACGTACTACAGCCTTTTCGGCTAAAACTCCAATTACAATAGGAGCAACAGTTGCAGCGCCAAATAAAGCTACAACACGCGAAGATGATTTTATACGTTATCGTGAACTTGGTAATAATGAAGTTGAAGTAGATTTTTTATATTCGGCAATAGACCCTAGTGGAGCAAATACTGGGAGCGGTAATTATTTGTTTACATTGCCTGCTGGCCTTACATTTGATTCAAATGAAAATCCTATTTATGGCGGTCCTGTACAGTATGATCAAACGTATCCTGAAGTGAGATATTTCCTGCGTACCGGTAAGCTTATTAGTGGTAGTGTTGATGGTTATGGTGTCGCCGAAGGACATATCGTACCTTATAGCCCAACTCAATTCCGAATATTAATCACTGAGGCTACAGGAGCTATCGGTGATGGTTATTTATCATTAAATAACCCTTATATAACCATTGGGGGAAGATTTGTATTTGTAAGACAATAATTTATTCGTTAAAAGCGATTTTTAATCCAATACATAGATTATGAATAATAATACTCTAACTTATATTGCAAGTATTGCAGTTCTTTTTTCGATCTGCAGAGGTCATGCCCAGCTTGTGAATCAGGGAGCGCTAAAAGTAAATGAGGCAACACTGGTATCTGTATTTTTTGATTATAAAAATACGGCAGACGGAAATTTCGTCAATGATGGTGAAGTTCACATTTTTGAAAACTGGGCTAATGACGGTATTGTATCTTATAGCAATACTGCAGATGGAAAAACCTTTTTTACAGGTACAACCGAGCAAATTATCGAAGGCTTAAAACAGTCCGATTTTCAAAATATAATATTTGATAATACAGTTTCAGCTATGCCTTTTCATTTGGCTTCGACCATTTCGGTTGGTAAACTTGCAGACTTAAAAAACGGAATTGTTAACGCGCAAGATTATGACGGTCTTGTCATTTTTAAGGAAGGCGCATTTCATAGCAATGCAGGAAGTAAAAGTTTTATCGACGGAAAAACCAAAAATAATATCGATGAACCTTTTGAATTTCCAGTGGGTGATGCGCTGCATTACAGACCAGCATTCTATTCGTCCAATTCTTCTGAACCGACCGTTTATACCTCTGAGTATTTATATAAAAACGCTACTTTACTTTATCCGCCTACCAATAAGGAGGAAAGTATCATAAGTATTAACGATGCAGAATATTGGGAGATCACACAAGATCAGGGAACGGAAAAGATAGTTTTGAGCCTTACCTTAAGTAATACTACGACTCCGGCCATTTTTTTTGATGAAGATCCGCAAACCCAGCTGGCAATAGTTCGCTGGGAAGCAACAGCTTCTAAATGGGTTGACGATGGAGGTGCTGCGACTGACGCCATTTCTGGAGAGGAATATTCGAAATTGGTAACCTCACAGGTTGGCGGCTACGGCATTTTTACAATAGGCCTTGTTAAAAAAGCTAATCCTGATAATGAACTCATAATTTTTAATGCAATTTCACCCAACGGTGATGATTTTAACGACAGCTTTCGAATCAAAGGAATAGATAAATATCCGGACAATACAGTCGAAATATACAACAGATGGGGAGTGAAAGTGTACGAGGCAAAATCCTATAACGAAAGTACTGTTATGTTTAAGGGATATTCAGACGGAAGAACTACCGTAAGTCGCAACGAAAAGCTGCCAGATGGAACTTATTTCTATATTTTAAATTATAATAATGGGGCGAGCTATGTTAAGAAAATTGGCTTTTTGTATGTAGATAACCAGTAGCTATGTCGCGAGCCAATCAAACTTCCCGCAAGTATTCTTTGTGGCTGATGACCATGAAGATGACAAGGCCTTCATTTAAAAGGCGATAATTGAGATTGATTCATCTGTTATTTTAAAAGAGGCACGGGAAGGCATTGGAGCTTGGCGCCACTTTTCAAGTCAAATAGAAAATGGAAATTCATTTTTACAGAATTCACAGATTCGTGCAATTTTAATGTTTGTACTCATAGAAATGTGAGTTTAAGTGTCACACTGTGACTATGTGTGTCTAGGCGTGCCATGATTTGGCCAAAAAAAATATTTTTTGTACCTCGCATTTTCGAGGTACAAATAAGGTACAAATTTAATCAAAACATTACATAACATCCAAAAGAAAAAGTAATTGAAAAACGATTTAAAATATTGTTTACCAATGTTTTAAATCGTTTGTTTGTCGTTGTTTTGCGTTATTTTATCCTGCTATTTTCCGATGCAGAAATTAGCAACCAGTATTTACTGGGATTGACAGATGTCGAGGTACAAGAGAGGTACAAAATCTTAACAAAACATTGAAAAAAATCAACAAACAAACCTTGATTTTCAAATTAGAATGCGGAGTTATTAAACTGTATTCACATCTTTTTAAGAACACATTAACCCAGTGGTTGAAGCAAATTTATTAAAATTATTTATAATAATATAATTCTATCTTTTTTTAGTCTGTATTGCTCAATTAGGTTAGCGGATATATATGGCCAGCTGCAGATTCGAATCTAAACTTCTTAAGCAATCGTTTTGCTGGTTTTTAATTTTTCGAAATAACACTGTGCCACGATTCTGCCACAAGAATTAAAATGATGATTATTAAAAGATAGGTAATGACATTTTAATTCTTTTGTAGCATTATTTAATTGAAATTAAATCGGTTTCAAATTATAATTTGCAACAAATTTCTGAAATTTTTGACAATAGTTAATCGTAATTTAGATTGCTTTCTATGTAATAATAAACTGCAATTGATATTTAAAAAAATAACTATAAAAGCTTAAATTATGAGAACTATTCTGCAACAACCATTAAATAAATTTGCCAAAAGTACTGTTCTATTAATTATAATGGTTACTACAGCATTTATTCCTTTTCAGAATGCCAAAGCACAAACAACCAAAAAACCGAATATTTTGATAATTTTTGGTGATGATATCGGACAATCGAATATTAGCGCCTATACCCATGGATTAGTAGGTTATCAAACCCCAAATATAGATCGTCTGGCTAAAGAAGGAACCATGTTTACGGATTATTATGCAGAGAACAGCTGTACAGCCGGTCGTTCGACACTTATTACGGGACAGAGCTGCTATCGTACCGGACTTTCTAAAGTAGGTATGCCAGGTGTTAACATAGGTCTGCAGGCTCGTGATATTACCATAGCTCAAGCCCTCAAGCCTTTGGGATATGCTACAGGGCAATTTGGAAAAAACCATTTGGGAGATTTGAATAAATACCTGCCAACTGTACATGGTTTTGATGAGTTCTTCGGAAACCTTTATCATTTAAATGCCGAAGAAGAACCTGAAGATCCGAGTTATCCCTATCAGGACTCAGCATTTGTAAAATCATATATGGTAAGAGGAGTTTTGAAATGTAAAGCTACAGATAAAGATGATCCGACCGTTGACCCACGTTTTGGAAAGGTAGGTAAACAAACCATTCAGGATTCCGGTCCTTTGACCAAAAAGCGAATGGAAACAATCGATGATGAAACCTTTGCAGCCGCGATTGATTTCATCAAAAGACAAAATGCTGATGGAAAACCTTTTTTTTGCTGGATGAATGCAACGCGTATGCATGCTTTTACTCATGTTCGTGAATCTTTGCGTGGAAAAAGCGGCATGCCAGACAATGAGTACGCGGATGGTATGCTTGAGCATGACACAGATATTGGGTTAATGTTAAAAGCATTAGATGATTTAGGTATTACAGAAAATACAATTGTTATTTATACAACAGATAATGGACCAAATATGTTTAGCTGGCCAGATGCTGCAATGTCACCATTCAGAAGCGAAAAAGACTCTAATTGGGAGGGTGCTTTTCGAGTTCCTGCTTTTATACGCTGGCCTGGCAATATCCCAGCCGGGAAAGTTTCTAATGAGATAATATCCGGATTGGATTGGTTTCCGACAATACTTGCTGCAGCAGGCGAACCTACCATAAAGGAAAAACTTTTAACCAGTTATAAATCACAGGGTACGAATTTTAAAGTCCATTTGGATGGTTTCAACCAACTGCCTTATCTTACCGGAAAACAGCCAAAATCGGCAAGGACTGAATTCTATTATTTTAACGACGATGCAGAACTTGTATCGATGAGAATGAACGATTGGAAGATTGTTTTTCAGGAACAAAGAACTCAGGGAGGATTTGGTATTTGGGCTAATCCATTTACTCCGCTCCGTGTTCCAAAATTATTCAATCTGCGTCAGGATCCTTATGAAAGAGCCGATATTACTTCTTTCGTATATGAAAAGTGGTGGGCAACAAAAATGTATATTGTAGCCGAAGGTATTCAGAGAGGAGCAGCATTTTTGGAATCATTTGTTAGCTATCCCCCAAGTCAGGATCCTGCCAGTTTCTCAATTGATGCTATAAGCGGAAGAGTAAAAGACCAAATAAAAATGATTCATGCTCAGCAAAATGCAATTAGAAAATAATTTTCTAATTGCAAAAACTGATAATGTCTATAATAATTAGGAACGCAGTTTATAATCTATTTTCTTAATCTTGATATTTTTTGTAATTTTAGTTAAAACTGCTACATGCCAGATATATCATTAAAATTGAACAATAAGATATTTTGCACTCTTGCCCAAAATTATAACAAAAGCTTCACTTTGGAAGAATTGACTAAAATTGTAAGCTCTCATTTTGATTTAGCGAATAGTTATAGTGAGGATTTATCTTTGGAAAGAGAAAAGCAAGCAAAGGTTTTGGACGCTTTAATATTTTTGGCAGATACTGACCTGATATTTTTAAACCCGTTTACTGATGAAAGTTCCATTAAGATAAGGTTTAAAGCAGCTAATTAACTTTCTTTAATATCTGCGACAAACTTTTTTTGCATAATTAAAATAGAAATTCCAATTATCACAATCTTATAGGCCTGTGCAAAAAATATAAATAGGAATATTTAAAGAAATATTTTTGAAGAGCAGATATTTCATCTGCTCTTTTTTGTTGATTATTTACTAACTTCCTTTTTAATTAATAAAGCAAATATTTGTATTTGCTTTATTTTGGTATTTTTTAGCTGATTGAATTAAGCGGAGATCTGCAGTTTCGAACCTAAAGTCGTCAGGTCTTAGTTTTTCTCGTTTTCAATGTTTTTAACCACAGATGTGCCATGATTTTGCCACAAAACTTAAACTGGCAAAATACCTTTAATAACCACCTTAATTTTTTGTGTAAAAAAAGGTATGCATTTCGTAAACCCAATGCTGCCAACACGCCATTTTGTAATAATGTCGATAACTTTGAGCGAGACCTTTTGCTACTACCGTTTTTTTGTATCTGAGATAAATACATCTGTATAAGTCTAAAATACCACAAGTGATGCAACTTTGAATCAAATAATATATAAACAAATGAGCAAAGTAATTTTAATTACCGGAGCCTCCAGAGGCTTCGGAAAACTATGGGCAAAAGCGTTCCTAGAAGCGGGTAACAGGGTAGTGGCAACCGCAAGAAATTTGACCGATCTGGAGGATCTGGTAGCAGCATTCGGCAATTCTGTATTGCCGCTTCAGTTGGATGTCAAGAATAGGGCTCAGTGTATTGAAGTAGTTAACCAGGCCGAAGAGACTTTCGGGCAATTGGATGTAGTAATCAACAATGCTGGATTTGGCCTATTTGGCGCGGTGGAAGAGGTGAATGAAACTGATGTAAAGAACCAGTTTGAAACGAATGTGTATGGCTCGCTTTGGATCACCCAAGCTGCGCTACCGATTATGCGAGCACAAAAGAGCGGTCACATTATACAAGTTTCTAGCGTACTGGGAATCGTAAGTATCCCTACTATGAGCGTCTATAATGCAACGAAATTTGCCGTGGAATCTATCATGGAAGCATTGTCTGGCGAAGTTAATCACCTTGGTGTCAAAACTACCCTTATTGAGCCTAACGCCTACACAACAGATTTTGGAGGTGATTCGGCTTTGCACAGTGGGTCGATCGGCATTTATGATGATGTAAAAAATGCTGTTCTTGCAAGTTTTAACGAAGATACGCTGGGTGATCCTTTAGCGACTATACCTGCTATTTTAGAAATCGTGAATATGGAAAACCCTCCGCTGCGAGTATTTTTTGGCAAAGTAGGTTATATCTTTGCATCAGAGGTTTATGCGAAACGCCTTGCGGAATGGGAAGAGTGGAAAGACTTTTCAATTGCTGCCCACAAATAACTAGTTTTAGTAACGAAAGACCAGATGACGTTCGTTTGGGCTTTCGTTATTTTATAATATGTATTATGAATCACTACACAACATTGAACGCCTTACATGATGACAGCGGAATCCAGCGGCCTGAAAACCCTTTGTTAAGCATCATGACCTGCCAGGATTATAATAAAAGTTCGCTGGGAAAGAACAAGTTCAGCGGAGATTTTTATCTGATCAGTTTCAAAAAATTCGTTTCCGGTAACTTTCGGTACGGACGCAGAAATTATGAAAACGATAATGGTTCCATGATCTATATAAGGCCAAGGCAATCTATTGGATTTGAAGATCTGGTATTAACAGAAAAAGGTTTTCTGATATTTATACATGAAGATTATTTGTTGAACACAAAATTACATTCCGAAATAAGCAAATACAGCTTTTTTGATTATGAAGTCAGCGAATCCCTGCACTTATCGATAGCCGAAGAGAAAAACATCTGGGAACTTTACGGTAAGATCCACTCGGAATACCATAATAACCAGGACGAATTCAGCAAAGAAATCATCATAACACACATAGATTCCATCTTGAAATACTCTCAGCGATTCTATAAACGTCAGTTCATTAACCGGGCAGAGTACGAGGGAAATCTGATTACCAGATTTAACTTGTTTCTGAGGGAGTATCAGGAAAGCGGCAAACTGATCTCAGAGGGCTTACCCACTGTTGCGTACATGGCATCACGGCTATCCATGTCTACACGTTACCTCACTGACCAACTGAAAGTGGAGACGGGTAAGACTGCCTTGGACCATATCCATATATTTTTGATAGACGAAGCTAAAAACCTCCTGTTGGCTACTGATAATTCTATATCAGAAACGGCTTACCAACTGGGCTTTGAAAACCCGCCATATTTCTCCCGATTATTTAAAAAGAAAATCGGTATTACCCCTGTCCAGTTCAAAGAAGGAAAGTTCGGGCTTAACTAATAAGAAAGAGCGAGTAAATTGCAAAAAAACAGATCGAACTGGTAGCCGGATTATAATGATAATATTGACCCAAAAAACAATAGGTCTTTATTCTTGAACCAAGAGTTGGATTCGATGCACGTTGAAGATTTTCTAATAATGGAACGACTGATTTGAAAGAAACAGCTAATTTTTTTGAAGAAACTTTCAATTTTAATTTCGAGCAATTCCATAGAACGTTTTTGAAAATGCGAGTGAAGAATTCAGTTAATACAAAATTTTTAAATTGTTTGAGAGATATGTTACTTAGCAGAATGGATAAGGCTCACGAATAATTACGCTCTTCTTACTAATTAAGCCGATGCCATTTTTTGTGGATGATTTTATTTAGAAAATTTGTTGCAATAAGGAATCAGCGATTTTTTTTGCATCTTTTAAAGATTGTACATCTTTCTCAATAGTAGAAGTGACCATAGCACCTTCCATAAGTAAAAACAAAGTACATGCCAGCATTTCGTTATTAATTTTCTGACTTTCGTCTGGGAAAGCATTCGTGAGCAATGTTTCAATATATGTTTTTTCGGCTTTTTTCTGGTTTGCAATTAACACAAAAGCACTCGCATCTTCGCATGGTATTTCTGCTCCAATTTTAATGAAGGGGCAACCCGCAAAATTAGAACGTGCTTGACGCGCGATACATATATCATAAATTGCCAGAATCTTTTTCTTTGGATTTTTGATAGCACCCAAATCATGATCCCATTCGGCAAGTGAACTTGCTTCCATAGCATTTATATAGGCGGTAAGAAGATCCCGTTTGGATGGAAAATGGTTATACAGTGAGCCTCTTGCAATTTTAGCTTCGTCTATAATTTGATTTATGCCCGTTGAATTATATCCCTGTATATAGAATAATCGTGATGCAACTTCTAATATCTTGTTCCTTGTAGCTGATTCTTTCATAGTACAAATATAACAAATTAAAAAACAGAGGAAGAAAAATTATTTAAAAAAATAAATAGACAGGTCTATCTATTTTTTTAAATAATTTTTTATATTTGTCCCAGTATTAAAATTAAAAATAAATTTATGAAAGCAATACAATTAACCGCTACCGGCAATCCTCTTGAAACTTTAAAATATGTTGAATTGCCAGATCCGACAGCTCCAAAAAATGGAGAAGTAATTATCCGTATAGAGTACAGTCCTATAAATTTTAGTGACCTGATGGTGGCGAAAGGTATC
>Ga0247816_10001316_pt1 | contig 12241 bp, 9 predicted proteins | sample UWRJL209509C1_FD_179930 | JGI IMG/M metagenome (GOLD analysis project Ga0247816, IMG submission 179930) | Plant litter microbial communities from Arlington Agricultural Research Station in Wisconsin, United States - UWRJ-L209-509C-1 | ecosystem: Environmental > Terrestrial > Plant litter >...
GATGGTGTTAAGGATCGGGTTGATTTCCATGGCGGGCAGCACTCGTTGGCGAACTTTTGAAAGCCGGCGAGTATAACGGCAAACGGCCGGAAACGGCAGTCCGCTTGGCTGAAAAGGCGGGGATATGCACTGTCCACAGGGCGATAAATATCAAATGTGGGAGCTGGCTTGCCTGCGATAGCAATCTGCCCGCTGACACAGCTCTATCTAATAGACCGATATCGCAGGCAAGCCAGCTCCCACCCTAGATCTTTGGTGTTGCGCAGATTGTAATTTCTATTCACTACACATCTATTTAGCAAAACCTCATCTCAAACCAACCGTTCATCTGTTTATTCAAAAAAATCAAAATCAACAAGAGAAAGTTCAAAGAGCTTCCAGCACCAAATCACAAATCAACTTAACCTCATAAAAACAAATAGTTAAATTCTAAGTTACGCCAGCTTAGGATCCACCCTACAAACAGCCAAGAATGGAAGTACCTGAGCGCCAGAATCACCTTACAAAAGATCCTACAAATTTAAACCCCTATTAAAAAGCCATCAACTTGTTCGATCTTTAGATTCAACCTAACTTGACCATAGCAACTCACCCGACTTGCTCATCAGCACGTAAAAACCTGGAAAAGTTAAATCATTTCTAAAAAAACATGGAGATATAGCATGGCACAACAAGGGTGGCAGCCCGGACAACCTCTGGCAATCAAACCTACAATTATAACGGCTGGAAGACGAAACACCTATTGGGGCAGAGACGGTGGAGGTTATAGTGGAAGCGGGGATGGATGGGGCCTTCAAGAAGGGCCACGACGAGGCGAGGGAGATCCCAGCAGATTCAGACAGTTCGATTTCCCCAGTGCTACCGCTGACTTCATAGGTGAACAAAAGAACAACCAATCGCTGATAGATACGGAGTACCAAACACGATTTGCGACGCTCAACGCGGATACTGAGCGTGAATTTGAAGAAAAGCAGCTAACTGCCAAAAGCGAACAATTGCTTACCGACCCGGAGCTATCAGGGCTTACTCAAAAAATCACACTTGAACTAATTGAAGCTAAAAAAACCCAGTACACCAGCACCGCCCCCATCATGTATGGACTGTATGATCAAAATCCATTTTATTTAATGGAGAACCTAACATATACAAAGCTTCTCGAAACACTAGCCTCCTCCAACGTTGTAGAGGCGTTAAGCAACACCTATGAGCTTTACGACAACGTCTGGCGGTCAGCGCAAGAGCTTAAGGCACTTTCACTATCCATAGAAATACTGGCCGGAAAGCTTCCAGCACTGGCTAAAGCCAGACAACAGGCTGAGTCACTCATGGCTATGACTGAGCCTGACTGGTCTAACTTACAAATTGAATACCTGAAGACCATTTCAGAAGAACTAGAAGTTCACGTTCAGTTACTACCGGAATTTCTGCAGGTTGAACTGTCGTCCCTTACAGGCTCCGTAGTTGGATTACCACCCGAACAAGCATTAACTCACTACAAAAATATCTTGGATCAAATGATCGCAGAAAAAATGGCGGCAATCAGGCCCGTTGAGGAACCGGAACTGCGCAGTCACAATGGGCTCAAGTATCGCTATACGGCAACAAATCCTAAGGTTTCACCGCCACTGAGCAAGCCCGAACTGGAGGGTTTGAATCACCTTATTTATTTGCAACGGAACACTGAACTTGGTGTCAGGTGGTTGAGCCATCACGATCACGTATTAAAGTCAGAATCCGTGAGATTTCTGATCAACGCTTCCAATGCGTTTGTTGATCTCACGAATCGAGCGCAGTTGGTGGCGACAGAACAGTCTCGTATTAAAGCAGTACGAGCAGAGAATACATTCCGCAACCCCGCCCCTGCCTCCGCGGCTCAAGCGGTGGTGATGACCTCCGTCGGAACCATCGCTATTGCTGAGGAAATCACGATCACCCTTCAAGCCGCCATTCGTGCGGCCGTGGTGACATTGGGAGAGTTCGCTGCCAGTACTGCAAGTGGCTTGCTCGTCGGCGTTTCTGCTCTGATCTATTCACCCAAGCTGGCCAATGGCGAACTTGCGGAGCGTTACGCACTGGGCACACCAGTCTCGACAATTGCACCTGAACTCAACGAGGCATCAATTACCTCTGCCGTTAACGGCACAATCGACCTGCCAGTTCGTATCAGTTCAAAGACTGCTATGGATGGGCAGTCAGAAGTATTTGTGGTCAACGCCGACGGAAAGGGTGTGCCCTCCAAAGTCAAAGTGGTTGCTGCCACCTACGACGCAGAACAGAGGGTGTACACCGTCACAACGACAGACTCACCGCCACGGACATTGACATGGACGCCTATCATCGCCCCTGGTAATAGTTCGACAACCCTGCCCGGTGAACAGTCTGAGCCACCTATATACGCTGGAGCAACAGCAACCCCGATCGAGGGGCGAGTCGATTCGTTTCCCGAGATAGGCGCGGCGAGTTTTGATGACTTCATCACGGTATTCCCGGTAGATTCCGGATTACCGCCTATGTACGTAATGTTCAGGGATAGGAGGGAGGATCCTGGAGTTGCTACAGGAATGGGGCAACCTGTGACGGGTAACTGGCTGGGAGCAGCATCTGAAAATGAAGGTGCACCCATTCCGTCGCAGATTGCTGATCAGCTACGAGGAAAGGGGTTTAAAAATTTCAGGGCATTCCGCGAGACACTTTGGAAAACTGCCGGTAATGACCCAATCCTGTCTGCTCATTTCAAAAAACAGAACACGATGAATTTACTCAAAGGCAAATCACCAGCTCCTCGTGAAAGCGAACAAGTAGGAGGTAGAGTGAAATTTGAAATTCATCATAAAATACACATTTCGAAAGGCGGTGCTGTCTACGACATAGACAACATGGTAATCGTAACTCCGAAGCGCCACATTGAAATTCACAAAGCAGAGAGTGAAATATGACTAATAAATCAATTTCAGACTTCACAGAGAAAGATTTCTTAATTTTTGTTCAATCGATTTGTGACGGCGGACAAGAAACTGAAGAAGAAGATATAAAGAACATACTCGAATTTAAGAGGCTTACAGAGCACCCTGACGGGTCCGACCTTATCTACTATCCTAGAGATGACAGAGAAGACAGCGCAGAGGGCATTGTAAAAGAGGTAAAAGAATGGCGGGCCGCAAACGGCAAGCCCGGCTTTAAAGCGGAATAACGCTTCTCCCTATAACTCCGTCATCGATCCGACATCGATGGCGGAGGTCTTCATTGCGTTGTTGCCGCTACTTTCAGGCCGCGCCTATTACTCAATCCCCACCTGATTGCGCCCATTATGCTTGGCCAGGTACAGCCCCTTGTCCGCCGCCGAGATCAGTTGCCGGCAATCGGTGCCATGCACCGGGGTCATGGTCGCCAGACCAATGCTGATGGTCAGGCTCGCCCCCTCGGCCGGGGCGATGTGCGGGATTTTCAGGCTGGCAACCGCCTGGCGCAGTTTTTCCGCCACCAGCCGCGCACCGCCCGGTGAGGTGCTGGGCAGTACCAGGGCAAACTCTTCGCCGCCGTAGCGTGCCGGCAAGTCCGAGGGGCGGCTGCTGGCGTCACGGATGGCCGAGGCCACTTTGCGCAGGGCTTCGTCACCTTCCAGGTGGCCGAAGCTGTCGTTGTAGGTCTTGAAGAAGTCCACATCGATCATCAGCAGCGAGAGTTGGGTCTGGTCGCGCATGGCGCGGCGCCATTCCAACTCCAGGTATTCGTCGAAATGCCGGCGGTTGGACAACCCTGTCAGGCCGTCGGAGTTCATCAGCCGTTGCAGCACCAGGTTGGTGTCCAGCAGTTGTTGTTGGCTGACACGCAGCGCGCGGTAGGCGGCGTCGCGCTGCAACAGGGTCATGTAGGAACGCGAGTGATAGCGAATGCGTGCCACCAACTCGATGTTGTCCGGCAGCTTGACCAGGTAATCATTGGCCCCGGCCGCAAACGCCGCACTTTTGATCAGCGGGTCTTCCTTGGTCGAGAGCACGATGATCGGAATATTCTGCGTGGCCGGGTGGTTGCGGTATTCGCGCACCAGCGTCAGCCCATCCAGACCCGGCATCACCAGGTCTTGCAGGATCACCGTCGGCTTGATGCGGATCGCCTGGGCAATAGCCTGGTGCGGATCGGCGCAAAAGTGGAAGTCGATGTTGTCTTCATGGGCCAGGCCCCGCCGCACGGCTTCGCCGATCATGGCCTGGTCGTCGACCAACAACACCATTGCGGCGTTTTCGTCGGTCTTGAAGTCGTCGAGCTGTAAATCATTCATGTGCAGTCACCTGAATTACTACCTGCAAGCCGAAACAACGGGCGGTATCGATCATTTCGCGAATACCTCCAGCAGTCGGGGCGCAATTCTTTCCAGCGGGCGAATTTCAACAGCGGCATCAATTGCCGCTGCCGCTTTGGGCATGCCATACACCGCGCAGCTTTGCTGATCCTGGGCGATGGTCAAATAACCTTGTTCACGCATCAATTTGAGGCCTTGGGCCCCGTCGCGGCCCATGCCGGTCAGCAAGACGCCGACGGCATCGCCGCTCCAATAGCTGGCGACACTCTCGAAGAACACATCGATGGAAGGCCGGTAAATCTCGTTCACAGGTTCCGCCGTATAAGCCAACGTGCCGTTCTTCAACAGGCGAATATGGTGGTTGGTACCCGCCAGCAGGACCGTGCCACTTTGGGGCGGCTCGCCCTCCCGCGCCAGGCGCACCGGCAAGCCGGAGGAGCTGGCCAACCATTCGGCCATGCCGGCGGCGAATACCTGATCCACGTGCTGGACCAGCACAATGGCCGGCGAAAAGTCTCGCGGCAAGCCTTTGAGCAGGATTTCCAGGGCCGCCGGGCCGCCTGCCGATGAGCCAATGGCCACCAGGCTCTGGCGTTTACCGGTGGTTCGCTGGGGCGCAGGCTCGGCCCGTACGCGGCTGCCTCGCTGGCCAATCAGCCAGCCAATATTGAGGATTTTGCGCAACAGCGGCGCCGCCGCGTCTTTCGGGTTGCCCACACCCAGTGCCGGAGTGTCGACCACGTCCAGCGCGCCGTGGCCCATGGCTTCAAATACACGGCTGACGTTGGCCTGGCGGTCGACGGTGACGATCACAATCGCGCACGGCGTCTCGGCCATGATTCGCCGTGTGGCTTCCACGCCGTCCATCACCGGCATGATCAGGTCCATCAGGATCAGGTCCGGGGTGAGCTCGGCGCAGCGCTGCACGGCCTCCAGGCCATTATTGGCCACCCACACCACTTCATGGGCGGGCTCAAAACTCAGTGCCCGGCGCAATGCTTCCACGGCCATGGGCATGTCATTGACGATAGCGATCCTCATGCCCTGGCTCCTCCGATCAGCTCCACCACCGCATCAAGCAATGCGTCGTCATGGAAGCTGGCTTTGGCTAGATAATAGTCGGCGCCGGCGTCCAGTCCACGACGTCGGTCTTCTTCCCTATCCTTGTAGGACACAACCATCACCGGCAGCGACTGCAGGCGAGTATCACGGCGCAGGAGTGTGACCAATTCAATACCGTCCATGCGGGGCATATCAATGTCAGTGATCAGCAGGTCGAAGTCTTCAGAGCGCAACGCGTTCCAGCCATCCATGCCATCGACCGCCACGGCCACTTCATAACCGCGATTGAGCAGCAATTTACGTTGCAACTCACGCACGGTCAGTGAGTCGTCCACCACCAGAATACGCTTGCGCGGCGCCTCGGTGGTCTGCTGGGTACGACGGGCAATCCGTTCCAGGCGCCCGGTATTCAACAGTTTGTCCACCGAGCGCAGCATGTCTTCGACATCGACGATCAGCACCACCGAACCGTCATCGAGCAAGGCCCCGGCGGAAATATCCTGAATCTTGCCCAGGCGATCATCCAGCGGCAGCACCACCAGCGTGCGCTCGCCGATGAAACGCTCCACGGCAATCCCGTAGACCGCGTCGCGCTCACGGATCACCACGACTTTGAGCGTGTCCTCATTGCTCTGCCCAGGCGGGCGTTGCAGCAATTGGCTGGCGGCGACCAGGCCGACATGCCGGCCTTCGTGCCAGAAATGCTGGCGGCCTTCCAGTTGCACGATGTCGTCGGGCGCCAGGTCGCACATGCGTTCGATATGCGCGAGCGGGAAGGCGTAGGCCTCTTCGCCGACTTCCACCACCAGGCTGCGCACCACCGACAGGGTCAGCGGTACCTCCAGATGGAAGCGGCTGCCCTGCCCCGCCGTCTGCTCCAGCACCACCGCGCCGCGCAGTTGGCGGACCATATGTTGCTCCGCATCCAGGCCGACGCCGCGCCCGGACACTTCGGTAACCTTGTCCCGCAGGCTGAACCCCGGCAAGAACAGGAACGTCAGCAGTTCCTCTTCACTCAAGCGCAGGGCGGTGTCCACTGGCGACAAATTGCGATCGACGATGGTACCGCGCAAGCGCTCCAGGTCGACGCCATTGCCGTCGTCACTCAATTCCAGCACCAGCAGGCCAGCCTGGTGTGAGGCGCGCAGGCGGATCAGGCCTTCGGCTGGCTTGCCCGCGAGCAAGCGTTGCTCGGGCATTTCGACGCCATGATCGACGGCGTTGCGCAATAAATGGGTCAGCGGCGCTTCGAGCTTTTCCAGCACGTCGCGGTCGACCTGGGTTTTCTCGCCTTCGATTTCCAGGCGCACTTGCTTGCCGAGGCTGCGGCCCAGGTCACGAACCATCCGCGCTTGCCCGGCCAGCACGTCAGCAAACGGCCGCATGCGGCAGGCCAGCGCGGTGTCGTAGAGCACCTGGGCACGCTGCCCGGCCTGCCAGCCGAATTCGTCGATCTCGGCGGTTTTTTCCGCCAGTAATAACTGCGCTTCAGTTAATAGGCGGCGGGTGTCGGCCAGGGCTTCCTGGGCCTCCAGGCTCAGGTCGACGGTTTTCAGATGCCCATCGAGGTTGTCCAGGGCTCGGGAGCTGTTGCTCTGGATGCGCTTGAGGCGTTGCAGGCTGGCCAGGTAAGGCTTGAGCCGCTGGGTTTCCACCAGGGATTTACTGGACAGGTCGAGCAGGCTGTTCAAGCGTTCGGCGGTGACCCGCAATACCCGCTCACCGCCTTCGGTCATGCGCTTGCCCTGGCGTGGCAGGTCCGCGCTGACGGGCGGCGCGGGTTCGGGCTCCGGCGGCAGTTGCTCCTGAACCACCGGTTCAGGCTCAAGCGCAGGCTTCGGTGCCGGCGGCGCGACCTTGGCGCCCGGCTGCGATGGGTCCAGCAAACGCTCCATCAGCGCCACATAGGCTTCGATATCCGCCGGGCCGACCGTGTTGCCAGGGGTGGCAATGCGCATCAACAGGTCGGTGCCTTGCAGCAGCGCGTCAATGTGCTCCGGTTGCAGGTACAGCCGGCTTTCCTGAGCGCTGACCAGGCAATCTTCCATCACGTGGGCGACGCTGACACCGGCGTCCACCCCGACAATCCGCGCCGCGCCCTTGAGGGAATGGGCAGCGCGCATGCAGGCTTCGAGCTGGTCGGCCTGGGTTGGATTGCGCTCCAGGGCCAGCAGGCCGGCGCTGAGCACTTGGGTCTGGGCGTCGGCTTCCAGGCTGAACAGTTCCAGCAGCGAGGCGTCGCGCATCTGGTCGGGGGTCATGTGAGGCTCCGGGTCACGGCAGACAGCAATTGCGCCTCGTCCAGCCAACGCAGGCTGCGGCCTTTCCACTGCAATACGCCCTGGGTATAGCGCGCGCTGGCCTGGGTGCCGGAGGCAGACGCCGCTTTCAAGGTGTGCTCATCAATGGCATGGATACCGTCGACTTCATCCACCGGCACCACCACCGGGCCGTCTTGCGCGGCGATGATCAGCATGCGTGGCATGATCCGCCCGCCCGCCGGGCCACTGCTGGCACCGTCCAGCCCCAACAGCTCGACCAGAGACAGGCACGCCACCAGCGCGCCACGCACATTGGCCACCCCCAGCAACGCCCGGGAGCGCTGGTGCGGCAACGAATGAATCGGTTGCAGCGGCGCCACTTCCACCAGGCAGCGGGTGGCGATGCCCAGCCATTCCTCACCGAGGCGGAAGATCAGCAATGAGCGAGTGACCACGTCCTCGTCCGGGGCCACGCTAGCCACCGGCCGATCATCGTCCTGCTGCAAGGCATAGCGATCCAGCAGCCGAGTGGCGGCGGCGGAATACACCGAGCAATTGCGGCAGTGAATGTGTTCCGCCAGCAGTGGGCAGGACTTGTCGCCGTGAATGCCGATGCGGTTCCAGCAATCGTCAATGGTTTGGGCGTCGGCCAGGGTCAGGTTCAGGGCGGGATCCAGGATCATTGCTTACGCTCACTGTCAGCTTGCGCGTTGCGCGCGGCACGGGCCTGCAAGCGGCGGGCACCGGCAACATCGCCCTGGGATTCGAGCAACGCGGCCAGGTGCATCAAGGCCTGCGGATGCTGCGGTTCCAGGTACAAGGCTTTGCGGTAATAACCCTGGGCTTCCAGGGCGCTGCCGGCCACATCACTGAGCAGGCCCAGCCAATAAAACACCTGGGCCGCCGGCGGGTGGCCCTGCAAATAACGCTCGCAAGCGGCGCGCGCCTCAGCGCTTTTTCCTTCGTTGGCCAAGGTCGCGATCTGGCTGAGCAGATCGGCCGCGTCCGACTGCACGGGCGCCACCGTGATCGGCACTACCGGCGCACTCACGCTGCTGAAAGGTCGAGGCTTGGCCGGAATCGGCGCGGCGCTGCGCTGGGGAACCGGCGCCGGTATTGGCGTAAACACCGGCTCCGGGGCCGGCTCGGCATGGCGACTGAACGCAAAAGACTGCGGCACCCCTATCGAGCGCATCCCCAGGCGCCCCAACAGGCTGCCTTCAGCGGGGCCGATAAAAAGCACGCCGTCGACGTGTGTCAGGCCCTTGAGCACTTCAAACACTTGCCTTTGGGTCGGCTGATCGAAGTAGATCAGCAGGTTGCGGCAAAACACAAAATCATAGGTCGGTTCATTGGCCAGCAGCGTCGGGTCCAGCAGGTTGCCGACTTGCAGGCGCACTTGCTCGCGCACCGGGTCGGCAATGTGGTAGCCGTCGCTCTGCTCGGTGAAGTGCCGGTCGCGAAAGTCGATGTCTTGCCCGCGAAACGAGTTCTTGCCGTACACCCCGCTGCGCGCGCGCTCCACGGACAACGGGCTGACGTCCATGCCCTGGACCTTGAACTGATGCGGCGCCAGGCCTGCATCGAGCAAGGCCATGGCAATCGAATAGGGCTCTTCGCCAGTGGAGCAAGGCAAGCTGAGAATGCGCAGGGCGCGCATCTGCTTGATTTCAGCCAGGCGCGCCACCGCCAGCCGCGCCAGTGTGGCGAAGGATTCGGGGTAACGAAAAAACCAGGTCTCGGGGACGATCACGGCTTCGATCAGCGCTTGCTGCTCGTCTGCCGACACCAGCAGCTGTTGCCAATATTCGTCGGCGGTCAGCGTCTGCAACGCCAGGCTGCGCTGGCGTACCGCGCGCTCGATGATCGCTTCGCCTACCGAGGCGACATCCAGGCCGATGCGCTCTTTAAGGAAGTCGAAGAAGCGTTGGTCGCCACTCATCGCCCCTCCCCGCCCGGCGCAAACAGCAACGCCTGGACTTCAGCGGTCAGCAGATCGGCCACGCCAATCCATTGCATCAAGCCCCGCGCGTCTTCCCGCACCGGCCCCAGGTACGGCGCCTGTGGGTTATCCAGGCCGTAAGGCTGAAACTCTGCCGGGTCACAGCGCAGGGTGTCAGTGGCCTGTTCGAGGATCAGCCCCAGCCAACGCGGATCCATCCAGGGGTCGGGCCGATAATTGACCAGCACCAGCCGCGTGCTGGTGCGGGCCTGAGCGGGCGTGCCGAAGGTCAGCGCACTGAGGTCGATCACCGGCACCATCTTGCCGCGATGGGCAAAGATCCCCGCAACCCAGGCCGGCGCATGGGCGATGGGCTTGAGTGGCAGGCGCGGCAGCACCTCGGCGACTTCCGTGGCCTTGAGGGCATAACGTTCGTTGCCGATGTGGAACACCAGGAACAACGCTTTTTTGGCCGCCGCAACGGCGCCGCGTTTAGCCGCGAGGTCGCTCATCAGACTTTGAAACGCGACACGCCACTGCGCAGGCCGACCGCGACCTGGCTCAGCTCATCAATGGCAAAGCTGGCCTGGCGCAGGGACTCGACGGTCTGGCTGCTGGCGTCGCCCAATTGCACCAGGGCATGGTTGATCTGTTCGGCGCCAGTGGCCTGGGCCTGCATGCCTTCATTAACCATCAACACCCGCGGCGCCAGCGCCTGTACCTGATGGATGATTTGCGACAGTTGCTCGCCCACTTGCTGCACTTCGAACATGCCACGGCGCACTTCTTCGGAGAACTTGTCCATGCCCATCACGCCGGCCGACACCGCCGACTGAATCTCACGCACCATCTGCTCGATGTCGTAAGTGGCCACGGCGGTCTGGTCCGCCAGGCGCCGCACTTCGGTGGCCACGACGGCAAACCCGCGACCGTATTCACCGGCTTTCTCGGCCTCAATGGCCGCGTTGAGCGACAACAGGTTGGTCTGGTCGGCAACCTTGACGATGGTCACCACCACTTGGTTGATGTTGCCGGCCTTCTCATTGAGGATCGCCAACTTGGCGTTAACCAGCTCGGCGGCGCCCATCACCGAGTGCATGGTTTCTTCCATGCGCGCCAGGCCTTGCTGGCCGGAGCCGGCGGCGACCGAAGCCTGGTCGGCAGCGCTGGACACTTCTGTCATGGTGCGGACCAAATCCTTGGAAGTTGCAGCGATTTCCCGCGAAGTGGCGCCGATTTCGGTGGTCGTGGCGGCGGTTTCGGTAGCGGTGGCCTGCTGCTGCTTGGAGGTGGCAGCAATCTCGGTGACCGAAGTGGTGACCTGTACAGAAGAGCGCTGGGCCTGGGACACCAGGGCCGTCAGTTCGGTCATCATGTCGTTAAAGCCCGTTTCGACCGCGCCGAATTCGTCCTTGCGGTCCAGGTTCAAGCGCTTGCTCAAATCGCCGGTGCGCATGGTTTCGAGGATATCGACGATGCGTTTCATCGGCGCCATGATCGCGCGCATCAGCAGCAAACCGCACAGGCCGGCGGCGAGAATCGCCAGGACCAGCGAGACCCCCATGCTGATTTTTGCCGATGACACAGCGTCGTCGATAGCGGCGGTCGCACGGTCAGAGACGCTCTTGTTTTCCGTGATGATGTCGTTGAGCTTCATGCGGCCTTCGGTCCAGGTCGGCGTCAATTGCTCGTCGAACAGCACCTTGGCAGCCGGAATGTCGTTGCGCTGCACCTCGTCCAGCACTTCGGCGAGGATCCGGTTGTAGTTGATGTGCGCCGCCTTGAAGTTATCGAACTCCATGCGATCAGCCTGGCCATTAATGGTTTTTTCGTAGTTGGCCATCTGCGCTTCAATACGCGCCTCGAAGGATTTGAAGTCAGCCTTGTCGCTGTCGGTAAACGTCTTGTCTTCGCGCAGGCCAATGATGTCGAGGGTTTGCAAGTAACTGTCGACCCAGGCACTGCGGATCATCGAACTTAAATAAACCCCGGGAACTGCATCGTCACGCACCGATTCTTCGCTGGTTTCGATCTTCAGCAAGCGTGAATACGAGACCACGACCATCAGCAGCATGATCGCGATAATGACCGCAAAGCTCGCCAAAATCCGTTGGCGCAAGGTCCAGTTCTTCACAGTATTTCCTCGAGGGCCATTCAAATGGGACGGAGTATAGCTGAGGGAGTGCCATCATTAAGCAATGGGTTGTGGGAAGGGTCTCACAGAGTGCAAAAAGGCCCGGAAGTGACGTTAGTTGATTACGGAACCAACCTACTCCAGAGCAGGAAGTGTCTGACTTCTCGGCTTTTCCTTACTCGCCTAGCGTGTTTGTCCGTATTTACAAAAGGACATGACTCGCATGAGGCGTTATCACATCACCGTAGGAGCTAAAACCACCGCCAATGGCACCGTGCAGAGTGGCTGTTCGGATTACACGATTGGCGGGATGAACCAGGCCCGAGAAGGCGACCAGGTCTATTGTCCGACATGCGCAACCACCGGCGTGATCATCTGCGAGGGCCCGCGCCTTTCGGACACGGTAAATGGACGCAACCTCGCCTTAGGCGGCGATCTTTGTCGTTGTAAGTGCAACCCACTGCCCCGGCTGATTGCCAACCAGACTCAGAGCTATCAGGTTATCCATCAAGACGCCCCTCCAGCGCACGCCAGAAGCACCG
>Ga0247816_10001317_pt1 | contig 12235 bp, 12 predicted proteins | sample UWRJL209509C1_FD_179930 | JGI IMG/M metagenome (GOLD analysis project Ga0247816, IMG submission 179930) | Plant litter microbial communities from Arlington Agricultural Research Station in Wisconsin, United States - UWRJ-L209-509C-1 | ecosystem: Environmental > Terrestrial > Plant litter >...
AGCCGCTCCACGTCATTCGGCAGTATCACCTTGAGCGCCACGCCGCGCCATGGATGGTCGAGCGGCTCGCCGATATCGACGATGCGCTGCGCCAGTTCCTCGACCACGGCCAGGCGCTGCTGCACTTCATCGGGCGACCAGGTTTCCGGCTGCTGCAGCCGGATATCGACTGGCTGCACCTTGTCCTGGCGCAGCTTGCTCAGTTCGCCGATCACCTGGTATGGCGTCAACCGGGCGGCGGGGTGCGGCTGGTGCAGCCGCGCGCTGTGTGCGTTCAGTTCGTTGCGCGCCGCCAGCAAGCGGCTGTTCAGGGTGGTGGCCGTGTCGCCCTTGGGCGAACCCAGTTCCGAGGTGCGGCGCAGCTCGTCGAGAAACATTTTTTTGTTGGCCTTGTTGCTGTGCAGCTCGATGCAGGCGTCGCCCACGCCGGCCTGGTCCAGGCGCCGCTTGACCACTTCCAGCGCGGCCATTTTTTCCGCCACGAACAGCACCGTCTTGCCGTCGGCAATCGCCGAGGCAATCACATTGGCAATCGTCTGCGATTTGCCGGTGCCGGGCGGTCCCTGGATTACCAGGTTGCGCCCGGCGCGCACATCGTGCACGGCCAGCGTCTGCGAGCTGTCGCAATCGACGATATGCAGCAGCTCGGCCGGCGCGATATGGTCGTCCAGGTTGGCGTCTTCGGGAATGGCCGACTCTTCAAAGGCAAACCCATCAGACAGCAGCCCGCGCATCAGCGGCTGGTTCGTCAGCCCGCCTTCCGGCCAAGTGGCCGGATCAAGATCGCGGTACATGAGAAACTTGGAAAAGGAAAAAAAGCCGAGCACGATATCGTCGCCATCGACCACCCAGCCTTCCTTTGATTTGACGGCGTCGCGCACGGCTTCGATATAGGCGAGCGGATCGAATTCGTCGCCCGCTTCATAGGCCGGCATTTTCAGATGATGCACGCGTTCGAGGAACGCCTCGAGCGACAGATTCGAGGAATGCTCTTCCTGGCGCCATTTCAATTTGAACTGTTCGGCGGCATTACCGCGTTCCAGGCTGACCGGTATCAGTATCAGCGGTGCATGGCGCACGTTTTTCGCATTGAGCGGGTCGAGCCATTTCAAGGTGCCAAGCGCCAGGAACAAAATATTGACGCCCTGCTCTTCTTCCAGCGTGCGGGCGTCGAGATACATGTCGAGCAACCGTTTTTGCAGCCCTTTCGACGTCAGCCGCGTCTGCAGCTTCGTATCGGCATGGCGATTGAACACGCCACGCTCATTGACACTGTCATCGGCACTGTCATGACCCGGCTGCGCCAGGTCGCCGATTTCATCGGCGTCTTCTTCATTTTCCGTTTTATCGAGCTCGACCTTGTTGGATTCCCGGCCCGGCAAAAAGGTAAAGGGCCGGCCTTCCGACACCATCAGGCGGAACACTTCGCTGGTCTTTTCATCGACCACATCGATCGTGCGCGCGGTGGTGGACGAACGGGGAATATTCAACAGGCGGTTGCGCGCCGTCAGGTCCAGCAATTCGGTGCGGGCGCGTTCCAGTTTCGCATCCGCCGGCAGGCTGGCCTGTAAAAACGTTGATTCAAATGCTGGCACTACGACCTCGGCATCATTCATTGTCGTCTCATCACTTCACTATAAATTGGACCGCTCGGGTTTTATCTGCAACTTTACTCCCTAACGATGGGCAATAAAGCAAAAGCGCAGTGGAATCTGTCCGGGCCCGTGTGCTGTCGCGACGTCGAAACATTATTCCCAGATGATTTCCAGCGGCTTGCCCGGCTCCAGTTCCGCTTCCTTGCCGGTCAGCGGATATTCACGGTGCCCCAGCAGAACCCGGGTAACCAGGACCTTGTATCTGCCGTCGTGCAGGAAATGCACGACAAAGTAGTTGGCATCGGCGTCATAACGGGGTACAGGCACGACCTTTTCGACCCGGATGTCCTGGCCGTTTTTTACGGTGGACATGGTGATGGTAACCGTAATGCCCGGCTTCCATTTTCTTGGCAGCGAGACGGTGCCCATCATGCCGCCGCCGCCCTGGCCCGTATCCAGATAACCGGCCTCCAGCCACGCACCGTCGGATGTCGTCACGATATAGCTGCCTATCCCATGCTCGGTATGGTTATAGCCGACCAAAGCGAAAAGTTTTGTCGGCTCGCCGCAGCCAGTGCCGAGACAGCACAAGACCATTGCCAGCAACGCCATGACGCATCTGTTTGCGAATCTCATCCCGTGTTCCCCCTGTCATGCCCGCCATGCCGCAGTCTTCCCGCATAAGATTGCACATCCTACAAGAGTTCAGGCGGAGCGCAGTTTCTGCAGGCAACATGCTCTAATACGGTTCGTCAACTCTCTTCCTCCGCCATGCACCCGGTCTTCCAGTTCCTGCTCGCCACTTTCCTGTTCATGCTGATCCATGTGTCCGTGATGGCCTTGTCTGCCCGCGCCTTCGGCATCACGATACGCCGCATCGCCTATGGTGTGGGGCCCCCCCTGTTTTCAATCGGCAAGGCGCAGCTCAGGCTGCTGCCGTTTGCCGGCAGCGTGGTGCTGAAAGACACGCGTGAAGAACAGATTGACGATGACGAAGCTGGTGGCGACATCTACAACGAACGGCCGCTATGGCAGCAACTCGCCGTGTTGCTCAGCGGCGTGGCGGCACCCTTGATACTGGCGCTGGGTTTGCTGGGGGCGCAAGGCTGGCACAGCTTTACGGGCGCGTTTGTTCAGATTATCGCGGGGGCGCTGGCGCCGTTGAGCACGGCGCAACAGCTGCTGGCCGACGGCGACGCGTTTGCCCGTGCGCATGGCTTCATGCTGGTGTTCGCGCTGGTCAGCGTGAAACTGTGCGCGCTCAACCTGCTGCCGTTTGGCGGGTTGAACGGCGGCCAGGCGCTGCTGGCCATCGCACGCGGCGGCAAACCGTCTGTGGCGTGGGAAGAGACGGTGGCGAAATGGCTGCTGCTGCCGGGGCTGGCGGTGTTGCTGGCGTGGCTGGTGGCATTCGGACTTTACTGCTTGAAAGCGACAGGTGCATGATGAACAGAGCCGCAGCCTGCTTCCTGCGCGCCAGCCGATGGCTGTGCATGCTTTTCCTGCTGCAATCGACGCCCGCGTATGCGACGCTGTCCGTTCCGGCCCTGCAATCGCATGTCAACGACTACGCCGGCGTACTGGCCGCGCGCGGTCCGGCCATCGATGCGACACTGAAAGCGTTCGAGACACAGACCGGACACCAGGTATTCGTGCTGACGGTCGCGCACCTGCCTGCGGACACCTCGATCGAGGCCTACGCCGTGGCGGTGTTCGAACAGTGGCAGCCGGGCCGCAAGGACAAAGATGATGGCGCGCTGCTGGTGATCGCCACCGGCGACAAAAAGATGCGCATTGAAACCGGTTATGGCCTGGAAGACAGGCTGACGGACCTGGCAAGCGCGCGCATCGTGCGCGAGGTAATCACGCCCCGTTTCAGACAGGGCGATACCGAGGGTGGCGTGGCCGCTGGCGTCGACGCGATGCTGGCCGTGATCTCGGGCCAGCCGGCAGCCGCGCCGCTGGCCAGCGCAGGCACGCAAGACAGGGAAATTTCGGGCGCCGCCAAATGGATCGTGCTGGGCCTGTTCGGCGTCCTGCTGCTGTTCGGGCTGTGCATGTCGCTGTTTGCCGGCGTGTTCGGCCTCCTGGCCAGCGCGATCGTGACGGTATCGGTGGTGCTGCTGTTCGCCAGCGACTGGCGCGGCTGGATCGGCGCGGGCGCGGTGATATTGGCCTGGCTGCTGCTGCGCTGGCGGATGGTGGCGAACAATGTACGCAAATATCACTTGCCGAAGGCGCGCAGCAAGACACTGGCGTGGCTGAAAGTTTATCTGTTTTCGCTGGGGTTTGCGCGTGGCGGGCCGGCACGCAAGCGGGAGCGCGATGACAGCCGTAGCAGTGGTAGCAGCGGATCGTCAGGCAGCAGTTCGTCGGGTGGCGGCGGCACCACCGGTGGTGGCGGGCGCTCGGGCGGAGGCGGAGCTTCGGGATCGTGGTGAGGATGGCGAATGTCGGATCAGCGTGGCGATGCCACGCTAATCCGAGCTGCGAGGTTACGGTACCTTGAGGCTTATCCCACCAGCACCAATTTACGGTTGACGAACTCCATGATGCCCAGGTCCGACAATTCGCGGCCGTAGCCGGAATGCTTGACGCCGCCGAATGGCAGGTCCGGCGCCGTGATCGCCGGCGAGTTGATGAAGACCATGCCGGTCTCGATCTGGCTGGCCAGCTTTTTGGCGCGCGCGATATCGGTGGTAATGATAGTACCGCCCAGGCCGAATGGCGAATCGTTGGCCAGCGCGATCGCCTCGTTCTCGTCTTTCACGCGGAAGATCATGGCGACGGGCGCAAAGAACTCCTGGTAGTAGACGGGATTGTCGGGTGTCACATCGGTCAGGATGGTCGGCTCCATGAAGTAGCCCGTGCGGTCAACCCGCTTGCCGCCCAGCAGCACTTTCGCGCCGCCTTCGACCGCCTGGCCCACCTGTTTCACGGCCAGCTCCAGGGCCGCTTCGCTCGACAACGGCGCCAGGGTGGTGGCTGCATCCATCGGGTCGCCCGCTTGCAGTTTGGCCAGCTCGGCCTGGAAGCGTTCGACAAAGGTGTCGGCAATGCTGTCGGCCAGAATGAAACGCTTGGAGCCGTCGCACACCTGACCAGAATTCTGGATGCGGCCGATCACGGCCAGTTTCACCGCCAGGTCCATGTCGGCGTCGTCCAGCACGATAAAGGCGTCGCTGCCGCCCAGCTCCATCGTGGTCTTTTTCAAGGCTTTGCCGGCGGTGGCGGCAACCGATGCGCCGGCCCGCTCGCTGCCCGTCAGCGCCACGCCCTGCACGCGCGGGTCGGCGATGGCGGTAGCCACCTGCTCGCTGGAGAAGAAGGCATTGGTGTAGGCGCCGGCCGGCGCGCCCGCATCGGTGAACAGTTTTTCAAACGCCAGCGCGCATTGCGGCACGTTCGACGCGTGCTTGACCACCAGCGTATTGCCGGCCATCAGGTTCGGACCGGCCACGCGGGCCAGCTGGTAGTACGGGAAGTTCCACGGCTCGACGCAGAAGATCACGCCCAGCGGTGCGATTTCCACGCTGGCCTCGCCGCGCTTGACATCGAGCTGTTTCGGCGCCAGGAACTGTTCGGCATTGTCGGCATAGTAGTCGAGGATTTTCACGCACAGCGACACTTCCTGCTGCGCTTCCTTGAACAGCTTGCCCATTTCCAGCGTGATCAGCTTGGCGAAATCATCGCGCTGCTCTTTCAACAGCATGGCCGCTTTCTTGACCACTTCCTTGCGCTCGGCGAAGCTGCGCTTGCGCCAGTCGCTCTCGAAGGTAGTGGCTGCCTGGGCCAGGATGGTTTCCATTTGCGCGTCGCTGTGCGGCGTGAAGGTTTGTTCGATCTGTTCGCTGTACGGATTCGTGGTCTGATAGCTCATCTGTTTTCCTTTGTCATGACGCCCCGCGATTGCATGGGTAGTTTTTCAGTATGCAGGAAAATGCAAAACCCTACCGTTCGGGGACGAACATAGCAGCGGCAGCAAATAGTTGCCGAAAAACAGGACTGAAAGTAAGCTGCTTGCTTTAAATGCATGGAGCGCCACCATTTTTACCTCCACCGCCCTGCTCGCCATCCGGCTCTACCAGCGTTATATGTCACCGCTCAAGGGGTTTTCCTGCGCTTATCGCTTGCTGACGGGACGCGACAGCTGCTCGGCCTACGGCTACCGCGTGATCGAGCGTTTCGGACTGAAGCAGGGGCTGATACTGCTGCGGCGCCGGCTGCATGACTGCGGCGAGCAGCATCGTGCACAGCGTGAACGGACGGTTTCCCATCGCACCGCCCGCCACCAAGCCCAGGCCGGCTTTTGCGATGCCGGCTGCGACCTGCCCTCTGCCGACTGCGTATCTGCCGATTGCCTGTGCGACGCCTGCGATATCGCTGACTTGTTCAAACGCCGGCCGTGCAACTGCGGCTGGCTGCAAGACAGGGGCTATGGCCTGAGCCGGGAACTCAAACGCCAGCAACAGGAACACCGCCGGAAAATCAGGCATGATAGAGCGTCAGGCTCATGATTTTTATCAATTCATGAAATATACATTCATAAAATGAATAACTGGCATACCGCTTCTGAATTGGCCGCCCGCCTGCCAGCGGCCTATACTCCTGCCGTCTCCTCTACACTGCCACCCATGCACACCCATTCCAGCCCGCATTCCGTGCGGGCTTGTCGTTCGCAGCACCTGCCCTTCCCCTCCATCAGCTCCGGGAGCACGCCATGATCGTGCGCGAACGCCCTTCGGCGCTGCGGCTGTTCCTGATCGTGCGCGGCTCGATTTTGCCGCGCATCCGCGTGACCCTGATCGTCAACACGCTGATCGCCACCCTGGTCACCTGGTGCCACGGCACGCTGTTCGACCACAAGGTGATCCTGACCACCATCCCGTTTACGCTGATCGGCCTGCCGCTGGCGATCTTCCTCGGCTTTCGCAATACGGCCGCGTACGACCGCTACTGGGAAGGGCGCAAGTTGTGGGGCGAACTGGTGCTGCGCAGCCGCAACTTTTCGCGCCAGTGCCAGAGCATGATCGCCAGCGACACGGCAGCGCATGCAAAACTGGGGCTCGAAGACGTGCGCGTGCGCATGGTCTGCCGCACCATCGCCTTTTGCCATGCGCTGCGCCACCAGCTGCGCGATTCGGCAGGCGCGGCCGACCTGCAGCCGCTGCTGCGGCCCGGCGAGTGGGCGCTGGCCTGCAAGTCGTCGAACCCGTCCGACTACCTGATGCAGCAGATGGGCCATGACCTGGCCAGCTGCGTGCGCGAAAAACGCATCGACACCATCCTGGCGGCCCAGCTCGACAATTCGATTTCGGCCATGGTGGGCGCCGGCGCTTCGTGCGAACGCATCCGCAGCACGCCGATTCCGTTTTCGTATTCGCTGCTGCTGCACCGCACCGCCTATCTGTACTGTTTCCTGCTGCCGTTCGGCCTGGTCGACTCGCTCGGCTTCATGACGCCGTTCGTGGTGGCCATCGTCGCCTACACTTTTTTTGGCCTAGACGCGCTCGGCGACGAGATCGAAGAGCCATTCGGCGAAGACGCCAACGACCTGCCGCTGTCGGCCATCTGCCGCACGATAGAAATCAACCTGCGCGAGTCGCTGCAGGACGGACAGGTGCCGCCGCCATTGCAGCCGCAAAACTACACGCTGACGTGATGCTGCCCAGGCGCCGCACGACGTGTTGCACGATACGCGCGGCGCTTGACCTTCCCCCCGCAGGAAGGCCTATAGTGGAATCACTAACCACTTGAGGAGAATAGCCATGTACCAGTTACAAGTTGAAAACATGACCTGCGGCCATTGCGTCAGCGCCGTCACCAAGGCCGTGCAGTCGGTCGATCCGCAGGCGCAAGTCCAGATCGAGCTGGAAGAAAAAAGCGTCAAGGTCGGCTCCGACAAGGCGCTCGACGCCATCAGCGCCGCCATCGCCGAAGCCGGCTATCCGGTCAGCAAATCCGCCTCGGTCGGATAAGCCGGCCCCTTTGCTGGCTGGTACGGGTTGCGCCAGGTTGGCGAACCCGGCTTACCCATCGAGCTCCGGATAATGCCGGAATATCCCCTCATCGCTGAACGGCAGCCGCCGTTTCGACTTGAGGTAGCGCGCGATATTCGGCCGCGCCGCCACGCTGTCGTGCAGGTCCGACAGCGCCTGGCAGCGCGGTGCCAGCCGTTCCATCGCCTGCGGAAACGCATAGCGCAGCCCCGCGATCATCTGGAACAGCGACAGGTCGCCATACGTCAGCCTTGATCCCACCAGGAAGCTGCCCCGGCTGCCGTTATTGGCCAGCACCTGCGTGAAATAATCGAGAAATTTCGGCAGCCGCGTTTCGCGAAAATCCTGCGCGCGCAAGGATGCGGCTGCCGCCTGGTCTTCATAATACTGCGCCATCGACAGCGGATGGTGCGTGTCGTGCACTTCCGTCAGCCAGTCGGCCATGGTCAGCTGCAGCTGGTTCAGCCACAGGCGGCCCGCTTCGGCGCGCGGCGCCAGGCCCAGTTGCTTGCCAAGATACAACAAGATATTCGGCGTCTGCGCGATCAGCAGCTCGCCATGGCCGAGCACCGGCGGCGCATATGCCACCTGCGGCGTGGCGTCGCCATCGAGGCAGGCCAGCATGGCGGGCATGCCCTGCTGCTTGCCCTTGCGTTCGGGCAGGCGCGCCACGTCCTGGTAGTCGGCGCCCGCTTCTTCCAGCGCCAGGCGGACGAATTCGCCGCGGCCCTGGATGGTGGGCCAGTAATACAGCAGATACGGTGCGCTCATGGTTCAGCCTTTCAGGAGTCGGTTCGGGAAGGTGGTTGCACATCGTCGTGCAGCACATCCTGCACGTACAGCATGACCGTCAGGATCATCAGCACGGCGCTCAAAGGCGTGGCCAGCGCCACCCCGGCCAGGCCGAACAGGGCGCCGAACAGCAGCTGCATCACGACAGTCAGCGCCGGCGGCAGCGACACGGTTTTCGCTTCGATCAGCGGCGACACCAGATAGCCTTCCAGCAGCTGGATCGCCACGAACAGCGCAATGGTCGATACGCCCAGCGTGGGATTGATCGAAAACGCGATCAGCACGGCTGGCACGCCGGCCATCAGCGGCCCCACATATGGAATGAAGTCGAGCAGGCCGGCAATCACGCCGAGGATCAGCGCCAGCGGCACGCCCAGCAGCGACAGGCCGATGGCGGTGGCGCAACCGACCACCACCATCGAGACGGACTTGCCCAGCAACCATTGCGCCAGCGTGCGGCCGATTTCATCGAGCACTTCGCGCGCACGGGGCCGGTGCGCCTGCGGTATCAGCGTCACGAAACCGTCGACATACACCTTGGGCTGGGCCGCGAAATACAGGCCGACAAAGGCGATGATGATCACATTGCCCAAAGCCCCCAGCACGCCGGAAAAAAACAGGCCGGCGTTCGGCACCAGGGAGAGCAGCTGCTTGCGGATCTGCTCGCTTGAAGGCAGGTCGGTGGCCAGGCTGCGCAGGAAGGCATTTTTTTGTACCGCTGCGCGCAGCTGCTCGATGGTTTCCGGCACCACCGTGCCCAGCTTGGCCGCCTGCTCGCCGATCTGCGGCGCCATCAAGGCGCCGCCGCCGCCGATCACGGCCAGCAGCACCAGCACCACGATGGCCAGCGCAATGCCGCGCCGGCAGCGCAGGCGATTGGCCAGGCGCCGGCTCAGTTCGTGCAGCAGCAAAGCGAACAGGATGCAGGCAAAGATCAGCAGCAGCACATCGGCGCCGAACCACAGCGCCGCCAGCGCCAGCATGAACAGCACGCCCAGGCCATACACGATGGCCACGCGCTGCACGAAGCTGCGTTCGATGACGGGCTGCGCGGTGTGCGATTCAGGGCTGGACACCTCGGCACGCATATTCTCTCCTTAATCGAGACTGAGCAGGTAGGCCGCCATGTCGCGCGCATCGTCCGGCCCGACGCCCAGGTTCGGCATGGCCGTGTGCGGCTTGATCGCTTGCGGGTCGCGTAGCCACTGCTGCAGATGGGCGCTGGTATTGGGCAGGCGGCCGGCCAGGTAGCGCCGCTGCGCCAGCTTGTCGAGCGGCGGACCGACAAACACCTCGGACCCCGTGATGCCGGGGATCATGTGGCAGGCCCGGCAGGCAAATTGCGTCAGCGCCACCTTGCCCCGTTCGATGCTGGTGGCGGGATTGGGCGCGCGTTTCCTTGTGCTTTGCGGCTGGTCGTCCGGCGCGGCAGGTGCCTTCGCCAGTTGCGCATAGTCCTGCGCCGAGATGGCCGGCAGCTGGCCGAGAAAGGCCACCACCGCCCACAGCTGCTCTTCATCGAGATGATGGCCCCAGGCCGGCATGCCGCTCATCTTGATGCCGTGCCGCGTGATCCAGTACAGCTCGTTCTTTTGCCAGCGCTTGGCCGCGTCCACCAGCGGACCCGGTATCGGCTGCATGCTCTGCCCGATCGCATCCTGCGCCACGCCCGGCGCGCCATGGCACTGCGCGCAATGCTGGCGGTACAGGCCGGCGCCGGCCACCAGCTGCGCTTTGGCAGCGCCAGCGGCCAGGGGCGCGGGCACCTTGACCTCACCGGCATGGTGGCGTACCGACTCGTGCATGCCCTGCTCCAGCACGCTGTACACAGGTTGCCAGTGCTGTTTGGTGGCGCCGATGTTGTACCAGCCGCTTTTCAGCACAAACACGCCCACCAGCGCGCCAGTGGCGCCGCACAGCAGCAAGGTGGCGGCAATGGTGCGGACGATGGTCGCGCGGCGCGATGTCATCAGGGCGACTCCTTTGAAAGTGGCTGCCGGCTTGCTTCGCCGGCATTTCTATTGAACGCAAGGAAATAATAGCTTTATCGTACTATAAAGATTCAACAGGTTTCAGCAGGATGCAATCGTGCGCAACTCCCCAAGCCATCGGACAACACTCTGGCGCTCCAGCCTGTGCCTGCTGGCCGTGCTGGCGGCCGGCTGCGACAGCCGCGATACGCCGCAGCCGCCCGCCTCAGCCGGCACCATCGGCAATGCAGAGCGGGGCCAGCGTTTGCTGGCGCAGTTCCAGTGCGGCGCCTGCCACCAGATTCCCCAGGTGCCCGCCGCACGCAGCCATATGGGACCCAGCCTGGCCCATATGGGCAAGCAAAGCTATATCGCCGGCCAGTTCCCGAACCAGCCCGAAACATTGGTGCGCTGGATCGTCGATCCGCAGTCCATGCAGCCGGGCACGGCCATGCCGGCCATGGGCGTGTCGCCGGACCAGGCGCGCGACATGGCGGCCTACTTGTATCGACTGCCATGAGCGCACGCAACTTCCTGCAATCGGCCTTGCATCCGGCCGGACCGGACGCCACTGTCATCCACAACCTGTCGTGGCTGCTGATCATCGGCGCCAGCGTGGTCCTGATCGGCATGATGGTATTGCTGGCGCTGGCGCTGCGGCGCAAAAAATCGGGCGCGCCCGTGCGGCCGCTGCGCTGGCTGATCGGCGGCGGCGTGGTGCTGCCGCTGGTGGCGCTGTCCGCGTTGCTGGCGTGGAGCACGCTGCGCAGCGCGCAGCTGACGCGCCCCTCGTCGCAGCATGCGGTCAAGATCGCGGTGACGGCCAAGATGTGGTGGTGGGAAGTGCGCTATACGGACCCGGCCACGGGACACGATATCGTGCTGGCCAATGAAATCCGCCTGCCGGCCGGCCAAAGCGTGTATCTCGGGCTGACCAGTGCCGACGTGATCCACAGTTTCTGGGTGCCGGCGCTGGCCGGCAAGGTCGACATGCTGCCGGGCCGCCTGCACGGATTGACCGTGCGCGCCGACAAGCCCGGCGTCTATCGCGGCCAGTGTGCCGAATACTGTGGCGAGCAGCATGCGCGCATGGCGCTGCATGTGGTGGTACAGACGCCTGAAGAGTTCACCGCCTGGCTGGCCAATCAATCGAAACCTGCCGTCACGCCGGCCGGCGAACTGGCGCTGCGCGGGCGCGACGCATTTGTCGCCCGGCGCTGCGTGGCCTGCCATGCGGTGCGCGGCGTGGCAGACGAAGCACGGCTGGGACCGGACCTGACGCATATCGGCAGCCGCCTGTACCTGGGCGCCGGCACCCTGCGCAACAGCCCCGGCGCGATGGCCGGCTGGATCGCCGATCCGCACGCCAGCAAGCCCGGCGTGCGCATGCCGACCGCCAGCGACCTCGACAGTGCAACCCTGGCCGCGATTACCGCTTATCTGGAGCAATTGCAATGACACAGTCCCTGCCAAGCTCCCTGCCCCGTCCACCGGACGAACTGCCGAAGCTGGAAGCCGTCTGGCGCACGCCCACTGGCTGGCGCTTTTTTACCACCGTTAATAACAACAATATCGGCCTGCTGTATATCGGCACGGCGCTGCTGTTTTTCGTGCTGGCCGGCGTGCTGGGCCTGCTGATCCGGCTGCAGCTGGCGGTGCCGGAAAATGATTTCCTGTCGGCCGGCACCTATAACCAGATCTTCACCATGCATGGCACGGTGATGATGTTTTTGTTCGCCATACCCGTGGTCGAGGCGATTGCCGTCTACCTGCTGCCGGGCATGCTTGGCGCCCGTGATTTGCCGTTTCCGCGCCTCTCCGCGTATGCATTCTGGGCCTATGCGGTCGGCGGCCTGGGTTTCTTTACCAGCCTGTTCTG
>Ga0247816_10001318_pt1 | contig 12232 bp, 20 predicted proteins | sample UWRJL209509C1_FD_179930 | JGI IMG/M metagenome (GOLD analysis project Ga0247816, IMG submission 179930) | Plant litter microbial communities from Arlington Agricultural Research Station in Wisconsin, United States - UWRJ-L209-509C-1 | ecosystem: Environmental > Terrestrial > Plant litter >...
CCGAAGAGAATGAGGCGGTTAACAGTTGTCGAGAGGTACTTCTCGGTTGTTTTACCTGGGCGCACGCCTTCGATAAAGCCACCTTGTTTTTGTAGGTTTTCGGCGATTTCACTCGCGTTAAACACGATGCCTGTGTAGAAGTACGTAAAGAAGATGACGAGGGCGAAGTACGCAGCCGGGTAAATAAACGCTTGCCAGTCAGCTCCGGTGAACGCACCTGGCTGTGGTGCCTGGAACCAAACGATAAGGTTGTTAGCGAGTGTCGCGTAGTCCATGTCGCCTGTTGCCTTAAGGATTTGTCCGATGAAGGCAGGAAGTGACAAGAACGCTACTGCGAAGATCACTGGAATTACACCGGCTGCGATAAGCTTGATTGGAAGAATGCTCTTAACACCACCGTAGCTACTGTTACCCTGCACGCGCTTTGCGTAGTTAATGGTGATAACACGCTGAGCTTCGTTTATTTTGACTAAGAAGTATAACAGGAATAGCGAGACTGCCAGGATTGCCAGAATAACCCAGAACATCAGCGGATTCACCGGAATACTAAACCAGTTAAATACTGAAAGCGAGCCACCGGAAGTGTCAAATAACGACGTACCAAATGTCGCGAGGATTGTTGGAAGCTGACTAATGATACCTGCGAAGATGAGGAGGCTAATACCGTTACCGATACCCTGCTCCGTAATGAGCTCACCAAGCCACATGAGGAACACCGAACCGGCGGTCATCGCAGTAACAGCAACAATCCATTCGATAGGCGTTGGATCGGCAAGGACGGTTGAGTTGCCGGCAAGCACTGTCTGTCGAAGGATAAAGATGAACGCGATCGACTGAACCACAGCAAGTGGGATAGTGACGGCACGCGTCCATTGGTTGATTTTACGTCGACCAGACTCGCCGTCTTTGTGAAGCTCTTCTAGTTTAGGAATAGCCTTAGTAAGCAATTGCGTAATAACAGATGCGGTAATGAACGGCGTAAGGCCAACCAGAACGATTGAGAAGCTCGCTAGTGCACCACCAGAGAGGAGGTTCAAGAAACCACCGAAATCACTTCCGCCAATAACACTGTTTACGACTTCACGAAGCTGTGTCGGCTCGGCGAGTGGCACGGGAATGTGTGAAAGCAAGCGATACACAACAATGAGCCCTAATACTATTAACAGACGCTTTTGCATGTCGCGATTTTTAAGCGATCGAAAGATTGTTTTCCAATTCATCAGACTTTTCCAGACTACCCCGAAGTTAGTTATACGATTTGTATATGATTATACTACAGAGTAGCCCGGTATGAAATATGTTTGCATCAAGATAGTTTCTATGCCATAGTACGATTACATGTCAAATGAACGACCATTCCGAAAACCTACAAGCCCTAAGCACGCCCAAGACTCATACGTAGGAATACGATCGAGCGAGACCGTTCGACACAGCAAAGAGCGTAAAGAACGCAAGAAGTCTCGCCAGAGAGGAATTACTATCGCTCTCGGATCGGTTGCAGCATGTCTCGTAGCGGTGAATATCCAACCCCTATCAGACACGATCCAAGCCACCACTACTTCCACCGAGCTGAACGATGAGCTGAGCGATATTGCGTCTATGCTGGCCGGCTCAAGTGTTCACGTCCACTGCGACGATGAGCGCCTTGACGCCCTCGATAACGCCAACCCTATAGTCGAAAATGGCACGACATATCGCCGCAATGGCATGGTCAATCCGCTCAGGATACCATTCGGACCATCTTACTCCCCGCCCGCTACAACTATTCGCGAAGATATCTGCATGACAATCGCAGACTACAACGCTGAAGCCCCGCTCGTTACGAGCGACAGCCCGGAAGCACAGCAATACCTAACACGAACCTGGTATTACGCCGATAGTCTTGCTATCCTGCTTCACGAGATAGAACATACTCAGCAAATCGATAGTGAGGCTGAAGCTAACTGCTACGCGTATCAAAAACTGCCGATTGCGCTCGAACAGACCGGCGTTGACGAAGCGACGAGTGAGCACATAGCCTTGTCTGTGGCAGAAACGATAGCGCAAACCGCTATGGCATCGTATGTATCAACCGAATGTCGCCCTGATGGCGCCTATGACCTTGGTATCAGCAACGTCTACCTAACCGTCGCCCCGTAAGTTCTGTTACTTATAAAAAAAGCACCTCGCAATGAGGTGCTTTTTTATAAGATGCGTTGCTTACTTATCGCTAGCTTCTGCAACTTTAGTGCTTTGCTTTAGAGGCACAGCAGTTTTCTCGAAACTACCACCAGCTTTAGCGATTGCCTCTTGAGCGCTCTTACTTGCACCAGAAACCTTAACGGTTAGGGCGGCAGTAAGTTCACCACGAGAGATTACCTTCACTGTGTGGAACGGTGTTGAGATGTACGCTTGCTCAAAAAGAGCAGCGTGGTCAACAGTTGTCCCTTCGAAGTTGTTAAGTGTATCGAGGTATACAACCTGCGCTGGAGTACGAAGACTCTTGAATCCGCGAGCCTTAGGCACCGCACGAACGAGCGTACGCTGTCCACCCTGGAACGTTGCGCGAAGCTTCTTACCAGTACGTGAACCTTGACCCTTAGTACCACGACCAGCGGTTTTACCACCACCAGCTGCGATACCACGACCAACGCGCTTTCGATCTTTATTTGGACCAGCAAGGAGTTCGTTATACTTAGTCATTACTTGTCCTCCCCTTTAGCTGCTGTAGTAGCTACCTTAGCAGCGTCTTTTTTAGCAGCTGGCTTTTTTGCAGTCTTAGGTGCGTTAAGCCAGTCTTCTTTAGCGACGAGACCACGAAGTGCTTCGATGGTAGCGTACGCGATGTTGACCTTGTTTGTTGAGTTGAGTGACTTTGAAAGCATGTTACGGATACCGGTAACACCGATAATCGAACGAACCACACCACCGGCGATAATACCGGTACCAGGGGCTGCAGGCTTAAGAAGCACGCGAGCACCGCTGAACTTAACTTCGTTTTCGTGAGGAAGTGTATCGTTCACGATTGGAATAGTAATGAGGTTTTTCTTTGCAATGTCAGTTGCTTTTTGGACAGCCATTTGCACGTCTGTACCCTTAGCAACACCAACACCAACACGAGCCTTGCGGTCACCCACAACAACGAGTGCCTTGAAGCGGAAACGACGTCCACCCTTTACCACACGTGAGACACGGTCAATGTTAATAACTAGTTCTTCAAATTGCTTTGGTTCTTGTGGACCTTGGTCGCGACGTGGACCACGGTTGTTTCCACCACGTTGTCCTTGACCACCACGCTGTCCGCCACGGTTTCCACCTTGTGGGCCGTTAGCTTGAGGTGCGGCAGGAGCTGGTGTAGTTGCTTGTTGTACGTCAGCCATATTAGAACTCCAATCCTTCTTTACGAGCAGCGTCAGCAAGAGCAGCAAGACGTTGTGCGTACTTACGGCCGTTACGGTCGAAGACGATTGTCGTGATCTTTGCTTTTTTAGCCTTCTTAGCGATGTCAGCACCAACGAGAGCAGCTTGCTCTGTCATTGTGCCAGTTTGCTTTGAACCAACGGTTGTTGCGGCAGCAACGGTGTGTTGCTTAACGTCGTCAACGAGTTGTGCGCTAATGTGCTTGTTAGAGATAGTAACGGTAAGGCGTGGGCGTTCAGAAGTTCCTGAAACCTTAGCGCGTACACGTGCAGCACGGAGCGTACGGTTAAGAATTTTCTTATCGAGGTTGCTCATTATTACTTACCAGCCTTTCCTGCTTTTCGAAGAATCACTTCGTCAGCATACTTAATACCCTTGCCCTTGTATGGCTCAGGCTTTTTAAGTGAACGAATTTCAGCTGCAGTCTGGCCGACCATTTGCTTGTCGATACCAGTTACAGTGATTTCCATCTTGTTTACTTCAAGACTAACGCCATCGCGCGCCTTGTATTTAACTGGGTGAGAAAAACCCAGAGCCATGTTAATTTCTTGGCCACCGCCTTCTACGCGGAAACCGACACCGTTAACTTCAAGCTTCTTTACGAAACCTTCAGTAACGCCTACGACAGCGTTGTTAAGTAGTGCACGCTGTAGACCGTGTTGGGCACGAGCAATACGCTCATCGTCCTTACGAGATACAGTAGCGACACCTTCCTCAACCTTAACAGTCACGTCAGAGAGATGCGGTACTACGAGTTGACCCTTAGGGCCTACAACCGTAATAGCATCATCAGCGACCGTGATTGTCACGCCTGAGGGAATTTGAATTGGTAGTTTTCCGATTCGACTCATGATGTATATCCTTTACACACGAGTGAAGAGTGTTTGTTTTCGGGCTGACATTATCTATTGAGATAATGAGCGCAAAATCTCCCAGATTTCACTCGCAAATTATTATCTAGGTAATTATAGCAAATTATAGCGAAAAAAGCAATCACGAACGGCCGTATACGGAGGATTCGAAGAACTTCCATATATATCCGGCAGTTGTTGGTGTAGCGTACTGCATATCACCTGGCAACGACACCCATCCATGACCCCTATTCTGCAAGGCTAAAAGACGTACAATCGATCCGTCTTCGCAAGCTACCCAATCGTACTGCACAGCGCCTTGTTCGGCATTATTTTTTGTCGCTTGCTTGCAATCACGATCTTTAGCCTGACGCTCCGCCCACTCAACTACTTGGGGCAGCTTTTTAACCCGTGACCCCGTAAATGGCACCTGCTTATCACCCTTACTGTGAATTGCCAATACAGACGGTTGACGCGAGGCGTCCTCACACGAGCTATAGTACGCACCGGCAATACTAGCAACGGCAGCAAAAGTATCCGACAAGCGACACGCAGCAATCATAGCGAACCCACCGCCATTAGACATACCGACAGCAAACACACGCGCACTATCAATACAATATTGCGAAGGGAGCGCTTGCGTCATTTTTCGGATAAACGCCACATCATAGTCACCGTCAAGTGAATACGGCGCTCCTTGCCATGCAGTAAACCCTGCCTTGCCGGGAAGAGAGTCTGGGTACACGGCAATGACGGGTAGTTCGTTTATACCTGAATATTTCTCCATTCGCACACCACTGCCATCAATACCGTCAAAACTGACGATAACAGGATACCGAATAGTTGGGTCGTAATTGGCCGGCGTGTGGACTTGATACGTCCGTACTCGCCCATTATTTTCTAACGAAAAGTGAGTTGTTGTCGCCTCTTTAGTTTGCGCTGCTGTCGTAGAGCAGAACGATCGGTCGTAAGCATCGGCCTCAACCGATAACTTTGCCACTTCTCTCTCAAGCGTTTGTATTTCGAGCGAGAGTGTTTTTACGTGCAGTAGCAGCGCAACAATACCTAATACGGCAGCCCCAGTCACGCATAGCATTAGTATAGTATGCAGAAGCCTACGCGGACTACTGCTCGATGTGGCACTTGTCATTATCTTTAGTATACCGTGAATACACTTCGTACATAAAAAATAAGCCCCCGTGTGGAGGCTTATTTTAAGTGCTTAGCTACTTAGTAAACGCTAAGAAGCAGTTCACCACCAAGCTTTTGCTTGATAGCTTCTTGTCCAGTAACAACACCCTTAGATGTGCTCACAAGTACGATACCACGACCGCTCTTAACCTTAGGAATGTCGACGGCACTTACGTACACGCGGCGTCCAGGCTTAGAAAGGCGCTTGATCTCGTTGATTGTTGAGTTCTCACCAGCTTTGTTAATAGTAACGACAAGAATGTCGCGTGGCTTAGCAGATTCAACCTTAACAGCTGAAACGTAGCCAGCTTTTTTAAGCTCTTTTGCTACAGTTACCTTCAACTTGCTTGAAGGAACAGTGATTTCGTTCTTACCAACCATAACAGCGTTACGAATACGAGTTAGTAGGTCGGCGATTGGGTCAGTTGATTGTAATGACATATCTTATTCCTTTCCTACCAACTACTCTTAGTAATACCAGGGATTTCGCCCTTTGATGCTTTTTCGCGGAAGTTAATACGGCTAAGACCGAAGCGGCGCATGTATCCACGTGGACGTCCATGGAGGGCGTCACGGTTCTTCCAACGAGTTGGCGAGCTGTTCTTAGGAAGTTTCTGGAGACCGTCTTGGTCACCGAGTTCTTTTAGCTCAGCACGCTTTTCAGCATACTTTAGGATCATTTTCTTGCGTTTTTCGTCGCGAGCGACAGCAGATGTTTTAGCCATTAGCGTACGCCTCCTTCTTTCTCAAACGGCATGCCAAACTTCTCAAGAAGTGCACGGCTTGCTTCACGGTTACCATTTTTCATTACGAATGTAATTTGGAGGCCGTGAACAAGTTGAGTTTCCTCAAAGGTGAGTTCTGGGAAGATTGACTGGTCGTTAATACCAAGGTTGTAGTTACCACCCTTGTCGAATGCCTTAGCACCAACACCGTGGAAGTCACGAACACGTGGAAGACCAATGTTAATAAGACGGTCGAGGAACTCGTACATACGAGCGTCGCGAAGCGTCACTGAAAGACCAACACGGTTCATACCGGCACGGATTTTGAAGCCAGCAATTGACTTCTTAGCCATACGGTCGATTGGTGATTGACCAGTAATTTTTGTGACGGTGTTGCGTACTACTTCGTAGTGGCGCTTGTCGTCTTTGTTCTTACCGATTCCTACGCTGATGATGATCTTTTCAAGCTTTGGTACTTCGTTGATGTTTGAAAGACCGAGTTCGGCTTGAAGTTCCTTGGCAAAGGTATCTTTGAACAAGGCTTTCAGGCGAGGAGCGGTAGCAGTAGTAGCTTTAGCCATTACTTAATCTCCTTACTATTAGCTTGACGAGCAACACGTGCAGTGACGCCGTCAGCATTTTTAACATATCCAACACGGCTGGTTTTGCCGCTTGTTTCATCAATAACAAGTGCAACCTTTGAAAGTGGCGTAGGAAGGTGAACTTCTTTTGAACCACCACGTGGGTTGAGCTGGTTTGGCTTGATGTGACGGTGTTTCTGACCGATACCTTCAAGAAGGACGGCGTTCTTGCTTGTCAAAACAGCAAGAACCTTAGCTGTTGTTCCTTTGTTGTCACCGCTAATAACTTTAACAGTGTCACCCTTTTTGATGCGCTTTACAGCAGGCATATTAGAGTACCTCCGGTGCTAGGCTGATGATCTTTGCGTATCCAAGGTCACGAAGTTCACGAGGAACTGGACCAAAGACGCGGGTGCCCTTAGGTGTTTTGTCGTCGTTGATGATAACCGCTGCGTTGTCGTCGAAAGAAATAGTGCTTCCATCTTTACGCTTGATTTGGTTACGAGTACGAACAACAACTGCCTTAATGACTGACTTCTTTTTAACTGTACCGGTTGGGTTAGCATCTTTAACGGTAGCGACGATAACGTCACCAACGTTTGCATAACGACGTCCGGTGCCGCCGAGAACACGGATACAAAGGATTTCCTTTGCACCGCTGTTATCAGCAACCTTGAGACGAGATTCTTGTTGGATCATATTACTTGTCCCCTTCCTCGTCTGCAACATCAGCCTTTAGCTCGATACTTCCGTGTGAACGTTCGTCGATACTCAAGAGAGTAAACGCCTTACGCTTCGAAATTGGTCGAGTTTCTTTGATAGTCACACGGTCGCCCATGTTTGCTTCGTTTTGCTCATCGTGAGCGATGTACTTACGGCTCACAGAGTACTGCTTGCGGTAAATAGGGTGAGTCTCACGGCTTACTACCGTGATTACAATCGTCTTGTCAGCCTTATCAGAGGTGACAATACCGGTCAAAGTCTTTGACATATTAGTTTTCCTCCTTAGGAGCTGCGGTCTCTGCTTGCTTGATCGCAGTCAGAGCACGAGCGATTGATTTACGTTGCACCGTAAGGACGTGTGGATTAACCAGTTCGCCCATTTGGTGGCTTCGGCGTGATTCGCGGTGGTCGTTTTGACGAGTAACGAGCTCTTCTTTGAGCTGGTCAAGGGTCAATACTTCTACTGCTTTTTTAGCTTTTTCCGCTTTTGGAGCTGTAGCCTTGGTGGTTTTCTTTACGTCAGCCATTATGCTTGCTCCTTAACGATAAACTTAGTTTTCACAGGAAGTTTGTGTGCTGCGAGGCGCATTGCTTCGCGTGCAACTTCTTCATCAACGCCCTTCATTTCGAAGAGGATAGTTCCGGCTTTCACACGAGCTACGAAGAACTCAGGGTTACCTTTACCACCACCCATCTTAACGTCTTGTGGCTTACGGGTTCGCGGAAGGTGTGGGAAGATGCGAATCCAGATTTTACCACCACGCTTGATGTGACGAGTCATTGCCTGACGAGATGCCTCGATCTGGCGACTTGTGATGTCGTTGTTTTGCTGTGATTGAAGACCGTAGTCACCAAACGCGACATAGTTACCGCGAGTGGCGTTGCCTTCGTTTTTGCCCTTACGAACCTTTCGGTGTTTCATTTTCTTAGGAAGTAACATACCGATTAGCTCCTTTCGCCTTTGTAAATCCAAACCTTCACACCAACGATACCAGCGCCTGGAAGGGCAGCACGTGCAGTGTGGAAGTCGACGTCAGCACGAAGTGTGTGAAGTGGCACTGAACCTTCGCTCACCTTTTCGCGGCGAGCCATTTCAGCACTGTTCAAACGACCAGATACTTGGATACGAACACCCTTTGCACCAGCGGCCATAACGTTTTGTGCAGACATCTTGATAGCGCGACGGAAGTTTGAACGACGCTCGAGTTGGTGAGCGATGTTCTCTGCAACCAGCTTAGCGCTTAGGTCAGGACGTTTAACTTCTTCGATGTTAATACGAACCGGGAGGCTTGCAAGCTTCTCAAGTTCGCTCTTGAGTTCAGTAACACCTGCACCACCACGACCGATAACAACACCCGCTTTAGCAGTGTGGATTGTTACAGTAACGAGGTTCGCAGAGCGTTCGATCTCGACACGAGCAATAGTTGGACGGCTCGCGAATCGCTTTTCAACGTGCTCACGAATTTTGATGTCTTCGATGAGTAGACGAGAAAAGTCTTTCTTGTGGGCAAACCAGCGTGAATCCCAGTTCTTGTGGATCTGGAGACGGAAACTGATTGGATTAACCTTCTGTCCCATTATTTGTTCTCCTCTTTCTTCGCTGGCTTAGCAGCAGGCTTCTTTGCAGCAACCGCAGGAGTTTCAACAACTTCCGCAGCAGTAACTTCAGCAGCCTTTGCTGGTGCCTTCTTTGGTTTCAACTCACCCGTTACTTCAACCAAGATGTTCGAAGACTTCTTTTGGAATGGTAGCGCGCGGCCACGGCTTGCAGGCTTGAATCGCTTCATGCGTGTACCGGTGGTCACAGATAGAGTACTAATGATGAGTGTTTTGCCGTCTAGCCCGTGGGTGTTAACAGCGTTTGCCTTAGCGCTTTCGATTGCCTTCAAAAGAGGGCGAACGGCGCGCTTTGGTGTGTGGTTAAGGATAACGATAGCGTCAGCTACCGAACGGCCACGGACAAGACTTGCTACCAAGCTCACCTTACGAGGTGTTTGGTCAACGTTCTTGGCGTAGGCGCGTACAACAGATAAATCAGCCATATTACTTCGCCTTTCCTCCGTGCTTGCGGAACTTACGTGTTGGACTAAACTCACCGAGTTTGTGACCAACCATGTTTTCGCTTACAAGCACTGGTACGTGTACCTTGCCGTTATGCACAGCAATAGTACGACCCACCATGTCTGGGGTGATCGTGCTAGCACGAGCCCAGGTCTTGATGATTGTTCGGTCTTCGTGACTCAAAGCCGCCACTTTCTTAGCGAGCTTGAAGTCGATGAATGGACCTTTCTTAAGTGATCGACTCATATTACTTCTTCCTCTTCGCGTCGTGGCGAGACTTTACGATATAGCCAGCAACGTCTTTACGACGGCGGGTACGGTAACCGAGTGTAAGTTGACCCCAAGGAGTCTTAGGCGTACGGCCTACACCGTGTGCACCACCGTCACCACCACCGTGTGGGTGATCTACCGCGTTCATGGCGATACCACGAACTGATGGACGAATACCCTTACGTCGGTTGCGACCTGCTGAACCAATCTTGATGTTTTGGTGCTGAACGTTACCGACAACACCGATAGCAGCGGTAGCTTCAAGTCGGAACTTGCGAACTTCGCCAGAAGGAAGACGTACTTGTGCGTAGTCACCTTCTTTTGCCATCAATTGAGCTTTTGTACCAGCAGAACGGACCATTTGGGCGCCCTTACCAGAGTGAAGTTCAATTGCGTAAATTTGTGTACCAACTGGGATATTAGCCAGTGGCATACGGTTAGATGCTTCAATTGGAGCATCTGCACCACTGTGAATCACCTTGCCTTGGGTCATTGAGGTATCGGCAAGAATGTAGTGATAGAGACCGTTTTGATCTTTAACACGAGCGATACGAGCAGAACGGTTTGGGTCATACTCGATGTGCTCTACAGTTACAACTGAGCCGGCTGGCAAGTTGTGGTTCATGAGACGGTAGTGTCGTTTGACACCACCACCACGGTGACGAACCGTAATGCGACCAGTGTTATTACGACCAGCGTTTTGCTTCTTGCTCTTTGTAAGGCTTTTTAGGGGCTTACGAGTAGTAATGTCGCTCAAGTCTTGAGACGTCATACCACGACGAGCAGGAGTAGTTGGATTGTATTGCTTTAAAGCCATTACTTTGTCTCCTCCTCAGCTGGTTGTTCGAAGATAGCGAGTGAGCTACCCTGTGCCAAGGTTACATATGCTTTCTTGCTATCAGTACGCTTAGTTGTACCTGGGTAGCGGTTTTTTCCACGAGAGAAACGAACAGCTTTACCAGATTGAACAAGTGTCTTGATTGCTTTTACTTCGGCACCGTATTGCGCAGTGATTGCGTCGGTGATTTCGTTTTTATTTGCAGACAGTGGGACGTTAAAAACGTAAACGTTCTTTTGTGAAAGACCGTAGGCCTTTTCAGTTGTTACAGGAGTAACGAGGATGGTTGAGATGTTCTTAGCCATATTACGCCTCCTCCTTTACGAGCCAGTCTTTAAGTGTAGGAACTGATGCAGTTGAAAGTACGATGTGATCAGCATTAAGAATGTGATACACGTTAAGGTACTTAGTGCCCACGAGGAGCGCGTTCTGCACGTTGTTAGTAGCACGGATGATCGCTGGTGTTTTCTCATCTACTACAATGAGTGTCTTGCGGTCAAACTTGTTGTCGCTTAGGAATTTCACGAACTCAGCAGTTTTACCTGTTGTAACGAAGTCAAGTACATGTACCTTGTTTGCTTGTTCAGCAAGGGTAAGTGCTTGCTTGATAGCAACACGCTTAGATTGAGTTGTGATTTTCTTTGAGTAGTTTTCGTTACCACGTGGACCGAAAACGATACCACCACCGCGCCAGATTGGGTTACGGCTTGAACCGAAACGTGCACGACCAGTACCCTTTTGCTTCCAAGGCTTCTTACCACCACCGCGGACTTCGCCACGAGTTTTAGTAGATGCCGCGCTCGTACGAGAGTTAGCAAGGTATGAGTCGTAGGCAAGCTTCAATAGTTCGTGATTCTTCACTTCTACTGCGAACACTTCCTCAGGAAGCTTCGTTGCTTGTGTTTTAGTAGCGTCAGCCATTATGCTTTCCCTCCGATGACGATCAAGCCCTTCTTTGGACCTGGTACAGCACCCTTAAGACCGATAAGGTTGTTGTCGACGTCGATGTAGCTAACAACCAAGTTCTTGACAGTAACTTGATCGTGGCCCATACGACCAGCCATACGCTTGCCCTTAAAGACTTTTTGTGGGTACATCGAACCAATAGAACCAGGTTTACGGACATTGCCCTTACCACCGTGGCTTTTCTTGTGGCGTTCGAAATTGTGCCTTTTAATAGTTCCGGCGAAACCCTTACCCTTGCTTACGCCAGTAGCGTCAACTACGTCGCCTAGCTCGAATGCGGTTACGTCGATTGTGCTTCCGACAGTCAACTCTTCAGTTGTGTCTTCAACGCGGAACTCACGAATATACTTCGGAGTTACGTCAGCTGCCTTAAGGTGTCCAGCTACGGCCTTGCTCAAGTTCTTACCCTCTTCAAATCCTACTTGTACAGCGTTGTAGCCGTCGGTGTCGACGGTCTTCACTTGAGTCACTGTCACAGGACCAGCTTTAATAAGCGTCACAGGAACTGCGCGCCCATCTTCACTGATGATTTGGGTCATACCAATTTTGGTACCGAGAAGTGCTTTCATGCTCTTCATTCTCCCACTTAAAATTCTTGGTGGAAGGCAGTATCCGTCGATTTTACCG
>Ga0247816_10001323_pt1 | contig 12205 bp, 13 predicted proteins | sample UWRJL209509C1_FD_179930 | JGI IMG/M metagenome (GOLD analysis project Ga0247816, IMG submission 179930) | Plant litter microbial communities from Arlington Agricultural Research Station in Wisconsin, United States - UWRJ-L209-509C-1 | ecosystem: Environmental > Terrestrial > Plant litter >...
CAGGTTGCACACCATAAAGTGCCATTAGCAGATAAGGGTTATGACGGGTACCCTAATAAAGAGCCTTTGCCTAGAAAAGAGCACATCGATCTCCATAGGAAAAATGGTGATTCCGCAAGATGGGGGCGTAGAAGAAATTAAATAGATATGAAATATCCAATAAAAACAACCCAGCTAAAAAAAAGCTTGGAATTCTATTCTGAAGTAATAGAACTAAAAAAAGAGGCTGAGAAATATATAACAGGTTTCACTTGGTGTTTATCTGTTGTAGAATCGTCACTATATCTGAACCTGGGCGAAAAGCTATGTGTATTTTTGTATCAAATAGACACTTCGTCAAGTAATGGAGATACCTTCTTTTGGATAATAGTCGGTGATCTTCCTTCAATGTATCTGGATGTTTATGGGCCTAAAACCACTGTCGAAGTTTTAGAGGATTATGCCTTTCTAGCAAAAGATTGGATCTCTAAAGTGGAAGCAGGTTTATCTGTTAAAGACTGTTATCCTTTTAATGCTGCTCCGACGATTGAAATGGCGGATCTCTTAAAGAGGCGGGTTGCTATTATTGAAGAGTCTATTATTCCTAATATTGATGCAATTGCGTTGCCACCTGCATTAATGGATCTTTAACATACTGATTATCTAGTATCAGCCTAGTTCAATCGAACCGGGCTTTGGTATTTAAGGGATATGTGATATTTAAATGCTAGTTGTCACATTTTATTTTTCCCCTCCAACCTCCTAACCCTTTCCTCCAATTCCTTTTCCTTCTTATCCTTTTCAATAAGATACAGCGTCAGCTCCTCCACCTTTTTTAATAACAACTTATTCATCTCGCCCAGATTAATCCCTTCCTTAGCCACTTCCTCAGCAGAAGGGGCATCGGGCAAATGGTGATGCTTATCAATAAAAGCTTTCGTATCCTTGAGAGATAGTAAAGAATAATCCTTATTAAAAACGTAATCCGGCCAGCCTTCAGTCCGAACTACAATAGTCTTGCTGTACAGCGTACCATTTGATGAGATGTGAAGCTTAATTCTGCTTTTGACGTCAGCGTCCGACAATACTTTGTTAGTTGCACCCGTCGATTCTATACTTGCTAAGTAGAAATCACCAAAAATGGTGTTGTACATAATTCCACCGCCATTGTTAGCACCATCAGTATTCACGTTCCACCCATTCGTACCTTTCGCTGCATTAAAACCAAGGTAACTTGTGCCGTAGTTTAAGCTTTGGCCGTATGCGTTACCAATATTTAATTGTCCTGGGCCGTCACCTACTTGAAATACTGATACCGGATTGATAGTCCCAACCCCCACACGACCACCATAAGGGCTCAACAGTACCGGAAACTTCACCGAGTTATCGCTATTGAAAGCCTCCAGGCTTAAAAAAGCCCCATTTGACATGGAAATCGCGCCATTAGGGCTATTTCCCGGAACAGTAATCAATATTGGACCTCCAATAGATAACTTATGCAAAGGGTTAGTCACCCCAATCCCCACATTTCCATTCCCAAGAATCATATTATCCCCACTCTGAACCCATTGCCCCCTGGAGGCACTAACAACAAAAACTGATGCAAGTAGCGTTAAGTAAATTTTTTTCATATAAAGTCATTTATGCTTAAGTAATTGATGAACAGCCTGCTTTTTTTAATCATACTGCTAAAATACAGGAGAGTATTATTCCCATAGTAAATTACATCAAATTATTTTAATTAAGTAATAGAAATGTCTTAGATTAGAAGAATTAATCGTTTCTCAATGAATCAAATTTTCAAAAGAAAGGTAAAGGCCTATACACTAACGGAAATCTTAGTTGTTCTGGTTATTATAGGTATTCTTGTTTTACTTGCCTTACCTAATTTATTGCCCTTAATTACCAAAGCCAAAACTACCGAAGCCAAGATGCAGCTGGAGCACCTCTGCACCTTAGAAAAAAGCTTCTTTTACGAAAAGTCAAAGTACAGCACAGACATGAACGAAATTGGTTTCGTGCAGGAAAAGCTGACTACCGATGGAAAAGACGGAAAAGCCAACTATAAAATCACCATTGTTAATGCTACCAATACCGGCTTTAGCGCCAGGGCTACTGCAGTGGCCGATTTTAATGGAAACGGAACTTTCAACGTCTGGGAAATTGACCAGGACAAAAACCTAAAAGAAGTAACACCAGATTAATGCTCATCATCTCGCTCTCCATTCTGCTTTGCCTGGGTTTTATCTGCTACCAGGACATGCGCTACCGTGCAGTATATTGGATTTGTTTCCCGGTACTCGCGGCTTTGTTGTTTGTACTCAAGCAACAGGAAATGCAATGGAAGGAGGCATTGATTGAAACCGGTTATGGAATCGTCTTTTTCGGTACCCAACTTGTGCTGCTCTGGATCTACTTTTCCCTCAAAAACCGCAAACTTACTGATATTACCAGTGGCTATCTCGGCCTAGGGGATATCCTGTTTTTGATGGCCATTACCTTTTATTTATCACCCGTAAACTACATCTTATTTTATATCGGCAGCTTGATCGTAGTTCTCATTTATACCTTAGGCCAGCGTATCTTTCTTAAAAAAGAAGAACCGGAAATCCCCCTTGCGGGTCTTCAGGCGCTACTGCTTGGCCTGGTCCTGATAGTGTCTATTGTTCAACCGGGTTTGCAGCCTACTAACGATTCCTGGATCTATGGACTTTAACCCTTCATTCCTTAGCGCGCTCAGTAAAGAGCAGGCCTGGCATTACCGCATCGTTCCCAAATCCAGCGAAGGGCAGGGCCTGGTGCTGTTGTGCGATGAGATGGACAATGTGAACAATCTTGCAGATGAGCTGGAAATCGTGCTTGGCAAAAGGATCATCCTCGATCCATTGCCGGCTGCGGAAATCAGCATCTTGCTCCACCAACATTATCCCAAAGAAAACGGCCAGCACCAGTTTGCAAAAATGACGCTGGCCATTGAAGGCGATGGTTTCCTGAACGACCTCATCCGCGAGGCCCGTACGCTAAAAAGCAGTGATATCCATATCGAAATCTATGAGGAACGTTGCCGTGTCAGGATCCGTATCGACGGGATGATGGTAGAACGTTATGTGCTCAAAAAAAGTGAATACCCGGCGCTGATCAACAAAATCAAGATCATGGCCAATCTGGATATCGCAGAAAAACGACTGCCTCAGGATGGAAGGATCAACTTCAAAATGGGAGAGGAGCAGTTCGATATCCGCGTGTCTGTGCTGCCGACCCTTCATGGGGAAAAGGTAGTACTGAGGCTGCTGAACAACAATGCGGCAAATATTGATCTCAAACATGTTGGTTTTTCTGATTTCGATTTGGAAAATTACCTGCAGGGTGTCAAACGTCCCAATGGGATCATCCTGATCAGTGGGCCTACAGGCTCTGGTAAAACCACTACTTTATACGCTACGCTTAAATACCTCAACAAAGAAACAAGGAACATCCTCACGATAGAGGATCCTATTGAATATACCCTTCAGGGCATCAACCAGGTACAGCTCAAGGAAAGCATCGGACTTACTTTTGCTTCGGCACTACGTACTTTTTTACGACAAGATCCTGATGTGATCATGGTCGGAGAGATTCGCGATCCGGAAACGGCAAACATGGCCATCCGTGCTGCCCTTACTGGTCACCTGGTGTTATCTACTGTCCATACCAATTCTGCCTGGGGCACCGTGTCCCGCTTGATGGATATGGGCATTCCGCCATTCCTGGTGGCTAATACGCTGAATACTACGGTTGCGCAGCGACTGATCCGTCTCCTTTGCAAAAACTGCAAGCAGGAAGCGGATTTTGATCCGGCATCATATCCTAAACAGTTTAAGCCCTTCGCACCCATCAGCCGTCATTACCTGGCCAATGGATGCGAAAAATGTTATTATACAGGATATAGTGGTAGAAAGGCGGTCTACGAAGTTATTCCTCTAGACCACGAACTTACACAGGAAATCAAACAGGGTAACCTGTACATCAATCCGCTGCTTGAAGAGCGGGGCATAAAAACGCTGGGGGAAAATGCATTTGCCCTATTCGCCAGCGGACATACAACTATCGAAGAAATCTACCCACTACTTTTTACCAATTGATGAGGAACTTATACCCACGTTTTCAGTTCATAAAAGTGATGCTTTGCAGCGTCATCATCCTGTGCTGCGCCGGCAGTTTCGTCCAAGCACAAACACAGGGACAAATCCAGGCAGCGAATGAAAGGGTCAGGGTCGTGCAGGAGAGGTTAAGCAACCTGGCCATCACGGTACCCGGGCTCAACCAAAAGGTGCAGATGAATGTATCCGGGGTTTCGGCCCAGGAGTTCCTGCGTGCGCTGGCACAGGCAAATAACCTAAATATCAATATCGATCCCCAGCTCACTTTCAAGATTTATAACAACTTCACCAATGAAACGGCGCTTAATGTATTGGTTTTCTTAACGAAGGAATATAATCTGGATATCAACCTGATAGGGTCTATCATGTCGGTCACCAAAAGTCCTGAAGCACGGGTGATTATCCCGGCAAGGGAAATCAATGCGCGGTACAACAGTCAGAACAATACCCTCAGCCTTGAACTGACCAACGATACACTTTCACAGGTGGCCCGCAAGATCACGCAGATCTCTCAGAAGAACATTGTAGTGCCTACCACGCTGCTCAGCAAAAAGGTAAGTGCCTTTTTCTCAGATGCCCCTTTTGAAACGGCGCTGGAAAAACTTGCTTATGCCAACGAACTGAAACTGGTAAAAACGAACGACAACGTTTATGTTTTTCAGGGCCTCGGAGAGGATGAAGAATTGTATATTAACGGGGATAAAAATACCGCAGTGCGAAGAAACCTGCGCCCAGTGGGAGCGCAAAGTACGGGCACCAATTTCCGCTTGCAGGGAAGAACGGTCGGTGGTAGAAAGCTGATCAGCATTGATGCGCTCAACGTCAACATGTCTGATGTGATTAAAAACGCCGCGGGCGAAATCAACGCGAGTTATTTCCTGTATTCGGATATTAAGGGAGGCATTACAATGCGGGTAAACGATATCACGTACGACGACCTGCTAACGGCAGTTTTCCATGGTACGGATTATACCTACAAGGTAGAAAACGGGATTTATATGATTGGCGACCGCAAAGTGGAAGGCCTCAGGTCGCACAAAGTTGTGCAGCTACAGAACCGTTCACTGGATACGATACAGAATATGATTCCGGCCGAATGGAAAAGAGGAGTGGAGATCAAAGAATTCAGGGAGCAGAATACCTTGCTATTATCGGGATCTTCACCGCAAATCAACGAAATTGAATCCTTCATCAAACAGCTGGACAGACTGGTGCCGATGGTGCTGATTGAAGTAACCATGATTGACATCCGTAAAGGAAAATCAATTAAAACGGGTATCAGCGCCGGTGTGGCCGACTCGGTCAAAACCGGCGGTACGGTATTTCCGGGACTGGATTATACTTTTGGTGCCAAATCTATCAACAGCTTCCTGTCTAAATTAGGGCGGAACAACTCGATTAACCTTGGCCGTGTTACGCCGAACTTTTATGTATCGCTTAGTGCGCTTGAAACGAATAGCAATGTAGACATCCGCTCTGTACCTAAACTCTCTACGCTTAACGGGCACAGTGCCAAACTGAGCATCGGGAACAAAAGATATTACAGCACTACCACGCAAAACGTGATCCCTTCGCTCACCAGTCAGACGGTAGTAACGCAACAGTTTACGCCGGTGGATGCGAATCTGGATATTGATATCAAACCAATCGTATCGGGGGATAGCCAGGTAACGCTGACCATCAAGGTGAACATCTCAGATTTCGTGGGTGATCCGCCTACCAATCAGCCGCCACCAACATCAACCAGTAAGTTTGAGTCTATCGTAAGGGCAAGAAACGAAGATATGATTGTCCTGGGAGGAATTGAACGGACGGAAAGTTCTGACGGAGGCTCGGGCGTGCCTGTTTTATCGCGTATCCCGATCCTGAAATGGCTGTTCAGCAGTCGCAGCAAATCTACCAGCAAAGTGGTAACAGTAGTATTTATTAAACCTACAATTATCTATTAAAATGGAATTTGGATTGCAAAGCGGAATTACGGCATGCGCCGGCGCAGAAGTGTCCATCCTTCAGGATGGCGGTTATGCGGTGCGCATCGCAGAACTTTCTTTGCAGAAAAAGCTGATCCAGATTACCCATAAAAAAGAATATGCTGTATCCCTTGCGCAGATTAAAACTATCGGCCTTACAGGTCCGCTGGCCTTAACACTCACAGGCAGGGGAGTGCTGATCAAAAAAACAGCTAAGCTGGAAACGGTGACGGAACAAAGCCTTCGCCACCTGTTTCCTAACTTCAAAATGGAGGAGTTTTACCTCCAGCATTTTGTATCAGGTGAAAATTCATTTATCGCCTTTGTGCGGAAAGAAATCGCTGATCCGATTATTGCTGCGTTTAAAAAACAAGGTGCAGAGGTACTGCTGTTTAGCCTGGGGCCTTTTGTGGCCGACCAGATAATTCCGCAACTGAACCAATACAGCGGAAGTTTAAATTTCGACGGGCACCAGGTCACCCTGAATGACCAAAAGGACTGGCTGGATTACCAGTATGCGGCAGGCACGGGATCGGGTTTTGAACTCAAGATTGATATAGAACCCATAGAAGAGCAGTTTGTCCTCGCTTATGCCGGGGCTTTCCAGCTGTTGCTCCATGAGCGATTGGAATTGGTATCAGTAGACGACCAGCAGATCCGCGACCAGCTCACAGAGCTCAGCGCTAAACTCAAGTTTAAAAAGAACAGTATGATAGTACTGATTTTCTTTTTCGCGCTGCTGCTGTTGAACTTCGTGGTATTTAGCCTGTACCATTCCGCAAACCAGGAACTGGCGGGAAAGGTGGACCAGCGATCTGATGTATTTTCAGACAGGCAAAAATTGGAATCGGAAGTGAAAGAAAAAGAAGCACAGGTAAAACAAACCGGCTGGAACCATGGGTTGCAGTATGCGTATTTGTGCGACCAGATCGGTCAGACGGTCCCTATTGCGATCACCTTAAATGAACTGAACATCAACGGTATAAAGGAAGTCGCGGGGTCATCAGAAAAAAACAAATCAGAAACCGGGAGTATGCGCATCACCGGTCAGTCGGCCAGTGTTTACCACATCCACGACTGGATGTATGCGCTAAAGCAAAAACCCTGGGTAAAAGCCGTACAGCTGGAAAAATATGCTACTGACGATCAAAAAGGTGCGCAGGTATTTACCCTACTGTTGAACTATTGATAACTCAGGACCATAGTCAATAAACAAAAAGAAGCAAGATAAGCAGAAGCTAAAAAGGTGACTAAGTAAATATAGAAACAGCAAGGAGAAGGATAAAAAAGATGTTAAATAAACTAAGTTACACCCGTAAGAATAAACTGCTGCTTCCCCTGGTGGGGCTGGGCATCTTGCTGTGCTGGTTTTTTGCGCTTAGTAAAACAGTTGAAGCCATTCAGCTCAACAGCGAACTGAAACGCCAGACGGACTTAACCAGCGATCTTTCTTATCATCCTCAGCATACGCAAAAGAAACTCGATGCGCTTCGGGGCATCTTAAAATCTTACCGCGTCAGCCGTACCGACTGGAGCAATGAATTATGGATGAAAGCCTCTGCTATGGCCATGAAACAGCAGGTGGGGATAGATTATACCAAGGCCAAACCAGTTGCAGAAAAAGACACCACAGCCATCGGCAGTGTAGAAACCTTGTATTGTTACGGGAACTTCCTGCAATTGATCAAGCTCGTAGATACGCTGGAACGCACACCGGCCATCGGCAAAATATCGGCCTTGCAAATTAAAGCGCCAAAAGAAGATGCCATCGGCGAACATGCCGGTAAATGTATATTAAAAATGGATTTCAGGGGACTAACCGAATGATAGCTATGAAAAGGTTAAATGTGATAAAGATGTACAGAAAAACAGGAATAAGCCCGCTTATTTTTTTATTGTTATTCCTAGGCGGCTGTAAAGAATTTATAGAACCGTCAATAGACAAAAAGCAGGTTACCTTACTGGCCCCTTCGGCGGGGACGGAGAGCGTGCTGTATGCCCAAACCTTCTGGTGGGAAGAGGTCGAAGATGCGCTCAAGTACAGGTTGCAGGTGGTATCGCCAGATTTTCTTAAGGCATCACGGCTGGTGCTGGACACGCTGGTTACCGGCAACAGGTTTAACTTTACACTGGATCCTGGCACCTACGAATGGCGTGTAAGGGCAGAAAACGGCAGCAGTCAAACGCTGTATACTACCGCCAACTTTGTCATCTACCCAAGTTCTATTAAAACCCAGCAGCCACAGTTGCAAACACCCGCTGCAGGTTTGATCACTGCGGTCAGCAATACCCAATTCAGTTGGCTTAAGTTATACGGCGCAACGCAATATCACCTTCAGGTAGATACCAATAACTTTGCAGATGATAAAGTGCTTTTTGCTGATCAGACTACGCCAAACCTGCAATATACTGTTCCGCTTACCAAAGACAAAATATACCAATGGCGGGTTAAAGCGGTTAATGATACCGCCGAATCTAAATGGTCTATTGTTCAGCAGGTTATTTATGACAGTACCCCTCCGGCACAAGTAGTGCTAAGTTTACCTGCAAGCAACTCAGTGGTATCTTCGCCGGTTAGTTTAAGCTGGACAAGTACCGCCACTGCTGCAAAATACCAGTTGTACATATACCGCAACGAACAAGGCACATTATACAATAGCACTTTCCCGCTTACGTTAACGGCAACCAGTTATTCCTTTACCGGGCAACTGGGTGAAAAAATCTACTGGCAAATCCGGGCGATAGACGCCGTAGGAAACGTTGGCGCCATGAGCGAAATCAGAAACTTCAGTATACAATAACTTATGCAAACGGGAAAGAACAAGGCGGTTACTTATCTGCTCATCTGCGCGGTCGCGCTGGTATGGGGGATTATTGTATACCGTGTGTTTTTTGTTGATCCCTCAGATGATACCGATGGAAGGTTCCTTAGCCCTAAAGTGGTGCATGAGCCGTTCGACCAGTACACCCCGAAAAATGATACGTTTAAACTTGCATTGAACTATCGCGATCCCTTTGTTGGAAAAGCAAAACCTGTTGTGGTTGAAGAGAAAGTTTCTGCAGGGCCTATCGCCCCACCGCTTCCCTACAAACCACCGGCGCCGCCGCTCAACTGGAGCAGCATCAAGTATTCGGGTTATATTACCAACCCCAAGACAAAAAAGCTGGTTGCCATTTTAACCGTCAATAACAAAGAACGCATGCTTGGCGAAGGCGAAAGCCTCGAAGGGGTGAAACTCCTCAAAAACAAAAAAGATTCGGTACTGCTCAGCTGGATGGGCAAACAAAAATATATCAAACAATGAGAGCAAGTCACAGGTATTTTTTACAGCTTTTCACCGGGATCATCCTGTTATCCGGTACAGCATCTGCACAATCGTACGTGGAGAAGATGCTGAGTTATGAAATCACTGCGCATTATCCAGATCACCTGGTCGTGGCCCATACCAAACCTTCGGGAGAAGTTAAGGCAATGAGCGACAGCAAGTATTACTGGTTTTCTGCAAACCAGATCAAGGTTACCCAGGGTGGCTACGGTGGCAAGCTGCTTAACGGCGGGTACCGCGATTACTACCTGTCCAAAAACCTCAAAGCCTCTGGCGAATTTGACGAAGGTTTAAAAACAGGCATATGGAAAAGCTGGTCGGAAAACGGCCTGCTTCAAGACCAGTACACCTTTCACAAAGGCAGTTTAAACGGAACTTATTTCAAATACGATTCCCTTGGCAAAGTATTGGAAAAAGGTAGTTACCAGAACAACCTGCTCAATGGTAAACAGGAGAGGGCCTCTGCTGATACCACCATTGTTGCGTATTATAAAGATGGCAAAGTTACCCCGCACAAAAGCATTGTACCCAAGTTTATCACCAATATATTTCCAAAGAAATCCGGCAATGCGCAACCGCAAACCGCTGACCAGATGAAACAGGCTGCTGCAGAAAAGGACAGGAAAAAATCGCAGGATCAGGCCAATAAATTGTTGCAGGAACAGGCTAAACAGCGTGAGAAAGACCGCATCAAACAAGAGAAACTGCTCAAAAGGCAGTCGGCTGTTCCACCAAAACACCCTAATTTCTAATCCTATGCTGAAGGCAGCGACATTGTATATCGTGCTCATCATCTCTTTGATGATTGCCGTTATCTCTATATCGTTGCTTTCCGTAGCTTTTTATTACAGGCTGGAGCATCAGAAAAAAGTCAGGCAGGACAGGCTACAGGCTCGTTTGCAATCCGGCGCGGCTATTTTACTCTCTGCAAATTATGCTTCTGCTGAGGGCGATCGTACCGCCATCGGAACCGACCTCTATGGCGATCAGCAAGACAGCGTAATCCTAAATCAACAGCATTGGGGCGTATTCTTTGTCAATACCCTCAGTACTCAGGAACAAAAAGACACCCTTAAACAATCCTTTCTTTCTGCACGCGTATACCGTGACTCTGCGGCAATTTACCTGGCCGATGAAGACCGACCACTATCCCTCAGTGGAAATACCCAGATCACCGGCGATGGACAATTGCCTAAATCAGGTCTAAAACAATCCTACGTTGATGGAAAGCCTTATGCGGGAAAAGAACTCATCAAAGGAAGAATCATCAACAGTACACGCGATGTTCCTCCAGTAGAAGAGAAATGGATTGAAGAAATTCTAAAACATTTTGAAGAAGTACCCGGAATAAAATTTAATCCTGGAGATTCCCTGGTCAACACCTTTTTCAGCCCCACTCAGATTTATCAACTCGGTACTAGTCAGCCACAACTTTCAGGTTACAAACTCAAAGGCAATATCATTCTTGTATCCGATACTACCATCACCCTGGGGGCCGATCTGTTACTAGAAGATGTACAGGTTTATGCGCCCGGCATTATTGTCGAGGATGGTTTTAAGGGATCCTGCCAGCTGTTCGCGCGCGATTCAATTGTCATCGGAAAAAACTGTGTTTTTGATTATCCCTCGTTTGCCGGCGTATTCAAAGCAGAAGATAGCAAAGTGCAAGCGAAGGTTAGCCTGGGTGAAGATTGCCGTTTTTCAGGAATTCTGCTGAGTTATGAAAAGAAGCGAAGCGACCTGCAAACTATGATCTCGTTTGCCAAGGGCTGCCTGGTCAAAGGAGAAGTATTTGCGACCGGATACATCAAAATGGAAGCACCTTTAACCGTTTGGGGCAAGGTATATGCAAAAAGATTTATGATGCAGCGTTCCTCTACACTGTATGAAAATTACCTGATTGATATTGTGCTGAACCGCAAGTTATTAAATAAGTATTACCTCAGCTCGCCACTATTTAAAAGGGGTAAACCAGATAATCAGGTACTCAAATGGCTAAACTAAAAGCAAGCGTCAAAGCATCTACACTGCTCGAGGTGATCGTAGCTATGGTGATCATCCTGGTGGTCTTTGGCCTGGCCATGGGCATTTATACCCATGTGCTTGGTGCCACGCATTCCGTACAGCAGGAAAAGGTCAAAGCGATAACCACACAAGTCATTAGCCAAAGTATACAAGAGCAGAACTGGGGTGATGAGGAAAGTCTGCAGGACAGCATAGCGTTAGTAAAAACAGTGCTGCCTTATGGTCAATATCCGGACCTGGTGCTAATTACCGTTACCGCTTCAGTACACGGTAAAGAAATCGGGAAATCACGGCAGATTGTAAAGAAAACAGCGGATGAAAAGTAAACACAAAGTGCCTGCTTTTACCCTGATGGAAGTGACGATAGCCATGCTGATCGCCGCCATTGCCATCGCCGTAACTTATACCGCTTACCGGATCGTGAGCGGCACCTACATTAACTATACCAAAAAGCAGGACCATGTGGCTACTTTCAGCCTGGCCGATCAGTTAATGAAAAAGGACTTTCTGCAGGCTGATCAAATCCTGCGCACGCAGGATGGCCTGGATATGCTATCCCCAGGCGCGCTGATTAGTTATCAGTTTAAAGATAGCCTGATGTTAAGAGAGCAGCATTCCTTGGAGACCGACACCTTTAAGCTGCAGGTTAAAGCCCCGCGGTTCTCTTTTGAAAACCAGGATGTAGCAGAAGGCGCAGCGGTAGACCAGTTTGATTTTCAAACCTTGCTGGAAGGGGAGGTGATTCCCTTGAGTTATAAAAAAACAT
>Ga0247816_10001325_pt1 | contig 12194 bp, 13 predicted proteins | sample UWRJL209509C1_FD_179930 | JGI IMG/M metagenome (GOLD analysis project Ga0247816, IMG submission 179930) | Plant litter microbial communities from Arlington Agricultural Research Station in Wisconsin, United States - UWRJ-L209-509C-1 | ecosystem: Environmental > Terrestrial > Plant litter >...
ACGGCATTTCGACAAGTTCGACCGAGCCTTCGGTGCCTACTTCAACGGCCTGGAAAAACTCGATGACCACTTGCAGGCGCTGATCCCTGAAGACTGGCTGCGCAAGGAATTCGAACGTTCGCTGACCGATGAAGAGCGCGCGCAGATTCAGTCCCTCGGCGGCCTCGACAAGCTGATCGAAGCATTCAAAAAGCGCCTCGAAGAACAGAAGGAACGCCATGCCGGCGGCAACAAATGGATCGGCACCGGCGGCACCAGCCCGTTTGGCTCGGGTGGCTTTAACCCGGAAGGCATTCGCGTGGGGGATGCGGGCAAGCGCCAGGGCAAGGCGGTCAAGGTCTGGGACCAGCGCGAGTACAAAAACCTCGATGATTCGGTGGAGCTGGGCACGCGCAATATCAAGGTTGCCCTGCGTCGCCTGCGCAAGTTCGCGCGCCAGGGCGCAGCCGAAGAGCTGGACATCGACGGCACCATCGACCACACCGCGCGCGATGCCGGGCTGCTGAATATCCAGATGCGCCCGGAACGGCGCAACACCATCAAGCTGCTGTTGCTGTTCGACATTGGCGGCTCAATGGACGCCCACGTGAAAATCTGCGAAGAGCTGTTCTCGGCCTGCAAGACCGAGTTCAAACACTTGGAGTACTTCTACTTCCACAACTTCATTTATGAATCCGTGTGGAAGAACAACATGCGCCGCAGCTCCGAACGCACGTCGACCCAGGACCTGCTGCACAAGTACGGCGCCGATTACAAAGTAATCTTCATCGGCGATGCAGCCATGGCGCCGTATGAAATCACCCAGGCGGGCGGCAGTGTCGAGCACTGGAATGAAGAGCCTGGGTATCTGTGGATGCAGCGCTTTATGGAGAAGTACAAGAAGCTGATCTGGATTAACCCGTATCCAAAAGATACGTGGGACTACACGTCATCGACCAAAATCGTCCGGGATTTGATTGAGGACCAGATGTTCCCGCTGACCTTGCGCGGGCTGGAAGAAGGCATGCGGTTTCTGTCCAAATGATAGTTCCCACGCTCTGCGTGGGAATTCATCCTGTGACGCTCCGCGTCACGACTTTAAGAGCGGACGCAGAGCGTCCAAGGCGGCATTCCCACGCAGAGCGTGGGAACGATCAAGCCAGCTCCCACATTTGGAATGCGTTTCCCTGTGGGAGCTGGCTTGCCTGCAATGCTTTTAGCTATTCAAAAACCGCTGCAGGTAGTCAACCTGCTGGCGATGCGCAGTCTCCTGCACCACCGGCGCCAGCCGCACCTTCTCCCCCGGCAAACACTGCGCCAGCCGCGCCAGCGACAAAGGCGTCAACGCCCCCAGACGCGGGTAACCACCAATGGTCTGTCGATCATTGAGCAACACAATCGGCTGCCCATCCGGCGGCACCTGGATCGCCCCCAGCGGGATGCCTTCCGAGATCAGCGACGGCCCCTGATATTCCAGCGGCGTGCCCAGCAAGCGTATGCCCATGCGGTCGGCTCGGCTGTCGAGGGTCCAGTCGCTGTTGAACACATCAAACAGACTTTGCCCGCCGAACTGGCTGATCTGCGCGCCGAGAATCACCTCCAATGGCGCCTTGGATTGCAACTTCGGCAACTGCTCGGCAGACAGCACGCGCATCCCCCCGCCCGCCCCGGAATAAACCAGATACGCACCTTCAGCCAACGCACGGCCAAACCCATCCAGCCCGCCCAACTCTTCACGCCCGACACTGGCGCAACTGCCCAGCACTTTCGGTGCATCAAACCCGCCCGGCGCCGCCAAGTAAGCACGTGCCCCGCTGAACGGCTGGGTGAACCGCAAACGCTGGCCTTTTTGCAGGATAAAACTGCGGCCCGGACTGATTGCGCGCTCATCGACATAGGCGCCCAGATCCGCGCCGGCCAACGCCAGCAGGCAATAATCCTCGGCCTGGACGGTAAAGCCACCCAACGTGATTTCCACCACCGGCGCATCCAGCGGGTTGCCCAATAGCCAGTTGGCCCACGACATCGACACCCAATCCAGCGCGCCGCCCTGGGTTACGCCCAAATGCCTTACACCAAAACGCCCTGCGTCCTGCAACAGGCACAGCGGGGTGCTGGCCTCGATCAATAAGCGGCTCATACCAGCGCCTCCAACGGCGTGTCATCGCCACCCAGGTTGATGAATTCGCTATGGCTGACCGCTTCGTAACGCACAGTGTCCCCTGGCTGCATCAAGCTGTAGCCATCACGGTCGCGATCAAACAACTTGGCCGGCGTACGCCCAATCAGGTTCCAGCCGCCCGGCGACACCACCGGATACGCCGCCGTCTGTCGCTCGGCGATGCCGACGCTGCCGGCCGCCACCCGCTTGCGCGGCGTATTAAGCCGTGGCGTCGCGAGGATTTCGTCCACCAGGCCCATGAAGGCAAACCCCGGCGCAAAACCCAGGGCGAACACTTGATATTCATGCTGGCTGTGGCGACGAATCACCTCTTCGATGGCCAAGCCACTGCGCTTGGCCAGCAATGGCAGTTCCGGGCCGACACTCAGGTCATACCAAACCGGCAGCACATGTGCCTGCCCGCTGCCCTTGGGCCCTGGCTGTAATTCGGTGAGCGCCTGATGAATCAACTCTCGCGCCTGCGTAGGATTCAACACCGTCAGGTGGTAATGCACCATCAGGGTTGTGTAGGACGGCACCAGGTCCACCAGCGCGGTGCCAAATGCCTCCCGCAAACGGCGGGTGGCAGCGAGCATCCAGGGCATGTTGTCTTCGGCGATCACGTCAAACAGGCGCACCATCAGGCAGTCGATGGCCACCACTTCAATACGTGGTTTCATCAAGACGTCAGCGCCTCGCGGATGCGCTGCACAGCCGCGACCGAACTGGCGTTGTCACCATGCACACATAGGGTATTGGCCTGCAGGTGCAACGGGCTACCGTCGCTGGCGGTAAGCGGTTCGCCCCGCGCGATGGTCAGGGCCTGCTGGATGATGGTTTCCGAATCGTGATGCACCGCGCCCGGCAGTTGGCGCGATACCAGGTGGCCAGCGCTGTCGTAGGCACGGTCGGCAAAGGCCTCAAACCACAGGGTCACGCCGTATTCATCAGCCAACGCCTGGGCGGCGCTGTTGTCGCGGGTGGCCAGTAGCATCAGCGGCAGGCTGGCGTCGTACGCGGCCATGGCCTGGATAACCGCACGTAATTGCGCAGGCTTGGCCATCATGTCGTTGTACATCGCACCGTGGGGTTTGACGTAGCTGACTCGCCCGCCCTGGGCGCGGCAGATGCCGTCGAGGGCGCCGATCTGGTAGTGCAACAAGTCCTGGATTTCCTGGGCCGTGTACGCCATGGAACGCCGGCCGAAACCCTGCAAGTCCTGATACGCCGGGTGCGCACCGACTTGCACGCCATGCTTGAAGGCCAGGCTGACGGTCTTGCGCATGATGCTCGGGTCGCCGGCATGAAAGCCGCAAGCCACGTTGGCGCAATCAATGAACGGCATGACCTCGGCGTCCAGACCCAAGGTCCAGTTGCCAAAGCTTTCGCCGATGTCACAGTTCAATAGCAGGCGGCTCACGGTGATGGCTCCTGTAGGCTTGGTTTTTTTGCAGTGTGGGATCTTTTACGCAGATCTCGCAATGATGTTGTCCTGAATCCCAACGACGCTTATCGTGAGACGGCTCGATTTTTGGCGTTTAGCCCGCACGGCGTCCAACTAATAAAACCCGATCCATGCATAAGAAAAAGTTGATCCCATGAATTTGAAGTTCCTCGAAACCTTCGTCTGGGTAGCCAAGCTCAAGAGCTTTCGGCTCACGGCAGAGAAGCTGTTCACCACCCAGGCGTCGATTTCCAGCCGGATTGCGGTGCTGGAAAGTGAACTGGGGGTGAAACTATTTCTGCGCGATTCTCGCGGCGTAAGCCTGACGCCGGAAGGCTTGAAGGTGCTCGACTATGCCGAGCAGATGATGGTGACCATGCAGGGCCTCAAGCAGTCCCTGGAAACCACCAGCAGCAAGGTCGGGCGCATCCGCATTGGCGTGATGGATACGGTGATCCACACCTGGCTCAGCGCGTTGGTGGCGGAACTGACCAACCATTTCCCGCTGGTGGAAATCGAGTTGGTCGCCGATACCGCGTTGAACCTCACCGATCAACTGCAAAAAGGCTTTCTCGACCTGATCCTGCAAACCGATCTGCTGCGCCACGAAACCCTGCGCAGCCTGGAGTTGGCCAGCCATCCCATGGCCTGGATCGTCGCCAGCCATTCGGTCTACAACCGCGAGTACGCCTCCCTGGCGGAGTTGGCCCGGGAACGCATCATCACCTACTCGAAAAACTCCCACCCCCACCAGGATGTGCTGAGCCTGATGCAGGCCAACGGCGTTGCGACGCCACGGCTGAGTTGCGTGAATTCGGTGTCGGCGATTACTCGCTTGCTGCGTGATGGTTTTGGGATTGGCGCATTGCCGCCAGTGCTGGTCAGCGAGGAGTTGGCCCGGGGCGAGTTGGTGATGCTGCCGATTGAGCAACGGCTGCCGAACTTGCACGTCGTGGTGTCGTGGCGGGTGGGCGTGGAATTGGTCGAGGAGATAGTCGGGTTGTGCCAGACGGTGGCTCAACGGTATGCGCAGGAAGTGGGTGAAGAGTTGATGGTCTGCAGCAAGCCCACGCCCGGCGCTTAATTTGCTGACGAAACCGGATGCTGTAGGAGCTGGCTTGCCTGCGATGGTCGTTAACGATGGCGCTGGCGTCCTGAATGAACACGGCGCCCTCAGGTTTTTCGCGAGCAAGCTCGCTCCTACATTAGAGCGAGTCGGTCCTACAGGCCCTTGAGATCACGCTCTTCAATCGGCCGGCTCTGGCGCAGGCGCTTGCCGCCCAGCACCACCCAGTCGATCAGGCGGAACAGGCATTCCAGGCCAAACGACAGCAACATCGCCCCGCCCAATCCCCAGCCCATCGCTTCGGGGGTCAACAGCAACTGGTAGCTGTAGCCATTCCAGGTTTCCTGGCGAATATCCGGGTCGGCAGCCACCGCCACTTGCAGGGCGCGGATATACCACGGCCCTTGCATCGCCTGGAATTGCTTGTCCAACGCCACCTGGCGATCCAGCAAAGTGCCCAGGCTGTTGGCATCGCTGCGAAACACCGGGTCGTCGCTGGCGCGGTAATGCGCCACCAGTGCCTGCAAATCGCCGTTGAAGAACTCGTGCGCCGTGGCATCAAAGCCACGCAAACCGGTCTGGGCTTCGATCAAGTGCGCTTCCACGCGCTTGGCGTAGTCGCTGATAAACCCCGGCACCTGCACACCGACCAACAAGCCAATGGCAAACAGCACCAGTCGCAAATAGCTGAGCAACATAAATCGACGTCCTTATTCGGTGATGCCCTGGCTGACGCATTCGCCGCGCCGCCACAGGCTCCACTGGCCCGGTTCGTAGCGGGTCCAGGTCTCGTTTTCGGTCAGGGGCTCGGTGGCGATCACCGTTACCACGTCATTGGGGGTGGTTTCGGCCTGAAAATCGACGATCACGTCGACATCTTTCAAGCGTGCGGGGCCAAACGGCGCACGCCGGGTAATTTGCGCCAGCTTGGTCGAGCAATAGCAGAACAGCCAGTCACCGTCGCTGAGCAGGCAGTTGAACACGCCTTTGCTGCGGTATTCGCTGCACGCCGCGATCAAGTCCGGCAACACTTGTTCAATATCCACCGGCTCGGGAAAGGCCTCGCGTACGCGGTTGAGCAAATCGCAGAAGGCCGCTTCGCTGTCGGTATCGCCCACCGGTCGGTAGAACGTGGCGCGGGGGCTGAAGTCCGCGAGTTGCCCGTTATGGGCGAAGCACCAGTTGCGGCCCCACAGCTCACGCACAAACGGATGGGTGTTGGACAGGCACACCTTGCCCACATTGGCCTGACGGATATGACCAATCACCACTTCACTCTTGATGGGATAACGCTGCACCAGCAGGGCGACTTCCGATTCACTGCTGGCGGCCGGGTCCTGGAACAGGCGCAGGCCGCGGCCCTCGTAGAAGGCAATGCCCCAACCGTCGCGGTGGGGGCCGGTACGCCCGCCCCGCTGCATCAGCCCGGTAAAGCTGAATACAATATCGGTCGGTACGTTGGCACTCATGCCCAATAATTCACACATGCCAGGCTTCTCGATTGCAGGGCGGACGACGTTAAAGGCGCGGTTCGACCCGCATACCGCTTACAGGTGCCGCCGGGCGACCGTAGCGTTGGTCAGCGAAGGGTTCATCGTCTTCCGGTTCGGCAGCCGCCGCGGCTACAGCGGCGGCCTTTTGTTCACGACGGGCCTTGGCGGCACGCTCGATGGGCCAGCGGATCAACACAAACACCAGGTACACGCCAAAGGCAATCATCGTGTACATCAACAAGTCGGAAATCGCCCGCCAGGCGTTGTTGCCCACCTTGAGCACCAGGTCCAGGGCGGTGATGGCCACGGCCGGCGCAAACTGGGTTTTCACCGGGTCGACAATGGTCGGGCTCAACAGCAGCACCGCCATCAGCACCCGTAACGGCTCACGCAGCCAGCGCCACATCCAGCGGGTCATGGCAAACCACACCAACAAGCAGCCCAAGGCGGCGAAGGCGTAAAGGCCCCAAGCGGTCAGATAGTCGTTCTCGGTCATGGTGTCCATGGCAAGGTAGGCAAACAGGCCGCTATGATAACGACTTTTCAGTGCCGAGGCTGCAATGCCGTCGGCCAACCGCCAGACAGAGAGTGATCCATGCCTTCATCGACCCACGTCACTGCTGCCCCGATTGCCCGCAAGGCCCCAGGCGCCGACCCGTACGCCTGGCTGCAAGAGCGCGACAGCGTCGAGGTGCTCGATTACCTGAAAGCCGAAAACGCCTGGCAAGAAGCGCAGTTGGCTGATCAACAGGCCCTGCGCGAGACCCTGTTTGACGAAATCAAGGGCCGGATTCTCGAAACCGACCTGTCCCTGCCTTCGCCCTGGGGCCCGTATCTGTATTACACCCGCACCACCGCTGGCGACGAATACGCCCGCCACTACCGCTGCAAGCGCTCGGCCGACGACAGCCAACAGGTGGATGAAAGCACCGAAGAACTGCTGCTGGACCCGAACGTCCTGGCCAATGGCGGCTTCTTCTCCCTCGGCGCCTTCAGCATCAGCCCGGACCACCAGCGCCTGGCCTACAGCCTGGACACCAACGGTGAAGAGATTTACACCCTGTACGTGAAGGAATTGGCCACCGGCAAGGTCAGCGAACTGGAGTTCGAAGACTGCGACGGCAGCATGACCTGGGCCAACGACAGCCTGACCCTGTTTTTCGGCGAGCTGGATGACACACACCGCCCGCACAAGCTCTATCGCTACCGCCTGGATGGCACAGCGGCGCAGGAAGTGTTCCATGAGCCGGACGGACGTTTCTTCCTGCATTGCTACCGCGCAAGTTCCGAGCGGCAGTTGCTGCTGTCCCTTGGCAGCAAGACCACCAGCGAAATCTGGGCACTGGATGCCGACCAGCCGCACCTGGCGTTCACCTGCATGGCGCCGCGGGTTGAAGACCACGAATATGACGTCGACCACGGCAAACTCGACGACCAGTGGACCTGGTTCATCCGCAGCAACCGCGACGGCATCAACTACGCCCTGTATCAGGCCGCCGACACCGGCAGCGTGCCCTCCCAGGACGACTGGATAAACCTGATCCCCCACAGCGACACGGTGATGCTCGATGGCCTGAGCCTCAACGCCCGCGCCATGACCCTGAGCCTGCGCATCGGCGGCCTGCCGATCATTGAAGTTCACCCACAGGGCCAGTCCGCTTATCGCGTGGAATTACCGGACGCGGCCTACAGCCTGTATGTGCAAAACAGCCTGGAGTTTGTCAGCGACAAGATCCGCCTGCGTTATGAGGCGCTGAACCGTCCGGCCCAGGTGCGTCAACTGGAGCTGGCGACGGGTGCACAGCTAGTGCTCAAGGAAACCCCGGTACTGGGCGTGTTCAATGCCGATGACTACGTCAGCCAACGGTTGTGGGCGACGTCGGCCGATGGCACCCAGGTGCCGATCAGCCTGGTGGTGCGTCGTGACCAAATGGGCAAGCCAACGCCACTGTATCTGTATGGCTACGGCGCCTACGGCTCCAGCCTCGACCCGTGGTTTTCCCACGCACGCCTGAGCCTGCTGGACCGTGGCGTGGCCTTCGCGATTGCGCATGTGCGCGGCGGCGGCGAGCTGGGTGAAGCCTGGTACCGCGCCGGCAAGCAGGAGCACAAGCAAAACACCTTCAGCGACTTCATTGCCTGCGCCGAACATCTGATCGCCCAGGGCCTGACCACCTCCACGCAACTCGCCATCAGTGGCGGCAGCGCGGGCGGCCTGTTGATCGGCGCCGTACTTAACCAGCGCCCGGAGTTGTTCCAGGCAGCGATTGCCGAAGTGCCGTTCGTCGATGTACTCAACACCATGCTCGATCCAGACCTGCCGTTGACCGTCACCGAATACGACGAATGGGGCAATCCCCAGGAACCCGAGGTGTACGAGCGCATCAAGGCTTACGCGCCGTACGAAAACGTCAGCGCACAGGCCTACCCGGCGATGCTGGTGATTGCCGGTTACAACGACAGCCGTGTGCAGTATTGGGAGGCGGCCAAATGGGTGGCCAAGTTGCGGGCGAGCAAAACCGACGACAACCTGCTGCTGCTCAAGACCGAACTGGGCGCCGGCCATGGCGGTATGAGTGGCCGCTACCAGGGATTACGTGACGTAGCACTCGAATATGCATTTGTGTTCAAGGCACTGGGGCTGATTTAAGGAACTCCGCCAGGCGGTCGGGTCTGAACAGATGACCGCCGGGCGCGCCCTGCACGATTGATGGACAAAGACTGTTGCCATGCCAGAACCAACTTTATTAAGCACCTCGTTGAACAACGAAATCCGCGACATGCTGATGGACTGCGGCTTGTTCGACCCTTTGCTGGCGGAGGACTTCCACATTGCCGCCGGCTATTTCAACATCAGCAGCGTCGCCAGGGACGAGGTGATTTTTCTCGAGGGCGACGCAGGCACCTTCATGTGCATCATCCACTCGGGGCAGGTGGCGGTGCAAAAAACCAACCATGACGGCCAGCGGCTGACCATCGCCACCTTGCGCAGTGGCCGCACCTTCGGCGAGATGGCGGTGCTCGATGGCGAGCGGCGTTCTGCCAGTTGCGTGGCCGCCAGTGATTGCGTGCTGTTGAACCTGGGCAAGGATTCCCTGGAAAAAATGCTCAACGAAGCACCGCGCATCGCCGCCAAGATCATTCGGGCGATTGCCATCGCCCTGTCCAAGCGCCTGCGCATGGCCGACGGCCAACTGTTGTCGCAACAGTTTTAGCCGCCGGAGGCTTATTTATCCGCCGGGTGTCTTGGGCTTAACGTCGTTTTGCTGCAGCCCGGGGATCGTCTGGTCCTTGGGCGGCGTCGGCAACACGATAGGCACCAAAGGCGGCTCGCCGTTACCCGCCGCCTTCGGTGTAGGCGTGGGGGTGACTTGCGGGTAGGGTGTTGGCGTTGCAGTGCCCGGCGTACCCGTGGTGGTCGCGGGGGTATTAGGCACGGCTTGCAACTCCTGGGCATGGGCTACACCGGCAAGGGTGAGCGCGCTCCATACAATGACCGTTAGAATGCTGCACTTCATCGATGGCTCCATGGCCTGACCGTAAAGTCGCAAGGCTACTCCCAACCGCGCAAGAATGCCCTTCCCAATGAGATTTCCATGAAACGTTTTGTTCTGCTGGACACCACCCCGATCCCCGACAACGGCGGTGCCTTGTGCCTGTTTGAATACGGCGAGGATTTTGTGATCAAGATCCAGGGCGGTGACGGCGGCCAATTGATGAACACCCGCATGCACGGTTCCGAAGACGCTCTGGCCGAGATTCCGTGCCGCAAGGTGGCCGGTCGTCCCGGCTCGCGCGTCTTGATTGGCGGCCTGGGCATGGGTTTCACCCTGGCCTCGGCCCTCAAGCACTTGGGCAAGACCGCCGAAGTGGTCGTGGCCGAACTGGTGCCCGGCGTAGTGGAGTGGAACCGCGGCCCGCTGGGTGAAAAGTCCGGCAACCCGCTGCTCGACCCGCGCACCGTGATCCGCATGGAAGACGTGGCCAAGGTGCTGCAAGCCGAGCCCCAGGGGTTTGACGCGATCATGCTGGACGTCGACAACGGCCCCGAAGGCCTGACGCAGAAAGCCAACAGCTGGCTGTATTCCGCCGGCGGCCTCAACGCCTGTGCCAAGGCGCTGCGGCCCAAGGGCGTGCTGGCCGTGTGGTCGGCCAGTGCGGATAAGCAATTCAGCGACAAACTGCGCAAGGCCGGCTTCAAGGCCGAGGAAGTTCAGGTATTTGCCCATGGCAACAAGGGCACGCGGCATACCATCTGGATCGCCGAGAAGCTCAAAGGCTGAAATTCCCCTGTGCCACTTGTGAACATCCGGCGTCTGCTGTGCAGCTGAAAAAGCCAGGCGCTTATTGCTCCGTGAGCGGCTAGAATCAACGCTATCCGTGATCCACTAAAAGACAGGAGCCATGATGAGCTCGACCAACCCGCCCTCCCACACCGCCAAGCTGGACCGCATACTCGCCGATGCCCAGCGCGACCGGGAAATGGGCTATCGCGACAAAGCCCTGAAAATGTACCCCCACGTGTGCGGCCGCTGCGCCCGCGAATTCGCCGGCAAGCGCCTGAGCGAACTGACGGTGCACCACCGCAACCACAACCATGACGACAATCCACAGGACGGTTCCAACTGGGAGCTGCTGTGCCTGTATTGCCATGACAACGAACACTCGCGCTATACCGACCAGCAGTATTTCGGCGAAGGCTCCACCGCCAGCCCGACGATTGCCAAGGCCACGCACAACCCGTTTGCCGCGTTGGCCGGGTTGATGAAGAAAGACGACTGAGTCTCTTCGCTGAATGTGAGGGCCTCATCGCGGGCAAGCCCGGCTCCCACAGGGAATGCATTCCAAATGTGGGAGCCGGGCTTGCCCGCGATAGCGATCGCCCAAGCAATACATCAGCCCAAGGCCGTATAATCGCCGTTTTTCTCGAAGGCACCCTTCCCCGTGGGCAATAAACGCTACAGCTGCATCGGTCTGTATAACCCCAAATCCCCCGAAAACGTCGGCTCGGTGATGCGTGCCGCCGGCTGTTACGGCGTGGCCTCGGTGTTCTACACCGGCAAGCGCTATGAGCGGGCCCGGGACTTTATTACCGACACCAAAAAGATCCATCACGACATTCCGCTGATTGGCATCGACGACCTGAAAAAGATCCTGCCCCTGGGCTGCATCCCGGTCGCCGTCGAACTGGTAGAAGGCGCCCGCCCTCTCCCCGAGTACACCCACCCAGACCGCGCGCTGTATATCTTCGGCCCTGAAGACGGCTCCCTCGACAAAGAGATTCGCGACTGGTGTGAAGACGTGGTCTACATCCCGACCACCGGTTGCATGAACCTCGCCGCCACCGTCAACGTGGTGCTTTACGACCGCCTGGCCAAGGGCAACAACACCCGCTCAGGCCCCAAGTATTGATTTTTTGGGAACATCCCCGGGCTGCGTGCAGTCAGTTGCTTATCAATGACCGTTAGATGGAGACAGATCATGAGCGACAGCAAAACCCTGCGACCCGTTATCAGGTCCACGCCGTTCCAGACCCAACCCACGCAAAATGTCCAGGGCTGGGAACGCATCGGCTCACTGGCCGGCGGTGTGGTGATGATGGGCAAAGGCCTGCGCCGTGGCGGGTTTTTCGGTTTGATTCAAGTGGCGATTGGCGGTGTAGCCTTGGCGCGCGGCATCAGCGGGCACAGCTCGGCGAAAGAATTGCTGGAGAGAAGCCGCCAGGAAATGAATACCGTGCGGACCAAGATTGAGCGGGCCGGCGAAGAGCTGAAGAATCTTAAAACCAAGGCCGACATCGCCGCAGAAAAAGCCACCAAAACCACTGGTTGAATGCGGTTAATGTGGGAGCTGGCTTGCCTGCGATAGCCATGGGTAGCTACACATCTTGTGAGTACATATCCGTTGCTGCGTTCGGGGCTTCGTATGGTTCCGCCCTTACGGCGGCTCACTTTTGATAGAGCGCAAAAGTAAGCAAAACGCTCTTGCCCCACCACTCGGCACCTCGCTTGGGCTCGGTGTGCCCTCACTCCGGCTTTGGACCGTGGGCCG